>Ga0308163_10000166_pt1 | contig 182380 bp, 156 predicted proteins | sample PhyTR1_FD_201037 | JGI IMG/M metagenome (GOLD analysis project Ga0308163, IMG submission 201037) | Phyllosphere microbial communities from UC Gill Tract Community Farm, Albany, California, United States - DLSLT.R1 | ecosystem: Host-associated > Plants > Phyllosphere > Unclassified | place... | reverse complement strand
AAGAGCTGGCCGGCATGCGCGTGCGCATCCGCGAAATGCGCAATGCCTTCGTTGAAAAACTGAAGGAAAAAGCGCCAGGCCACGACTTCGAATTCGTGCGCCAGCAAATCGGCATGTTCTCGTACTCCGGCCTGACCAAAGAGCAAGTGGCATCGCTGCGCGAGCAGTCGATCTACGCCGTCGACACCGGTCGTATCTGCGTGGCAGCATTGAATTCGCGCAATATCGACATCGTGATTGACGCGATTGCCAAAGTGCTTTAAGATCTTGCTTCTTCGGCGCTGCTTGCAAGAGCGGCACCGAAGGCAGTAGAAAGTTGCAGAAGTCGTATTGAATAAGTCTTGCAAATACGAAATAAGCGACATATAATATTGCCTCTTTTCCCTGATAGCTCAGTTGGTAGAGCGACGGACTGTTAATCCGCAGGTCCCTGGTTCGAGTCCAGGTCGGGGAGCCAGAATTTGAAAGCCACGTTGAAAAACGTGGCTTTTTCATTTTCAGCGCCACTTTTCACGCCAGGCATCTTTTGCAGCCCTCAACCCGCTTTGCCGATTTGCGCTATCCTCTTTCTGAACGTTACGAGAAGGATAGCCACCATGACCTGCACCGCCGCCTTGCGCCATATCGTCCTGTGCGAATTCAACAGCGACATTACGCCCGCCAAACACGCCGAGCTCGTGTATGAATTTTCCCTGTTGAAAGACAGCGTGCCCGGCGTGCTGCAATTCGAGTGGGGCGAGAACATCAGCCCCGAGGGCCTCGACGACGGCTACACCGACTGCTTCACATTGACTTTCGACGGCGCCGCCGCGCGCGACATCTACCTGACCCATCCGGCCCACCTGGCCTTTGTCGAACTGCTGAAACCCTGGCTGGCGCGGGTGCTGGTATTTGACTACCTTCCGCAGGAAGTGCCGGGATAAGCGCATTTTTAAAATTTTCTTGCGAGAATCTGGACAGTTGAAAAATCGCTGTATATAATGCGGCCTCTTTTCCCTGATAGCTCAGTTGGTAGAGCGACGGACTGTTAATCCGCAGGTCCCTGGTTCGAGTCCAGGTCGGGGAGCCAGAATACGGAAGGCCTTGTGTGCAAGCACAAGGCCTTTTTTGCATGTGTATTCTTCCATTGCCGGCACCGCTACGGCGCGGCACGGGTTTTATTCTGCTGACAAGTCATTACGGTATAATGAGGGCAGGGTGATCATGCAAACAAGCATGACAGGACATGCGCTGGTCGGGCCGCCACGCACCACACTTGCGTCCGCTGCCCATGCCCTTGTTCCCTCTTGCATTTCCCCGCTATCTTCTTCGACACGCGCGCCGCCATGTTGCGCCTTTGGCCGTGCCGTTTCTGGTCGACACCTCCTGACGCGCTGCCGTCACGAGCATTCCACACGCCCTCCATCACCACCAGACAACGGCGACCCCATCCACCAGGACAGGGTGCCGAATACACCATGCGCATCGAAAAAAAACTTTCCCATACTTTCAATGAATTCATGCAGTCAGGAAAAGCCGGCGGCATTCTCCTGATCATTTGCACCATCGTCTCGCTGGCGCTGGCCAACTCGGCGCTGGGCGCCGATTATCTGGGATTCTGGCACCGCTACGTTGCCGGTCTGAGCATCGAGCACTGGGTCAATGACGCGCTGATGGCGATCTTCTTCCTGCTGATCGGCCTGGAACTCAAGCGCGAACTGTACAACGGTGAATTGTCCGACCTGCGCCGTGCCATGCTGCCGATCCTGGCGGCGGCCGGCGGTATTGCCGTGCCGGCGCTGATACACCTGGCGTTCAATGGCGGCACGCCGACCCAGGCCGGCATCGGTATTCCGATGGCCACCGACATCGCCTTCGCGCTCGGGGTGCTGAGCCTGCTCGGCAAGCGGGTGCCGGCGTCGCTGAAGGTATTCCTGGCGGCACTGGCCGTGATGGACGACCTTGGCGCCATCATCGTCATCGCCGTCTTCTACACGACCCAGTTGTCCTTCGCCTACCTGTGCGCGGCGCTGGGCGTGTTCGCGGCGCTGTTCCTGCTGCAGCGCGTGCTGCGCGTGAGGGCGCTATGGCCCTACCTGCTGGGCGGGGCAGTGATGTGGTTCTTCATGCTGCAGTCGGGCGTGCATGCGACCATCGCGGGTGTGTTGCTGGCCTTTGCCATTCCGGATTCGGCCATTGAAGACGATGCCAGCTCGCCCTCGCACCGGCTCGAGCATGTCTTGCACAAGCCGGTGGCCTTTTTGATCCTGCCGATCTTTGCGCTGGCCAATACCGGCATCGTGATCGGCGCCGGCTGGGCGGCAGAACTGCTGACCAGCAACAGTCTGGGCATCCTGCTGGGGCTGGGCATCGGCAAGCCGGTGGGCATCTTCGTGTTCACGTTCGCCGCAGTGGCGCTCGGCGCCTGCCGCTTGCCGCTGGACCTGGCCTGGCGGCATGTGCTGGGCGCTGGCCTGCTCGGCGGCATCGGTTTCACGATGTCGATCTTTATCACCAATCTGGCCTTCGTGGGCCAGGCCGAGGTCATCAACGCATCGAAGATGGCGATCCTGCTCGCTTCGCTTGTCGCCGGGCTTGCAGGGTTTTTCTGGCTCAAGTTCCTGGGCGCGCCGCTGGCCTCCGATCCCGATCCGGAGACCATGGATTTCGACGACGGCAAAGTGCATTGAGCGGGCTGTGCCACGCCGTCCGTACAGTGCTGTGGCTGCGGGCCGGGCAATGATAATATCGGTTCGGCAACAAACAGCAGGCAGCGACCTGACCCCACCCGCCATGTCTTGAAGGAAGGCCGAACCGATGACTGACCAACAGCCCACGCCAGGCGAGGGTGGCAAGCCTCGCGCCAGGATGCAAGTCAATCCGCCCGTATTTTTCATCTCGGCCGCCCTGATCCTGGCCTTCGTGCTGTTCGGCGCCGTGTTTCCGCAGCAGGCCGGCAGTGTGTTCGATGCGCTGCAGGCCAGGATCGTGCACGATTTCGGCTGGTTCTATATCCTGGCCGTCGCCCTGTTCCTGATCTTCGTGCTGTTCCTGATGTTCAGCCGTTATGGCGACGTCAGGCTCGGCCCCGACGACAGCGAGCCCGAATACAGTTATCTGTCCTGGTTCGCCATGCTGTTCAGCGCCGGGATGGGCATCGGCCTGCTGTTTTTCGGCGTTGCCGAGCCGATACAGCATTATGCGAAACCGCCGGTGGGCGAGGGCGGCACCGTCGAAGCGGCGCGCCAGGCCATGATCCTGACCTTCTTCCACTGGGGCGTGCATGCCTGGGCCATCTATATCGTGGTCGGCCTGGCGCTGGCCTATTTCGCGTTCCGGCGCGGCCTGCCGCTGACCTTGCGCTCTGGCCTGTTTCCGCTGATCGGCAACCGCATCTACGGTCCGATCGGCCACGCCATCGATATCTTCGCGGTGCTGGGCACGATGTTCGGGGTCGCCACCTCGCTGGGTTTTGGCGTGCTGCAAGTCAATGCCGGCTTTTCCCACCTGTTCGGCCTGCCCGTCAACACCACGGTGCAGGTGATCCTGATTGCCGTGATTACCGGCATGGCCACGCTGTCGGCCGGCACAGGGCTCGACAAGGGCGTGAAACGGCTGTCCGAACTGAACATCATCCTGGCGATCGCACTGCTGATCTTCGTGCTGTGTGCGGGCTCGACCGTCTTCCTGCTGCAGGCCTATGTGCAAAATATCGGCGCCTACCTGGGCGCGGTGGTGCAGCGCACCTTCCGCATGTACGCCTACGAGCCGAATGCCTGGCTGGGCGAGTGGACCCTGTTCTACTGGGGCTGGTGGATCTCGTGGTCGCCTTTCGTCGGCATGTTTATCGCGCGTATCTCGCGTGGCCGCACCATCCGCGAATTCATTACCGGCGTGCTGCTGGTGCCGGTGCTGTTTACCTTCCTGTGGATGACCGTGTTCGGCAACACGGCCATTTCGCTCGACCTGAGCGGCGCCGCACCCATCGTGCAAAGCGTGGCCAACAATATGCCGGTGGCCTTGTTCGAGGTGCTCGAGCAACTGCCCTTGTCGGTGATCGCGTCCGGTATCGCCACTTTGCTGGTCATCACTTTTTTCGTCACCTCGGCCGATTCCGGCGCACTCGTGATCGACATGATCACTTCCGGCGCGGTGCCCAATCCGCCGGTGTGGCAGCGCATTTTCTGGGCCATCTGCGCCGGTGTGGTGGCGGCCGTGCTGCTGCTGGCGGGAGGACTGAAGGCGCTGCAGACGGCCGCGCTGGCCAGCGCGCTGCCGTTTGCCGTCGTGATGCTGTTTATCTGTTATGGCCTGCTGCGCGCCTTGCAGACGGAGAACAAGGGGCAGGCGATGGACCTGTCGCTGGCGGCCGGCATGCCATCTTCGGACGAGGGGCTGAGCTGGCAGCAGCGCCTGGCCAGCATTACCGGCTTCTACGACAAGCAGGAGATCACAGCCTTCCTCGGCGGCACGGTACAGCCCGCGCTGGAAGCGATCGCCGCGCAAATGCGCGAAAACGGCCTGGTGCCGGAATTGACGCAAGGCGAAGAGCGGCTCGAACTCCAGGTACCGCATGGCGATCGTGGCACTTTCCGTTACACGGTGCGGGCGCGCAGCTACCGCTCGCCCAGCTTTGCCTGGGCCGAATCGCGCAACGGGCCGCCGGAAAACCGCCACTACCGCGCCATGGCCTCCAGCTCCGAAGGCGAGCAGCAGCACGACGTGACGGGCTACACGAGCGAGCAGCTGATCAACGAGTTGTTGAACCAGTACGCCCGCTTCCGCCATGTGCGCAGGCTTGCCTGATCGCGTATCGTTTTGCGAACGCGGAAGAGGGGCAAACGCATGCCGGTGCCGCTGCCGTCGTTTGCCTGCTCTTTTGATATTGTTCACGTAGTAATACTACATTAGCGAACAATTTATTTTTGTAGGATAATAACGGAACGAAATGTATTTGCTCAAATACGCTTCAACGCAAGTATCCAAGTCAACACAACAACATATTGCGGGAGTTCCATGCACGATTCCACCCCCTCCGATGCTTCCCCGCCGCGCATCACGCGCCGCCATGCCCTGATCGGGCTGGCGGCCTTGCTGGCGCAGGCCGGTTTCTGGAGCAATCCTTTGTCGGCCGCGATGCCATCCGGCGCGGCGGCTGCCAGCCCTGCGCCGGGCAGCATGCTGTTCTACACCTTGTCGCAGGCGATTACCGGCCATCAGGATTTGCGCGCGGAAACGGCGGCGCGTATCGAACAGGCCATGCGCAGCAATGTGCCGGGCTTTGCCGAACACTTGCCTGCATTGGGGGTATTGGTCAAAACCGGCCAGCCGGCCAAAGACTTGCTGGCTGCCGCCACCGATACCGCTCCTGCCTTGCGCGAACTGGCGCTGGCGATTGTGGCCGCCTGGTACACGGGCACCGTGGCTGGCAACCCCGCCAACGGCAGCAAGTCCATTGTGGTCGCGTATGCCGAGGCGCTGATGTATCGCACCGTGGCTGATGGGCAAGTGGTGCCGACGTATTGCAACTATGGTCCGCTGTGGTGGCTCAAGGCGCCGCCGCCGATCCTGGTGTCCGCTCCCGTTGCGCCGAAACCGGCGCCTGCCCCGGCCACCACCGGCACTCCCGAACCGAAAGGCAAGCAAGCATCATGAAATCCCCCGAATTCAAGAGTAATGGCGACGTCGTCGCCGATGTGGTCATTGTCGGCTCCGGCGTGGTCGGCGCGATGATGGCCGACCAGCTGGCGGCGCAAGGCCACTCCGTGATCATGCTGGAAGCGGGCCTGCGCATCGAGCGCGGCCAGGCGGTGGAAAACTGGCGCAACATGCCGTTCGAAAACCGCGTCGGCTCCGATTTCCAGGGCCTGTATCCGCAAGCGGAAAACGCACCGGCGCCGCTGTATTTTCCAAAGAATAACTATGTGGAATTGTCTGGCCCCAGCGGCAGCAGTTTCCAGCAGGGATATTTGCGCACGGTCGGCGGCACCACCTGGCACTGGGCGGCGTCTTGCTGGCGCCATCTGCCGTCGGACATGCGCATGAAAAGCGATTACGGGGTAGGGCGCGATTGGGCCATTTCCTATGATGAGCTCGAACCCTATTACTGCCGCGCCGAGCAGGAAATGGGCGTGGCCGGGCCTAACGACCCTGCGCTGCAGTCGCCCAGCGAGCGCAGCCAGCCTTACCCGATGGACATGGTGCCGTGGGGCTACGGCGACAAGCGCTTTGCCGAGGTGGTCAATCCGCACGGCTACCGCTCGGTGCCGATTCCGCAGGGCCGCTCGACGCGCCCCTGGCAGGGCCGTCCTACCTGCTGCGGCAATAACAATTGCCAGCCGATCTGCCCGATTGGCGCCATGTACAACGGCATCCACCATGTGCAGCGCGCCGAGCAGAAGGGCGCCGGGGTGCTGGCCGAAGCCGTGGTGTACCGCATCGATACCGACCAGAACAATCGCGTGACGGCCGTGCACTGGTATGACGCCAAGAAACAGTCGCACAGGGCGACCGGCAAGGCTTTCGTGATCGCCTGCAATGGCATCGAGACGCCGCGCTTGCTGCTGCTGGCGGCCAACCAGAACAATCCGAACGGCATCGCCAACAGTTCCGACCAGGTCGGCCGCAACATGATGGACCATTCGGGTTTCCACTGTACCTTTTTGGCCAATGAACCGATCTGGACCGGCCGTGGCCCTGCGCAGAGCAGCTGCCTGGTGGGGCCGCGCGACGGCGCCTTCCGCGCGCAGTATTCGGCCAACAAGATGATCCTCAATAACATCACGCGGGTCGGCCCCGCGACCCAGCAGTCGCTGAAGCTGGGCCTGGTCGGCAAGGACCTCGACGACGAGATCCGCCGCCGCGCCGCGTTTGGCGTCGACCTGTCGATCAGCCTGGAGCCGCTGCCGGAAGCGCATAACCGCCTGACACTGAGCAAGACGCGCAAGGACCCGCTGGGCCTGGCCTGCCCCGATATTTATTATGACGTGGGCGACTATGTGCGCAACGGCGCCAAGGCCGCGCATGCCCAACTGGAACATATCGGCAAGCTGTTCGGTGCGGTGGAATTCAATATCACCAGCAGCCTGAACGCGAACAACCACATCATGGGCGGCGTGATCATGGGCAGCAACCGTCGCGATTCGGTAGTGGACGGCAATTGCCGCGCCCACGATCACGCCAACTTGTGGCTGCCCGGTGGCGGCGCGATGCCGTCGGCCAGCGTGGTCAACACCACCTTGAGCATGGCCGCGCTCGGTCTGCGCGCGGCCGACGATATCGCCCGTACCCTGGCGCGGGAGGCGGCATGATGCGCCGTTTATTCAGCGTCACGGCGCTCTTGCTGGCGGCCATGGGCCCGGTCCTGGCCGCGCCGCCCGTGACTTTAACGCCGGACCGTCCCGCCGTGCCGGCCGCCGCGTCAGCCTCTTCCGGCCAGGATGCGCGCCTGGAACGGGGCCGCTACCTGGCGATCGCGGCCGACTGCATGGCCTGCCATACGGCCGCCAGCGGCAAGCCGTACGCGGGCGGTTACGCCATCGATTCGCCGCTGGGCACGATCTACGCGACCAATATCACGCCGTCGAAGAAAGGCGGCATCGGCCATTACACCGAGGCCGACTTTGCGCGCGCGCTGCGCCAGGGCGTGCGCGCCGATGGCAGCCATCTGTATCCGGCCATGCCCTACACCAGCTATGCGCTGCTGTCGGACGCCGATGTGGGTGATCTGTATCACTATTTCATGCATGCCGTAGCACCCGTTGACGAGCCGGCGCGCCAGACGAAGCTGCCGTTTCCCTTCAATGTGCGCCTGTCGATGCTGGGCTGGAATGCCTTGTTCCTCGACGACAAACGCTTCGTGCCCGATGCGGGAAAAAGCGCGCAGATCAACCGGGGCGCTTACCTGGCCGAAGGGCTGGCCCATTGCAGCGCCTGCCATACGCCACGCAATATGCTGATGGCCGAAGTGGGCAGCCAGCAACTGGCCGGCGCCAATCTGGGCTCCTGGCATGCGCCGAATATCACTTCGGACGCGATCAGCGGCATCGGCGGCTGGAGCGATGCGGAAATCGCGGCCTACCTGAAAACCGGCCATGTGGAAGGCAAGGGGCAGGCGGCCGGCGGCATGGCCGAGGCGATCCAGAACAGCCTGCAACTCCTGCGCGACGACGACGTGGCCGCCATCGTGGCGTACTTGCGCACGGTGCCGCCGGTGCGCGCGGCGGGCCAGCAGAAAGCGGCCTACAGCTATGGCAGCGCCGTCAGCGAAGAAGCGTCCTTGCGTGGCATGGCCAGTTCCACCGAGCACCATTCCCTGAACAGTGGCAAGGTGCTGTTCAGTGGCTATTGCGCCAGCTGCCACTCGGCCAGCGGCACCGGCAGCACGGGCCAGGCGTATCCTGCGCTGTTCAACAATACGGCCACCGGTGCGGCCACGCCGGCCAATCTGGTGTCGGCGATCCTGTTCGGCGTCGAGCGCAAGATCGGCAAGGAGGGCCAGGAGGTGGAAGCGTTCATGCCGCGCTTCGACCAGCGTTCTTACGTGCAGGCTTTGACCGACGAGCAGATCGCCTCGATTGCCAACTATGTGCTGAAGCAATATGGCAACCCGGCTGTGACAGTGACGCCGGCGTATGTGGCGCAGGCGCGCAGCGGTGGCGAAACGCCGCTGCTGGCCCGCTTGCCGCACTTTATCGTGCCGGTCGGCATTGCCGCCTTGCTGGCGCTGATCGCCTTGCTGGTCTGGCGCCGCACACGTCGTCAGGGCAAGGATTGAAGGCCCGCTTTTGAATCCTTGCCATAACTTGCAGTAAAATGCAGGATGAAAAATGGTTACGAGCAATCGTAGCCATTTTTTGTTCTTGCCTGATCCGGGCTGTTCCTCATTGCTTCAATTGAAATCAACCATGTCGCATTCCCTGCATCACCAGTTCCTGCGTTTTGCCGCCGTCGGCGCTTCCGGCACGCTTGTGCAGTACTCTGTGCTGTGGACCGGCGTGACATTCTTTGGCGTCGATGCCGCCGCCGCGGCTTCCGGACTGGGCTATATTCTGGGTTCGGTGGTCAACTATGTGCTCAATTATTTTTTCACCTTCAAGAGCGACAAGGGCCATGGCGAGGCGGCCGCCAAGTACTTCAGCCTGCTGGCCGTCGGCTGGTGCATCAATACCGGCCTGATGTGGTTCCTTGTGCATGAGCAGGGCTGGCATGTCTGGCTGGCGCAGGTACTGGCGACCGGCCTGGGCCTGGTATGGAATTTTGCCGGCAGCCGCTGGTGGGCCTTCAAGCCTGCCGATGCCGCCGGCAAATAAATAATCGTCTTTGCACAACAAAAACAATACAAGGGGTTACTCATGCAGTTCCTGGAACGCTATTTCAAACTGAAGGACAACGGCACCAATGTGCGCACCGAGCTGCTGGCCGGCCTGACCACATTCTTGACGATGGCCTACATTATCTTCGTCAACCCCAGCATCCTCGGCGACGCCGGCATGCCCAAGGACGCCGTGTTTGTCGCCACCTGCCTGGCGGCCGCCATCGGCACGCTGATCATGGGCCTGTACGCGAACTACCCGATCGCGCTGGCGCCGGGCATGGGCCTGAACGCGTATTTCTCGTACACGGTGGTCAAGGGCATGGGCATGAGCTGGGAAGTGGCGCTGGGCGCCGTCTTCATTTCCGGCTGCCTTTTCATCCTGGTCAGCCTGTTCAAGATACGCGAGCTGATCATCAACAGCATTCCGCCCGCGCTGCGCACGGCCATTACGGTCGGTATCGGCCTGTTCCTGGCGATTATTTCGCTCAAAAGCGCGGGCGTGGTGGTGTCCAATCCGGCCACCATCATCGCGCTGGGCGATTTGCACCAGCCGGCGCCGATCCTGGCCATCATCGGCTTTTTCATCATCGTCGCGCTGGACCGCCTGAAGGTGCCGGGCGCGATCCTGATCGGCATCCTGGTCATTACCGTGTCGAGCTTTTTCTTTGGCGGCAACCATTTCAATGGCATCGTCTCGGCGCCGCCTTCGCTGGAGCCGACCCTGTTCAAGCTCGACATCATGGGCGCGCTGTCGGTCGGCATCGTCAACGTGGTGCTGGTGTTTTTCCTGGTTGAATTGTTCGACGCCACCGGCACCCTGATGGGCGTGGCCAACCGCGCCGGCCTGCTGAAAGACGGCAAGATGGAGCGGATGAACAAGGCGCTGCTGGCCGACAGCACGGCGATCGCCGCCGGCGCCTTTCTCGGCACCTCGAGCACCACGGCCTTTGTCGAAAGCGCGGCCGGCGTGCAAGCCGGCGGCCGCACCGGCCTGACCGCTGTCGCTGTCGCGCTCTTGTTCCTGGGCAGCCTGTTCTTTGCGCCACTGGCCCATACCGTGCCGCCGTACGCCACCGCGCCGGCGCTGCTGTACGTCGCCTGTCTGATGCTGCGCGAACTGACCTTTATCGACTGGGACGACAGCACAGAGAGCATCCCGGCGGCGATTACCGCGCTGATGATGCCGTTCACCTATTCGGTCGCCAGCGGCGTGGCGTTCGGTTTCATTACCTATGCGGTATTGAAGCTGCTGACTGGCAAGGGCAAGCAGGTGTCGGTGGTGGCGTATATCATCGCCGCCATCTTCCTGTTCAAGTTCATCTACCTGGGTGCGGAATAGGGGCAGGATTTTTGATGCCGTGCAGATTGCTTCTGGACACAGGAAAAATCGGCGTATATAATACGGCCTCACTTCCCTGATAGCTCAGTTGGTAGAGCGACGGACTGTTAATCCGCAGGTCCCTGGTTCGAGTCCAGGTCGGGGAGCCAGAACAAGCAGCAAACCAAAAAGCCCAAGCTTCGCAGCTTGGGCTTTTTGCGTTACAGGGTGCCGATAATGGTTTGCTGCAGCTTTTCGGGTTCATCCTTGTGTATCTGATGACCTGAGCGTTCGAACAGGAACAGGTTTTTCTTCGGCGCCTGCAGTTCATCGAAATAGGCTCTGGTAATGCTGGCCGAGGTCTGGATATCGTTTTTGCCGACGAAAAAATAGACCGGGCAGTCCGCTTTCCGCAAGCTGTCGCGCAGCTCGATCGTCATGACGGTCTTCCACACCGGCGACCACGATGCCGACCATTGCATGAACATTTTCTTGAACTCTTCCGTGCCGGCGGCCGCCATGCCATCCTTGTAGAAAAGCCATTTCCTCACGTAGAACAGGTCTTCGTCGCTCTGGAATGCCGGGTTGACGCTGGCCAGTTCATTGCTGGCGGCGGCATTATCCTTGAAGTGCGCTTTCAGGGTATCGAGCAACTCCAGCTCGCTGGCCCTCTGGCTGACGACAGGATTGACGGCGAAATAGGCGTGCAGCAGTTCCGGGTGCTGCTTGACCACATGAAACCCCAGCACATTGCCCCAGGAACTGCCCAGCAAATAGATTTTCTGCTGCCCGAATTCTTTTCGCAGCAGGTTGACCACTTGCAAGGTGTCGTCTTGCATTTGCTCCACCGATGGCGGTACCGGCGAGGGATTCAGTTGCAAGGTCTTGCCCGCGTCTCGCTGATCCCATTGCACGATCGTAAAGCGGGTTTTCAGGAGCTGGGTAAATGCATCTGCATTCCTGATCATCGAACTGCCCGGCCCGCCCGATAAAAACAGCAGCACGGGTTTGCTGGTGTCGTCGGTTTTGATGTCGATGAACTGTTTGATGCCGCCGATCTCTGGTGTCAGCGACTTTTCCATGGGCGCGGCTTGCGCCTGGCAGGCGGCAAACGGCATCAGGGCCGACACGAACAATGCTGTGAGGTATTTTCTTATCATGCGGGCGAGTCTAGCATCTTGCCTATTGAGAATATACGCGGATTGTTTCACGCATCAACAGTGGATAAAAAAGGCCACGTGCTGCCACGTGGCCCTGTCGCTGCTGCGCCTGTCCTGGCATCAAGGATCGATCAGCACGTCGAAGCGGATATTGAGCGGGCTGTTCCAGGAAATGTCGACCCAGGCGCGGAAGCCGCCGTCATACGGGGCGATATTGTACACCGCCATGCGGGCCGCGCCGATAAAGCGTTCCTGCGGGTTCGCGCCGTATTCGCTGATGTTCATGAAGACGCGGGAATTGGCGCGCACGCTCGCTTGCGTGAAATTGACGTTGGCCTGGACGCCATTGGCGCGCCAGATATAGTAGGTGGTAAACGAGCCGCTGTTGAGGTTTGCGCTTGCCTCCTGGCCGCCGGCGTCCTGCGCGTTTTGCCCTTCCTGCGGCATGTCGGTTGCTTCCGGCTGCAGGTTGCTGCCGGTAAGATTTTGTTCATGTGTATCCATGATGGTCTCCTGGTGGATGAGTTGGACTCCGGGCCAGTCTGCTGTCGAGTGGCGAGGTTCATTCTAGGCGTGCGCCGTCGGCGTGGCGCCGCGAGGGCAGTCGCATATTTGCGTTGTGACAAACCTGTCGCAGATGCATTTTCCTGCCAGCTATTTTTACGGCGGTGGCGGGCGTGCCGGGGGCGCCGGTGGCACAATGCAGGGATCTTGTTCATCGTGATGCGCCTGCCCATGCCGATATTGACACTCCGCCCCGACCACGAACTGTATTACGAATTGATCGCCGGCGACCCGGCGCGGCCGGTGCTGGTCTTCCTGCACGAGGGCCTGGGCTCCTGTGCCATGTGGAAGGATTTTCCTGCCCTGCTATGCCAGGCCACCGGCTGCCGCGGCCTGCTGTATGACCGGCTCGGCTATGGCCTGTCGTCGCCGTTGAAGGCGCCGCGCCGGCTGCATTATCTGCACGACTACGCGCTGCGCGAATTGCCCGCCGTGCTCGATCGGCTGATCCCGCGGCAGGAGCATATCGTGATCGGCCATTCGGACGGCGGCAGCATCGCCCTGATCCATGCCTCGCAGCAACCGGCGTACTTGCGCGGCATTATTACCGAAGCGGCCCATGTGTTTGTCGAAGCGGTGACGCTGGCCGGCATCCGCACGGCCAATGCCGCCTTTGACGCCGGCAAATTGCGCGCGCTGGAAAAATACCATGGCGACAAGACGCAGACCATTTTCAAGGCCTGGTCGGAAACCTGGCTCGGCCATGGATTTCAATTCTGGAATATCGAATACCTGCTGGCGTCGATCACCTGCCCGGCGCTGGTGATGCAGGGCAGCGCGGACCAGTACGGCAGCGCGGCCCAGGTCGACGCCATCGTGGCGAAAGCCTTGCAGGCGGTGCCGGCGATGATCGAACAATGCGGCCATACGCCGCACCAGGAGCAGCCGCAGGCCGTGCTCGAACTGATGCGGGTTTTCCTGGAAGGGCGGATCGCCGCCGCTCGCTGAATCAATCTCAAGCTCAATGGCAGGCCGGGTCGCTGTCCCAGCGGCCGGCGCAGATGCGTGCGCGGCACAGCATGCCTTCGATCAGGCCCAGTTGCCGGCAGCGCTGCAGCAGCCCTGGCGTTTCCTCGTCATCCTTGCGCAGCACCACGTCGCGCGGTGGCGCCGATCGCTGCCCATGGGCAACCATGGCCGCCAGCAAGGTCACGTCGCTGTCGCCGGCCGCGGCGCCCGGCTTGGGCTTGAGCGGCGCCGCGCGCGCGGATGCCTGCCGGGCTGGCGCATGTTGCCTGTGCTTCACCGCAGCCGCAGCCTGCGGCGCCGGTTCGGCGGCAGGCGGCTCATTGATGATGGTGGCGGCCGCCGGCACCGGCATTTCCGCAGGCGATGGCGCTGGCGCGGGCAGAGTGCTGCGCTGCACTACCGCCGGCGCTGGCGCCGCCAGCATCGCCTCGTAAGCCAGCCAGGCCAGCAGCAGGAACGTGATGCCCAGCACGGCGCCGACGATGGCCAGCCAGCCGGGCCGCCACTGCAGTGCCGGCCGCGGCGCGGAAAACGGCGTGTTGCCGTGTTCCAGCTGCGACAGGATGCGGTTGCTGTCCGCCATGCCGGCCGGGGCCAGCAGGTCCGGGCCACCCTTGCGGCCACCGTTGCTTGTGCTTGTCGCCAAAATAGTACCTCCGGAATTGATCGAATTCGATCTCGTTTGATAAATGCCGCGCCCTGCCGGGGCGCGCGCGCCTACGATTTGGCGATACCTGCTGGCAACCCCTGACGGAGTGTCCGATGCTGATCGCCCTGATCCTGATGTATTTCCTGCTTGCCTCGTTTGCCTGCTGGCTGCTGCTGTTTCCTTCCGGCCGCGCCATGCTGGTGCAGGCGATGGTCAACCTGGGCTGGCGCATGCACGGCCGTGTCCGCAAGCTGAACCAGGGCGGTGGCGCGCAGCTGCAACACCTTCGGCACCGCTCCGGCTACGGCGTGGCGCAGCTCTGGCAGTTGCTGCTGCGGCATCGCTGGCTGTCGCTCGGTGGCGCATTGCTGATCGTGGCGCCTCCGCTGCTGGCCTGGCTGGCCAGCGACCGCATTGCCTTGCGCGGTTATGCGGACCGGCAATATGTGATCAACGACCAGGTCAGCGACTTGCTCAAGGGCGAGCAGCTGGCGCCGCCGCCAGCCTTGCCGCCGCTGGTATTTACCACGGCCGAAGTAACGCAGCTGCGGCCGCTGCTCGGTGGCGCCAGCCGCAACTGGCAATTGCTGGACCAGGATTTTGCGCAGCGCCTGCTGCTGGTATTCAAGATCATGAAGGACATGCACGGCTATGACATGGTGCTGCTGGAAGGCTACCGCAGTCCGGCGCGGCAAAACCAGCTGGCCGCCGCCGGACCGAACGTGACCAACGCCAAGGCGTTTCAAAGCTATCACCAGTACGGCCTGGCCGCCGATTGCGCATTCATGCATGAGGGAAGACTCATCATTTCCGAAAAAAATGCCTGGGCCATGCGTGGCTACCGTTTGTATGGCGTGACGGCCGAATCGGTGGGCCTGCATTGGGGCGGGCGCTGGACCATGATGGACTTCGGCCATGCGGAACTGCGCCAGCGCGGCGTGCTGGGGAACTGACGGCCAGGGCCTGCGCGCCAGCCATTCTAGCCCGCAGGCACGAACCATTTTTCTCAGGCGAACTCATGCTTGCGCAGCGTCAAGCATGGCGCGCCGGGTGGCTGGACCCGGGTCGGAATACTTGTTGTAAGTCAACAAAGCACGGCTTTTTTACTGTCAGCATGGTTCGGTTCGCCCTTGCGGCGGCGCCCGTTTTGTCGGACTCAACCAGGACCCACCATGCTGCGACGAATCTGGAATTTCCTCACCGATAGCCGCCACCTGACCATTTTCGGCTTCGTGGCGCTGGCCTTGTTCCTCTATCTGGGCAGCGAAGTGCTGGAACTGGCGCTGGTCTGGGCGCTGGCCTTGCTGCTGCTCGCCTTTCTGATCTGGCTGACGCTGTGGCTGCTGCGCCGGCGCCGCGCGCGCCGCGACGCGCAGGCGCTGGGCCAGGCCATCCTCAACCAGGCCGAGATCGCCGCCGCCAATGCGGCCCAGGCCGCCACGCCCGGCGATGGCGAGATCGACGCCGTGCGCACCGGGCTGCTGGCCGCCATCGAGACCATCAAGACTTCCAGGCTGGGGCGCAAATCAGGCGCGGCGGCCCTGTATGAATTGCCGTGGTACATGATCATCGGCAACCCGGCCGCCGGCAAGAGCAGCGCGATCCTGCATTCCGGCCTGCAGTTTCCGTTTGCCGATGGCAAGGTGGTGCAGGGCGTGGGCGGCACCCGCAATTGCGACTGGTTCTTTACCACCGACGGCATCGTGCTCGATACGGCCGGCCGTTATTCGGTGGTCGAGGAGCACCGTGGCGAGTGGTTCGGCTTTCTCGACCTGCTGAAAAAATACCGGCGCAAGGCGCCCATCAACGGCATCATCATCGCCGTCAGCATCGCCGAACTGGGGGGCGACCCCGATGTCGGCATGCAGCTGGCGCGCAGCCTGCGCAAGCGGGTGCAGGACGTGATCGAACGCCTGGAGGTGTTCGCGCCACTGTACATCGTGTTTACCAAGGCCGACCTGATCGCCGGCTTCACCGAGTTCTTTCTGGACTCTGAACGTAGCGAGCGCGAACGGGCCTGGGGCGCCACCATGCCGTACCAGCGCAAGCTGCCGACGCCGGAATTGCTGGCCTTCTTCGACCAGAGTTTCGACGAGCTGCATGCCGGGCTGACGGAGCTGAGCATGGCGAATATGGCGCACCGCCAGCGCAAGACCATGCCGCCCGGGGTGTTTACGTTTCCGCTCGAATTTGCCGCCATCAAGCCGTCGCTGCGGGCCTTTATCGCCACCCTGTTCGAGGAAAACCCGTTCCAGTTCCAGCCCGTGTTTCGCGGCTTTTATCTGACCAGCGCGCTGCAGGAAGGCGTGCCTGTCAGCGCTTCCTCGCAGCAGGTGGCGCAACGCTTCGACCTGGCCTACGTGCCGCCGCCGGTGGCCGCCGGCCAGCGCCAGCATGGCTATTTTCTGCTCGACCTGTTTCGCAAGGTGATCTTTGCCGACAAATACCTGGTCTCCAACTACGCCAGCCGGCACCGGCTGCGCTTCAAGTACGCGGTGTTTTTCACGGCCACCGTGCTGCTGGGCGCCTGCCTGGGCGGCTGGAGCTGGTCCTACCTCGGCAACCGCCAGCTGGTGGCCAATGTCGAAGCCGACATGAACAAGGTGCTGCGCTTGCAGGAGCAGCGGCTGGACTTGCAATCGCGCCTGGAAGCGCTGGAGATCCTGCAGGACCGCATCGAGCAGCTGGACGCTTATCGGCACCACAGCCCATGGTCGCTGCGCCTGGGGTTGTACCAGGGCGAACTGCTGGAGCGTAAATTGCGCGAGGAGTATTTCGCCGGCGCCCGCCACGTCATGCTCGAACCGGTGACGGCCGGCCTGGAAGGTTTGCTGGCCGAGATGAACGCCAATGCCGGGCAGTTGCAGCCGGCCTCGCGCACGCCGCAGGCGCCGCTGGCCGCGCCGGGTGTCCAGCCCTACCAGGCGGCCAGCGCCACCAATGTCGAAGACGCCTACAACGCGCTGAAAACCTATCTGATGCTGGCCGATAAAAGCCATGCCGAGAGCAGCCATCTGAACGACCAGATGGCGCGCTTCTGGCGCGGCTGGCTGGAACACAACCGTGGCGCCATGCCGCGCGAGCAGATGATACGCAGCGCCGAAAGGCTGCTGACGTTTTACCTGGCGCAGGCGGGCGATCCGTCGTGGCCGCGCATCGAGCAGAAGCTGGCGCTGGTCGACCAGGCGCGCGAAAACCTGCGCCGCGTGGTGCGCGGCATGCCGGCGCGCGAGCGTGTGTATGCGGACGTCAAGGCGCGCGCCTCGACCCGCTTTCCCGGCGTGACGGTGGCGCGCATCGTCGGCGAGGCGGACCAGGGCCTGCTGCTGGGCAGCCACGCCGTCTCCGGCGCCTATACCCGCCAGGCCTGGGAAAAATTCGTGGCAGGCGCTTTCCGCGAGGCCGCCAACCGCGAGCTGCAAAGCGCCGACTGGGTGCTGAAAAGCGCCTCCACCGACGACCTGACACTGGAAGGCAGCCCGGAACAGATCGAGAAAAACCTGGTCGAACTGTACAAGGCCGATTACGCGCGCGAATGGCAAAAGTTCGTGCAGGGCGTGGCGGTGGCCGACCTGAAAGGGTTTGATGGCGCGGTGCAGGCGATGAACCGGCTGGGCGACCCGCAATCGTCGCCGATCGCCAGGCTCCTGAGCACGATTTACGAGGAAACCTCGTGGGACAATCCGGCCCTGCAGAACGCCCAGCTGCGCCAGGCCGAGCGCGGCATCATCGCCTGGCTGAAAGACACTTTCCTGCGCCGCGCGCCGTCGCAGGTCACTTCCAACCCGGGCCTGAACGCGCAGATCGATCCGGCCCGGCTCGACAAGCCGATGGGGCCGATCGGGCGCGAATTTGCCGGTGTCGGCAAGCTGGTCGCCGCGAAAGAGAAGGATGCTTCCCTGATGCGCGCTTACCTGGAAGCGCTGTCGAAATTGCGCAGCCGTTTGAATCAGCTGAAGAATCAGGGCGACGCCGGCCCCGGCGCCAAGCAGTTCATGCAGCAGACCCTGGAAGGCAGCGGCTCGGAACTGGCCGACGCCCTGAAACTGGTCGACGAGCAGATGTTGACCGGCATGAGCGACGCGCAAAAGCAGGCGATCCGGCCGATCCTGGTGCGCCCTTTGATGCAGACCTTTGCGGTGATCGTGGCGCCGGCCGAACTGGAAGTGAACAAGACCTGGTCGGCCCAGGTGTACGAGCCGTTCCAGCGCTCGCTGGCGAACAAATATCCGTTTGCCCCAGGTGCGCGCATCGAGGCCAGCCACCTTGAGATCGGCCAGTTCTTCGGCCCCGAAGGCCTGGTGGCCAAGTTCGTCACCACGGCGATGGGGCAGCTGGTGGTGCGGCGCGGCGACGTGCTGGCGCCGCGCACCTGGGCCGACATGGGCATCAGCCTGTCGCCGCAGATGGTGGCGCGTTTTCCCGGCTGGATCGCGCCGCTCGGCGCGGGCGGCGCGGCGGCCACCTCCGGCGCGGCGCAGACCGTGTTCCAGATCCTGCCGTCGCCGGCGCCCGGCACGCTGGAATACACGGTGGAGATCGACGGCCAGCAGCTACGCTACCGCAATACGCCGGCCCAGTGGACCAATATGGTGCATCCCGGCCCGCAAGGCGGCTTGGGTGCGAAGATCACCGCGATCACCTTTGACGGGCGCACGGTGGAGCTGTTCAACGAGCCGGGCCAGTTCGGCCTGAAGCGCATGATCGACGCCGCCGCCAAGAAGCGCAAGGACGCCGGCGTATTCGAATTGCGCTGGGCGCGCGGCGAGGTGGCGGTGGCGGTCGACCTGAAAATTACCAGCAGCCCGGAAACCACCGGCGCCGCCGCCGGTACCACGGCGGCGGTGCAGGAGCAGGGCTTTCGCGGCATGCAGCTGCCGGAAACGATCGTCGGCGGCCCGGCACCGGCAGCGGCACCGGCACCGGCAGCAGCGGTGGCCCTGGCGGGAGCGGCGCCATGACGGCCGCGCCGCAAGCCGTGCGCCTCGCTTACTTTGGCAAGCTGCCCGCGCGCGGCGACTTCGTCAAGGCTTGCGACAATCACGCGCTGGTGCAGCTGCTCGACGACTGGCTGGCGCAGGTGATGAGCGCGCTGACGATGGAGCCGCGCTGGAAGCTCAATTACGACGCGCTCGCGCCGCTGCGCTTTGCCTTTGTCGGCACGCGCAGCCGGCGCGCCATCGCCGGGCGCCTGGAGGCCAGCTGCGATGTGTCGCAGCGCCGCTTTCCCTTCATGGCCATGAGCGCGATCGAGGTGCCGGACGCCGGCGCCTTTGTCGGCTGCAGCCCTCTGGTGCTGTCGCCGCTGTGGCAGCGCCTCGACAGCCTGTGCGCGGGCCTGCTGTCGCAGGCCGATCCGGCACCCAGGCTGCAGGCGCTGGCCGGCGAGGTGGTGCAGGTCGACCCGGGCGACCCTGGCCATGCGGCGCGGCTGTCAAGCTTCCTGCAGGCGCAGACCTTGCACTCGCTGCAAACGATGCTCGCTTCGCCCACCTTTCCCGTCACGCTGCGCGAACTGTTGCTGGGCCTGGGCATGCTGCTGCAGCCGGTGCGGCAAAGCGGGCGCGTTCGCCTGGAAAAAAACCTGGTGCTGCCGCTGCCGGTCGATGAGCATCAGCGCGAACTGGTGGCCAGCTTCTGGCTGCAACTCATTTTGCCCTTCCTGCAGCCGCTGGACTTTGAACTGGCGCTGTTCTTTGCCCACCTGGGCGAAGCGCCGGTGCTGCTGGTGGGTTTTTGCGGCGCCGATCCGCATGCGCTGCGCGCGCTGATCGACCCGCAGGCGGCGTGCGAACGCTTGATCGTGCTCGACCAGCTGGACTGGGTCGAAGACGCCCTGGCGCAGGAGCCGTCGCTGCGCCATTTTTCCGCCTGCCTGCAGCAGGAGCAGTTGTCGCTGCGCTCGGCCTGCGCGATGTTTAATGATGTCTTTGCTTGAACTTTGCTTGAATTTTGATTGAAGGATGGCGATGAAACCACTTACCTTGTTCCTGCTGCTGGCGGCAATTTTCAACGTCCAGGCGCAAACCCAGGCGCCGGCGCCCGCGTCGCCGCAGCCTGGCCAGATCCTGGTGACCGGCACCGTGGCCGACGAAGCGTCCAAGGCGGCCGTGCTGGCGCGCCTGCGTGAATTGTATGGCGCCGAGCGGGTGGTCGACCAGGTGGCGGTGGGCGCGGTGGCGGTGCCGGCCAACTGGAACGCCCATGTGCAAAAACTGCTGACGCCGAATCTGAAACTGATCACGCGCGGCCAGCTCAGCATTGACGGCAGCAGCGTCAGCGTGCGCGGCGAAGTGGCCAACGAAGCGCAGCGCCAGCAGATCGCCAGCGAGATCGCCACCAGCCTCAATCCCACCTACACCGTCAACAACGGCTTGCGCGTCGCCGCCGCCGAACAAGCAGTGCTCGACGTGGCGCTCGACAAGCGCATCATCGAGTTCGACAGCGGCCAGGCCAGCATCACGCCAAATGGCCTGGCCATCCTCGACGAGATGGCGGCCGCCATGCAAAAGCTCAAGGGACGCAAGGTGGAGGTGATCGGCCACACCGATAATACCGGCCTGCGCGCCAGCAATGTGTCGCTGAGCCAGGCGCGCGCCGACGCCGTGCGCAGCTACCTGGCCAGCAAGGGTATCGCGCCCGACAGCGTGCTGACCTCGGGCCAGGGGCCGGACCGCCCGGTGGCCAGCAATGCCACGGTCGATGGCCGGGCCAGGAACCGGCGCATCGAATTCCGTATCGCCCAGTGATTACGGCAAAGTGATGGTCAGGTGCGCCGGGCGTGGCGCCAGTTTGACCAGGTCGGCGTAGGCGGCCAGCGTGGTTTGCGTGTTGCGCGTCAGGTGGGCGCGCAGGCCCAGATAGGCGCACAGGGCCAGCAGCGCGAAGATGCTGGTCAGGGTCCACAGCGGCACGTCGCTGCGGCGCTTGTTGACTACCTGGTCGGGGCGTTCGGCGCGCGGCGCGAAGCCACGGCTCTTGCCCTTGATATGGGCGATCTCGTCGCCCAGGCGGGCCGTCAGGTAGCTGAGTTTTTCGCCGCCGTCGATCGCATATTTGCCCTGGAATCCCAGCAGCAAACACATGTGGAAGACCTGCAGCGCCTGCACCCGCATGGCGCCCTTGCCGCGCAGCGCGTCGAGGCGGTCGAAGAAATGCTCGCCGGCCAGCTGGTCGCCGAAGATCAGCAGCTGCAGCGGGCGCCGCTCCCAGGGCTTGCGGATATCGAACGGCGAAGCGAGGATGATTTCGTCGACGGCGGCGCAGAACGCATACTTGGCCGCTTCGATATCGTCGTCATCGGCGCGCATCTTTTTCGCTTCGCGCGTGTAGTCGGCCAAAAAGGTGTTGATGCGCTCCGTGAAGCCCTGCTCGTCGCCGGGCGAGCAGCCATTTCGCAGCAGGAACAGCATGTAGAAGCCTTCGTGCATCAGGTCGAGCAGGGCGCTGCCGGCGTTGACGTTGGCGGGGGCCGGGCCGGGACCGGGACCGCGTGGTCCCAGCAGCGAGGGCGCCGAGCGCCGTTCGATGAGCTGGCTCATGCCGTCACCGCGATCAGTTCGAGCTGCAGCTCGCGGATGCCGCTCGGCACATACACCGAGATCGACTGCGCCTTGAGCATGTGCTCGTACAAGTTGCCGCGGCCTTCAAGCGCAAAATAATACGTGTCGGGCCGCACCGGAATCGCCGCCGGCACCTGCGGCGCATGCGACAGTTTCACGCCCGGCATGGCCGACAGCACGCATTTTTCCACGTCGTCGGGCGCCCCCACTTTTACGCGCAGCGGCACGATCTCGACCAGTTCGATGGCCGGCGTGGCGGCGCGGATCGCCAGGTACAAGGTGGTGTGCTGGTCGACCTTGCCCGAGTCGAGCTTGCCCAGGTAATAGGACGGCTTGCTTTCCGCCAGCGCGATGGAAAAGTATTTCGACGAGATGACGGTGTCGAGCAGTTCGCGGATGATGGCGTCGATGGCCGCAAAGCAGGCGCCCGGCTGCGCATGGTCGTAGACGGGCAGGCTGGCCAGGGTATGCTGGCGCGCGTAGCTGAGCAGGCCGCCGGCCAGCGACAGCAGCGCCTCGTACAGGCGCTCCGGGTGCAGCGCCGGATGGCGCGCATAGTGCATCAGCGCGGCGGCGGCCGTGCTGGCCGTATGCAGCAGCCAAAACGATGACACATCGCCGGAACGGAACTCGATCACGTTGCGGCTCGGTTCGCGGTGGTGGCCGTGCAGCACCGCCACCTTGGCCTGCAAGGCGTCGAGCAGGTGTTCGAGCAGGTCCTGCAGGCGCGGCGCGCCGGCGATCGACAGGCTGGGCGCCATGAACGAGGGCACCGGCTCGAAGCCGCCCGTCACCGTGCGGCGCAGCGCGATCAGCGGCAGGCAGTCGTAGGAGCCGCGCGCTTCGCTGTCGGGGATCAGGCGCACGGTCTTTTTCAGGTAGGCCACGTCGGCCACGCTGGCACCCGTAAACAGATCGGGCGTGGTGCGCATGGCGTGCGTGTAGCGGGTGTCGGGCGGCGCGCCGCTGGTGCCGGCCTGCGCGGTATAGTTCAGGCCTTCGCGGTTCAGCACGGGCAGCGCGGCATAGTATGTCACTTCCTGCAGCGCGGCCGGCAGCGCGGCCAGGTCGACCGCCGGCGGCAGGCTGTCGCCGCCGCTGCCGTCGCCGGCCGCATCGACCACTTCGCCGTCGCGAAAGATCGCCGACAGCGCCTGCAGGCGCAGGGTGCCGGTCTTGAGCGCATCGAGATCCCATTGCATGTGCGCCACGCCCCAGGCATACGGATGCAGCGCGCTGGCGGTCTGGTGCAGCCGCGTTTCATGATATTGATCCTGGCGCTGGAAGTGCTGCGGCCGCAAGAACTGGCCCTCTCCCCACAGGACTTTCGCTGCCATGGTCATGCCGTTCTCCTTGTGTCGGTAATGGGATTATTCTCATTCTTCGCAGCGCGCGCCCGCCAGGCCCGCCTGCGCGCCGACGCTCAAGGCGCAGGCATGCAGGCCGATGCTGACGCCGTCGCGCTCGGCCGCGCTTGCCGTAAAGGTGGCGCGCCAGCGCTGCGCGGCGGGTGCGCGAAACAGTGCCACCACGCCGATAAAGGCCGCCTCGCGGCCGACTTTTTCCTGTATCTCGTAGCGCTGGCCCGGCACCAGCAGCACTTCCTGCACTTCCAGCAAGTCGCCGCCCAGCAGCGCTTTTTCCCTGGCCGCGTCGAGGAAGCTGTCGTATGGCGCCTGCTCGAAGACGGCGCTCTGGCGCAGCTTGTAGATGCGCACCACCAGCGCCAGCGGACGGCCCTGCGGATCGGTGTTCAGGCGCTGGCCGGCATGCAGGCGGATGCTGACATTGCGCGGCGGTTTTTGCGCCTCCGGCACCTCGGGCGCCGGCTTGGCCAGGCCGGCCATCTGCAGCGCCGCATTGGCCAGGCCGCCGATGGCGCCGCCCGCGCAGCCGGACAGCGGCAGCAACAACAGCAGCAGCGGCGCAAAGGTGGCGCGGCGCAGCGGCAGGGAAGGGCACATGGCTGGCCTCTCAAAAAGTAAACGTGCGGAAATAAAGTGCTGCCGCTATTTAAACGCATGGCACGGTTGGCCGTTTGCGCTGGCACAAACACGATACTTGAGCATTGAAATGCCTGCGCCAGATCAGCGTTTATCTGCGTTGATGGCACGGCTGAGTGGAACTTATTCTTTGCTGATCAAACTCAAGCTGGCAAAAAATAGCGCGATCAATAATGGCCTCCATTGGCGTCGCCCATCTTTCCTAGCGGCAGCGTCTTTTACGTGAAGGAAACTCAAGATGAAGTCACGCATGCATCCGCCCCGTCTGGCCTGCCTGGCCGGCGCCCTCCTGCTGGCCGCCTGCACCACCCCGCCGCCACCCGCCGCCATGCCGGCACCAAAGCCGACCCTGGCGCAAGTGCTGTCCGAGGCCGACGCGGCCGCGCGCGCCGGCCAGTACGACAAGGCCTACACCTTGCTGGAAAAAGGCGGCAGCGCCTACCCGGCCGACAAGGCGCCGTGGCTGCAGATGGCGCAGATGAAATTCGATCGCGGCCAATATGGCGACGCCATCAGCCATGCGCTCGAAGCGCTCGAGCGCGACCCCGATGACAAGGTCGCCAACAGCATCGTCGCCGTCAGCGGCCTGCGTTTGTCGGGCAAGGCGCTGGCCGACCTGTCGCGGCAAAACAACCTGAATGGCTCGCTGCGGTCGGAAGCGCAGGAACTGGCCAAGCTGCTGCGCGCCAGCATCGGCGAAGACGTGCTGGTGCCGCCGGCCAAGCGCCCGGCGGCCGGCGGCAAGCGCGCGGCGGCATCATCCTCACCGGCGCCGTCACCCGCGCCCGCACCGGCTGCAAAAGGCGGCGCCGACCCGTTCAGCGGCCTGAAGTAAACAGCAGTTCACCGTGCGCCATGGCGGCGCCTCCCCATCGACTTTGCGAAGGAAACCTTATGGCCAAGCCTGACAGTGTCCAGAAGCGGCTGCAGCAGGTACGTGCGCCGCGCGTGCAGATGACGTATGACGTCGAGATCGGCGACACGATAGAAAACAAGGAGCTGCCCTTCGTGGTCGGCGTGCTGGGCGACTTCGGCGGCGATTCCGAGCTCGAGAAACGGCGTCTGAAGGACCGCAAGTTCGTCGGCATCGACATGGACAACTTCGATGAAGTGCTGGGCAGCGTCGAGCCGGTGGCGCGCTTCCAGGTACAGAACCGTTTGAGCGGCGAAGGCGGCACCTTTCCGGTCGACCTGCGCTTTCGCGCCATGAGCGACTTCCGTCCCGAGTCGGTGGTGCGGCAGGTCGAGCCGCTGCGCCGCCTGCTCGAAGCGCGCACCAAGCTGGCCGACCTGCGCAACAAACTGGCCGGCAACGACAAGCTGGAAGACCTGCTGACGGAAGTGCTGAACAACACCGACAGCCTGGCCGCCCTGCAACCGCAACGCGCGATCAAGGAGGATTGAGATGAATGCACAGGCAGAAATCCAGGCCTCGCCCGCCTTTGCGGCGGGGGCATCGAGCGACCTGCTGGACCAGATCGTCGAACAGAGCAGGGTCGCCAAGTCCGACGCCGAACATGCGCGCGCACGCGACCTGATCGCCGAACTGGTGGGGCAGGTACTCGACGGCACGGTGCTGATGTCCTCCAGCCTGTCGGCCACGCTGGACGCACGGGTGGCGCAGATCGACCAGCTGATCTCGGCCCAGCTGAGCGAAGTGATGCACTCGCCGGCCTTCCAGCAGCTGGAACAGAGCTGGACCGGCCTGCACTACCTGGTCGGCAATTCCGAGACGGGAACGCGGCTGCAGATCCGCATGTTCAACGCCACCAAGCGCGAGCTGGTGAAGGATTTCCAGTCGGCGCTGGAGTTCGACCAGAGCAGCATGTTCAAGAAGATCTACGAGGAAGAATTCGGCACCTTCGGCGGCGCCCCGTTCGCGGCCCTGCTGGGCGACTACGCCATCTCGCGCCAGCCCGAAGACATGTATTTCATCGAGCAGATGTCGCATATCGCCGCCGCCGCGCATGCACCGTTCATCGCCTCGGCCGCGCCGGAACTGTTTGGCCTGGAAACCTATGGCGACCTGGGCAAACCGCGCGACCTGGCCAAGGTGTTCGACACCATCGAATATGCCAAATGGAAGGCCTTCCGCGAGTCCGAAGACTCGCGCTACGTGGGCCTGACCCTGCCGCGCTTCCTGGGTCGCCTGCCGTTCAATCCGGTCGACGGCACCACCGTCGAAGGCTTCAATTTTGTCGAGGAAGTCGACGGCAGCGACCATCAGAAATACCTGTGGTGTAACGCCGCCTATGCGTTCGGCAGCAAGCTCACGCGCGCCTTTTCCGACTACGGCTGGTGCGCCGCGATCCGCGGCGTGGAAGGCGGCGGCCTGGTCGACGACCTGCCGACCCACACCTTCAAGACCGACGAGGGCGACGTGGCCCTGAAATGCCCGGCCGAAGTGGCGATCACCGACCGGCGCGAAAAGGAATTGTCGGACCTGGGCTTCATCTCGCTGGTGCATTGCAAGAACACGGCGTATGCGGCATTTTTCGGCGCCCAGTCGACGCAGAAAAGCCGCAAGTACAACAGCGAGGCGGCCAACGCCAATGCGCTGCTGTCGTCGCAGCTGCAGTACATCTTTGCCGTCTCGCGCATCGCCCACTACATGAAGGCCATGATGCGCGACAAGATCGGCAGTTTTTCCGCCGCGTCGAATGTCGAGGACTTCCTGAACCGCTGGCTGATGACGTACGTGCTGCTCGACGATAACGCCAGCCAGGAACAGAAGGCCCAGTTCCCGCTGCGCGAAGCGTCGGTGCAGGTGCACGAAGTGCCGGGGCGGCCCGGCGTGTACCGCGCCGTATCGTTTTTGCGGCCCCATTTCCAGCTCGACGAGCTGTCCGTTTCGCTCCGACTGGTCGCGGAGTTGCCGAAGTCGACCAATTCCTGATTCATCCAATTTTTTGTTCAACCAGAGGAGCACACCATGGCAATCGATGTATATCTGCAGATAGACGGCATCAAGGGCGAATCGACCGATGACAAGCACAAGGACTGGATCGAGTGCAAATCGGTCAGCTGGAGCGTGGAGCAGCCCAAGTCGGCCACCGCCTCGACCGGCGGCGGCCACACGGCCGAACGCTGCGAGCACAAGGACATCGTCATCTCCAAGCTGGCCGACCTGTCCTCGCCGGTGCTGCTGCAGACCTGCTCGGCCGGCAAGACGATCCCGAAAGCGCGTTTCGAATTCATGCGCGCCGATGGCCAGGGCGAGCGCGTCAAGTACTTTGAAATCGAGATCGAAAACGTGCTGATCGGCGCCGTCACGCCCAACGTGGAAGAAGGCGACATCCTGGGCGAACACGTGGGCTTCAAGTTCTCGAAAGTGAAGTGGAAATACACGCAGCAAAAGGTCACCGGCGGCGCCGGCGGCAATACCTCGGGCGGCTGGGACCTGGCCGCGAACCGCGTGGTGTGATGGCGCGGCGTTGAGCCGTTGCGCGGCAGGCGCCAGTGCGACGCCTGCCGCGTTTTTTCAAGGAGGCCGCGATGTCATCGCCATTCAACGCAGCAGCCGGTTTCGTGCCGGGATTGTTCGACCGCCTGATGGGCGAAGGCGCCGGCGGCGCGCATCTGGCGCGGCTGTCGGTGGAACAATTGAAGGACGCGGTGGCGCGCGACCTCGAAGAGCTGCTCAACACGCGCGTGGCCCTGCCGTCCGGCGCGCTCGATGGCTACCCCGAATGCGCCGCCTCCATCGTCAACTATGGCCTGATCGACTTTGCCGGCATGTGCCTGTCGAGCAGCGACGACCGCGCCCGCATCTGCGCCGCCCTGACCGCCGCCATCGAACGCCACGAACCGCGCCTGCGCCATGTGCGTGCGCGCCTGGAGCGCGAAGCCGGCTCCATCAACCGCGTCAGTTTTGTCATCAGCGCCACCCTGGCCGTGGCGCAGGCCAGTGAGCCCGTCAATTTCGACGCCGTGCTGCAGCCATCGTCGCTGCGCTATTCGATCAACCGCAAGGGAGCCGCCGCATGAGCAACAACCTCAAGACCCTGATCGCCAAACTCAATCACACGGCGCGCACGGCCGCCACCCGCGCCGCCAATATCTGCATGGGGCTGGGCCAGTACGAAGTCGATATCGAACACCTGTTCCTGGCCTTGCTGGAACAGGAGCGCAGCGACGTCGCCGTGGCCGCGCGCCGCAGCGATATCAGCATCACGGCGCTGGATACGGACCTGCGCCGCGAGATCGGCAGCTTCAAGACCGGCAGCGCGCGCACGCCCGTGTTCTCGCGCCATTTGCCGCTGCTGTTCGAACATGCGTGGCTGATTGCCTCGCTCGGCGCGGCGCAACCGGCGGCCATCCGCAGCCGGCACCTGCTGCTGGCATTGCTGACCGAGCCGGAACTGTCGCAGCTGGCCTATCGTGGTTCGAAGCTGTTTGCCCGCTTCAGCGTCGAGCAGTTGAAACACCATCCCGACAAACTGACGGCCGGATCAGCGGAAGACGCCGGCGCCGCGCCTCAGCAACCCGACGCGCCAGGCGACGCCGTCGCCAGCCTGGCCAGCCAGACGCCGGCGCTGGACCAGTTCACCACCGACCTGACGCAACTGGCGCACGACGGCAAGCTGGACCCGGTGATCGGGCGCGAAAACGAGATCCGCCAGGCGGTCGATATTTTGCTGCGCCGGCGCCAGAATAATCCCATTCTTACCGGCGAAGCGGGCGTCGGCAAGACCGCCGTGGTCGAAGGCCTGGCTTTGCGCATCGCCGCCGGCGACGTGCCCGAGGTGCTGCAGGGCGCGCACATCCATGCGCTCGACATGGGCTTGCTGCAGGCCGGCGCCAGCGTCAAGGGCGAGTTTGAAAGCCGGCTGAAAAACGTCATCGACGAGGTGACGAAAAGTCCCTATCCGGTGATCCTGTTCATCGACGAGGCGCACGCCATGATCGGCGCCGGCGGCCAGGCGGGCCAGAACGATGCGGCCAACCTGCTCAAACCCGCCCTGGCGCGCGGCGCCTTGCGCACCATCGCCGCCACCACCTGGAGCGAATACAAAAAATATTTTGAGAAGGATGCGGCCCTGGCACGGCGTTTCCAGGTGGTGAAGGTGGAGGAACCGAGCGAGGAAATCGCCTGCGCCATGCTGCGCGCGATGGCGCCGCTGATGGAGCGCCATTTCAATATCCGCGTGCGCGACGAAGCCATCGTCGACGCCGTGCGCCTGTCGCACCGCTATATCAGCGGGCGCCAGTTGCCCGACAAGGCCGTCAGCGTGCTCGATACGGCCTGCGCCCAGGTCGCGCTGGGGCAAAGCGCGACGCCGGCGCAGCTGGAAAACGCCAGCCGCCAGCTCGAACGCATCACGGTTGAAATCGCCGCCCTCGAGCGCGAACAGGCCGGCGGCGATCAACCTGGCCAGGCAGCCACCGCGCGGCTGCGGCAACTGCGGGGCGACGCGGAACAGGGCCGGCAGACCATCGCCGCCCTGGCGCAGCGCTGGCAGGCGGAAAAAACGCTGGTGGCGCAGATCACCGCATTGCGCGCCGGCCTGCAGCGCGAGCGCCCCGGCGAAGCGGGTGCTGGCGCCTTGCTGGCCCTGAAAGACGAACTGGCGGCGCTACAAGGCGAGACACCCCTGGCACCGCTGGAAGTCGACGCACAGGTGGTGGCCGGCATCGTCGCCGGCTGGACCGGCATCCCGCTCGGAAAAATGGTCAGGGACGATATCCGCACGGTATTGACCCTGGACGCGGCCCTGCGCGAACGGGTGCTGGGCCAGGACCACGTGATAGCCGCCGTGGCGCAGCGCGTGCGCACGGCGCGCGCCAACCTGGACGACCCGAACAAGCCGCAGGCCGTGTTCTTGTTTACCGGCCCGTCCGGCACCGGCAAGACCGAAACGGCGCTGGCGCTGGCCGACCTGCTGTATGGCGGCGAGCGCAAACTCATCACCCTGAACATGAGCGAATACCAGGAAGCGCACAGCGTGGCCGGGCTGAAAGGCGCGCCGCCCGGCTACATCGGCTACGGCGAAGGCGGCGTGCTGACCGAAGCCGTGCGGCGCCAGCCCTACAGCGTGGTGCTGCTGGACGAAGCGGAAAAAGCCCATCCCGACGTGCTCGAACTGTTCTTCCAGGTGTTCGACAAGGGCGTGCTCGATGATGCGGAAGGGCGCGAAATCGATTTTCGCAACACCATCATCATCGCCACCTCGAACCTGGGTTCCGGGGCGATGATGGCCGCCTGTCTGAACCAGCCGGAAGACGGCCTGCCGACGCCCGAGGCGTTGGCAGAACTGGTACGCCCGCAACTGGTAAAACACTTCAAGCCGGCCTTGTTGGGGCGCCTGAAGGTGCTGCCGTTCTATCCCTTGAACGACGCCGTGCTGGCCGAGATCGTCCGGCTCAAATTGGCGCGCATCGGCCAGCGCATCGGGCGCAACCACCAGGCCCGCTTCAGCCATGACGAAGCACTGGTCGAGGCGGTGCTGGCGCGCTGCACCGAAGTCGATTCGGGCGCGCGCAATGTCGACCAGATCCTCAATGGCAGCGTGCTGCCCGAGATCGCCGTGGCGGTGCTGGCGCGCATGGCCGACGCGCTGCCGCTGTCCAGCATCCACGTGGGCGCCAACGCCCACGGCCAGTTCAGCTACACCATCAATTAAAGGGAGCGCACCATGTTCAACCTGGAGCAACTGCTGCAGCCGGTCAGCCCGATCAAGCCCTGCGGCGAGGACCTCACTTTCAGCCAGGAGCTCGACGCGATTGCCCGCGCGCGCCAGCACGACGATCCCAGCCTGGACCAGGGCGAGTGGGTGGTGGCGTTGAAGGAGGCCGACTGGCCGTTTGTTGCCACCCGCTGCGAGCAGCTGATCGCCTCGCACAGCAAGGACTTGCGGGTGGCCGTCTGGCTGGCCGAAGCGCATGCCAAGACGCGCCATTTCCGCGGCCTGGGGGACGGCTTTGCGCTCTTGGGCGGCCTGTGCGAGCGCTATTGGGATGGCCTGTATCCGCCGATCGAAGGCGGCGACCCGGAGCAGCGCATCGGCAATCTGTTCTGGCTGTTGACGCGCACGCCGCAACTGGTGCGCGAAGTGCCGCTGACCGACGGCGCCGATGGCAGGTTCTCGTTGCAGGACTTCGATGCGGCGCGCCAGCGCGCGGCGGCCAGTGCGCAAACGCCGGACCAGGGCTGGGGCGAGGTGCGCCAGGAAGAGGGCGCGACCCTGGCGCAGATGGAAGCGGCGCGGCAGAAAAACGCGCGCCAGTTCAGCGACGCCCTGCTGGCCGACGCGCAGTTCTGCATGCAGTCGTTGCTGGCGCTGGAACGCTGCGTCGACGCGCGTTTCGGCATCGATGGCCCCAGCTTTCGGGCCGCCCGCGAGGCGCTGGAAAACGCCATCCATTTCATCGCGCCGATGCCGCTGGGCGCCGAACTGGTGGCGGCGCTGCCCGGTGCGCCGGCGGCGCATGGTATCGGCAATGTCGGCGCCATCGTGCAGCGCCAGCAGGCGCTGGCCCAGCTGCGCCAGGTGGCCGATTTTTTCCGCCGCACCGAGCCGCACAACCCCGTGGCCTACCTGGCCGACAAGGCGGCCAGCTGGGGCGAGATGCCGCTGCACCTGTGGCTGCGCGCCGTCGTCAAGGACCAGGGCACCCTGGCCCAGCTCGACGAGATGCTGGGCAGCGATGGCACGGCAGGATAAGCGTGATGCCGCCATGACACGCTACAATCGGCTTCACCCATCCGTACGGAGTCCATCATGAAAAAACTGCTGTTGCCGCTGTTGTTGCCACTGCTCTTGACCGGGTTGCTGGCTGGCTGCGTTGGCCGTCCCGACAATATTGTTCCGGTGACCAATTTCAATACCACCAAATACCTGGGCAAATGGTATGAAATCGCCCGCCTCGACCACTCTTTTGAGCGGGGCCTGAGCCATGTGACAGCTGATTACAGCCTGCGCCAGGATGGCGGCCTGAAAGTGGTCAACCGCGGCTACAAGGATGCGGATGCGGCTTGGCGAGAATCCGAAGGCAAGGCCTATTTTGTCGACAAGAAAGACGAAGGCTTTCTGAAAGTGTCGTTTTTCGGCCCCTTCTATGGTTCCTACATCGTCTTCGACCTTGACCAGCAGGACTACAGCTATTCGATGATCAGCGGTCCCGACAAATCGTATTTCTGGCTGCTGTCGCGCACGCCCACCATGGATGCGGCCCTGCAGAAGCGCCTGATCGATAAAGCGCAAGCGCTCGGTTTTGATACCGCGAAGCTGATTATCGTGAAGCAGGACTGAGCCGCGTTTGATGCTGTTGCTTTTTTGAATCTTCGTCCTTGCAATGCCTATCTGATACGCTCACAATCAGCATCAGAACGCGCCGCGCCTGCGGACCACGCGTCGACCTTTTCAGATAGGGGACTGCATCATGAAAAACCTCAAGATCGGAGTACGTCTCGGTGGAGGTTTTGCCGCGGTACTGGCGTTGCTTACCACGCTTACGGTGGTCGGCATCGTGCAGATGCAACATGCCAGCCAACAGACCGATGCACTGGTCAACGTCAAGGTGCGCAACGAGCGCCTGATCGGTGAATGGGCCAAGGTCATCGAAGTGAACGCGGCGCGCACGGCGGCGGCCTGGAAGGTCAGCGACCCCGAACACCAGAAACAATTCGAAAAAGAAATGGCGGCCTCGTCCGCGCGCGCCACGGAAATCCAGGACGCGATCGGCAAGAGCCAGCTGAATGCCCAGGAACAAGCGCTGTACCAGGACGTGCTCGCCACCCGCAAGGCCTACACGGAAGTGCGCAAGAACGTGTTCAAGGCCAAGAATGCGGGCGACCTGGAACTGGGCAAGCGCTTGTATGAAGGCGAGATGGCCGCCAAGCGCGATATTTACCTGGCATCGCTCGATAAATTGGCCAAGCTTGAAGCGCAATTGCTCGACGTGACGGCCGGCGAGATCCGCGCCGGCTACGAAAACGGCCGCTTGCTCCTGGCCTCGCTGGGTGTGGCGGCCATCCTGCTCGGCATCGCCTGCGCCTACTGGATCACGCGCTCGATTACGCGGCCCATCACGCGCGCCGTGGAAGTGGCGCAAGCCGTGTCGACCGGCGACCTGACCAGCGATATCGTGGTCGACAGCACGGACGAAACCGGGCAATTGATGCACGCGCTGAAAGACATGAACGACAAGCTGGTCAGCATCGTCGGCCAGGTGCGCGCCAGCACCGATTCCATCGGCACCGCGTCGAGCGAAATTGCGGCCGGCAACCTTGACCTGTCGTCGCGCACCGAACAGCAGGCCAGTTCGCTCGAAGAAACGGCCTCGTCGATGGAAGAACTGACCTCCACCGTAAAACTCAATGCCGACAACGCGCGCAGCGCGAATCAACTGGCGATCGATGCCTCGCAGATCGCCAGCCGTGGCGGCGCGGTGGTGTCGGAAGTGGTCAGCACCATGGGCTCGATCAACGATTCCTCGCGCAAGATCGTCGACATCATCAGCGTGATCGACGCGATCGCGTTCCAGACCAATATCCTGGCCCTGAATGCGGCCGTCGAAGCCGCGCGCGCGGGCGAGCAGGGGCGGGGCTTTGCGGTGGTGGCCAGCGAGGTGCGCAACCTGGCCCAGCGTTCCAGCCAGGCCGCGAAGGAAATCAAGGGCCTGATCGACGACTCCGTGCAAAAAGTCGAGGCCGGTTCGCAACTGGTGGACAAGGCCGGCCGCACCATGGATGAAATCGTGCAGAGCATCAGCCATGTGACGCAGATCATGAACCAGATCACCGACGCCAGCGAAGAGCAGCGCGCCGGCATCGAGCAGGTCAACCAGGCCATCGGCCAGATGGATCAAGTCACCCAGCAAAACGCGGCGCTGGTGGAAGAAGCGGCCGCCGCCGCCGAATCGATGCAGGAACAGGCCGCGCGCCTGACCGATGTGGTGGGCCTGTTCAAGCTGGACGCCAGGCAGGTGACGCACGCGGCCGCCGCCGCACCCGTGACGACGCGCCGTCCGGTTGCCGTCGCCGTGGCCGGCAAGCCACGCAAGGCGGTGGCCGCCACCGCTGGCGACTGGGAAGAGTTTTAAGCATCTTCCGGGTGGGGCGCTACAATCGCGGTCCTGATGCAATTGCGCCCCACCATGACTTCCCAGACTGATCCTGTTTCTTCCCGGCGCGAACGCTGCGCCACCTGTTTGCGTGCGCAGTCCGGCTGCATCTGCCAGTGGGTGCGGCCTTTGCCGCACCAGGTGGAGATATTGCTGCTCCAGCATCCGCTGGAAGTGCACAACGCCAAGGGCAGCGCGCGCCTGTTGCACCTGAGCCTGCCCAACAGCCGCCTGGTCACCGGCGAATCGTTTGCCGCCGGGGAACTGGACGCGCTGCTGGCCGGCAAGCATAACGTGCTGCTGTATCCCGATACGCCCGGCGACCGCTCGCTGGGCATCGCGCCGCCACCGCCGCTCGATGCTTCCCTGCTGCTGGATCCGGCCGGCTTGCGGCTGGTGGTGCTGGATGCCACCTGGCGCAAGAGCCGCAAGATGCTGTACCTCAATCCCGCCCTGCAACGCCTGCCACGTTTGCCGCTGCGCGACACGCCGCCGTCGCACTACCTGATCCGCAAGGCGCATGCGCCGGACCAGCTGTCGACCCTGGAGGCGACTTGTTACGCCTTGACGCAACTGGAAGACGAGCCGACCCGTTTTGCGCCCCTGATCACCGCATTTGACGGCTTTGTCGCGCAACAGTTGAGCTATATCACGGCATTTGATGCAAAAAGCGTGAAATAAGCGAGTGACCACGCTTGATCTTGCCTTGATAGCGGCATAGTATACTGTACGTATATACAGTTGATGGGACCGTTCATGAAAGCAATCTTCCCGGAGCATGACGACAGTTTTGCCGGCCAGGTCATGCTGCCGCCGCAATCGCTCAAGGCGCGCAAGGGGCGCGGCGCCGTCTCCAACCTGCAGGGCCGCTATGAAGTGCACGGGCGCGAGGGCTTCGATGACGGCTGGAGCGCGCCTGCCGAAGAAGGCGAGCAGGCCGCTACCCCCTGGAAAACCCAGGTCAGCGACGAGCAGGCGCGCACCATCCTGTCGCGCAACACCTCGCCCGACCTGCCGTTCGGCGTCTCGCTCAATCCGTATCGCGGCTGCGAGCATGGCTGCATCTACTGCTTCGCGCGCCCCACGCACAGCTACCTGGGCCTGTCGCCGGGGCTCGATTTCGAAAGCCGCATCTTCGCCAAGGTCAACGCGCCCGAACTGCTGCGGCGCGAGCTGGCCAAGGCATCGTATGTGCCCGAGCCGATCGCGCTGGGCGTCAACACCGACGCCTACCAGCCCTGCGAGCGCGAACGGCAACTGACGCGGCGCGTGCTGGAAGTGCTGCACGAATGCGACCATCCGGTCGGCCTGATCACCAAGTCGTCCCTGATCGAGCGCGATATCGACCTGCTGGCGCCGATGGCGGCCCGGCACCTGGCGTCGGTGGCGATCACCCTTACCACCCTGGACCCGGCCATTTCGCGCACCCTGGAGCCGCGCGCGGCCGCCCCGGCGCGGCGCCTGCGCACCATCCGCACCCTGACCGACGCCGGCATTCCGGTCGGCGTCAGCATCGCCCCGATCATCCCGTTCGTGACCGAACCGGAAATCGAACAACTGCTGGAAGCGGTGCGCGACGCTGGCGCCATCCACGCCCATTACGTGGTGCTGCGCCTGCCGTGGGAAGTCAACCCGCTGTTCCAGCAATGGCTGGAAGCGCACTTCCCCGAACGCGCCCAGCGCGTGATGAACCGCGTGCGCGAAATGCGCGGCGGCAAGGACTACGACAGCAGTTTTGGTGCGCGCATGCATGGCGAAGGCGTATGGGCCGACCTGATACGCCAGCGCTTCGAAAAAGCCGTGCACCGCCTGGGCCTGCATGGCAAGGGCGGCCGCTTCAGGCAGCTTGACAGCACCCAGTTCCGGCGTCCGCTGGTGGTGCCGACGTTGGGGGGCAAGGGCAAGGGTGGCAATGCGGGGCAGCTGGATTTGTTTTAGAGTTGTGGACCTTTAAGCGAATATAGAAGGCCTACAGCTGGCTGCGCAACAGCGGGCCAAAAAACATACATCTCACGTCTCGTAAGTGGTTGCCGATAGTAGCAATTCACCAGCAATTTGCAATGGCCAACGAGATTGTCTTATCGCATTGGAAGGTGAGGGGATTTGAATATGATCGTCCGGCCGTCTATGGTTGAGCAGTGTAGTCAGACTTTGAACGATTCTGTGAGCTTCTCTACCCTGCATACTATGCGGTCCACAGCAATGGAATAGGGGCGAAGGCCGTAGTCTCGCCAAGATATAATTGCATATTATTTAATCATTTCTGTATGGGCTGACTGCCTCGCAGCTTGGAGAAAACAATATGCAATGGATCGACGAAAAGGCTCTTGAGGCGTGGGCTGATCGGATGAATGCCCGAGATATGCTGATGGCCATGTTGGCGGATCTGATCCGCAGAACGATTGACGACGCGTCCACATTTCGTTTCCCAAGTGGCGAGGTTAGCCAATTGCGAGGTTGGGATGGTGATTTAGAGACGACTGTGGCCAAGAGCTTAGTCCCGGCTGGCAAGTCCAAGTGGGAGTTCGGCACTGGCCCTGGAGCTGCAAAAGCAACTGCCGACTACGAAAAAAGAACTAATCAGACACCGGTTGCCGAGATGGCTGAGAACACCCTAGTTCTGGTCAACCTCGGCTCGTGGGATTCGCCGAGAAAAAAAATTCCAGAATGGGAAGACGATTGCCGCCGGCTAGGCAAATGGAAAGACGTCAAATACCTTGACGGTGTTTCGCTAGTTCAGTGGCTGAAAGACCATCCGGCAATTGCTGCCAGATACGCTCGTAATGTTCTCGGGAACTCTCCGCAAGAGGGCGCCCTAAGCACCGACGAGTACTGGGAAGAATTCAGCACACAATTCAAGCCGCATCTTACTGAGAAGCTTGTTATCGCCGATCGGCAGCGAGAAGCTGACGAGTTGATCACGAAGCTTTGCGGGCCTGCTGATTCATTTATGCTTGGTGCTGAGACATCTGAGGAGGTGATTGCCTTCGCCGTGGCGGCAATTCGAAGTGCAGCGCCGGTCGTTCGTGAATCACTTGAATCCAGAACGCTGATCGTCCGAACTCAAGCCGCTGCTCGATTCTTGGAGATGCATACCGGGCTAGTCTACATCGCAACGGATGGGGCAGAGTCACTGGTCGGGGCACTTGGAAAAAAATGCCCCACGCTATCTGCTGCGACTGGTGTATTGGCCAGGCGTGGCGCCATGCTAAAGCGCCCAACCGCCTCGGGGATGGTGGATGGCTTCATGGAGATGGGACTTGATCACGGCCAAGGCTATGAGCTAGCACATCGATGCGGGCGCAGCTTGACCATCTTGAAGCGGCTGATCAACAACAAGCCCCCGGTTGACCCGGTCTGGCTGCAGCATGCATCTTTACTTAAGCCAGCATTTCTCGCAGGCGGGTGGTCAAGCGATCTCGAGACTGACTGCGCCGTTTTGAAGGAACTGGGGGACTACCCGGCCTACCTGGCGTTGGAAGGCATGTTGATGCCGACGCTTAGCTTGCCTGATCGACCCGTGGACAGAGAAGCTGAGGTCTGGCAAGTACGAGCCCCAGTGGATGCATTTTTCTTTTATGGCAGTCATCTGACCGAAGCTGACCTCACACGATTACGGTGTGCAATTGTTAAGGTATTCAGCAAGCAGCCGGAGCAACCGTCGCGAGACCAGAAATTTAACCAAGCGAAGGTTGCGGCCTCAGACTACAGCAGTTGGCTGCGCGATGGACTTGCGTTGTCATTACTCATTATCGCGTCCATGCATTCAATTACGGGGCTACATATCAAAGGCAAGACGCCCCAGCAGTACGTCGACGATGTGATCAGTGAATTGTCGGATTGGGGTAAATCGCATCATTCGATTGTGCGTCTAGGCGATCAGACTGCGCTACTCGCAGAGGCCGCTCCTAACCCTTTTTTGAAGGCCCTCGAGTCTATGCTCGAGGGCGCCCCTGAGCAGATTTCACAGATATTCGAAACGGGTCACGACCACCTTTTCGGCTCGTCGAGTCCTCATGTACGTGTCCTCTGGGCGCTTGAGACAATTGCTTGGGACCCGCGATACCTCAATCGTGCCACAATCGTGCTAGCCAAACTTGCACAGCTGGATCCAGAGCCGGATTCGAATCACGTTAACCGGCCGATCAATAGCCTGCGCGATATTCTGTTGGGCTGGTCACCAAACACCTACGCACTGCAACCCCAGCGGATCGCATGCGTTGATGCTATTCTGAAGGTGTGTCCCGATGTTGGCTGGCAGTTGCTCAAGAAGCTCATGCCGCGGCATCATGAATCCAGCTCTCCGACGCAGCATCCGAAATTACGAGACTTCGCTCCGGAAAAACCTGAAGAGATTACCTTTGGCGTGGTGTGGGACTTTGAAGCTGCGGTCATAGATCGTGCGCTTGCCGTAGCCGGCGATGATGAGACCCGCATTGATGTCTTCGTCAAGGTATTAGGACAACTTCAATCATCGAATCGGACGAAGGTGCTCGCTCGCATCGACACATACCTCGCTGCTCACCAAACGGCCGAAGGCTGCACTGTCTGGCACACGCTCAAGGATGAGGCTGCTCGCAATGAGTACTTTAGTAATTCTGACTGGGCTCTTAGCAACGACGAGTTAGTTGCTGTGCAAGACGTGGTCGAACGTCATCGGCCAGTTGATCCACTTGTCTCTGACCGTCATGTATTTGATGACTGGACTCCGCACGTTGGCAAATACGACGCAGGCTCAGATGACTTCGATGACTCCACTAACCTGCGAAGGGTCATTCTTCAGAAAGTGCTTTACCGTGATGGAGTACCCGGCATATTAAGATTGGCGAGAATGGTTAAATTGCCGGACTTACTCGCTCAGGAACTAGTTCACATCAACATCACGCTCGACCAAATGTTTGAGCTTATGCAAGGAGCACTCGACAGCTGTGCCCCCCCAAGTCTTTCTTATTACGTATCAAGCGCTGGCTACTACAAATTTGGTGATCAGTGGAAAGACCCATTTAATGAACGTATTTTAAGGCAAGTAGCAGATGACTCTGCAAAAGCTAAGCTGTTACTTGGTTGGTCAGCAGAACCGTCCACTTGGAAATTCTTAGATGACCTTGGCGGCAATGTGCGTGAGAGTTACTGGCGTAACGCGGGCTTACCGCCATCCCAAGCCCCTGTCAACGAGTTATTGTTCGCGATTGACCAGTTGCGAGGTGTCGGACGGGACATTGATGTATTGAGCCTACTACATAAACGCGGCAAAGATTTGCCATCGAGTTTGCTGATGGACATGCTTGAGCAAGGGGTAGCCCAAGTAGGCAGCAGAAGCAAACAATTAGGTAATATGTTGCCGTATTACATCGGTCAGGCGCTGAAGGAAGTGAGAACTCGAAAAGATATTGCAGAATCGGAAATAGCGAGGCTGGAGTACGCCTACCTGCCTTTGCTACGTTATGAGAATGAACCTCTCACCATCTTTAAACTTTTAGCATCTAATCCCGAGATATTCGTCGATGTGCTTTCGCACGTTTTTAGAAGCAAGAGTGCAGCGCCGGACCAAGTCACCACCGTCGAGATGAAAGGCCGAGCAGAAGTATCATTCGACTTACTCTCAGCATTTAAGACCGTGCCAGGTCTGCATAATGGAAAAATCGATGCTCAGGTGCTGTCTGAATGGGTTGTTAAGGTTCGAATACTTGCAGCTGAAAGGGGTTTGAGTGATATCGGCGATCAGCGCATTGGTTACGTTCTCGCTTACGCTCCGCAAGATGTCGATGAGTCATTTTGGCCACCATCAGCGGTGTGCCAAGTAATCGACGCGGTGGGTGCTGAGCATATTGAGCGAGGGTTTGCCATCGAATGTTTCAATAAACGCGGCGTCTACAGTAAGGCCATCAACGAGGGAGGGGAGCAAGAACGAAAGTTGGCTGCTCGTTACAGAGAGTGGGCAGAGTTGACCTTGGTGTACCCACGGACATCTGCGATGCTGATAGGCATCTCGGATAGCTGGATTCGTCATGCGGAGAATGAAGATGTTCAAGCTGAACAGAGCAAGATGAAAAGGTAGGCTGAAGGGCGCCGAAGTGGGCCGATAATAAGTCCAAGTGACCACGCACAGCAACTTGGGCTTGTCGACCGGCTTGATTTTAAGAGCCGCATCTTCGCCAAGGTCAACTGACTTAACCCTTGCCTGCATCGTCGAAAACTGCCATTTTCACCTCGCTTCCCGCCACCCGATAACCATGCCAGCGGCACCCCGCACAGGCCCTGGCGATTGATTACCACCAATACTTCCTCCTGATATAATACTTTTAATCACGTTATAGACGAACTTCGCGCCCCCGGTGCTCACGCCATCATCCCCGCACCGCAAGCCCAGCCCATGAGCGCCCTTTTTGACCACGAGATCATCGAACAGCTCCATAGCGGGCCGCGCTCGCTGGTCTGGCGCGCCAGGGCGCTTGACGGCACCGCGCTGATCGTCAAGGTGCCGAATCAGCCGTTTCCATCGTTTCAGCAGGTGGCGAATTTCAAGCGCGAGTATGCCAGCGCGTACCGCTGCCGCCATCCTGGCGTGGTGCATCCGCTGGCGCTGCGGCAGCATGGCGGGCGCTGGACCATGCTCCAGGAAGACACGGGCGGCCAGGCGCTCGACCAGGTGCTGCGCGCGCAGCTGGCGGCGCGCCAGGCGCCGTCGCAGAGCGCGCTGGCGCTGGACGATTTCTTCGACATCGCGCTGCAATTGTGCGCGGCGCTCGAAGCGGTCCACCTGCAGGGCATGATCCACAAGGACATCAATCCGGCCAACCTGGTCTGGAATGGCGGTACGCGCGTGCTGCAGCTGATCGATTTTGGCGTGGCCTGCGAGCTGGCGTCCGAACAGCAGGGCGCCGCCACTACGCGGCACCTGGAAGGCACGCTGCGCTACATAGCGCCGGAACAGACCGGGCGCATGAACCGGCGGCTCGACCAGCGCGCCGACTTTTACGCGCTCGGCATCACCTTTTACGAACTGCTGGCCGGCCAGGTGCCGTTCGAGGCCAGCGATGAGATGGAGCTGGTACATTGCCATCTTGCGCGCAGTCCGGACTGGTCGCATCCGGCGCTGGCCAGCCTGCCCGGCCAGTTGCTGCCGATCCTCCAGCGCCTGCTGGAAAAAAATCCCGAGCAGCGCTACCAGAGCCTGCAAGGCTTGCGCAGCGACCTGGCCGCATGCCGCGCACCACTGCCGGGCCAGCCACGCCAACTGTCGTTTCACGACGCCCGCTTCCGTGTGCCGCCGACCTTGCACGGACGCGACGATGCCGTCGCCAGCTTGCTGGCGGCGCTCGAACGCAGCGCCGGCGGTGCGTGCGAGATGCTGCTGGTGGCTGGTGAGTCGGGCATCGGCAAGTCGGCGCTGGTGCAGGAAGTGCGGCAGTCCATCAGCGCCGGCAGCGGCTATTTTTTGTCCGGCAAGCTGGACCTGCTGCAACGCGACGTGCCGTATGCCGCGCTGGTGCAGGCCTTCCAGGCGCTGGTGCACCAACTGCTGGGGCAGCCTGCGGAAACGCTACGCCAGTGGGCCGCCAAGCTGTATGATGCTCTGGGCAGCGGCCTGGGCGCGATGGTCGAACTGATGCCCCAGCTGGCGTTGATCGTCGGCCCGGTCGACGCGGTGCCGGCCGCCACGCCGTCGCAGGTCCAGTTGCGCCTGGACCGCCTGTTTCCCCGCTTCGTCGACGTGTTCGCCTCCGCAGGGCAGCCGCTGGTGCTGTTTCTGGACGACCTGCAATGGGCCGATGCGGCCACCTTGCGGATGCTCGAGTTGCTGATGGTGTCCTGTGACAAGAGCCGCATGCTGATCATCGGCGCCTACCGTGACAATGAAGTGGGCGCCGCGCATCCCCTCGGCGCGCTGCGCAACAAGCTGCTGGGCCGCGGCGCCCGCGTGACAACGCTGGCGCTGCGCGCCCTGACCGAGCCGCAAGTGGCGCAGATGGTCTCGGCCACCGTGCGCGTGGCGCTGCCCGGCTGCGCCGCGCTGACCCGCATTTGCTACCGCAAGACCGCCGGCAATCCCTTTTTCCTCAAGCAGTTCCTCGGTGCGCTCAACGATGACGGCCATCTGCGCTATCGGGCGGCGGAAGATTGCTGGGATTGGGACCTGGCGGCGATCGAGCAGGCCAGGTATACCGACAACGTGGTCGAAGCGCTGCTGGAGAAAATCCGCCGGCTGCCGGCAGCGACGCAGCAGCTGCTGCAACTGGCGGCGTCGAGCGGCAACCGCTTCACCCTGGACACGCTGGCGCTGGCCATGCGGCGCACCTCCTGGCAGGCGCGGCAAGACCTGGCGCCGGCGCTCGGTGCCGGCCTGGTCCAGCCGCTCGCTGGTGCCGGTGCTGGCGATGCTGGCGGCCGTTACCAATTCCTGCACGACCGGGTGCAGCAGGCGGCCTACCTGGCGGCCGATGCGGATGCCCGCGCCGCCAATCACCTGCTGCTTGGGCGCGTGCTGCTGGCGCAGGCCGGCGAGCAGCACCAGGATGGCCAGCTGTTTGAAATCGTCGAGCAGCTCAACGCCGGCCGAGCGCTGATCGGCGACGCCGGCGAACGAGTGCGACTGGCGGCGCTGAACCTGCGGGCGGGCGAGAAAGCCCGCCGTTCCGCCGCCTTCCAGGCCACGCTGGAGCACATGCGCACCGGTCTGGCGCTGCTGCCAGCCGATGCCTGGCACGGCGAGGCCGGCCTGTGGCTCGACCTGCAGCTGGGGGCGGCCGAGGCGAGCTATCTGTGTGGCCAGTTCGACGCCGCCGAAGCGATCCATGAGCTGGTACGCGCGCAGAGCCTGGCGCCGCTGCTGCAGGTGCGCCGCATCGCGATCCAGGCGCACCAGTATCAATTGCAGGGCCGCCTGCTGGAAGCCATCGCGGTGCAGCGCGAGGCGCTGGCGCTGCTGGGCATGGAGATTCCGCACGAAGTTGCGCAAATAAAGGCGCGCTTCGACGAGATTTACCTTGATATCGGGCAGCTGCCTGGCGCCCATGCGCCCGACGCCTTGCTGGCGGCCGGCGACATGCTGGCGCCGGCCGACGTGGCCGCGATGCAGATGATGCACGGCCTGTGGATGGCCAGCTACTATGCCGGGCAACAGGATCTCAGCGCGCTGATGGTGGTGTCGATGACACGGCTGTCGATGCAGCGTGGCAGCAGCGATTTCAGCGCCATCGCGTATGTCGGCTACGCCATGATGACTGCGCTGTACCAGGGCGATGCGGCGCGCGGCCATGATTTCGGCGCCATGGCCTTGCTGCTGGCCAGGCGCCGCACCAATCTGCAGGCGCGTACCCAGACCTGCTTGATGTTCGCCGCGATGGCCAGCCACTGGACCCAGCCGCTGCGCCATTCCGACGCCCTGTATGAAGAAGCCTTGGGCTGGGCGCTGGAAATCGGCGACTTCGTCCAGGTCGGCGTGGTGGCGGCCGTGCGCGCCACCGAGCGGCTGATCCTGGGCGACCATTTGCCGCACCTGCTGCTCGATATCGAGCAGGACATGGCCTTGATGCGTGCCAACGGCCAGCAGGCGATGGCCGATTGCTGCGTGGCCGGCGCGGTTGCGCCGATCAAGTGCCTGATGGGGCTGTCGCCGCGTCACGACAGCTACGACGATGCGGGCTTCAGCGAGGCCGGTTTTCTCGCACAATATGGCGATTCGAAGCTGTACCGCGCCTATTTTTTGCAAGGGAAGATACGCAACGCCTACCTGTTCGACAGTGCCGATGGCGAGGCGCTGGCCGCTCAACTGGGCAGCGTCACCGGCATCATGCGCGGCCAGGCCAAGGTGGTCGAGTCCAGCTTTTACGCCGCGCTGATCTGGCTGCGTGCCCTGCGGCGCGACCCCGCGCGCCCTGACGCGGCCGAACTGCTGGCGCTGATCGAGCCGCTGCTGCACAGTCTTGCCACCTGGGCCAGACAAGGATCGGACACCAGCATCGCCCGGCATCTGCTGGCGCAGGCCGAGATGGCGCGCTACCGCAACGAGCTGCAGCTTGCCACGCGCGGCTACCAGCAGGCGATCGACGCCGCCGGCCTGGCCGGCCAGGTGAATCTGCAAGCGCTGGGTAATGAACTGTGCGGCGAATGCTGGCTGGAGCAGGAGCAGCCGCGCGTGGCGGCCGTCTTCATGCTCGACGCCATCGCCCATTACGGCCAGTGGGGCGCCGAGGGCAAGGTGGCGCAGCTGCGCGCGCGCCACGCCGTGCCGCTGTCGAGGGCACAGGCCCGCCATGCGCAGGGGCATGGCGGCGCCCGCGTGCATGCCGGCTCCGCGCTCGACATGGTGTCGCTGCTGAAAGCGGCCACCATCCTGTCGAACGAAGTCGGCCTGCGCAACGTGCTGACACGCCTGATTGCCATCGTCTGCGAAAACGCCGGCGCCCAGGTGGCGCGCCTGCTGCTGCTGTCCGATGGCGCCTACCATGTCGAGGCCGAGATCGACGGCGATGCCATCACCGTGCTGCAATCGCGCCAGCTCGACCTCGATGCCGCCAGCGACCCGCAGTTCCCGCTGTCGCTGCTGCGCTACGTGATCCGCACCGGCATCGAAGTGATCGAAGACAGCGTCACCGGCATGTCGCGCTTTGCCGCCGACCCTTACGTGCGGCAGCGCCCGCGCGCCGTGATGTGCCTGCCGATCCGGCACGGCGGCCAGATCGACGGCATCCTGTACTTCGAGAACCTGCTGGCCGATGCCTCGTTTACGCACGAACGCGTGACTTTCCTGCGCATGCTGGGCGCGCAGGCGATGATCTCGATCGCCAGCGCCAGGCTGCATGACAGCCTCGAACGGCGGGTTGCCGAACGTACCGAACAGCTGGAGGACGCGAATCGCAAGCTGGCGACCCTGTCGATCACCGATGGCCTGACCGGCCTGGCCAACCGGCGCCATTTCGACGACGTGCTGCGCAGCGAACATGCGCGCTCGATGCGTGCCGCCCAGCCGCTGTCGCTCATCATGCTCGATGTCGATTACTTCAAGCGCTACAACGACCGCTACGGACATCAGGCCGGCGACGCCTGTCTGATCCGCGTGGCGCAGGCGCTGGCCGGCAGCATGCGCCGCGCCAGCGACCTGACGGCGCGCTACGGCGGCGAAGAGTTTTCGATCGTGCTGCCCGACACCGATGCGCAGGAGGCACGGCATATCGGCGAAGCGCTGCGCAGCGCCATCGAGAAGCTCGGCATCGTCCACGCCAGTGCGGATGCGGGACAGGTGACGATCAGCGTGGGCATCGCGGTCCAGCCGGCGCCGTGCGCCCTTGATCCCGACGCGCTGCTGCGCCTGGCCGATGCCGCGCTGTATGGCGCCAAGGATGCCGGGCGCAACTGCGTGGTGGTGCGGGAACTGTCGCCCACCTGAGCTCCATCACGTCTCGTGCGCCGCAAACCACTCGGCCAGGAAAGCGAGCATGGTGCGGCTGATAGCCCTCGGGTGGGCGCGCGACATATAGATCGCGTGGATGCCCATCGAGTGGGGCTGATAACCGGGTAGCAAGGCCACCAGCTGCCCGCTGGCGATCAGCGGCGCGGCGGAAAACACCGGTTGCAGCGAAATGCCGGCCCCTTCGACCGCTGCCTGCAGCAGCACCACCGATTCATTCGCGCTCAGGCTGCCGCTGACCGGCACGCTGACGGTGGCGCCCGTATGCTCGAAATGCCACAGGCTCTTGCCGAAATAGGTGTACGTCAGACAATCGTGGGTGGCCAGGTCGGCGGCCTGGCGTGGCGTGCCATGCTCGCGCAGGTAGGCCGGCGCGGCGCACACCACCGAGTGGCAGATGCCCAGCGGGCGCGCGATCACGCCGGGGTCGAGCTGGTTGGTAATGCGGATCGCCAGGTCGATTCTTTCCTCGACCAGGTTGACGGCGCGGTTGTCGATGCGCAGGTCGACCGCCGCCTGCCGGTGCTGTTTCAGGTAGGCGGCGATCGCCGCCGCCAGGGTCGCCTGGGCCAGCGACTGCGAGCAGGCGATGCGCAGGATGCCGCTCGGCTCCTCGTCGCCGGTGTCGCCCACGCCGGGCATCTTGTCGGCCAGCGACAGCAGTTCCTGGCAGCGCAGCAGGGTGATGTCGCCGGCGGCCGTCAGGTTGATGCGGCGCGTGGTGCGGTGAAACAGGCGCGCGCCGGCCCAGGTTTCCATCTCCGCCAGATAGCGGGTGACCATCGCGCGCGACATGTCGAGCAGTTCGGCGGCGCCGCTCAAGCTGCCGCATTCGGCGATGGTGACGAACACTTTCGCGGCAACGATGCGGTCCATGCGGCGCTTCCTTTCAAGATGTTATCTGCTCGATTCAAGCAACAATCCATTGCATTCTAAGCGATTTATCGAACAGGCCGACACGGCTACCATGTTCTTGTCGCCCGCTGTCCGGGCCTGAACTGTTCAAAGGAAACCACCATGCACCGCCGCCACCTGATCGCCACCCTGTTCGCCGTTGGCCTGTCCACCTTGCTGCCGGCCGCGCACGCCGCCACGCCCCTGCAGCTGCAAGTCTATAATCCGGGCGACAAGGCGACCTTCCCGGTCAGCTCGGTGATCGTCAGCGGCGAACGCGAGGCGATCCTGGTCGACGCCCAGTTCCAGCACAACGATGCGCTGGCGCTGGTCAGGCAGATCAAGGACAGCGGCAAGACCTTGCGTACCGTGTATATCAGCCATAGCGACCCCGATTACTACTTCGGCCTGGACGTCATCCACGCCGCTTTTCCGGCGGCGAACATTGTCGCCACGCCGCAGACGGTGGCCGCCATCAAGGCCAATATGGACGCCAAGCTGGCCTATTGGGCGCCGATCATGAAAGACAATGCGCCACGCTCGCTGTTGCTGCCGCAAGTGCTGCACGCGGACCACCTGACCCTGGAAGGCAAGAGCATCGAGATCAAGGGCCTGAAAGGCGCCAGCCCCCAGCGCAGCTATCTGTGGATCCCGTCGCTGAAAACCGTCGCCGGCGGCGTCGTCATCAGCAGTGGCATCCACGTGTGGGTGGCCGACACGCAAACGCCGCAGTCGCGCGCCAACTGGCTCGCTACCCTGGACCAGATCGCCGCATTGAAGCCGCAAGCCATCGTGCCCGGCCACTACCTCGGCGCGGCGCCTGCCGGCACGGCGGCGCTGGATTACACGCGCAACTACCTGCAGGCGTTCGAGACGGCGGCGGCATCAGCCAAGGACTCGGCCGCGCTGGTCAAGGCCATGCAAGCCAAATTCCCGCAGGCCGGCGAAAGCGCCTCGCTGGAACTGGGCGCGAAAGTCATCAAGGGAGAAATGACATGGCCGCAGTAAGCCTGCCGGTGCTGCATTACGTCTACGACCCGCTGTGCGGCTGGTGCTATGGCGCCGCGCCCCTGCTGGACGCCGCGCAGGCGATCGACGGCCTGGCCATCGTGCTGCATGGCGGCGGCATGATGAGCGGCGCCAACCGCCAGAGCGTGAGCGACAATCTGCGCCGCCACGTGATGGCGCATGACCAGCGCATCGCCCAGGCCACCGGCCAGCCGTTCGGGCAGGCGTATTTCGACGGCTTGCTGCGCGATACCGGCGCCGTGTTCGATTCGACTCCGCCGACCACCGCCATCCTGGCCGCGCAGGAGATCGCCGGCCTTGGCCTGGCCATGCTGCACCTGATCCAGCACGCCCATTATGTGCTGGGCCAGCGCGTTGCCGATGCCGGCGTGCTGGCACGCCTGGCGCAGCAGCTGGAACTCGACTCAGGCCTGTTTGCCGTAGCCTGGGCACGCCTGGCAGGCGCCGCCACCGAACAGCACATCGCACACAGCCGTGCCTTGCTGGCACGCCTGGGCGGGCAGGGTTTTCCCACCCTGGCCATCGAATATGCCGATGGCCGCATGGTACCGGTCGACTTGGGCAACTGGCTGGGCCGTACCGAAGCGTGGAATGATTATCTGCGCCAGCAGTTGCCCGCGCAAACGGCGCCTGGCCAGGTGCGCAGCGGCCCGGCTTGCGGTCTCGATGGCTGCGCAATCTGATGCAACACCTGTCCCACCTCACCTGAATGGAGCCATGACATGACAACCCGCACCCCACTGACCTGGAAGCATTTCCCCGCCGGCCAGGACGGCTTTTTCCGCTCGCCCGTGCTGCTGGCCGGCGCCACCGAAGCCGTGCTGGTCGACGGCGGCTTCACGCTGTCGGACGGCAAAGCCATGCTTGACGCCATCGCCGCTGGCGACAAGCAGCTCAAGACGATTTATGTCAGCCAGAGTGATCCCGATTATTACTTCAGCCTCGGTCCCATCCACGCTGCGTTTCCCGAGGTACCGGTGCTGGCCGCCTCCGATACGCTCGCGGCAATCGTGGCCAGTGTGCAAAAGAAGATCGCCGCCTGGGGACCGCAATTGAAGGAAAACGGTCCGCAAAGCCGTGACGCCGTCGTATTTCCAACCGCGTTCGATGCGCCGGCGCTCACCGTCGACGGCGAGCAGATCGAAATCGTCAACGCGACTGGCCTGGCCAACCGCCGCTACCTGTGGGTGCCGTCACTCGAAGCGATTTTCGGCGGCGTGCTGGTGTTTTCGGGTGTCCATGTATGGACCGCCGATACCGCCACGCCTGCACTGCGCGCGGCCTGGATCACCAACCTCGATGCGATGGCCGCCCGCCAGCCGCGTATCGTGGTGGCCGGCCACGCCACGGTGGATGCGCCAACAGATGCCTCGTCCATCGCTTACACGCGCACCTACCTGCTCGCCTTCGAAGAGGAACTGGCCAAGGCCGCCGACAGCACCGCGCTGATCGCGGCCATGAAGCAGCGCTATCCGGACGCCGGCATGGATGTGGCATTGAACATCGGCGCCAAGGTGGCGCTCGGTGAAATGCCATGGGGTTGAAGCCATGAGCGCCAATCTCGACACCTTGCGCTCGACCTATGAAGGCGCCTCCAGCGAGAACGTCACGCGGCTGCTGGCCGTGCTGGCGCCCGATGCCCGCTGGACTGAAGCGGAGGGCTTTCCCTACGCCGGCACCTATGTCGGCGCCGAGGCGATCATCGCGCATGTATTCCAGCGCCTGGCGACCGAATGGATCGATTACCGCGCCGAGGCCCATCACTACCTGGAGCAGGGCCAACAGATTGCTGCCTTCGGCGTGTATTCCGGCGTCTGCAAAGCCACCGGCCGCGCCATGAGGGCCTCGTTTGCTCACCTGTACACGTTCAGTGACGGCAAGATTGCCAGCATGGTGCAATACGTCGATAGCCATCTGGTACAGCAGGCCATGCTGCCCTGAGTTGCCTGCCGCACCCATGCCGGCGATGCTCATTGCGTCGCCGGTATTCCATGTTCTGCCTTTTTACTCTTCCGCCAATTTTGCTTGACAGTGCCTTGCAGGCCGTCTAGAGTCTCATTAAATCAATAGGTCAGATAATTGACCTTTATAACAATGGAGACGTAGATGAAACAACAAATCCTGGCCCTGGCCATTTTGTCGGCCTGTTCGAGCATGGCCTCCGCGCAATCGTCGGTCACCATGTACGGCATGGTCGACATGGGTGTGGTGCGTGAATCGGGCGGCGCGGCCGGTTCCGTCACCAAGCTCACCAGCGGCGTGGAAAACGGTTCGCGCATCGGCTTTCGCGGCACTGAAGACTTGGGTGGCGGCAACTCCGCCATCTTCCTGCTCGAATCGGGCTTCCAGGCCGATACCGGCGCTATGGGGCAGGGCGGCCTGCTGTTCGGCCGCCAGGCTTATGTCGGCCTGGCCGGCAACTGGGGCACGCTGACCCTGGGCCGCCAGTACGCACCGAACTACACCACCATGACGACCGTCGGCGACCCGTTCGTGGCGGGCCTGGCCGGCGTGTTCTCCAGCGTGTTCGCCAATTCAGGCGCGCGCATGAACAATGCCGTCAAATATGTCTCGCCCAAATTCAATGGCCTGAGCGGCGAAGTGGTGTATGGCGCCGGCGAAGTGGCAGGCGACAATTCCGCCTCCAGCATGGCCGGCGCGGCACTGGCCTACAGCGCGGGCGCCTTCAATATGCGCGTCGGCTACCACCACCGCGACAATGACACGGCCACCGTGAAAAACCTGAGCGCGGCGCGCAATACCTTGCTGGCCATGAATTACGACTGGAAAATCGTCAAGGGCTTCTTTGCCTATGGCATCAACAAGGGCCTGAACAGCTCGCAGTTGGCCAACCCGAACGCCTACGGCCTGGCCGTGGCGGCGCGCCCCAGCACCGACAGCCGCGACCTGCTGCTCGGCGTCACGGTGCCTGTCGGCCCGGGCCGCATGATCGCCTCGTACATCCACAAGGATGACCGCACGGCCTTCAACCAGGACGCCTCGCAGTACGCGATCGGCTACAGCTACCTGCTGTCGAAACGCACCGACCTGTATGCCGCCTACGGCAAGATCAGCAACGAGAACGGCGCTTCCTACACCGTCAATTCGGCCATCGACACCGGTTCCGGCAACCGTGCCTTCAATCTCGGCATGCGCCATTTGTTCTGATCGGAGGCCTTTGATGACGATTGTTTCCGCCACCCTGCGCCCGTGCGTGCAGCCGCTGGCCGACCCCACCTGGAAATTTGCCCGCGCCACCGTGCCGCAACTCGACGGCTGGGTGCTGGTGCTGCAAGATGACAATGGCGTGCGGGGCCTGGGCTATGCCCACGCCATTCCCGCCATTACCGGCTCGGGCGACACCGTGCGCGCCGCGCTGGAATTCCTGCTGCCGCAGTTGATTGGCCGCGATCCGGCCGCGCTGCGCCAGATCATGCTTGATATCGACGCGCGCCTGGCGTTCTCCAATTCCGCCAAGGCGGCGGCCGACATGGCGCTGCACGATTTGCTGGCGCGCCGTCTGAACGTGCCGCTGCATGTGCTGCTGGGCGGCGCGGTGCGCGCCAGCGTGATCCAGGCGCGCATCCTGGCCATCAAGCCGCCACTCGAGATGGCGGCCAATGCGGCAAGGCTGGCCGAACAGGGCTACCGCCAGCTGAAACTCAAGCTCAGTGGCGACAGCGCGCTCGACGTGGCGCGCGTGGCCGAAGTGCGCGCCGCCGTTGGCGCGGGAGTCACGCTGACGCTGGACCCGAACCAGTCGTATGGCGTGAAGCAGATGATGTCGGCGTTTGCAAGAATGGAAGCGCACGACATCGCGCTGATCGAACAGCCCTTGCCGGCGTCCGATCGGGCCGGCATGAAGCTGTTGACCGATACCTTGCCGGTGGCGATCGAGGCCGATGAAAGCGCGGTGACGGTGGCCGACGTGCTGGCGCTGGTCAGCGATCGCATGGTCGATGTGATCAATCTGAAAGTGACCAAGCTGGGCGGCCTGCGCAACTTCCTGGCGGCCGTGCAGATCTGCGAAACGGGCAACGTCGCCTGCCGCGTCGGCGCCACCTTCGGCCCGGCGCTGCTGCAGTCGGTTGCCCTGCAGGCGGCGTCCTGCGTCGCCAGCCTGCCGTATGGCTGCGAACTGGCCGAGCACCTGCACTTGCGCGACGATCCGTTTACGCCATTGCCGGTGATTGGCGGCGAAATGAACCTGCCATCCGGCCCGGGCTGCGGGGTGGACTATGTCTAGAAAAATGCTGTTGAAAGGGTTGCTCATGCTGACCATCGGTGCTGCTTCATCAGCGCAGGCGGAGCGCAGCCGCGTGCTGCTGCAGGAGGGCGAAACGCGGATCGACGTGATTGTGGACGGCAGGGCAGACGGCGAGGGCGACGCGATCGTGTTGCTGCCCTCGTCGCAGCGCGGCAGCGATGATCTCGATGCGGTGGCCGAACAGCTGGCGGCGCGCGGCATGCGCGTGCTGCGCCCGCAGCCGCGCGGCTTTGGCGCCAGCCGGGGCGAGATGAAGGACCTGACCCTGCACGTGCTGGCGCAAGATGTCGCCACCACCATAGTCCAGCTCGGCGCCGGCCGCGCCATCGTCGCCGGCCACGCCTACGGCCACTATGTGGCGCGGGTGGCGGACCTGGACCATCCGCAACTGGTGCGTGGCGTGGTGATGCTGGCCTCGGCCAGCGCCAGCGCCGACGCCACGCTGCCGAAGGCGCTGGACGTCGCCGCCGACAGCGCCCAGCCAGAAGCATTGCGCCTCGATGCCCTGCGCCGCGCTTTTTTTGCGGCCGGCAACGATCCGCGCCCGTGGCTGGAAGGCTGGCAGCCGGAACTGGCGGCGCTGTACCGCAAGGCCGCCAAGACCCCCGCACGTTCAAGCTGGTGGCCGGTCAGCCATGCGCCCGTGCTCGACCTGCAGGGCGAAGACGATCCCTGGCGCCCGCGCGCCAGCGCGTCGGAGGTGAAGGACATATTGAAAGAAAAGGCGACGGTGGTGGTGCTGCCGCATGCCAGCCATGCGCTGCCGGTGGAGCAGCCGGCGGCCGTCGCGAAAGCGATTGCCGATTGGGCGACCAGCATTCCTCGTTAATCACGTAGGTCGGATTAGCGAGGCGCAGCCTCGCGTAATCCGACAACATTGTTGGCGCCGCGGGTGGTGTCGGATTACGCGCTATGCGCTAATCCGACCTACGTCCTTCGATGTATTTTTTACCGTCCCTGGAATGCCGGCGCACGCTTTTCCCTGAATGCCGCCTGCGCCTCTTTCGCGTCCTCCGTCAAGCCGATCGCCGCCGTCATGTCCTGCTCATAGCGGTAGCCATCGCGCAGGCTCATGTCTTCGATGACGTTCATCGTGTGCTTGCCCATGCGCGTCGAGACCGGGCTCTTGGCGGCGATGGTGGCGGCCAGCGCCAGGGCGGCCGGCAGCAGTTCTTCCGGCGTGGTGCATTCCTCGACGATGCCGAGGCGGTACAGCTCTTCGCCGCCGACGCGGTAGCCCGTCAATGCCATGCGGCGCAGGCGCGAGTGGCTGAACAGCCGCATCGCATGGCGGCAGCCGCCCAAGAGGCCCACGTCCACTTCCGGCAAGCCCAAGGACGCCTTGTTCGAGGCGATCAGGATGTCGGACGAGGCCACCATCGCCAGGCCGGAGCCGAGCGCGGCGCCGTTGATGGCGGCGATTACGGGCTTGGTGCATTCGCGGATCGCATGGAAGCATTCGCGCGTGCGGCGCGAGTGGGCCATCAGGTCGCCCGGATGCTTGATGTTCTCGGCGCGGCCTTTCAGATCGGCGCCGGCGCAAAACACCTTGCCGGCGCCGGTCAGCACCACGGCACGGATCTCCGGCGTTTCCGAGATGATGTCGAGCGCCTGCGTCAGCTCGTCGTTCAGGATGCGCGTCAGCGCGTTGACGGGCGGGCTGTCCAGCGTCAGCACGGCCACATGGCCGTCGATGCGCACGTTCAGCTGGGTGTAGTTATCCATGTTGTACATGTCAGTTTCCTTGGTTTAGGTGTCGAAGCCGTACAGCGCGGCTGGATTGTCGACCAGGATGGTGTGGCGAATGGCCGCATCGGGCACCCACTCGGCAAACAGGTCGAGCAGCTGGCCGGCGTCCGGCGACTGCTCGCCCATGCGCACGAAAGGCCAGTCCGAACCCCACAGCAATCGCTGCGGATTGGCCGCCACCAGCGCCTCGTGGAACGGTTTCAGGTCGGCATAATCGGGCGCCATTTTCGACACGCGGCATAGCGACAGCTTGATCCAGATATCGCCAGCTTCCAGCGCCTTCAATACATATTGAAACGCCGGATCATCGACGCCGCGCTCTGTCTTCAGACAGGCCATATGGTCAAGCACCAGCGGTACGCCGTTGGCCAGCAGCGGCGGCAGCAAGTGTGCGTAATCGTCGAGCGGCGCCCACAGCTGCGCGTGCAGGCCGATGGCTTTCATCTGCGGCGCCATCGCCAGCAGCTGGTCGACACCGACGCTGCCCAGGTAAGGCTGGCCCTGCGGGTCGCGCACTTCGACGAAGCGCAGGCCGCGGATGCCGCCGTCATGCAGTTGCTGCAGGTGTTTGGGCGTGGCATCGCTGCCGGCCACGCCGATGCCGCGCAGGCGGCCATGGCTGGCGGCGATCGCGTCGAGCATCGGTTTGGCATCGCTGCCATACGGCGCCGGCTGCACCAGCACGCCGCGCGCGGCGCCCAGGATGTCCAGCATGGCCAGGTGCAGCGGGGCCGGCGCCAGCGGCGGCGCGTAGCTCGATGGATGGGCCAGCGGGAACTGCTCGTAGGGGCCAAACACATGGGCGTGCGTGTCGCAGGCGCCGGGCGGCAAGGGCTGGCGTGGCGGATTGGGCCGGCGCGGCGTGACGGTCTCGAATGGCGTGTTCATGCTTGCGCCTGCGGCAGTTCGGTCAGCACGCCGTCTTCGTTGCCGCCCACCGGATGCAGCGGCAGCGGCGTATCGATGTCGGGCAGCGGAATATGGTGGGCGTTCAGGGTCATCGCCACCATCGAGTAGTAGCCGATGATGGCCGTCAGTTCCACCGTGCCGGCTTCGCCGAACAGGGCCAGCACTTCCTGGTAGGCCGCTTCGCCAACCACGCCGCGCTGCAGCAGCTGGCGCGCGTATTCGTACACCGCGCTATCCTTGACGTCGTCGAAGCGCGGCGGTGCCGCCACCAGCAGCGCGTCGATGATGGACTGCGGCAGGCCGGCGTCCTGCGCGGCGGCGGCGTGGATATGCCATTCGAGCTGGCTGTTCCAGCGCCGCGCGGCGACCAGGATCGCCAATTCGCTGGCGCGTGGCGAGATGCTGGTGCCAAAGCGCAGCAGGGCGCCCATTTTCTGCCAGCGGTCGGCAAGCTCGGGGTTGTGCAGGGCGGCGCGCAGCGGCCCGACCAGGCGCGCGCGCGGGCCCTTGATGATGTCCTGGTAGACCCGCAGCTGTTCTGCGTTCATGGTCTCCGGGGTAGGAAAGGAAATGCGTGTCATAAATTCTTGATCCTTGTGTTGGGCTGCGACGTCAGATTACGCCGTCGTTTTTCCATTGCGCGATGCGCTGTTCGTCAAAGCCGAGACCGGACAGCACTTCCTCCGTATGCTCGCCCAGCAGCGGCGCGGCGCGCTCGAACACCAGTTCGGCCTGCGTGAAGCGCATCGGGCTGCGGATCTGCGGCACCGTGCCGGCGGTCGGGTGCGGCAGGTCGATGCGCATCTTGCGGTGCTTGACCTGTTCGTCTTCCAGTACCTGGGCGATGGTGTTGATCGGGCTGCACGGCACGCCTGCTTCATCGAGCAGCGCGACCCAGGCTTGCATCGGTTTTTGCAGGAACAGTTCGGCCATCTGTGGCAGCAAGGTGGCCTGGTTGCGCACGCGCGCGCCGTTGCTGGCGTAGCGTTCGTCGCTGACCCATTGTTCGCAGCCGGCCACCTGGCAGAACTTGGCGAACTGCGAGTCGTTGCCGACCACCAGCACGATATGGCCGTCTTCGCAGGCAAACACGTCTTGCGGCTGGATGTTCGGATGCTTGTTTCCGGTACGCTTCGGCGTTTTTCCCGACACCAGGTAGTTCATGCCCTGGTTGGCGATCGAGCCGACCATCACGTCGAGCATGCCGATGTCGATATAGTCGCCCAGGCCCGATTCGCTGCGGCGTGCCAGCGCGGCCAGCACCGCCACCGAGGTGTACATGCCGGTCATCAGGTCGACGATGGGCACGCCCACTTTTTGCGGGCCGCCGCCGGGCAGGTCGTCGCGCTCGCCCGTCACGCTCATCAGGCCGCCCATGGCCTGGATCATGAAGTCGTAGGCGGCGTTGTCCGCCTTCGGGCCATCCTGGCCAAAGCCGGTGACGGAGCAGTAGATCAGGCGCGGGTTGATTTCCTTCAGGCTGGCGTAATCGAGGCCGAACTTGGCCAGGGTACCTACCTTGTAGTTCTCCAGCAGGATGTCCGATTGCAGCGCCAGCGCGCGCACGATCTGCTGGCCTTCGCTGGTATTGAGGTCGACCGTGACCGAGCGCTTGCCGCGGTTGGCGGACAGGTAGTAGCCCGATTCGCGCGTCTCGTTGCCGTCCTGGTCTTTCAGGAACGGTGGACCCCAGCTGCGCGTGTCGTCGCCGACTTTTGGCCGTTCGACCTTGATCACGTCGGCGCCGAGATCGGCCAGGACCTGGCCCGACCACGGGCCGGCCAGGATGCGGCTCAGATCGAGCACTTTGATATGGGATAGTGGACCAGCCATGGAAAACTCCTGTATTGGGGGTGTGCGGCGGGCGTTATCGCCCGGCCGTTAAAAATCAGGTTTGCGCGTCGTCGGGTGCGGTGGCGATCACGGACGGGCGCTGTTCGAACACCGCGTGCCAGGCCGCCAGCACAGGGCGCGTGGCGCGCCAGCCCAGGTCCGGAAAACGGTAGTCGATATACGACAGCATGCAGCCGACGCTGACGTGGCCGATGTCGAAACCGTCCTGCGCCAGCGCGCCGGCTTCCTGTTCCAGGCGGTCGAGCGAGCCATTGATTTTCAGCGAGAACGCGGCCAGCCACTCGGGCAGTTGCTGCGCGGTGGTCTTCATGCGTTCCTGGCGCCACAGCAGCAGCACCGCCAGCATGCCGTCGGCCAGCGCCTGGCGGCGCAGGGCCAGCCAGCGCGTGGGGCCGGCCGGCGGGAAGAACGGCGCGCCGTCGTGCAGGCCGTCCAGGTATTCGCAAATCACGGGGGAGTCGTACAGGGGTTGGCCGTCGTCCAGTACCAGCGTGGGGATCTGGCTCAGGGGATTATCGGCCAGGATGGCGGGATTCGGCGTGGCCATCGCGGCCACCGAGCGTACGTAATTGACGCGCGCTTCGAGGCCGGTTTCCTTGAGCAGGACGGTGACCTTGCGGACAAACGGCGATCTTGGGGACCAGTGAAGTTTCATGCCATTCCTTTTCAGTGTAGAAAAGCGATGGCCTCGACCATCACTTCAGTTTAATGTCGAGGCGTACCACGTCGCCCCGGTAAATTCCTTGTCCGACAAACACCAGGCAGCCGTCGCGGTCGACGGCCGAGCGGGCCACGTGCGCCACCGGCGCGTTCAGCGGCAGCTGCAGCAGCGCGGCCAGGTCCGGATCGGCCGAACCCAGGGTCAGCGTCTGGTGCGCCTCGGCGATTTCCAGCCCCGGCAACTCGCGCAGGATGCGCATCGAGGTCTTGGTCTCGAACGACTCCGGCGCGATGCGCTCGCACAGGCGCTCGTCGATATACACGTCGCCCAGGTAATACGGTTTGCCGTTGCGCCAGTGGCGCCGCCGCCAGTGCTGGTAGAACGGCGCCATGCTGCCGACCATCGGATCGGGCGGCGCCGGCGCCAGCCGCTGGCGCTGCGTCAAAATTTCAATCGTCACGCCATCGGGCGCGATCAGCTGGCCCGACCAGTCCGACGCCACTTCGCACCAGAACTGTTCCTGCGGCTTGCCGATCACGAACGTGCCCTTGGCACGGTAGCGGGCGATCAGCTTTTCTTCTTCCAGCAAATCGAGCGCCTGGCGCACCGTGGCGCGCGCCACCTGGCACTCGGCCGCCAGTTCATCGACGGTCGGAATCTGCTGTCCTACCTGCCACTGTCCCGATTCCACGCGGCGCCGGAACAGGCTGGCCAGCTGCACGTAGCGCGACGCCGCACTGCGGCTGAAATCGATGGCGCCGGCTGCGCCGCCGGTGCCTGGTAATGGGGCTGCTTTCATCAAATTCTCTCAAAGGGGATAACACAATGTTGTTATTATGACCCAATCAGTTGATGAACCAGCTTTTTGAACTATCGGACCGTTTTCCTGTCAAGCGCCCTGGAATTGCGGCGTGCGTTTTTCCAGGAAAGCACGCATGCCTTCCTGCTGGTCTTCGGTATCGAACAGCAGCTGGAAAGCCTTGCGCTCCAACAGCAAGGCGCTTTCCAGTGGCGCGTCCTGGCCCTGCTGCACCACTTCGCGGATCGCCCGCACCGCCAGCGGCGGCATGGCGGCAATCGTGGTGGCCAGCGCCAGCGCGCGTGCCAGTGCCTCGCCATCCGGGCACAGTTCCGACACCATCCCGCAGGCGAATGCCTGGCTCGCGGTAATCGCTTCGCCGGTCAGCATCATGCGCAGCGCCTGGTATTTGCCGATGGTGCGCAGCAAGCGCTGCGTGCCGCCGGCGCCGGGCATGATGCCGACGCGGATTTCCGGCTGGCCGAAGCGCGCGCCTTCGGCGGCCACGATCAGGTCGCAGGCCAGCGCCAGTTCGCAACCGCCGCCCAGCGCATAGCCTTCGACCGCCGCGATCAGCGGTTTGCCGCTGTGGCGCAGGGTGGTGAACACCTGGTCGGTGGCGTTCAGGGTATGGCTGGTGGGCGTCATGTCCAGCATCTCGTCGATATCGGTGCCGGCGACAAAATAGCTGCCGGCGCCGGTCAGCACGATCACCTTGACGGCATCGTCCGCGCCCAGTGCCAGCACGAAGTCGGTCAACAGGCGCTTGACTTCCAGGTTCAGCGCATTGCGGCGCGCGGGGCGATCGATGGTGATGACGGCCACGCCCGGCGCGGCGATCGAAAAACTGACGGGTGCCTGGTTCATAGTGCCTGCTCCCGGTAGAACGGCTGGCCGGTCAGCGCGCGGCGCGCCAGCAAGGGCGAGCTGCGGTAGCGTTCCTCGCCATAGCTTGCCGCCAGGTTGGCCAGCACGCGCTGGAGTACGGCGGGGCCGATCGTGTCGGCCCAGGCCAGCGGCCCGCGCGGATAATTGACGCCATTGACCATCGCCAGGTCGGTGTCCTGCACGCTGGCGATGCCTTGCTGGACCACCTCGGCCGCTTCGTTGGCCAGCATGGCCACGGTGCGCATCACCACCATGCCGGGCGCGTCTTCGATCACGATCACCTGCTTGCCCAGCGCCTGGAAAAAGCCGGTGACAGCAGCCAGCGCGCCGGCTGGCGCCTGGTCGGCGCAGGCAATCGCAATGGTGGTCGCTTTCGCATAATCGAGCGCCAGGTCGAACAGCACCGATACGCCAGCCTCGGCATCGGCGGCAAAGCGAGCGGTGGCGCCGCGGCCATCGCTCAAGGCCACGGCATGGCCGGCGATGCGCAGCAGGCCAGGGCCGGCAACGAAATTGACCGCGATGCCGGCCGTTTGCGCCAGCGCGGCCAGCGGCGCCGCCACGCCAAGGTCGCCCTCGACCACGATGGCGGCGGGCGCCGCCTCAAGCGCGGCAAACGGCACGGCCGGGTTGACCGCGTCAGCGCCGTATTGATAGAAGCCGCTGCCGGTCTTCTTGCCCAGCCAGCCCGCGTCGACCAGTTCTTTTTGCTGCAAGGACGGGGTGTAGCGCGCGTCGCTGTACAGCGCGTCGTAGACCGAGCGGGTGACGGCGTAATTGACGTCGTGGCCGATCAGGTCCATCAGCTCGAAGGCGCCCATGCGAAAGCCGCCGCTGCCGCGCAGGATGGCGTCGATCGCCGTCACATCGGCCGCGCGCTCGGTCAGCAGGCGCAGCGCCTCGCCGTAGAACGGACGGGCCACGCGGTTGACGATAAAGCCCGGCGTCGAGGCGCAGCGCACCGGCACCTTGCCCCACGCCAGCGCGGTGGCGAACAGGGTGTCGGCCACGGCCTGCGCGGTGACCTTGCCACTGACGATTTCCACCAGTGGCAGCACGGGGGCAGGGTTGAAGAAGTGAAGGCCGGCCACCTGCTGCGGGCGCCGCAGGCGGGCCGCAATCGCGGTCACCGACAGCGACGAGGTATTGCTGGCGATAATGGCGTTCGGCGCCAGCAGCGCCTCGACCTCGGCCAGTACCTTGGCCTTGATGTCGATGTTTTCCACGATGGCTTCGATCACCAGCGCCGCCTTGGCCAGGTCGGCCAGGTGGGCGCCGCGCTGCAGCCGCGCCAGGCGGTCGAGCCGGGTGGCTTCGTCGATCTTGCCCTTGGCCTGCAGGCGCTGGTAGGCGTCGGCGATCGAGGCGATGCCACGGTCCAGCGCGGCCGGCGCCGCGTCGTGCAGCACCACGTGGTGGCCGGCGTTCAGCGCCACCTGGACGATGCCGCTGCCCATGGCGCCGGCGCCGATCACGCCGATCAAATCAGTTGCTTGTAATGCGCTCATATCTTCTTCGCTTGATGGTGATGAATTATTTCGCGGCGGCCGGCTTGACCAGCGCTTCGGGCTTGACGCCGATCAGCAGGGTCACGGCGCCGAACAGCATCAGGGCGGCAAAGTAGTACTGGCCCATCGCCAGGCTGCCGGTGGTGGACGACAGCCAGCCCACCAGCATCGGGCTGAACACGCTGCCCAGGCCGGCAAAGGTGCTCAAGAGGGCGATGCCGCCGGCGGCCGCCTTGCCGCTCAGGAACGACGATGGCAGGGTCCAGAATGGTCCAGTCAAACCCAGGGTGCCGGCGGTGGCCAGGGTCAGCATCAGCAGCGATAGCGGCACGTTGCCCTGTACCGAAGGCAGGCTGGCCCAGCCGATGGCGGCGCAGAAGGCAGGGATGGCCACGTGCCAGCGGCGTTCGCCGGTGCGGTCGGAATGGCGGGCGTTCAGGTACTGCACGATCAGCGCGATCAGGAACGGAATCACGGACAAAATCCCGATGGTCATCACGTTGTCGATGCCCGACTTGCGGATGATGGTCGGCAGCCAGAAGAACACGCCGCCGGTGCTGACCAGCACCGCGATGCCCATGCCGGACAGCCAGTACAGTTTCGGATCGCGGATGGCATCCATGTAGGAGTGTTCACCGCCGTTTTTCTTGACGCTGACGCTTTTTGCCAGGTCTTCCGTGATGATGTTTTTCTGCGCCGGCGTCAGCCATTTTGCCGAGGCAGGGCCGTCCTGCAGGTAGAAGTACGCCACCAGGCCGAGGGCACATGCCGGCAAGCCTTCGATGATGAACATCCACTGCCAGCCTTTCATGCCGGCCACGCCTTCGAAGGTGTGCATCAGCCAGCCGGACAGCGGGCCACCGAGCATGCCGGCCAGCGGAATCGAGGCGGTAAACAGGGCGTTGAAGCGCGCGCGGCGGTTCAAGGGGACCCAGTAGGTGAGATACAGCAGCATGCCGGGGAACATGCCCGCTTCGGCCGCGCCCAGCAGGAAACGCATCACATAGAAATGGGTCGAGGTCTGCATGAAGGCCATGCCGGCCGAGAATACGCCCCACAGCAGCATGATGCGCAGCAGGGTCTGGCGCACGCCGTTCTTGTGCAGGACCATGTTGCTGGGGACTTCGAACAGGATATAGCCGACATAGAAAATGCCGGCGCCGATGCCGTAGATGGCGTCGTTGAAACCGAGGTCGGTGATGAAATGCAGTTTGGCGAAACCGATATTGGCGCGGTCGATAAAGGCCACGATATAGCACAACATCAGGAACGGCATGATGCGCCACAGGACCTTGCGGTAGACCGCATTGGCCTCCAGGTCGCGCGCGCTGGTATCGGACACCGGATGCGCGTGCGCGTTCCGGACTGTATCGGCTGTAGTCATTGGTATCTCCAGGGTCTGGTTTTTATTTTTATCATGATGGGGGCGGCCGTGAACAGAGGGTTCGATGGCACGCCGGCAAAAACGCTGAAAGTATTATAGGTCAGTTTTATGACCTTTATGCGGAAAATTTTTGGCGTGATGGTTTTTTGCACTTAGAGCCTATCCCAGTAGGGAGCGTCTTCTGCTTGCAGCTCATCGGGAGCGCGGACAAGGCGTGAGGAGGCCGCATGGCGAGCCATGCAACGACGATCAACGCAGTCCCCGCTTCTGATGGGCGCCAGCAGGGGGCGTATTCATCTACTGGGATAGACTCTCAGTCCGTTTGCACCAGTTGCGCCAGATGCTGCTCGATCGCAAACACATGCGCATCCACCTTGCCCAGCTCGCGCAGCGCGCTGGCCAGGTGCAGCAGGTACTCGCTGTTCGGGCCGCTGGGGCCGCTGGACCTGGCGATCTGGCGTGCGATGTCCAGTTCCGGCGCGGCGCCCAGAAAGGCCGCGTTTTCCTCGTTGGCGATGTAGACCAGGCCTTCGGTGGCACTGCCATCGTCAAAGGTGATGGCCGTGGCCAGGCGCAGATAGCCGTTCTTTTCGCGGTGGTCCAGGTGGGCGAACACTTCCGGCGTGATCAGGTAGGCCATGCCGTCGCAGATGGCGCCGGCCTGCGGCACGATGGTCGCCACGCGGCCGGGCGCCAGCGGCGTGCCGCGGTGGTCGTGCGAGCCCTGCCAGAAGCGCCGGGTCCAGCCGGCGATGCTGGCCGGGCGCCGTTCGATAAACGGAAAATCGGCCTTGTAGATCAGCGAGCCATAGCCGAACAGCCACACTTCGCGGTGGCCGTCGAAGTGCTTCATGCGCTGGTTGATGGCGATGGTGGCGGCGTCGATGTCCGACAGTTTGGTGTAGGCAGGCTGGCTCATGGCGGTAGAGGCATGGGGATGATCCGCGATTATACGGGCGCCGCCCCCGCGCCGCTGCCGAGGTTCCATTCGTGCGTCTCGACGAACTTGAACAGAAAGGCCATGAAGCTTTCGGCCGCCGGCGACAGCGAGCGGCCGGTCTTGGTGTACACGAAAAAGCGCCGCGTCAGTTCCGGTTCGTGCAGGGTGCGCATCTGCAGTTTATATAATTTCACCATCGGTTCCGCATACGGCAAACAGGCCGTGACGCCCAGGTTGGCGCTGACCATGGCCAGCGCGGTGGTCATGAAGGTCACTTCGTTATACGGGTTCAGCGACTGCTCGCGAAACGCGCCGTGCATGTCGCGCAGCAGCCGCTCGGTGAACTGGCCCTGCAGCGAAATGAACGGGTAGTCGCCGACGTCGGCCCAGGTGATTTTTTCCTTGTGCCGCAGCGGATGCTGTTCGGGAAACACCAGCACGAAAGGCATTTCGAACAGCACTTGCGCGGCGATTTCCGCCGTCGGATCGCGCTCGGGGCCGATGCCGAAATCGACTTCGCCGCTGAACACGCGGCCCGATACATTCTCGACCGGGCAGTCGACCAGGCGCAGCTGCACCTCAGGGTGCGCCTGGCGGTAGGCGGCGATCACTTCGGGCAGCAGGGTACACGACATCATCTGCGGCGCGGCGATGCGCACCATGCCGGTCTTCAGGGCCTTGCGCTGGGCGATGCCGGCCATGGCGCCGTCGAGGTCCTCGATCATCTTTTCAAACAGCGGATACAGTTCGCGGCCGATCTCGGACAATTGCGTCTTGCGCGTGCTGCGCTCGACCACCCGCACGCCCAGGATGTTTTCCAGTTCCTTGATCAGGCCGCTCAGGGCCGACTGGGTGACATGCAGGTATTCGGCGGCCAAGGTAAAGCTGCCGGTCTTGGCAAGGGCGACAAGGGCGCGCATCTGGCGCAGGCTGGGACTCATGAGGTAATCCGATAAATCAAACAATAAATATTGTTTGCATGATAGACCCAAGAAGATTCTAATGGTGAAAAACCTCGCACAAGGACACCACCATGAAACTCGCCACCCTCAAGAACGCCAGCCGCGACGGCGCGCTGGTCCTCGTCAGCCGCGACCTGCGCCAGTACCTGCCGGTACCGGCCATCGCCGCCACCCTGCAAGCCGCGCTCGACGACTGGGATGCCATCGCGCCGCAACTGGAACTGGCCTACGCCAGCCTGAACGCCGGCCAGGCGTCAGGCGCGCAGCCATTCGACCAGGCCCTGTGCCATTCGCCGCTGCCGCGCGCCTACCAGTGGGCCGACGGCTCGGCCTATATCAATCACGTCGAACTGGTGCGCAAGGCGCGCAACGCCGACGTTCCCGCCTCGTTCTATACCGACCCGCTGATGTACCAGGGCGGCTCGGACAGTTTTATCGGCCCGCGCGACCCGGTCTTTGCATTGTCGGAAGAGTGGGGCATCGACCTGGAAGCGGAAGTGGCGGTGGTGACTGGCGACGTGGCAATGGGCGCCAGCGTGATTGAGGCGGCGGCGGCGATTCGGCTGGTAATGCTGGTCAACGACGTCTCGCTGCGCAACCTGATCCCGGGCGAACTGGCGAAAGGCTTCGGCTTCTTCCAGTCGAAAGCGGCCAGCGCGTTCTCTCCGGTGGCCGTCACGCCGGACGAACTGGGCGGCGACTGGACGGACACCAAGCTGCACCTGCCGCTGCTGGTGGAATTGAACGGCCAGCCGTTCGGCAAGCCGAATGCGGGCGAGGACATGACCTTCAATTTCGCGCAGCTGGTGGCGCATGCGGCAAAAACACGCGAACTGGCGGCCGGCACCATCGTCGGCTCGGGCACTGTGTCGAACAAGCAGGGCAACCTGTTCGGATCGAGCATCGAGAACGGCGGGGTCGGCTACTGCTGCCTGGCCGAAGTGCGCATGTATGAAACCATCGAACACGGCGCACCGAAGACCGGCTTTCTGAAATTTGGCGACACGGTGAAAATCGAGATGCGCGACGCCGCCGGCGCCAGCATCTTCGGCAGCATCGAGCAGGCTGTCGCGCCATACGCCGGCAGCATGCGCGGCCGCAACTGAAAGGAACCGCCGCCATGAAGCTGTACACCTACTTTCGCAGCTCGGCCGCCTACCGCGTGCGCATCGCCCTGAACCTCAAGGGCGTGGCATACCAGGCGGTGCCGGTGCACCTGCTGCGCAGCGGCGGCGAGCAATTGGCCGACGCCTATCGCCAGGTCAACCCGTCGGCGCTGGTGCCGACGCTGGAAGACGATAACGGCGTGGTGATCGGCCAGTCGCTGGCGATCCTCGAATACCTGGAAGAGACGCGTCCCAAGCCGCCGCTGCTGCCCGGCGACGCGGCCGGCCGCGCCCACGTGCGCGCGCTGGCCTTGACCCTGGTGGCCGACACCCACCCGCTGGGCAACCTGCGCGTGCTCAAATATATCAAAGGGGAACTGGGGCAGAGCGAAGAAATCAAGCTGGCCTGGCAGCAGCACTGGCTGCGCGAAGGGCTGGCCACGTTCGACGCGATGCTGAGCCGCGCCGGCAACACGGGCCCGTACTGCCATGGCGATACGCCGACCCTGGCCGACTGCTGCCTGGTGCCGCACCTGTTCAGCGCGCGGCGCTTCGAGGTCGACCTGGCGCCGTTTCCGGCGCTGGTGCGCATCGATGCCGCGTGCGCGCAGTTGCCCGCGTTCCAGCTCGCGCATCCGTCGCGCCAGCCCGACGCGGAATAGTCAGCTCCACTCGACCCGGTTGCGCCCGGCGTGCTTGGCGCGGTAGAGGGCCTGGTCGGCTCGGATCAGCAGATCGGTCAGGCTGTCCGGCCCCAGCCGGGTGGCGGTGTCGGGCGGCAGGTCGGAGGTGGCGCCGATGCTGATCGTCAGGCGCACCGTCTGGCCGTCGCCGCAATCGATTTCCATGCCCTCGATCGCCGCGCGCAGCCGCTCGGCCGCCTCCAGCGCCACCTGCAGCGAGGTTTCCGGCATCAGCAGCACGAATTCCTCGCCGCCGAAACGGGCCGCCGTATCCATGCCGCGCGTCATGCTGCGCAGCACCTGCGCCACGGCGACGATGGCGCGGTCGCCGGCGTCATGGCCATAATGGTCGTTGATGCGCTTGAAGTGGTCGATATCGATCATCAGCAGCGACAGGGCATGGCCAAAGCGCTGGCCGCGTTCGATTTCCTCGGCGATGCGCAAGGTCATCTTGCGGCGGTTGCCCAGTTCCGTCAGCGGATCGGTGGTGGCCTGCTGCTCCAGTTTCGAATTGGCCACCAGCAGTTCCAGGGTGCGCCGCAAGACCCGTTCTTCAAGCTTGTTGCGCTCTTCATTGAGGATCGCCAGGGTGGCGCGCCGGCCGCGCAGCGCCAGCACCAGCGCCGCGATCAGCGCCGCCTGCAAGGCCAGCAGCGACAGCCCGGCGATGATTTGCGTGTGATACAAGGTCCACAGTCCCTGCGGCTGGTTCAGGATGCGGGTGCCGGCCGGCAGGTTGCGCAGGCCGAAGCGCTGCACCGCGCCGTCGTCGAAAATGGTCGCCTGCATGCCGCCCGGATCGGGCGCGCGGCCCTGCAGGATGCGGGCGATGGTGCGCCCCACCTTGTCGGCGCTGATCACATGGCCGCCCGCCACGCCGGGCAGTATCAATGACTCCACGCTGGTAAAGATCGGCACCGCGCTGCGCGCCGCCAGGTCGCGCGCGATATCGGGCGGCGTCACCCTGGCGCCCTGCATGTCGCGGTAGACGGGCAGCAGGTACAGCGCGCTGCCGGCGCCCAGCGCTTCGGTGCGGTGGCGCAGTTCGTCGAGCGTCAGCTTGTCCCAGTAGTCGAACACGATGCGTCCCTGGTAGCGGGCGGCCGCCTTGCGCAAGGCGGCGATCCAGTCGCGCCCGCGCGCGGTGGTGTCGCCGACCACGGCGATATGGCGCAGCTCGGGCGTGACCTGGGCGATCACGGCCAGCGCGCGTGGAAAATCTTGGATCACATCGAGATTGGTGCCATCGTCGGGTGTCCAGCCCTGGCGGCCCTGGTTGACATAAAAACGCGGCACGCCGGGGAACAGGTTCGGATGCTCGCTCAGGAAACGCGCCGCCAGGTAGTTTTCCGTGATGATGGCGTCCAGCCGCACATTGGCATACTTGGTGCGCAGATGGGTGTCCAGGCCGGCCACCGCCTGGCGTTCGCCGACGCGGATCGAGTCTAGCCGCTCTTCGAACATGCCGGGCGTGCTGTTCCAGTTGCGATTGGCCAGCTCGTCGTTCATGCCGCGCCGTATCAGGGTCTGCCACAGCGACGAGGCGTCGCTGCCCAGCGAATACAGCACCAGCACCTGGCGCGGCGTTGGCCGCGCAAACTGGCTTTGGGTTTCCGCCGCCAGGCCTTGCGCCAGCGCGCAGGGCGTCAAAGCCCAGCATAGCCACAGCAGCAAGGCCATGCGGCAGCGGTGGGCGGCGCCGGTTGGCAAGGGGAAAGTCGGGCGAGGCATGGTTGTCTTGGTGCAATGCGGCTGGTAGGTTGATGAGTCCACTTGCTTGCTGGTTTGCCTGGAAGCGGAGTCTAGCATTCTTGACTTGCTAACGGACATTAAAAATGCATATTTTAGCAAGTCGATTGCATTATTGATATTCTTTGGGGCGCTGATAACTTTAGGTATTCTGCAAGCTTTGTGACGCCTTCAGTTACAATTTCGCTTTTATCTTGCGCGGTCACAAGCGCCAGCCGGGACTTGCCTGGCAGAAGTTCGAGGAGTATGCAAATCAATAACGTTGAAGAATTGAAGGCCTGGATCGCCGCCGGCGGCGTGCCCGATTATCTGCACTTCTGGGGCCATACGCCAGCCCAGGCGCAGCTGGCCGACAAGAGCTGCCTGAGCCAGTGGTTTCCCTCGCCGTTCAGCCTGGCCGGCGTGCGCTATGCCACGGCCGAGCATTACATGATGGCGCAAAAAGCCGCCCTGTTCGGCGACACCAGGGTGCAGGCGCGCATCGTGGCGGCCGAGCGGCCGTCGGAAGTGAAAAAGCTGGGCCGCGAAGTGGCCAATTTCGACGCCAGGGTGTGGGAGGCGGCGCGCGCCGCCATCGTCTTCGACGGCAACTACGCCAAGTTCTCGCAAAAGCCCGCGCTGCGCAAGTTCTTGCTGGCCACCGGCGAGCGCATCATCGTCGAGGCCAGCCCGGTCGACCGCATCTGGGGCGTGGGCCTGGCGTCCGACAACGCGCGCATCCTCGACCCGTCCACCTGGGATGGCTTGAATCTGCTGGGGTTCGAATTGATGAAGGTGCGGGCCGCGCTGCGCGGCTAGCCTGCCGCTCGGCTGTTGTTTTCCTGCCGCCGCAACGCCGGTTGCGGCCGGCAAGGCCCTGGCCACCCTTTGGAAATGAGGGGCTCTCTGACAAACCTCTGCGGATTTGTTATACTTGACTAAATCATTCAACTACTCAGAGATTCAGTGGTTGAAGCGAGGACTTGAAAAGCCGCAATATTTTAACCCAGCTGAACCGAGGATGTATGCGTCTGACCACAAAAGGCCGTTTTGCCGTGACCGCGATGATCGATCTTGCCCTGCGCCAGGGCAAGGGACCGGTCACGCTGTCGGGCATCAGCCAGCGCCAGTCGATTTCCCTGTCCTACCTGGAGCAGCTGTTCGGCAAGTTGCGCCGCCATGAGATCGTCGAATCGATCCGTGGCCCGGGCGGCGGCTACAGCCTGGCGCGCCGCGCCGACAAGGTGACGGTGGCCGACATCATCATCGCCGTCGACGAGCCGCTGGACGCCACCCAGTGCGGCGGCAAGGAGCATTGCCACGGCGCCGACGCGGCCACCGGCGCGCGCTGCATGACGCACGAGCTGTGGTCCACGCTGAATGAAAAAATGGTCGACTACCTGGATTCTGTGTCGCTGCAGGACCTGGTCGACCAGCAGAGACAAAAGAACGCCGAGCAAAGCGTGATGGTGATGCACCGTAATCACGCCACCCTCGGATAAGAAGACCAAAATACTAGTTGCTGATCGCATGGAGTTATTGATGAACGCCCCAGAAAAAAACGCAGGCCAGGTGCACTTTGAAACGGCACCGCATTTCCCGATCTACATGGACTACTCGGCCACCACGCCGATCGATCCACGCGTCGCCGACAAGATGATTCCCTACCTGCGCGAGCAGTTCGGCAATCCGGCCTCGCGCAGCCACATGTATGGCTGGACCGCGGAAAAAGCCGTGGAAGAAGCGCGCGGCCACGTCGCCGCGCTGGTCAATGCCGACCCACGCGAAATCATCTGGACCTCGGGCGCCACGGAAAGCAACAACCTGGCCATCAAGGGCGCGGCGCAGTTCTACAAGACCAAGGGCAAGCACATCATCACCGTCAAGACCGAGCACAAATCGGTGCTCGACACGGTGCGCGAACTGGAACGCATCGGCTTCGAAGCGACCTACCTGGAGCCGCAGGATAACGGCCTGATCACGGTCGAGCAGCTGGCCGCCGCCGTGCGTCCGGACACCATCCTGGTCTCGGTCATGCTGGTGAATAACGAAATCGGCGTGATCCAGCCGATCGACGAAATCGGCGTGTTCTGCCGCTCGAAAGGCATCATTTTCCATTGCGACGCCGCGCAGGCGACGGGCAAGGTGGTGATCGACCTGCAAAAGACCAAGGTCGACCTGATGACCTTCACGGCGCATAAAACCTACGGCCCGAAAGGCGTCGGCGCCCTGTACGTCTGCCGCAAGCCGCGCGTGCGCCTGGAAGCGCAGATGCACGGTGGCGGCCATGAGCGCGGCCTGCGTTCGGGCACCCTGCCGACCCACCAGATCGTCGGCATGGGCGAATCGTTCCGCATCGCCAAGGAAGAAATGGATGTCGAGATTGGCCGCATCAAGGCCTTGCGCGACCGCCTGGCCACCGGCCTGCAGGAAATCGAAGAAGTCTATATCAACGGCGACATGGATCACCGCGTGCCGCACAACCTGAACGTCAGCTTCAACTACGTCGAAGGCGAGTCGCTGATCATGGCGATCAAGGATATTGCCGTGTCGTCCGGTTCGGCCTGCACCTCGGCCAGCCTGGAGCCATCGTACGTGCTGCGCGCCCTGGGCCGCAGCGACGAACTGGCGCACAGCTCGATCCGTTTCACCATCGGCCGTTTCTCGACCGAAGCCGACATCGACTTCGCCGTCAACCTGCTGAAATCGAAAGTGCACAAGCTGCGCGAACTGTCGCCGCTGTGGGACATGTTCAAGGACGGAATCGACATCAATTCCATCCAATGGGCAGCCCACTAACCAACACCCTGGCCCTGATTGACAGGGCCGGCAAGCATATTTAAGGAGCATCAACATGGCTTACTCGGACAAAGTACTCGATCATTACGAAAATCCACGCAACGTGGGCGCCTTCGACAAGGGCGATGAAACCATCGGCACCGGCATGGTGGGCGCGCCCGCCTGCGGCGACGTAATGAAACTGCAGATCAAGGTCGGCGCCGATGGCCTGATCGAAGATGCGAAATTCAAGACCTACGGCTGCGGTTCGGCCATCGCTTCGAGCTCGCTGGTGACCGAATGGGTCAAGGGCAAGACGCTGGACCAGGCGCTGTCGATCAAGAACACCCAGATCGCCGAAGAACTGGCCTTGCCACCGGTGAAAATCCACTGCTCGATCCTGGCCGAAGACGCCATCAAGGCGGCGGTCCTGGACTACAAGACCCGTCACCCAGCGGCAGCTTAAATTCGTTGGCATCCCGCCCCGTGCCGCAAGGCCGGGGCGGTTGCGGAGACCTACATGATTACACTGACCGAAAAAGCGGCAAAGCACATCACCCGTTATATCGAGCGTCGCGGCAAGGGCATGGGCCTGCGCTTTGGCGTGCGCACCACCGGCTGCTCGGGCCTGGCCTACAAGCTCGAATATGTCGATGAAGTGGCGTACGAAGACAGCGTGTTCGAATCGCACGGCGTGAAAGTGTTCGTCGATCCGAAAAGCCTGCCGTATATCGACGGCACGGAACTCGATTTCGCGCGCGAAGGCCTGAACGAAGGCTTCAAGTTCCACAATCCGAACGAAAAAGACGCCTGCGGCTGCGGCGAGAGTTTCCGCATCTAAGAAGCAAGCATGATCCCCGGTCGGTGCGCTGTACTCATCGATTGAGGTACAGCGACCACCGACACACTATGCAAAACCACTTCGAATTATTCCAGTTGCCGCCGCAATTCGCGCTCGACCAGGCAGCGCTCGACAGCGCCTACCGCGACGTGCAGGGCAAGGTCCACCCGGACCGCTTCATCAACGCCAGCAGCGCCGAAAAGCGGGTGGCGATGCAATGGGCCACGCGCGCCAACGAAGCCTACCAGACCCTGAAAAGCCCGCAAAAGCGCGCCCAATACCTGTGCGAGATCAACGGCGTCGACCTGCAGACGGAGTCGAACACGGCCATGCCTGTCAGCTTTTTGATGCAGCAGATGGAGTGGCGCGAAGAACTCGGCGAAGCGCGTGCCGGCAAGGACGCCGATGCGCTCGACGCGCTCGACCGCCAGCTGCGCGGCGAACGCAAGACCTTGCTGGCCCAGGTGCAGGCCCAGCTGGACTCGGCTGACTACGCGGCGGCCGCGCAAAGCGTGCGCGCGCTGATGTTCCTCGACAAATTCGGCGAAGAAGTCCGCTTCGCGTTCGAGGCGATCGAAGCCTGAGCAGCGTGAGTCTTGCTCGCGCTTTATAATGCGCGCTACAGTTTCTGCGGCACCACGCAATCCATCATCGAGGCACGAATACCATGGCACTTCTGCAAATTTCCGAACCCGGCATGTCGACCGCGCCGCACCAGCACCGGCTGGCCGTCGGCATCGACCTGGGCACCACCAATTCCCTGGTCGCCACCGTGCGCAACAGCATTCCTGAAGTGCTGAACGACGAAGACGGCCACGCGCTGCTGCCGTCCGTGGTGCGTTACCTGCCGAACGGCCACGCCAATATCGGCTACAAGGCCATGGCCGCCCAGACCACCGATCCGAAGAACACCATCGTTTCCGTCAAGCGCTTCATGGGCCGCGGCCTGGCCGATATCGCCTATGCGGAAAACCTGCCGTACGACTTCCAGGACACGCCCGGCATGGTGCAGCTGAAAACCGTGGCCGGCGTGAAAAGCCCGGTCGAAATTTCGGCGCAGATCCTGGCCACCCTGCGCCAGCGCGCGGAAGATTCGCTCGGCGACGACCTGGTCGGCGCGGTGATCACCGTGCCCGCCTATTTCGACGACGCCCAGCGCCAGGCCACCAAGGATGCGGCCCAGCTGGCCGGCATCAATGTGCTGCGCCTGTTGAGCGAGCCGACCGCGGCGGCGATTGCCTATGGCCTCGACAGCGCCTCCGAAGGCGTATACGCCGTGTATGACCTCGGCGGCGGTACCTTCGATATCTCGATCCTGAAACTGTCCAAGGGCGTGTTCGAAGTGCTGTCCACCGGCGGCGATTCGGCCCTCGGCGGCGATGATTTCGACCGCCGCCTGTTCTGCTGGATCAGCGAGCAGGCAAAATTGGCGCCGCTGTCCGACGAAGACACGGCGATCCTGATGGTCAAGGCGCGCGAGGTCAAGGAACTGCTGTCGACCAAGGCCGAAACCAGCATCGACGCCGTGCTGAACTCGGGCGAGGAAGTCCACCTGCGCATCACGGCGGCCGACTTTACCGCCATGACGCAGCACCTGGTGGCCAAGACCATGAACGCCATCAAGAAAGCCTTGCGCGACGCGAACGTGGATGCCGACGACGTCGACGGCGTAGTGATGGTCGGCGGCGCCACGCGCATGCCGCACGTGCAGCGCGCCGTCAGCGAATTCTTTCATACGATTCCGCACGCCAATATCGACCCGGACAAAGTGGTGGCGCTGGGCGCGGCGATCCAGGCCAATCTGCTGGCCGGCAACCGCGCCGCAGGTGATGACTGGCTGCTGCTGGACGTGATCCCGCTGTCGCTCGGCATCGAGACCATGGGCGGTCTGGTGGAAAAAATCATTCCGCGCAATTCGACTATCCCGTGCGCGCGAGCCCAGGAATTCACGACATTTAAAGATGGCCAGACGGCGCTGGCGGTGCACGTGCTGCAGGGCGAGCGCGAGCTGGTCACCGACTGCCGTTCGCTGGCGCGCTTCGAGTTGCGCGGCATTCCGCCGATGGTGGCGGGCGCCGCGCGCATCCGCATCACCTACCAGGTTGACGCGGACGGCCTGCTGTCGGTGTCGGCGCGCGAATTGCGCTCCGGCGTGGAAGCGTCGATCAGCGTCAAGCCGGCCTATGGCCTGGCCGACGACGAGATCGCGCGCATGCTGCAGGATTCCTACACCTCGGCCGATGTCGACATGGTGGCGCGCGCGCTGCGTGAAGAGCAGGTCGAAGCCGAGCGTATCGTGCTGGCCACGCAGTCGGCGCTCGATGAAGACGGCGGCTTGCTGGATGACGCCGAGCGCGCCGCCGTCGACGGCCTGATGGACCAGGTGCGCACGGCGATCGCGGACTCGCAAACCGGCGCCGTCGACCACCAGGCCCTGAAGCGCGTGATCGAGGCGCTGGCCGACGGCACCGAAGAATTCGCCGCGCGCCGCATGGACCGCAGCGTGCGCACCGCGCTGACCGGCAAATCGCTGGACCAGGTCGCGTAAAAATTAATATGGCGCGGCCGCAAAAATGCGCCGCGCCCCGAATGACAGACTGAAAGAAGACACCATGCCACAAATCGTTATCCTGCCGCACGCCAAGCTTTGCCCGGACGGCGCCGTGATCGAAGCCCCTGCGGGCAAGTCCATCTGCGACATCCTGCTGGAAAACGATATCGATATCGAGCACGCCTGCGAAAAATCGTGCGCCTGCACCACCTGCCACGTGCTGGTGCGCGAAGGGATCGAATCGCTGAACGAAGCGACCGAACTGGAAGAAGACATGCTGGACAAGGCTTGGGGCCTGGAAGCCGTGTCGCGCCTGTCGTGCCAGTCCATCGTGGCCGAGGCCGACCTGGTGGTCGAGATCCCGAAATACACCATCAACCAGGTCAGCGAAGGTAGTCACTAAATGAAATGGTCCGACATCACGGCGATCGCCGAGGCTTTGTTCGACACGCATCCGGACATCGACCCCCTGACCGTGCGCTTCACCGACCTGCATAACTGGGTGGTGAACCTGGACGGCTTCGACGACGACCATACGCGCGGCGGCGAAAAAGTGCTCGAAGCGATACAGATGGCGTGGATCGATGAAGCGCGCTAAGGGCGCGGCGCCAGCCGCCAACACAGCCGCCGCGCCGAAAGACGTGATCACGGCCGCCAGCAATATGCCCGAGATCAAGGATGGCCAGTCGATCGCTCTGCTGCAGGAGCTGCATATCCTGACGCGCGACGGCAAGATGAACCAGGACAGCCGCCGCAAACTGAAGCAGGTGTATCACCTGACGCAGTTCATCGAGCCGCTGCTGCGCGAAGTGCAGCTCGACCATCCCGATGTTTCCCTGGTCGACCATGGCGCCGGCAAGTCGTATCTCGGCTTTATCCTGTACGACCTGTTTTTCAAGAACGGCAACGACGGCTCGCATATCTACGGCATCGAAACGCGCGAGGAACTGGTGCAGCGTTCGCAGGAATTGGCTGCAAAATTCAAGTTCCCCGGCATGTCGTTTTTACCGCTGTCGGTGGCCGAGTCGACCGAGTCGAGCCTGCTGCCGAAGCAGATCGATATCGTCACGGCCCTGCATGCCTGCAATACCGCCACCGATGATGCGATCCATTTTGCCTTGAAAAAGAAGGCGAAGTTCATGGTGCTGGTGCCGTGCTGCCAGGCGGAAGTGGCGTCCGTGCTGAAGAAGAACAAGGGCAAGACCCTGGGCAAGAACGTGCTGACGGAGCTGTGGCGCCATCCGCTGCACACGCGTGAATTCGGCAGCCAGATTACCAACGTGCTGCGCTGTTTGCAGCTCGAAGCGCACGGCTACCAGGTCAGCGTGACGGAGCTGGTGGGCTGGGAGCATTCGATGAAAAACGAGCTGATCATCGCCAGCTATAAAAATCTGCCGCGCCAGCGCCCGACCGAAAGGCTGCAGGAAGTGCTGCAGACGCTGGGCCTGGAAGAAATGGGCCACCGCTTCTTTGCCGAGGAATTGGCCAAGGCGACGGCGTGAGTGTTGGATTACGCGTTCCGCTAATCCAACCTGCAAAACCTGCCGCCGCCGCGTAGGTCGGATTAGCGCAGCGTAATCCGACAATCACCCGCGATCAACAAAAGGAGGAGGAGCGGGTCGGTTACAATACCGGCTTCTCCTCCCCTTTGCTTTTTGCGCCTCACATGACCACACCAATCGATATGCCCACCGTCCGCCTGGCCAAGCGCCTGGCCGAAGACTTGCCCTGTTCGCGCCGCGAGGCCGAGCTGTATATCGAGGGCGGCTGGGTCACGGTCGATGGCGAGCTGGTCGAAGAGGCCGGCGCGCGCGTGGCCGACAAGCAGGAAGTGGTGCTGTTGCCGAATGCTACCCTGGACGAAATGCCGCCTGTCACCATCCTGCTGCACAAGCCGGCCGGCATCAATGGCGGCGTCGGCAGCGACGGCAAGCCCGCATTGAGCTGCCTGCGTCCCGACGAAATTTTTACGCCCGATAACGTCGCACCGAGCTCCATCACGCGTTTCCTGAAACGCCACCTGATCGGCCTGACGGTCACCAATCCGCTGGAAACCATGGCCTCCGGCCTGCTGGTGTTCACCCAGGATTTCCGCGTCGCCCGCAAACTGGTCGATGAAGCGAAAACGGTGGAGCAGGAATTCATTGTCGAAGTGGCGGGCCAGATCGCCGAGGGTGGCCTGGCGCTGCTCAATCACGGCCTGCCGTTCAATGGCAAGCCGTTGCCGCCGATGAAGGTCAGCTGGCAGAATGAAACCAGGCTGCGCTTTGCCCTCAAAAACGTGCAGCCGGGCCAGTTGGCCCATATGTGCCGCATGGTGGGCCTGGAAGTAGTCGGCATCAAGCGCCTGCGCATCGGCCGCATCTCGATGGGCGCCATGCCTTCCGGTCAATGGCGCTATCTGCAGGGCTACGAGCGCTTTTAAGCCGGGTGCTGCGGCAGATGGCTCTCGGCAAAGCTTTTCCAGAGCCGTTCGGCGATGCGCAGGGCGATGGCGTCGGCCTTTTCCTGCAAGGCGGGATTGCCCATGCTTTCGGTGGTGGCGAAGAACAGGGTCAGCCAGCGGCGGAACATGCACGGCGTCAGGTTTTCCATCTGCGCGTGCTGCGCCAGTGGCTTGCCGTGGTAGCGCATGGTGCCGCGCAGCAGGCCTGACCAGAAGTCGACCAGGGTCGCCAGGTGCTCGTCCCAATTCTTGACTTCACGGCCGAATACGGGGCCGAGCATGGCGTCTTCGCGGGCGGCCGCATAAAAGGTGTGGACGAGTCGCGCGACTTCTTCTTCGGTACAGATTTCCGTGCGCGACTGGAGGATGTGGACGTGGGGTGGGGGAGCGGTTTTCATGGCATGCCATGATGGCAGAGCAGCCTACTGTGCTTCAATGATCCAGGTCAAGCGCCTGCAAATAACGGTTCAGGCTGTAATGCGGTTCAGTCAAGCCGTCCGATGCATGTCAATGCGAAGGCTTACAAACTTAAAAATGGCGGGCCTGAGACGCGAGCCCGAGAAAATGCCGATGGCGGCGTTGCAGCTCCTCGCCGTACATGCGTACTGTCTTCGTCGCTGCGCCTTGCCCTCGACATTTTTCAGGCTCGCTTGGCCCGGTGGGCCTGTGCGGGCGACTGGGGTTTTAAGCCGTTTTGCAGGTTTACCGGGAGCCCAGGAACACTAACTGAAAGGCATTACGGCTCAGGCGGCAACCTTTTTGCTTTTCCTGGCCGGTGCCGGCAATTGCACGATCTGCGTGCCCAGCAGCTTGTCATGCAGGAACTGGCCATTGCCGGTGAACAGGGCCGTGGCAGACCAGGCCAGCATGCCGATGCCGATCGCCGACAGGGCTTGCCAGTGCTGCAAGTCCAGCACATACGACACCAGGATGCCGGGCAGCAGCCACATCCACGCCAGCACGTAGCGGCAGGCGGCCACGCGCAGCGGCACATGGGCCTGGCCCGGCAGCACCACTTTCAGGCGCCAGGTCTTCATGGCCAGGGTTTGCCCCTCGCGGCTCCATTGATGAATGAAATAGGCGCCCATCACCAGGAAGGCCAGGCATTGGCGCATGTGTTCGGTGAGCGGCGTATGCGCGCCCTGCACGGCCAGTTCAAAGATCAAAAAAGGCAGGAACAGCACCGCCAGCGCCAGCAGGGACTCATACACGATGGAGATCAGGCGCCGCTTGATGGTGGGAGTGGTGGTCAGGTCGGCGGTATTATTTGGCATAGTCGGGCAGCGGTGCAGGTGCAGGTGTTGGGGCGGGAATCACAGGTACCGCAGTGGCTGGCGCGGGCAGTGGTGCAACCGCCGGGGTTGCTGCGGCAGCCGGCGCTTTGGCAACAGGTACTTTTTTCTGCACGGCTTCGCTGGCCAGTTTTTTCTTTTGTTCTTCCGGCAATTGCTGGTATTGCTCCCACTGCGCCGACTTCTGGCTTGGATCGATCTTCTTGGCGCGCGCATAGTTTTCGCGCACCGTGCGGCGCTGTTCGGGCGTCAACTTGATCCAGTCGCGCATGCGTTCGTGTACGCGCGCCTGCTCGTCGGGTTTCATCGAGGCAAAGCGGTTCGCGATATCGAGCCACTTCTGCTTGCGCGGCGCATCGAGCTTGTTCCACTCGCCGGCCAGCGGCTGCAGGGCCGCCTGCTGCGCCCGCGACAGATTTGCCCACTGCGACTTGCCGGCATTTTTGACGGGCGCGGCCGGCGCGGCGGCTTTTGCCGCTGGCACTGGCGTGGCGGCGGGGGCAGGTGGCGGCGCATCCTGGTTGGCGTACACCCACGAAGCACCGGCCAGCGCGCAGGCGCCCAGGGCGGTGCCGCCGATGATCCAGCCATTGCGTGCCTTGCTAGGGTTGGCGTCGGCCATTATTGCGCGCTTTTCGTCAGGTAGGCGTTGAAGCCATGGTCCATATAGGCCGACAGCGGCAGCTCGTCCGACAGCACGGCCGCGTCGAGTTCGGCCAGTTCGGCGATCTGCTGCTCCTGCTCGAACTGGTAGATGCCGGCGCCGCCCGCCACCAGCAGCAACAGCGGCACGATCACGCTCATGCGGCCCAGCCACGATAGCGGCTCGGCAAACAGGTGGCTGGAGACGGCGGACAGCACGTTCTGCCGCGCAGCCACGCGCGCCGGCGCGTCGGCCTTTTTGCGCGCCATCGCCGCCTTGCGCGCGGCCGCCAGGCGGTCGGTGGTCGAGGCCGGCAGGTCGTCGAGCTTTTCGTTGAGCGCGTGGCGCACTTTGTAGGCGAAATTGAGGTCGTCGGTATTCATAGTTGTATTCCCTTGGCTTTCAGCGATTCGGCGAGCGCGTGGGTAGCTCTTGAGCAATGTGTTTTCACGCTGCCTTCCGAGCAACCCATCGCCATCGCCGTTTCAGCCACGTCCATATCCTGCCAGTAACGCATGAGGAAGGCTTCGCGTTGACGCGCGGGCAGCTTTTGTACCTCTTCATCAATCAAATCAAGCATTTGCGCGCGTTCAACCTGGTCGGCCGATGATTCTGCGGCGCTCGATCCCTGTTCCGATTCGTACGTCTCCAGTATATCAAAGTCCTCATGCTCGTCGCCCGATGGTTTCATGCCTGAAAACAGGCTGACCCAGGTGTTGCGCACCTTTTCGCGGCGGAAGTAATCGAGGATGGTCGTTTGCAGGATGCGCTGGAACAGCATCGGCAGTTCGGCCGCGGGCTTGTCACCGTATTTTTCGGCCAGCTTGATCATCGCGTCCTGCACGATGTCGAGCGCGGATTCTTCCTTGCGTACGGCATAGGCGGCCTGCTTGAAGGCGCGCCGCTCCACATGTTCGAGAAAATCGGATAGTTCTTTGTCTGTTGCCATGCGGTAAGGAGCGAGCCGGTGGCTGCGTGGGCTGTGGGCGGGAGGTGGCCTGCATTGTGCAAACTGAGCGCATGCTAGCAAAAAATGTGCATTTACGCATGATTTTTGCACCTTGAGCGCGCAAAAAGCCGGTTTGGAATACATTTTCCTTGACCATCATGGTGCGACGCGATAACGTATGGGACGCTTTGAACACCCCAAAGCTCTATGGTCAAGTTGCAACTGGCACACAACGCCACCAGCGACAAGACGCGCTTTCATTTGTAGGCAGTTTGTTCTAACCCGCGCCACAAGCGCGAGCGGTTCGTACAGTCGCCACAGAAACTCCGGCCAAACGAGTTGCGTTAAGCGTTGTTTTGCAAGGTATCTATGGGTGCCCAAAGAAATGTCGTGACCGCATGAAAAGGGAAGCAGGAAGACTGTAGCGTCAGGCGTACCTCGTCAGGAAAGAACATCCGATCAATCTCCAATGGACCTTGAAAGGAATGTTTCATGAATACCGAAGCAAGAGGATCTGCCTCGGGACCGGCCATCGGTCCCATCACCGGCGCGGAAATCGTCGTGCGCTGTCTGGCTGAAGAAGGCGTCGAGCACGTCTTTGGTTACCCGGGCGGAGCCGTACTGTATATCTACGACGCCATTTTCCAGCAAAACAAATTCCAGCATATCCTGGTACGCCATGAGCAGGCCGCCGTGCACGCCGCCGACGCCTATTCGCGCAGCTCCAATAAAGTCGGTGTGGCCATTGTCACGTCCGGCCCCGGAGTCACCAATGCGGTGACCGGCCTGTCGACCGCTTACATGGACTCCATCCCGATGGTCGTCATTTCCGGCCAGGTGCCGAGCCATGCGATCGGCCAGGATGCGTTCCAGGAATGCGACACCGTGGGCATCACCCGCCCCGTCGTCAAGCACAACTTCCTCGTCAAGGACGTCAAGGATCTGGCTGCGACGATCAAGAAAGCCTTCTTTATTGCCCGCACCGGCCGTCCCGGTCCCGTGCTGGTCGATATCCCGAAGGATATCAGCATGCACAAGTGCAATTTCGACTATCCGAAGGAAGTCGAGATGCGCTCCTACCGTCCGGTCGACAAGGGTCATTCGGGCCAGATCCGCAAGGCCGTGCAGCTGCTGCTGCAAGCCGAACGTCCGATGATCTACACCGGCGGCGGCGTGATCCTGGCGCATGCGGCGCCCGAGCTGAACAAGCTGGTCGACCGCCTCGGTTTCCCTTGCACCAACACCTTGATGGGTCTGGGCGGCTACCGCGCCTCGAGCGAGCAGTTTGTCGGCATGCCCGGCATGCACGGCACCTACGAAGCGAACATGGCGATGCAGAACTGCGACGTCTTGATCGCCATCGGCGCCCGTTTCGATGACCGCGTGATCGGCAACCCGAAACACTTCGCCTCGCATCCGCGCAAGATCATCCACGTCGACATCGATCCATCGTCGATCTCGAAGCGCGTGAAAGTCGATATTCCCATCGTCGGCAACGTCAAGGACGTGCTGATCGAGTTCCTGGCGCAACTGGATGCGGCCGAAGCCAAGCCGAACGTCAATGCGCTGAGCAACTGGTGGAAGCAGATCGCCGAATGGCGTGGCCGCGACTGCCTGAAATACCCGTCTTCCGACCTGGTGATCAAGCCGCAATCGGTGGTGGAAAAAGTCTTCCAGATCACCAAGGGCGACGCCTTCATCACGTCCGACGTGGGCCAGCACCAGATGTGGGCCGCGCAATACTACCGCTTCGACAAGCCGCGCCGCTGGATCAATTCCGGTGGCCTGGGCACCATGGGGGTCGGCTTGCCGTACGCCATGGGCGTGCAGATGGCCAATCCGGACGCCACCGTTGCCTGCATCACCGGCGAAGGCTCGATCCAGATGTGCATCCAGGAGCTCGCCACGTGCAAGCAGTATCACCTGACGCCGAAGATCATCATGCTCAACAACCGCTTCCTCGGCATGGTGCGCCAGTGGCAGGAAATCGATTACGGCTCGCGCTATTCCGAGTCTTACATGGATTCGCTGCCCGACTTTGAAAAGCTGGCCGAGGCCTATGGCCACGTTGGCATGAAAATTGAAAAACCGGGCGACGTCGACGGCGCCCTGAAAGAGGCGTTCGCCATGAAAGACAGGCTGGTATTCATGAACTTCATTACCGACCAGTCCGAAAACGTGTGGCCGATGGTGAAAGCCGGCAAGGGCTTGTCCGAAATGATGCTCGGCTCGGAGGACCTGTAACCATGCGCCATATTATTTCTGTCTTGCTGGAAAACGAAGCCGGTGCCCTGTCGCGCGTGGTGGGCCTGTTCTCGGCCCGTGGCTACAACATCGAAACGCTGACCGTGGCGCCGACCGAAGACGCGACCCTGTCGCGCATGACCATCGTCACCAGCGGCTCGGACGACATCATCGAGCAGATCACCAAGCACCTGAACCGTCTGATCGAGGTAGTGAAGGTGGTGGACCTGACCGAAGGCCAGCATATCGAACGCGAGTTGATGCTGATCAAGGTAAGAGCGGTCGGCAAGGAGCGCGAAGAAATGAAGCGCACCGCCGACATCTTCCGCGGCCGCATCATCGACGTGACCGAAAAGACCTACACGATCGAGCTGACGGGCAACAAGGTCAAGCTCGACGCGTTCATCGATTCGATCGACCGCGCCTCGATCCTGGAAACCGTCCGCACGGGCGGATCGGGCATCGGCCGCGGCGAACGCATCCTCAAAGTATAAAAAAACGCAGCACGCGGCCCCGGCCGCACTCCCATACAACGCAGTTAATTAAATTAAATAGGAAATACCATGAAAGTTTTTTACGACAAAGACGCCGACCTGTCCCTGATCAAAGGTAAAAACGTTGCCATCATCGGCTACGGTTCGCAAGGCCATGCCCATGCACAAAACCTGAACGATTCGGGCGTCAACGTCACCGTCGGCCTGCGCAAGGGCGGCGCTTCGTGGAACAAGGTCGAGCAAGCCGGCCTGAAAGTAGCGGAAGTCAATGACGCCGTGAAAGCGGCCGACGTCATCATGATCTTGCTGCCGGACGAAAACATCGCCCAGGTCTACAACGAAAACATCGCTCCGTTCGCCAAGGAAGGCGCGGTACTGGCCTTCGCCCACGGCTTCAACGTGCATTACGGCCAGGTCGTGCCACGCGCCGACCTGGACGTGATCATGATCGCCCCGAAAGCGCCAGGCCACACCGTGCGCGCCACCTACACCCAGGGTGGCGGCGTGCCGCACCTGATCGCCGTGTACCAGGACAAATCGGGCGTGGCCCGCGATATCGCCCTGTCGTACGCCTCGGCCAACGGCGGCGGCCGTGCCGGCATCATCGAAACGAACTTCCGCGAAGAAACCGAAACCGATCTGTTCGGCGAGCAAGCCGTGTTGTGCGGCGGCGCCGTGGAACTGATCAAGGCCGGTTTCGAAACCCTGACCGAAGCTGGTTACGCTCCGGAAATGGCTTACTTTGAGTGCCTGCACGAACTGAAACTGATCGTCGACCTGATCTATGAAGGCGGCATCGCCAACATGAACTACTCGATCTCGAACAACGCCGAATACGGCGAATACGTGACCGGCCCGAAGGTCGTTACCTCGGCCACCAAGGACGCGATGCGCCAGTGCCTGAAAGACATCCAGACCGGCGAATACGCGAAGAGCTTCATCCTGGAAAACAAGGCCGGCGCACCGACCCTGATCTCGCGCCGCCGTCTGACGTCCGAGCACCAGATCGAAGAAGTCGGCGCCAAGCTGCGCGCCATGATGCCTTGGATCGCCAAGAACAAGATGGTCGACCAGTCGAAAAACTAAGACGGTTGCGCCGCCTCGCGCGGCGCATGCTGTAAAAAAAGCCAGGTGCCTGCGGGAACCTGGCTTTTTTATTGTGTGCACGCTTTTGGTGCGTTTGCTGTAAAATTCCGCCCTTCCTTTGCAGTTTCATGCGTCGTCACACGACGCTGCTGCATCTGTTTCGGTTTCTGCCGACCGCAACGCGCATTACCGCCAGTTCGCTGGCACGCCAGGCTCTTGCAACATCGCCTGCGCAACCCGAGGTACCCACATGACTGACCGCTTTATCGCCACAGTGCCTGTTCCAGGCCCTGCCGCCACTGCCATTTCCCGACGCTTTCCGCTGGCCGCTTTACTGGCGCTGGCGATGACCAGCTTTATCGCCATCCTGGCCGAAACCTTGCCGGCCGGCTTGTTGCCGCAGATTTCGCAAGGCCTCGGCATTTCCGAAGTCATGACGGGGCAGCTGGTAACCGTGTTTGCGATCGGCTCGATCCTGACCGCGATCCCCTTGACGGCCATGACCAGCGGCTGGCGCCGCCGCAAGGTGCTGCTGCTGGCCGTCGGCGGCTTTTTGGTATTCAATACCATCACCGCGCTGGCGCCCAATTACATGGTGGCGCTGGCGTCGCGCTTCCTGACCGGCATGGCCGCCGGGCTGGCCTGGGGCCTGATGGCTGGCTATGCGCGGCGCATGGTCAGCGTGGCGCAGCAGGGCAGGGCGATGGCGGTGGCGATGATCGGCACGCCGCTGGCCTTGTCGCTGGGCGTGCCGCTCGGTACCCTGATGGGCGGCGTGCTGGGCTGGCGCAGCATCTTCGGCGTGATGTCCGGCCTGGCGATTATCCTGGTGGCGTGGATACTGGTGGCCGTGCCCGATTATCCGGGGCAAAAGCACGGCGAGCGCCTGAGCATCGGCCAAGTCTTCATGACACCGGGCGTGCGGCCGATCCTGGCCGTGATCGTTGCCTGGATGCTGGCGCATAACATCCTGTACACCTATATCGCGCCGTTCCTGGCGCCGTCGGGCCTGCGGGCGCGGATCGACCTGGTGCTGCTGGTGTATGGCGTGGGTTCGCTGGCCGGCATCTGGCTGATCAGCCGGCTGATCGACCGCTGGCTGCGCAAACTGGTGCTCGGCTGCATCGCCGCGTTTGCCCTGGTCGCCATCGCGCTGGGCCTGGGCCTGGATAGCCCGTTTGTTATCTATATCAGCATGGCGGTCTGGGGCGTGACTTTTGGCGGCGCCGGCACTTTGTTGCAAACGGCCTCGGCCGATGCGGCCGGCGAGGGCATGGACGTGGCGCAATCGATGGTGGCCACCATCTGGAACGTGGCGATTGCCGGCGGCGGGATGGTCGGCGGCGTGCTGCTCGACGGCTACGGCGTGGCGGCGTTTCCCTGGACCGTGCTGGCCTTGCTGCTGGTGGCGCTCGGCATCGCCTGGTCGGCGCGCAGCAGTTTCAAGCCGGGCCGGCGCACGGGTGGCGTTGTCGCAGGGCACTAAAGTGTGTCCGGATGTGAGCAGGGCATGCAAAGTGTGACGATTTGTTAATTTGCGCCACAGCAAATTCCTGGACGTTAGAATCAGGCCAGCTTGCATGATTTCATAAGCAGCAGGGCGTACAACGACCCTGTTTGCATCCAACCACCGAGGAGTCGTATCCATGATCAAATCCGTACTGGTTGCCGCCGCAGCCACCGTTGCCCTTTCCGCGCAAGCGCAAACCTTGCCGACCACCGGCACCCTGGTCGTCGTGCCCGCCTTTGGCGAAGTCAAGCATGCCAATGACCAGGTGGTCGCCACCCTGGCCATCGAAGAGCAGGACAAGGACAAGGCCGCCGCCGCCTCGCGCGTCAACCAGAAGATGAACAAGGGCGTCGCCATCGTCAAGCAGGCCGATCCGTCGGCCGTGCTGAAATCGTACGGCTATTACACCTACCCGGTGTATCCGGAAGACCGTCCGCTGCCGGCCGGTGCCGTCGCCAAGCCGCGCGTGCCGACCGCCTGGCGCGTGGGCCAGTACCTGGAAGTGACCACCGCCAACCTGGCCAGCCTGCCGAAGACCGTCTCGGCTGCCCAGGGCGTGCTGACCCTGAACGGCCTGAACTTTGGCCTGAAGCCGGAAACCATCCGCCTGCTGGACGACCAGCGCATCGCCGCCACCTATAAAAACCTGAACGAGCGCATCGCCTCGATCGCGCGCGCCATGGGCCGCAATGTGTCCGACGCCGTGCTCGATACGGTGGACTTCGAAGGCTCGGGCAATTACGCTGGTGAAAGCCGCGCCGCTGCTCCTGCGCCGATGATGATGCGCAGCAAGATGGCCGACGATGGCCAGGTTGCCGAGCCGAGCTTCGAGCCGGGCGAGACCACGCTGGACATGCGCCTGGTGGGCAAGGTCAAGTTCAAATAAATCACGACACGGTGATAGTGCGACAAAGTAAATATTTTCGCGCTAGAATGACTTACTAAAAAATCATGGGGCTATCTGGCCCCATGATTGTTTTTGCCGCCACCATTTGAAAGGGTTTTCATGACTGTCCTGAAATCGATGCTGTTTGCCGCCGCTGTTACCGCCGTTGTTACTGTCCAGGCGCAAGGCCTGCCCACCGCCGGCACGCTGGTGGTGGTGCCCGCCAATGGCGAAGTGGTGCATGTGAATGACCAGGTCATGATTACCCTGGCGATCGAGGAGCAGGACAAGGACAAGGCCGCGGCCGCTTCGCGCGTCAACCAGAAGATGAACCAGGGTGTGGCCATCGTCAAGAAGGCCGATCCGCAAGCGGTGCTGAAAACCCAGGGTTACTATACGTATGCCGTGTATCCGGAAGTGGCGCCATTACCGGCCGGCAGCGTGGCCAAGCCGAGGGTGCCGACCGGCTGGCGCGTGGGGCAAACCCTGCAGGTGAAAACGACCAACCTGGCCGCCTTGCCGAAAACCGTGTCGGCGGCGCAAGCCGTCCTGACCCTGAACCGGCTGAACTTCGGCCTGGCGCCGGAGACCATCCGCAAGCTCGACGATGAGCGCATCGTGGCCGCCTATAAAAACCTGAACCAGCGCGTGGCGTCGATCGCCGGCGCCATGGGCCGCAATCTCAATGACGCGGTGATCGAGAGCATCGATTTCGAAGGTTCGGGCAACTATGCACAGCGCGTCAATGTCACGGGTTCGGCCAACCTGCGCGCCGCGCCGAAAAGCGAGGGCATGCAGGTCGAAGAGCCGAACTTCGAGCCGGGTGAAACCAGCTTGAGCCTGGGCCTGGTGGCCAAGGTAAAGTTCAAGTAATGCATGGCGGAGCGGGGCGCGCTGCGCCTTGTCTCCTCTATAATGGCAATATCGGCGCACCCATGCATGTGCGCCTTTCGGTTCCGATTACCCTGTAGCACACAAGAAATGGATCAACATGGCAAACTTCCCCCGTCGTCGAGGCAAGAACGGCAACCCGGCAACGCCCAAGGCATCGCGCTTCAGCAAATTCGTGCGGCTGCCGGCGGCCGATGCGGCAGGCAAGAAAACCTTGCGGCGCCGAGGCATTTACCTGTTGCCCAATGCCTTCACGACGGCGGCCCTGTTCTGCGGTTTCTACGCCATCGTGATGGCCATGAACCAGAAATTCGAACATGCGGCCTGGGCCATCTTTATCGCCATGATCCTCGACGGACTCGACGGCCGCATCGCGCGCCTGACCAATACCCAGAGCGAGTTCGGCGCCCAGTACGACAGCCTGTCCGACATGGTGTCGTTTGGCGCCGCGCCGGCGCTGGTGATCTATGAGTGGTCGCTGCGCGGCATGGGCAAGCTGGGCTGGCTGGCCGCTTTTGTGTACTGCGCCGGCGCCGCGCTGCGCCTGGCGCGCTTCAACACGAATATCGCGGTGGTCGACAAGCGCTTCTTCCAGGGCTTGCCCAGCCCGGCGGCGGCGGCCATGGTGGCCGGCTTTATCCTGATGATGAACGACCTGCAGTTTGCCGGCAATCAACTGGCCTGGGTCTCGTGGGCGATCGCCCTGTTCGCCGGCCTGACGATGGTCACCAATGTGCCGTTCTACAGCTTCAAGGACGTCAACTTCCGCAAATCGGTGCCGTTCATCGTGGTGTTCCTGCTGGCCCTGTTCTTCGCGCTGATCTCGATCGATCCGCCGAAAGTGCTGTTCCCGATCTTTGTCGCATATGGCTTGTCCGGCTACGCCGTGTTCTTCTGGCGCATGGCCAAGGGCAAGCCGGTCAGCATCGTGCAGACCGATCACGAGCATTAAGATCGGGGTCAGACCCTCAATGCCGCGAACGCAGAGGCTTGCGCTGGCGGGCGAGCGGGTCTGACCCCAGCAGTTCGCTGCGCCTTACCAGAAGAAGCGTCTCTCCTCCTTGTCCGGATCCGGCCCGTTCATCATCTGGCGCACGATGCCGGCCTGGTCGAAATGCACGTGCATCATCGAATCCCACACGCCCGACTCCTTGTAGCGGTACGACCAGACGTACAGTTTCGGTAGCGCCAGGTACGAGGTTTCGGTTGGCCGGCCCAGCAGATGCAGCACGTCCTGCCGGGTCGAGACGCCGATCCTGACCCTGGCAAAGCCCGGCGTGTCGAGCACCTGCTCGAACGACGTCAGGCGCTGGTCGGGGCCGAAGCGCGCCATGTACGTCACCTGGCCGTAAGGGCCGTGCGCGTATTCCAGTTCCGGGCCTTCGGGCAACTGGTAGACATTGGTCGGCGCGCCGAGCTTCGCTTCGACGGCGGCGCGCGATTCGCCCGGCTGCGGTGGCGGACCGCCCATGCTGGCGCAGGCGGCCAGCAGCAGGGGCGGCAGAAGCGTTGCTATTTTGAATGCTTTTTTCATGGTGTGACTCCCGAAAGACCGGAAAATCCTATCATGTACCGAGAAAACAGCGCACGACTGGATACAGGCCGGCATTTTTCCGATATACTTGCGCGTCTGGTTTGAGCTCAAGCCAGTTTTTTTAATCGTAGTTCACGGTGGATAGGGTTCAGACTCTGTGCACCGCATGTGAAAGGTTTATCATGACAGTAGAGAACATCAACAAAGCCGCTATCATCGCGGACAACGCACGTGGTCAAAACGACACCGGCTCCCCTGAAGTGCAAGTTGCACTGCTGACCGCTCGTATCAACGAACTGAACGGCCACTTCAAAGCCCACTCGAAAGATCACCACTCCCGCCGCGGCCTGATCATGATGGTCAACCGTCGCAAGAGCCTGTTGTCCTACCTGAAGGCCAAAGACGCTACCCGTTATCGCGACCTGATCGCTAAACTTGGTCTGCGCAAGTAATTTTTGCCGTACAAGGTTTATACAGAAATGCCTGCGCCAGTTCGCTGTCGCGGGCATTTTGTCATTTGAAATTCCGAATTTATTCGCGTAGATACAGTATTCTATGCGGATGACCATGTTTTAAAAGCAAAATAGCAAAGGCGGCAAGTGTGACTCCGCCGCCTGTGGTGAGGTGAACGACAGCCCCTGAAAATCTGTCGGCAAATAGAAAAGGGATACCCCAATGTTTAATAAAGTTACGAAAACCTTCCAGTACGGTCAACATCAAGTGACCCTGGAAACCGGCGAGATCGCACGCCAGGCATCCGGCGCAGTGCTGGTGTCGATCGAAGATACCGTCGTGCTGGCAACCGTGGTGGCACGCAAAGATGCCAAGCCAGGCCAGGATTTCTTCCCTTTGACAGTAGATTATGTTGAAAAAACGTACGCTGCCGGTAAAATCCCGGGCGGTTTTTTCAAGCGCGAAGGCCGTCCTTCCGAAAAAGAAACCCTGACGTCGCGTCTGATCGACCGTCCTATCCGTCCTTTGTTCCCTGAGGGCTACCTGAATGAAGTGCAAGTCATCATTCACGTGCTGTCGGTCAACCCTGAAATCGATCCGGATATCGCCGCCATGATCGGCGCATCGGCCGCCCTGTGCGTGTCGGGCGTGCCATTCAACGGCCCGATCGGCGCCGCGCGCGTCGGTTACGCCAACGGCCAGTACATCCTGAACCCGACCGTCCAGCAGCTGAAAACTTCGGAAATGGACCTGGTTGTCGCCGGTACCGAAACCGCCGTGCTGATGGTCGAATCGGAAGCGAAACAGCTGTCCGAAGAAATCATGCTGGGCGCCGTGGTGTTTGGCCATGACCAGATGAAAGTTGTCATCGACGCGATTCACGAGCTGGTGCGTGACGGCGGCAAGCCGGAAGTCGAATGGGCGCCTGCGCCGAAAAACGAAGCGCTGATCGCGCGCGTGGCTCATTTCGCCAACGCCAAGATCAATGACGCGTATCAAACCAAGGACAAGCAAGAGCGTACCGCCAAGCTGAAATCGGCCACCTCCGAAGTGATCGCCGACCTGTCGGCCGAAGCGGCTGCCAACGGCGGCGCGGCGATCGACAGCGCCGAAGTGAACAACATCCTGTTCGACATCGAAGCGAAAATCGTCCGCACGCAAATTCTGGACGGCGAGCCACGCATCGACGGCCGCGACACGCGCACCGTGCGTCCGATCTCGATCCGCACCAGCGTGCTGCCACGCACCCACGGTTCCGCGCTGTTCACCCGCGGCGAAACCCAGGCGCTGGTCGTCGCTACGCTGGGCACCGCCCGCGACAGCCAGAAGATCGATGCGCTGATGGGCGAGTTCACCGATTCGTTCATGCTGCATTACAACATGCCTCCGTTCGCCACCGGCGAAACCGGCCGTGTCGGTACCCCTAAACGCCGCGAAATCGGCCACGGCCGCCTGGCCAAGCGCGCGCTGATCGCCGCCCTGCCAGCTGCCGAAGAGTTCAGCTACTCGGTACGCCTGGTATCGGAAATCACGGAATCGAACGGTTCCTCGTCGATGGCTTCCGTCTGCGGCGGCTGCCTGGCACTGATGGACGCCGGCGTGCCGATGAAAGAACACGTGGCCGGTATCGCCATGGGCCTGATCAAGGAAGGCGGCAAGTTTGCCGTGCTGTCCGACATCCTGGGCGACGAAGATCACCTGGGCGACATGGACTTCAAGGTAGCCGGTACCCGCAACGGTATCACCGCGCTGCAGATGGACATCAAGATCATGGGCATCACCAAGGAAATCATGCAAGTGGCGCTGGCGCAAGCCAAGGAAGGCCGTGAGCACATCCTGGGCGAAATGCAAAAAGCCATGCCGCACGTGAAAACGGAACTGTCCGATTTCGCACCGCGCCTGATCACCATCAAGATCAACCCGGAAAAAATCCGTGACGTGATCGGCAAGGGCGGCGCCGTGATTCGCGCGCTGACCGAAGAGACCGGCACCCAGATCGACATCAGCGACGAAGGCGTGGTCACCATCGCTTCCGTCGATGCCGCCGCCGGCCAGGAAGCCAAGCGCCGCATCGAAGAGCTGACCGCCTCGGTCGAAGTGGGCAAGACCTACGAAGGCACCGTGCTGAAACTGCTGGACTTCGGCGCCATCGTGCAAGTGATGCCAGGCAAGGATGGCCTGCTGCACATCTCGCAGATCGCCAACGAGCGCGTCAATGCCGTCGCCGACTACCTGAAAGAAGGCCAGCTGGTCCGCGTCAAAGTGCTGGAAACGGACGATCGCGGCCGCCTGAAACTGTCGATGAAAGCTGCCGAAGGCGAAGCGCCAGCGGTGTAAGAGTCGGTTTCAAACGCAACATCAAGTACAGCCGGGTTCGCCCGGCAAGCTTGTCAAAACCGCCAGCGCGCAAGCCCTGGCGGTTTTTTTATCGTTTTTTTTGTTGTTTCGCCGTAAGCGACAGTCGGTATTTCTTGACGGCAAAATAGTAATCGCTGACGATGGCGCATCCCCTCGATTTCCCTTTTTTATTGGATGCCCCAATGTTGTCCTCCCTCAAGGCACGGTTGATCGCGATCGCCGTCTCCATCGTCGTGCTGGCCATGCTGGCCGTCGCCATCGCCAACTTCTTTACCACCCGCAGCAGCACCCTGGCCGCGCTCGACACGCAGATGCTGCAGCTGTCGCACAGCCATGCGGCCGCCATCGGGGAATGGCTGCGCGCCAAGCAGGCCGTGGTGGGGTCGATGAAGCTCGGCGCGCAAGATGCCGACCCGTTGCCATCGCTGAAAGCTGCCGAGCAGGCCGGCATGTTCGACATGGCCTATATCGGCTTTGCGGACAAGCATGCCGTGTTCTCGCAGGAACGCAAGCGCGCGGCCGACTATGATCCCACGGCGCGCCCCTGGTACAAGCTGGCAGCCGAGGCGGGCACCCCTGTCATCACGGCGCCGTATATCGCCGCGAGCACCGGCAAGCTGGTGGTGACGTTTGCCGAAGCGCTTGGTGGCAAGGGCAGCGTGACGGGCGTGCTGGCCGCCGACGTGATGATGGACGTGGTGGTGCAGAACGTCGCTTCGATCAAGCCCACGCCATCGAGCTACGCTTTCCTGGTCGATGGCGGCGGCAAGATCATTGCCCATCCGGACGGCAAGCTGACCCTCAAACCCTTGTCCGACCTCGACAGCAAACTGACGGCGCAGGCGCTGGCCGATATCGAAAAGAGCGGCGATGGCGAAACCATCCGCCTGGGCGAGCGCGACGGCATCTTGCATGTCAGTAAAGTGCCTGGCAGCGACTGGCTGCTGGCCACCGTGCTGGACCGCGCCGAAGCGACACAGGCGCTGTCGGCCATGTTGCGCGCCTCGGCATTGACGGCCTTGCTGGTGCTGATCCTGGCCGCCAGCGTGCTGGCCGTGATGGTGGCGCGCGCCTTGCGCCGCCTGGGCCTGGTGCGCGACGCGCTCGATGCGATCGCCACCGGCGACGGCGACCTGACCAGCCGCCTCGATGCCACTGGCACGGACGAGCTGGCGCAGATCGCCAAGGCCTTCAACCTGTTCGTGGAAAAGATCGCCACCGTGCTGGTGCAGATCCGCAGCATCAGCACCCTGGTGCGCAGCGAGTCGGCCGATATCGCGGCCGGCAATGCCGACCTGTCGTCGCGCACGGAAGCGCAGGCGGGCGCACTCGAAGAAACCGCCAGTTCCATGGATGAGCTGACGTCCACCGTGAAACAGAATGCGGAAAATGCGCATGCGGCGAATGAACTGGCCGTGTCCGCCTCGCAAGTGGCGGCCAAGGGCGGCGAAGTGGTGCAGCAGGTGGTGGGCACCATGGCCGGCATCCAGGAAAGCTCGCGCAAGATCGTCGACATCATCGGCGTGATCGACGGCATCGCCTTCCAGACGAATATCCTGGCGCTGAACGCGGCGGTGGAGGCGGCGCGTGCCGGCGAGCAGGGCAGGGGCTTTGCGGTGGTCGCCTCGGAAGTGCGCAACCTGGCGCAGCGCTCGAGCCAGGCGGCGAAAGAAATCAAGGAACTGATCGGCGACTCGGTGGAAAAAGTCGGCGCCGGTGGCCACCTGGTCGACGAGGCGGGGCAGACCATGGGCCAGGTGGTGGCGTCGGTGCAGCAACTGGCCACCATCATGAGCGAAATCACGGTCGCCAGCCGCGAACAGAGCGCCGGCATCGGCGAGATCAATACGGCCGTCACGCACATGGACACCATGACCCAGCAAAATGCCGCGCTGGTCGAGCAGGCGGCGGCCGCCGCCGAAAGCCTGCAGGAGCAGGCGGTGGACCTGGCGCAGGCGGTCGGCATGTTCCGCCTCGGCGACACGGTCGCCGCCAGTGCGCCGGCCAGGCCGGTGAACGCGCGCCCGGCGGTAGTTGCTCCGGCCACACGCGCGCCGGCCAAGGTCCTGCCCGCCGCCCGTGCAAGCCAGCCGGTCAAAGCATCGAAGCCTGCCGCCGACGAGTGGGAAGAGTTCTGATGTAGATCGAACGTTCGCGCGCTCTTGGCTTTTGCGCGCTCATCGGCGATTTTGTCCGGCCATGCCGCCAAAATTGCAGTTCGTCGCAATCGGCGTGTCTGGCGCAAGCGGTATGGCTATAGTGATCACATACCGCAACCAATGCCAGACACCCCGAGGAGATCAACATGAACGTCGCCAAACACATGGAAGCCATCGTCATCACCGCCGCCGTCCTGCTCGGCGCCAGCTGCTACGCGCCGGCACCGGCCGTGCAGGTGGCCAGTTCCAGCTACCAGGGCGTGGCCGTCGCCAAAACGCCCGACGCACATGTCGTGCAGGTCAAGGCCAAGCGCCTTACTGCCGCTGAAAAAGCCTTCTTCGCATAAAGCGCCTGACATGACCTACTGCGCGGCGCGATTTGTGGCCTCCGATGCTCACTGTGCATTCGCACAGCTGCGCTTCTCAGCCCCAACTCACATCCGCTCGCTACGGTCCTGTAAGGCGTTTAGTGATTGCCAGCAATATTGGCCGCTGCTAGAGTGGCCGCTTGCCGTCGCACATAAAAACAAGATACCGAGGAATACAATGAAAAAAACCCTGCACTTTGCGCTGGCCTTCCTGGCTACTTTCGGCCTGCTGCGCGGCGTGTCCGCCGAAACGCGGCAGCTGGAAATGCGCACGGTCGACGCCCGCGTGGTGCGCGTCAAGCTCGATGGCGTGATGGAAGTGCGCATCCGCCAGGGCAACGTGGCGTCCTTGAGCATCACGGCCGACAAGCGCTATATTGCCGATGTCAGCACGGCGCAAAGCGGTGACACCCTGCATATCGAAACGGAAGTGCGCGGCTTCAAGCTGAACCCGGGTTCGATCCGCGCCGACCTGGTCTTGCCGAACCTGCGCGAAGTCAGCTCGGAAGGTTTCGGCAGCACCGACGTGTCCGGTTTTACGGGCGATGAGCTGACCCTGTCGCTGGAGGGCGCCGGCAGCGTGAAGGTGGTGGGCGACTACCGCAAATTGAGCGCCACCCTGGGTGGCGTGGGCAGCATGCAGCTGTGGATCGGCAATAACGACAAGGCCGAACTCGACCTGCAAGGGGCAGGTTCGGTGGTGCTGGGCGGGCGCGGCCGCGTGCTGAAGGCGTCGCTGGGCGGCCTGGGCAGCCTGAATGCGCAGCAATTCGAGGCCGATGCGGTCAATCTGGACTTGAGTGGCCTGGGCAACGCCATCGTCAATGCCCGCAGCAATGCCAAGCTGAACCTGAGCGGACTCGGTTCGGTGGTGGTGTATGGCAAGCCTGCCAACCGCGATGTCAGCGTCGACGGCCTTGGCAAAGTCAGCTGGAAATAAGGGAAACCCCGGGTGTCCCGCCTTTGGGCCGGATAATAAAAAGCAGTCAGACCACATCCCATTCCGATGAAAAAACTGATCATTACACTATGCATGCTGTTCGCGATACAGTTGCCGGCCAAGGCCGGCTTCAGCGAAGGTGCCAGCGCCTACAACAACAAGAATTATGCGCTGGCCTATAAAGAGATTTTACCGTTGGCCAAGTCCGGCAACGCCGACGCCCAGCACCTGCTGGGCCTGATGTACTACATGGGGCGCGGCCTGCCGCAGGATTACAAGCAGGCCATGTTCTGGCACCGCAAGGCGGCCGAGCAGGGCAAGGCCGATGCGCAATATGTGGTGGGCGCCATGTATTACACGGGCAATGCCGTGCTGCAGGACCACAAGCAGGCCGTCAGCTGGTTTCGCAAGGCGGCCGAGCAGAACCATGCCGAGGCGCAGCAGGTGCTGGGCCTGATGTACCGTTATCACATGGGCGGGGTGCAGCAGGATAATGTGATCGCCTACATGTTGTGGAACCTGGCCGCCGCCAACGGCTCCTCGAATGCGGCCGACCAGCGCGCCGCCGTGGTGCGCAAGATGACGCACGAGCAGGTGGAAGAAGGGCAGGCGCTGTCGGCCAAATGGAAGCCCGGCACGCCCTTGCCGCGCACCTCCAAAACCGGTGGCGAGTAGCGCAGGGCAGGGCGCGCCCGGCGTCTGCAAGGCGCGCAAGCTTGGCGTACAATCGCTCTTTCCCTTTGAAAGAGCCTTGCCATGCGCGCAGTTGAAATCAGCCAGCCCGGTCCCTCCGATGTCCTGAAAATCGCCGAACGGCCCCAGCCTGCCTTGAAGGCGGGCGAACTGCTGATCAAGGTGCATGCGGCCGGCATCAACCGCCCCGACGTGCTGCAGCGCCTGGGCAAATATGCGCCCCCAAGCGGCGCCTCCGACCTGCCCGGCCTGGAAGTGGCGGGCGAACTGGTCGGTGGCGATGTCGACGGCACCGGTTTCAAGCTGGGCGACCTGGTCTGTGCGCTGGTGCAGGGCGGCGGCTATGCCGAATATTGCGCCGCACCGGCCGGCCAGTGCCTGCCGCTGCCGAAAGGCTTGACGGCGTTGGAGGGCGCGTCCTTGCCGGAAAACTTCTTTACCGTCTGGAGCAATGTGTTCGACCGCTGCGCGCTGTCGGGCAGCGATACTTTGCTGGTGCAGGGCGGCAGCTCGGGCATTGGCGTGGCCGCGATCCAGCTGGCCAGCGCACTGGGCCACCGCGTATTCGCCACCGCAGGCAGCGACGAAAAAGCGCGCGCCTGCGAGGCGCTGGGCGCCGAGCGCGGCATCAATTACCGTACCGAAGATTTTGTTGCCGTCGTCAAGGAACTGACCGGCGGCAAAGGTGTCGATGTGATCCTCGACATGGTCGGCGGCGACTACCTGCCGCGCGAGATCGCCTGCCTGGCCGACGATGGCCGTATCGGCCTGATCGCGGTGCAGGGCGGCACCAAGGCCGAGCTGGACCTGGGCACCTTGCTGCGCCGCCGCCTGACGGTGACCGGCTCGACCTTGCGCCCCCGTTCGGTCGACTTTAAAGCGGCGATTGCGCGGCATCTGCGCGAGACGGTCTGGCCGCTGATCGAGGCAGGCAAGATCAAGCCCGTGATCTACAAAACCTTCCCATTGGAAAAGGCGAGCGAGGCGCATGCGCTGATGGAAGCGAGCACCCACATCGGCAAGATCATGTTGCAAGTTGCTTGAAAGCAGCAGCTAGTGGTTTGACCGCCAACAGTGGTAGCGTTAGAATGACGGGTTATTAAAATTTAGGCTACCATGCGTCGCAAACTCGTCGTCGGAAATTGGAAAATGAACGGCAGTCGCACCTCGAACGCGGTGTTATTGTCTGAAATAGTTGCTGGCCTGGCCGCCGATGGCGCCGCCAGCGCCGTCTGTGTGCCAGCGCCTTATCTGGCGCAGTGCCAGGCGCAATTGACAGGTTCAAGCCTGGCTTGGGGCGCGCAAGATGTTTCCGCGCAAGCCAGTGGCGCCTACACGGGTGAAATCTCGACCGCGATGCTGCAGGATTTCGCCAGCAGCTACGTGATCCTGGGGCACTCCGAGCGGCGCGCCTATCATGGCGAGACCGACGCGCAAGTGGCGGCCAAGACGGTGGCGGCGCTGGCGGCGGGCATCACGCCCATCGTCTGCATCGGCGAGCATCTCGACGAGCGCGAAGCAGGGCAGACCGACGCGGTGGTGGCCAAGCAGCTGAACGTGGTGCTGGAAGCGATTCAAGCTGACGACGTGGCGAAACTGGTGCTGGCTTACGAGCCGGTCTGGGCGATTGGCACGGGCAAGACGGCCACGCCGCAAATGGCGCAGGAAGTGCACCAGTTATTGCGCGGCCACCTGGCGGCAAAGAATGCGGTAGCGGCCGCCGGCGTACAGATACTGTACGGCGGCAGCATGAAGCCGGAGAACGCGAAAGAATTGATGGCAATGCCGGATATCGATGGCGGTCTGATCGGTGGGGCGGCATTGAAGGCGGCGGATTTCCTGGCGATTATTCACGCCGCTGATTGAATTACTTTAAACTAAGAATGGAATTGCAATGAACATGATGTTCAATCTGGTAGTCGTGGTACAGGTAGTGTCCGCTTTGTCGATTATTGCGCTGGTATTGCTGCAGCATGGCAAGGGCGCCGACATGGGCGCCGCCTTCGGTTCCGGCGCGTCCGGCAGCCTGTTCGGTGCGACGGGTTCGTCGAACTTCATGTCGAAGTCGACCGGCGTCGCCGCCGCCATTTTCTTCGGCGCCACCCTGGCGCTGTCGCTGATGGCCAACCAGCGCGCCACCACGGTGGGCGGCGGCGTGATGGACAAGGTTGTCAAGCCGGTGCCAGTGACCGGCGCCGGCGCCATTCCTGGTGCCGCTCCGGCCGCGCCAGTGGCGCCAGCGACGGGCGTGCCAGCCGCGACCGTACCGGCCGCACCAGCTGCGGAAGCGCCGGCAAACACGATTCCGAAGTAATGTAATCGGGTTGTCGAGAGTAATTCTCATTACGGGCAGAATATTGCTCAATGTTTTAGCAGTGCGGTAGGAAAAAGCAGTACAGAGTCATTAGCTGTAAAAATTTATCGTTTTTAATCCGTATTTAATGCATTTGTGTATTAACTTTGACAGTAAAGCGGAGTAGAATACGGGCCTTACCGCCGACGTGGTGAAATTGGTAGACACGCTATCTTGAGGGGGTAGTGGCGAAAGCTGTACGAGTTCGAGTCTCGTCGTCGGCACCAGAAATCAGAAGCCAGCAACGGCGCACGAGCCATGGCTCGTTCAAAGTTGCTGGCTTTTTTTACGAGGATGTGTCGTTCGATCCTGATCGTAGCCCTGATTGGGATCGTGCGTTAGATACGCCGCAAATCACCGCGGCGTCCTCATTTAACCGATCGTTCAATATAAGCTCATCAAATCGTGAACCTCGAAAATTACTTCCCCGTCCTGCTGTTTATTATTGTCGGCCTCGGTGTCGGCATCGCGCCCCAGGTCCTGGGCCGCATCCTGGGCCCTCACCGGCCTGACGCAGCAAAACTCTCCCCGTACGAATGTGGTTTTGAGGCATTCGAAGACGCGCGCATGAAATTTGATGTGCGCTACTATCTGGTTGCAATCCTGTTTATTTTGTTCGATCTGGAAACGGCATTCTTTTTCCCGTGGGGCGTGGCAATGCGCGACCTGGGCTGGGCCGGTTTCGTCACGATGATGGTGTTTATCGCCGAATTCGTGGTCGGATTTTGGTACATTTGGAAGAAAGGTGCCCTTGACTGGGAATAAGCCATGGCTATTGAAGGCGTATTAAGCGAAGGTTTCATCACCACCTCGGCCGACAAGCTGATCAACTGGGCGCGTACCGGGTCGATGTTCCCGATGACGTTCGGTCTGGCCTGCTGTGCGGTCGAAATGATGCATGTGGGCGCAGCCCGCTACGACATGGACCGCTTCGGCGTCGTGTTCCGTCCATCGCCGCGTCAGTCCGACGTGATGATCGTTGCAGGCACGCTGTGCAACAAGATGGCGCCTGCACTGCGCAAGGTCTACGACCAGATGGCCGAGCCGCGCTGGGTCATCTCGATGGGTTCCTGCGCCAATGGCGGCGGGTACTACCACTATTCGTATTCCGTGGTGCGCGGTTGCGACCGCATCGTTCCCGTTGACGTGTATGTGCCTGGCTGCCCTCCGACAGCCGAAGCGCTGCTGTACGGCATCATGCAACTGCAGAACAAGATCAAGCGTACCAGCACGATCGCACGCTAACCGGGCCGCTTCAGATTATGACAACACATTTAGAAGTATTGCAAAACGCCCTCGGCACTGCCCTGGGCGAACGCGTCAGCACCAGCGTTGCGCTGGGCGAAGTGACCCTGGTCGTCAAGGCCGAGGACTACCTGGCCGTGATGCAGACCCTGCGCGACGATCCGAGCCTGCATTTCGAGCAGCTGCTCGACCTGTGCGGCGTCGACTACCTGACCTATGGCGACGGCGCCTGGACCGGCCTGCGTTACGCGGCCGTTTCGCATTTGCTGTCGGTCAAGCACAACTGGCGCGTGCGCGTGCGCGTGTTCGCGCCGGACGACGAGATGCCGCTGCTGCCCTCGGTGGTGAACATCTGGCGTTCGGTCAACTGGTACGAGCGCGAAGCGTTCGACCTGCTGGGCATCCTGTTCGAAGGCCATAACGACTTGCGCCGCATCCTGACCGACTACGGCTTCATCGGCCATCCGTTCCGCAAGGACTTCCCGGTCTCCGGCTATGTCGAGATGCGCTACGACCCGGAACAGAAACGCGTGATTTACCAGCCCGTGACGATCGAGCCGCGGGAAAACGTGCCGCGCGTGATCCGCGAAGAACATTACGGGATGAAATAATGGCTGAGATTAAGAATTACACCCTGAACTTTGGGCCGCAGCACCCGGCCGCGCACGGTGTGCTGCGCCTGGTGCTCGAGCTCGATGGCGAAGTCATCCAGCGTGCCGACCCCCATATCGGCCTGCTGCACCGCGCCACCGAGAAACTGGCCGAACAGAAGACCTATCTGCAATCGGTGCCGTACATGGACCGTCTCGACTATGTGTCGATGATGTGCAATGAACACGCCTATGTGATGGCGATCGAAAAGCTGCTGGGCGTGGAAGTGCCGCTGCGCGCGCAATATATTCGCGTGATGTTCGACGAGATCACCCGCGTGCTGAACCACCTGATGTGGCTGGGCGCGCACGCGCTCGACGTCGGCGCGATGGGCCCGTTCCTGTACTGCTTCCGCGACCGCGAAGACCTGTTCGACTGCTACGAAGCGGTGTCGGGCGCGCGCATGCACGCGGCCTACTACCGTCCGGGCGGCGTGTACCGCGACCTGCCGGACGCGATGCCGCAGCACAAGGCGTCGATCATCCGCAACGCCAAGGCGATTGCCAAGCTGAACGAAAACCGCCAGGGCTCGCTGCTGGACTTCATCGAAGACTTCACGCGCCGTTTCCCGACCTATGTCGACGAATACGAAACCCTGCTGACCGATAACCGTATCTGGAAACAGCGTACCGTCGGCATCGGCGTGGTTTCGCCGGAAGATGCGCTGGCGATGGGCTTTACCGGCGCCATGCTGCGCGGCTCGGGCGTGCAGTGGGACTTGCGCAAGCAGCAGCCGTACGAAGTGTACGACCTGATGGACTTCGACATTCCCATCGGCACCAACGGCGATTGCTACGACCGCTACCTGGTCCGCGTGGAAGAGCTGCGCCAGTCGAACCGCATCATCAAGCAGTGCGTCGAGTGGCTGCGCAACAATCCGGGTCCTGTGATGACCAGCAACCGCAAGGTGGCGCCTCCGGGCCGGGTCGACATGAAGACCAACATGGAATCGTTGATTCACCACTTCAAGCTGTTTACCGAAGGATTCCACGTGCCGCCGGGCGAAGCCTACAGCGCGGTCGAACATCCGAAAGGCGAGTTCGGCATTTACCTGGTGTCCGATGGCGCCAACAAGCCGTACCGCATGAAGCTGCGCGCACCCGACTATGCCCATTTGCAGTCGCTCGACGAAATGGCGCGTGGACACATGATTGCCGACGCCGTGACCATCATCGGTACGCAAGACATCGTGTTCGGCAGTATTGACCGCTAAGAGGCGAAAAGTATGTTGTTATCAGAGCAATGCTATAAAAAAATTGACCGCGAGCTGGCCAAGTATCCAGGCGACCAGCGTCAGTCGGCCGTGATGGCCGCGCTGGCCCACGCCCAGGATGAACTGGGCTGGCTGGCGCCGGAAACCATGAAGGAACTGGCCGACTACATCCGCATGCCGGCGATTGCCGTGCAGGAAGTGGCCACCTTCTACAATATGTACAACGTGAAACCGGTCGGCAAGCACAAGATCACCGTGTGCACCAACCTGCCATGCGCCCTGTCGGGCGGCGTGCGCGCTGCGGAATACCTGAAGCAGAAGCTGGGCATCGATTTCCGCGAAACCACCCAGGACGGCCAGTTCACGCTGGTCGAAGGCGAGTGCATGGGCGCTTGCGGCGATGCGCCTGTCCTGCTGGTCAGTAATAAAACCATGTGCAGCTGGATGTCGAACGAGAAGATCGACGCCATGCTGGAGGAACTCAAGAAATGACGTCACTCCACAACCGCCATATCGATCCATTGATCCTGAAGGATCTGGATGGCAAGAACTGGCATTTGCAAGACTATGTGAACCGCGGTGGCTATTCGGCCCTGCGCCGCATCCTGGAAGAGAAGATCACGCCGGAACAGATCATCGCCGACCTCAAGGCTTCGTCCTTGCGCGGCCGTGGCGGCGCGGGTTTTCCTACCGGCCTGAAGTGGAGCTTCATGCCGCGCCAGTTCCCAGGCCAGAAATACCTCGTCTGCAATACAGATGAAGGCGAGCCGGGCACTTTCAAGGACCGCGACATCATTCGTTACAATCCCCATGCCCTGATCGAAGGCATGGCCATCGGCGCTTACGCGATGGGCATCACCGTGGGTTACAACTACATCCACGGCGAGATCTTCCAGGAATACCTGCGTTTCGAAGAAGCGCTGGAAGAGGCGCGCGCCGCCGGTTTCCTGGGCGACAAGATCATGGGCAGCGAGTTCTCGTTCCAGTTGCATGCGCACCATGGTTATGGCGCCTACATCTGCGGGGAAGAAACGGCGCTGCTCGAATCGCTGGAAGGCAAGAAAGGCCAGCCGCGCTTCAAGCCGCCTTTCCCGGCCTCGTTTGGCCTGTACGGCAAGCCGACCACCATCAACAACACGGAAACCTTTGCGGCCGTGCCGTTCGTGCTGAACATCGGTCCGGAGAAATACCTGGCGATGGGCAAGCCGAACAACGGCGGCTCGAAGATCTTCTCGATCTCGGGTGACGTGGAATTGCCGGGCAACTACGAAGTGCCGCTGGGCACGCCGTTTGCCAAACTGCTGGAACTGGCAGGCGGCATGCGCGGTGGCAAAAAGATCAAGGCCGTGATTCCTGGCGGCTCGTCCGCGCCGGTGATCCGCGGCGACATCATGATGCAGACCGACCTGGACTACGATTCGATCGCGAAAGCCGGTTCGATGCTCGGTTCGGGCGCCGTCATCGTGATGGACGAAACACGCTGCATGGTCAAGGCGCTGGAACGCCTGTCCTACTTCTACTTTGAAGAATCGTGCGGCCAGTGTACGCCTTGCCGTGAAGGCACAGGCTGGATGTACCGCATGGTGCACCGCATCGAGCAGGGGCAGGGTCGTCCAGACGACCTGGACATGCTCAACTCGATCGCCGACAACATCCAGGGCCGCACCATTTGCGCGCTGGGCGATGCGGCTGCCATGCCGGTACGGGCCTTCATTAAGAATTTCCGTGAAGAATTTGAATATCATGTCGAGCACAAGCATTGCTTAGTGCCCGCTTACATCTAAGCTGCGTCAGGTAACGATCACCATGGTTGAAATCGAAATAGACGGCAAAAAAGTCGAAGTCCCTGCTGGTAGCATGGTGATGGACGCCGCCAACAAATTGGGAACCTACATTCCGCACTTCTGCTATCACAAGAAATTGTCGATCGCAGCGAACTGCCGCATGTGCCTGGTCGAAGTGGAAAAGGCTCCCAAGCCTTTGCCCGCTTGCGCGACCCCGGTCAGTGCCGGCATGATCGTGCGCTCCGCCAGCGATAAAGCTGTGCAGGCGCAGAAGTCGGTCATGGAATTCCTGTTGATTAACCACCCGCTCGATTGCCCTATCTGCGATCAGGGCGGCGAATGCCAGTTGCAAGACCTGGCAGTCGGCTACGGCAAGAGCGAGTCGCGCTACAAGGAAGACAAGCGCGTCGTGAAGCCGAAGGAAGCCGGTCCGCTGGTCTCGATGCAAGAGATGGCGCGCTGCATCCAGTGCACCCGCTGCGTACGTTTTGGCCAGGAAGTGGCCGGCGTGATGGAGCTGGGCATGATCGGCCGCGGCGAACACTCGGAAATCGTGTCCTTCGTGGGCCAGACGGTCGACTCCGAACTGTCGGGCAACATGATCGACCTGTGCCCGGTCGGCGCACTGACCTCGAAGCCGTTCCGCTACAGCGCCCGCACCTGGGAACTGTCGCGCCGCAAATCGGTCAGCCCGCATGACGGCCTGGGCGCCAACCTGATCGTGCAAGTGAAAGCTGGCAAGGTCAAGCGCGTGCTGCCGCTGGAAAACGAAGCCGTCAACGAATGCTGGATCTCGGACAAGGACCGTTTCTCGTATGAAGCGCTGGACAGTGCCGAGCGCCTGACCTCGCCAATGCTGAAACAGGGCAACGAGTGGAAAGAAGTCGATTGGCAAACCGCGCTGGAATACGTGGCGCACGGCCTGAAAAACATCAAGCACGAACATGGCGCCGATGCCATCGCCGCGCTGGCCACGCCGCACTCGACCGTTGAAGAACTGGTACTGCTGCAAAAAGTCGTCCACGGTCTCGGTTCCGAGCACGTCGACTTCCGCCTGCGCCAGCTTGACTTCGCGCTCGACGCGAGCGTGAAGCCTTGGCTGGGCATGCCGATCAACGACTTTGGCCAGATCAAGCGCGCCTTCGTCATCGGCTCGTTCCTGCGCAAGGACCATCCGCTGCTGGCCACGCGCCTGCGCGCCTCGGTCAAGAGCGGCGCCAAGCTGTCGATCCTGCACGCCTCCGACGATGATCAGCTGATCAATATCGCCAACAAGATGATCGTTGCGCCAGCTGACTGGCTGGCCGCCTTGTCGGAAGTGGTGGTTGCCGTGGCGAAAGCCAAGGAGATTGCCGCTCCTGCCGGTTTCGACGCGATCAATGCCTCCGACGTGGCCGTCAATATCGCCGCCAGCCTGATGGCCGGCGACCATGGCGCCATCCTGCTGGGTAACGCGGCAACGCAACACCCGCAAGCGTCGCAACTGCACGCTGCCGCGCAATGGATCGCCGAACAGACGGGCGCCACCCTGGGTTACCTGACGGAAGCGGCCAACACGGTTGGCGCGCACCTGGTCGCCAAGCCGCGCGCGAATGTGCAAGCCGCGTTTGCCGCACCGAAAAAAGCCTACGTGCTGCTGCACGCCGAGCCGGAATTGGATGCCGCCAATCCACAGGCGGCCCGCGCCGCCCTGGACAGCGCCGAGATGGTGGTGGCCATGTCGGCCTTCAAGCACGGCATGGATTACGCCGACGTCCTGCTGCCGATCGCGCCGTTCGCCGAAACCTCGGGCACTTTCGTCAATTGCGAAGGCCGCGCGCAAAGTTTCAATGGCACCGTGAAACCGCTGGCGGAAACCCGTCCGGCCTGGAAAGTGCTGCGCGTATTGGGCAATATCCTCGGCCTGCCAGGTTTCGACTACGACACCTCGGAAGCGATCCGCGACGAAGCGTTTGGCGTGGGCGTGACCGACCTGTCGGCCCAGCTGAACAATATCGCCAAGAACGCTCCGGCAGCGGCCAGCTATGCACCGGCTTCGCCTGCGCTGCAACGCATCGCCGACGTGCCGATCTATTTCGCCGACGCACTGGTGCGCCGCTCCGAACCGCTGCTGCGCACGGTCGACGGCGCCACGCCGCAAGCCCATCTGTCGCCAGCACTGGCCGGCAAGCTGGGCATCAAGGCCGGCGACAAGGTCAAGGTCGCGCAAGGCGCGGGCAGCGCCATCCTGGTGGCGGCCATTCATGCCGGCCTGCCAGCCAATGTGGTGAAAGTGTCGGCGGCGCATGCCTCGACCGCCCAGCTTGGCGGCATGTTCGGTGACATCACCGTAGAAAAAGCAGAGGGGAACATCTGATGGCGCTGCCTGAATTTGTAAACGTCATCAATACCGGCGGCCAGAACCTGCTGGGCGTGACCTGGCCGTTCTTCTGGACCCTGATCAAGATCCTGTGCGTGCTGTTGCCGCTGATGGGCCTGGTTGCTTACGCCACCCTGTGGGAGCGCAAGCTGATCGGCTGGATCCAGATCCGCGTCGGCCCGAATCGCGTCGGTCCGCTGGGCCTGCTGCAGCCGATCGCCGATGCGCTGAAACTCTTGTTCAAAGAGATCATCATCCCGTCCAAGGCCGCCAAAGGCCTGTTCGTGATCGGTCCGATCATGACCATCATGCCGGCCCTGGCCGCCTGGTCGGTGGTGCCGTTCGGCCCGGAAGCGGTGCTGGCCAATGTCAACGCCGGCTTGCTGCTGCTCTTGGCGATCACCTCGATGGAAGTCTACGGCATCATCATCGCCGGCTGGGCCTCGAACTCGAAGTACTCGTTCATGGGCGCCATGCGCGCTTCGGCACAGATGATCTCGTATGAAATCCCGATGGGTTTCGTGATGGTGATCGTGCTGATGGTGTCGGGCAGCCTGAACTTCATCGACATCGTCGGCGGCCAGCAGATCGGCTACTTCGCCGACAAGGGCGTGAACTTCATGTCGTGGAACTGGCTGCCGCTGCTGCCGATGTTCGTCATCTACCTGGTCTCGGGCCTGGCGGAAGCGAATCGTCACCCGTTCGACGTGGTCGAAGGCGAGTCGGAAATCGTGGCCGGCCACATGGTCGAATATTCGGGCATGGCCTACGCCATGTTCATGCTGGCCGAATACGCCAACATGATCCTGATCGGCGCGCTGGCATCGATCATGTTCCTGGGCGGCTGGTCCGCACCGTTTGCCTTCCTCGAATTCTGGGGCGGTTTCGGCGGCTTCTTCTGGCTGTTTGCGAAAACCTTCTTCATCGTTTCGCTGTTCGTCTGGGTGCGTGGTACCTTCCCCCGCTACCGTTATGACCAGATCATGCGCCTCGGTTGGAAAGTGTTTATCCCGTTGACGCTGGTCTACCTGGTCTTCGTCGCTGCCTGGATGCAGACATCCTGGAATATTTGGAAGTAAGAGAGTGCATACGAATGGATAAGGTAAAAGATTTTTTCAGCAGCCTCCTGTTAGGCGAGCTGATCAAGGGCATGGCGCTGACCGGCAAGTACATGTTTTCGCGCAAGATCACGGTGCAATTCCCGGAAGAGAAGACACCGATCTCGCCGCGCTTCCGTGGCTTGCACGCGCTGCGCCGCTACCCGAACGGCGAGGAACGTTGCATCGCCTGCAAACTGTGCGAAGCGGTTTGCCCGGCGATGGCCATCACGATCGAATCGGAGCAGCGTGACGACGGCTCGCGCCGTACCACGCGCTACGATATCGATTTGACCAAGTGCATCTTCTGCGGTTTCTGCGAAGAGTCCTGCCCGGTCGATTCGATCGTCGAAACGCACGTGCTGGAATACCACGGCGAGAAACGCGGCGATTTGTATTACACGAAAGAGATGTTGCTGGCCGTGGGCGATCGTTATGAAAACGAAATCGCCGCCGCACGCGCCGCCGACGCACCTTATCGCTGATGGATGCGCCGTAGCCCCCGGCTGCGGCGCGCCCCTCGTTCATCTGTACGTCTATTGGGTTTTTTATGGACTTTAAAACAATTTTGTTTTACGCCTTTTCGCTGATCTTGATCCTGGCAGCGACGCGCGTCATCACGGCCCGTAATCCGGTCCACGCAGTACTGTTCCTGGTGCTGTCCTTCTTTTCCGCGGCAGGCATCTGGATGCTGCTGCAAGCTGAATTCCTGGCCATCGTGCTGGTGTTGGTGTATGTCGGCGCCGTGATGGTGCTGTTCCTGTTCGTGGTCATGATGCTCGATATCAATATCGACCGCATGCGCGAAGGATTCTGGGGCTATCTGCCTTTGTCCGTGACGGTGGGCGTGATCATCGTGCTGGAAATGGCCGCCGTGCTGTGGCATGGTTTCCGCAACTTCTCGCCGAGCATCGCACCTGCCAACATCAACCTGGGCGGCACCAAGGAATTGGGCCTGCTGATCTACACCCAGTACGTGTTTGCCTTTGAAATCGCCGCCGTGGTGCTGCTGGTGGCCATCGTTGCCGCGGTTGCACTGACGTTGCGCAAGCGCAAGGACACCAAGCATTTTGCTCCTGGCGATGCCGTACGCGTCAAGCGTAACGACCGCCTGAAGATCATCAAGATGGATCCGGTCGTCGAGCGTCCTGCGGCGCCGGAAGTTAAGGAGACACCATGACACTTACGCTCACACACTTTCTGGTCCTGGGCGCGATCCTGTTCGCAATCTCGATCGTCGGTATTTTCCTGAACCGCAAGAACATCATCGTATTGCTGATGGCAATCGAATTGATGCTGCTGGCGGTGAACATGAACTTCATCGCGTTTTCCCATTTCCTGGGTGACGCGGCCGGTCAGATCTTCGTTTTCTTCATCCTGACGGTTGCCGCCGCTGAGTCGGCTATCGGTCTGGCTATTCTGGTGGTGATGTTCCGTAATCTGGATACCATCAACGTCGAAGACCTGGACAGCCTCAAAGGCTGATGTTTTTCAGACTCGATCTCTCGAATAATAACGATTAAGGTTCATCATGGCGGGGCAACTCCTCAACCCTAACCTCCTTCTTGCCGTACCGCTGGCGCCGCTGGCCGGTGCCGCGATTGCAGGTTTGCTTGGCACCCAGTTCCTGGGTAATTTGGTCGGTCGCAAGACGTCGCATACCGCGACGATCCTGGGCGTACTGATCGCGTTCATCCTGTCCGTGCAGACGCTGCTGGCAGTGATGGACGGCGCGACATTCAATGGCACGATCTACAACTGGATGACGATCGGCACCCTGAAGATGGAAGTGGGCTTCCAGATCGATTCGCTGTCGGCGATGATGATGTGCGTGGTCACCTTTGTCTCGCTGATGGTGCACATCTACACGATCGGCTACATGAAGGACGACGAAGGCTACAACCGCTTCTTCGCCTACATCTCGCTGTTCACGTTTTCGATGCTGATGCTGGTGATGGCCAATAACTTCCTGCAACTGTTCTTCGGTTGGGAAGCGGTCGGCCTGGTGTCCTACCTCCTGATCGGCTTCTGGTACCAGCGTCCGACGGCCATCGTGGCCAACATGAAGGCGTTCCTGGTCAACCGCGTGGGCGACTTCGGCTTCATCCTGGGCATCGGCCTGCTGCTGGCCTACGCCGGCACCATGAACTACCAGGAAGTATTCGCCAAGAAAGACGAACTGGCTCTGCTGAGCCTGCCAGGTACCGACTGGGCCCTGCTGACGGTTGCCTGCATCTGCCTGTTTATCGGCGCGATGGGCAAGTCGGCGCAGTTCCCGCTGCACGTCTGGCTGCCTGACTCGATGGAAGGTCCTACCCCGATCTCGGCACTGATCCACGCCGCCACCATGGTGACGGCCGGTATCTTCATGGTCTCGCGCATGTCGCCGCTGTTCGAACTGTCCGACACGGCCTTGTCCTTTATTCTGGTGATCGGTTCCATCACGGCGCTGTTCATGGGTTTCCTGGGCATGATCCAGAACGACATCAAGCGCGTGGTCGCTTACTCGACCCTGTCGCAGCTGGGCTACATGACGGTCGCGCTCGGTTCGTCGGCTTACTCGGTGGCCGTGTTCCACCTGATGACCCACGCATTCTTCAAGGCACTGCTGTTCCTGGGCGCCGGTTCCGTGATCATCGGCATGCACCATGATCAGGACATCCGCAACATGGGTGGCCTGCGCAAATACATGCCGATCACCTGGATCACTTCGCTGGTCGGTTCGCTGGCCCTGATCGGTACGCCGCTGTTCTCCGGTTTCTACTCGAAAGACAGCATTATCGAAGCGGTCGAAGCGACCCATATCTGGGGCGCGGGCTTTGCCCAGTTCGCCGTGCTGGCTGGCGTGTTCGTCACCGCCTTCTATTCGTTCCGCATGTATTTCCTGGTCTTCCACGGCAAGGAACGTTTCGGCCAGGCCCACGCGCATGGTCACGATGACCACCATGCACCGAAGGCTGCCCACGGCGCCCACGCAGGTGATGATCACGCGCATGGCGACCACCATGAAGAGGAAGAAGACGACCATGCCCACCACGGCCTGGAGCCTGGCCAGAAGCCGCATGAATCGCCATTCGTGGTCTGGTTCCCGCTGGTGATGCTGGCGATTCCTTCGCTGCTGATCGGTTATTTCACCATCGGCCCGATGCTGCATGGCGACTTCTTCAAAGGCGTGATCTTTGTCGGCGAAAACCATCCTGCGATGGAAGAGTTGTCGCACGAGTTCCACGGTGCGATGGCGATGGCGATCCACGGCCTGTCGACCGCGCCGTTCTGGCTGGCACTGTCCGGTGTCGTGGCGGCTTACTACTGCTACATGATCAATCCGCGCGTACCGGCCTGGTTCTTCGCCAAGTTCCACGCGATCCACACCCTGCTGGACAACAAGTACTACATGGACAAGTTCAATGAAGTCGTGTTTGCCGGCGGCGCCCGCTTGTTGGGCAATGGCCTGTGGAACTTCGGTGACAAGAAGCTCATCGACGGTCTGCTGGTCAATGGCAGCGCCAAATTGGTGGGCTGGATCTCGTCGCTGTCGCGTGTACTGCAGACGGGTTACATCTACCACTACGCGTTCGTGATGATCCTCGGCGTGCTGGCCGCCCTGATCTATTTCCTGCCATTCTGGCCCGCTAAGTAAGCTGACCTGATAAAAGAATACTGAGAACCATGATGCAGTCTACGATTTCTACACTACCTCCTTACCTGAGTCTGTCGATCTGGGTGCCGATCATTTGCGGCGTCCTGGTCCTGGCTCTAGGCCGTGACAGCAAAGCGGGTTTTACCCGCTGGCTGTCGCTGGCTGGCGCGGTGCTCAGCATGCTGTGCACCTTGCCGCTGATCCAGCATTTCGACAATGCCGCGCACGGCATGCAGTTCGTTGAAAAAGCACCGTGGATAGCAACCTTCAATATCTGGTACTCGCTCGGTATCGACGGCCTGTCGCTGTGGTTCGTGCCGCTGACCGCCTTCATCACGGTGATCGTGGTGATCTCGGCCTGGCAGGTGATCGAGAAGCGCATCGCCCAGTACATGGGCGCCTTTTTGATCCTGTCGGGTCTGATGATCGGCGTGTTCTGCGCCATGGACGGCCTGCTGTTCTACTTCTTCTTTGAAGCAACCCTGATCCCGATGTACATCATCATCGGTATCTGGGGCGGTTCGAACCGCGTGTACGCATCGTTCAAGTTCTTCCTGTACACCTTCTTCGGTTCGCTGCTGACCCTGGTCGCCATCATCTACCTGCGTTCTAAAACCGGTACCTTCGACATCCTCGAATGGCATGCTTTCAAGCTGTCGATGCGCGAACAGATCTTCATCTTCATCGCCTTCCTGATGGCGTTTGCCGTCAAGGTGCCGATGTTCCCGGTCCACACCTGGCTGCCGGACGTCCACGTCGAAGCGCCTACCGGCGGTTCGGCCGTGCTGGCCGCCATCATGCTGAAACTGGGCGCCTACGGCTTCCTGCGTTTTTCGCTGCCGATCACGCCGGACGCCAGCCACTATCTGTCGGGCTTCATGATCGCGCTGTCGCTGATCGCCGTGATCTACGTCGGCCTGGTCGCCCTGGTGCAGACCGACATGAAAAAACTGGTCGCCTACTCGTCGATCGCGCACATGGGTTTCGTCACCCTGGGCTTCTTCATGTTCAACGACATCTCGGTGCAGGGCGGTATCGTGCAGATGGTGTCGCACGGCTTTATTTCCGGCGCCATGTTCCTGTGCATCGGCGTGCTGTATGACCGCATGCATACCCGTAATATCGCCGACTACGGCGGGGTCGTGAACCGCATGCCGAAATTTGCCGCCTTCTTCGTGCTGTTTTCGATGGCCAACTGCGGCTTGCCGGCAACCTCCGGTTTCGTCGGCGAGTTCATGGTGATCCTGGGCGCGGTCAAGTTCAATTTCTGGATTGGTTTGCTGGCTGCAACGGCGCTGATCTGGGGCGCGGCGTACTCGCTGTGGATGGCCAAGCGCGTGGTGTTCGGCAAGATCAAGAACAAGCATGTGGCAGAACTGACCGACATCAACAAACGTGAATTCTTCATGCTTGCCGTGCTGGCCATCGCCGTGCTCGTGATGGGTCTGTATCCAGCCCCGTTCACCGACACGATGCAAACGTCGGTAGCTGACCTGCTGCAGCATGTCGCCACCAGCAAGTTGCCTTAAATACGAAGATCAATATGATGAATAATGCACCTAACCTGGTCCCGCTGTACGCGGAGATCTTTCTGCTGATCGCCACGTCGGCGATCCTGCTGATCGATATGTTCTTGCCTGCGGCGAAGCGTTCGATCACCTATGCGCTGTCGCTGCTGACCCTGGCCGGCTGCGCCTTGCTGACCGTGGGCGACTTCAACGCCGGCACCACCGTCTACACGTTCCACAATATGTTCGTGTCGGACCCGATGTCGCAGTTGCTGAAACTGTTCTCGTATGGCGCCGTCGCCATGACCCTGATCTACTCGCGCAGCTATGCCACCGACCGCACCATGCTGTCGGGTAACCTGGGCGGCGAGTTCTACGTGCTGGCCCTGTTCGCACTGCTGGGCCAGATGATCATGATCTCGGCGAACAGCTTCCTGATCATCTACCTGGGTCTGGAACTGATGTCGCTGTCGCTGTACGCGCTGATCGCCTTGCGCCGTGATAATGCCAAGGCCACCGAAGCGGCGATGAAATACTTCATCCTCGGCGCGCTGGCCTCCGGCTTCATGTTGTACGGTATCTCGATGCTGTACGGCGCGACCGGCACGCTGGACCTGAACGCGGTACGCGCCATTCTGGAAACGGGCAAGGAAAACCACACCATCATGGTCTTCGGCCTGGTGTTCCTGGTTGCCGGCCTGGCCTTCAAACTGGGCGTGGTGCCATTCCACATGTGGGTGCCGGACGTCTATCAAGGTTCGCCAACGGCCGTGACCCTGCTGCTGGGCGCGGCGCCGAAACTGGCCGCGTTCGCCATCTGCCTGCGCTTGCTGGCCGAAGGCCTGCTGCCGATGGCACGCGACTGGCAACAGATGCTGATGATCCTGGCCGTGATGTCGCTGGCGATCGGTAACTTCACCGCGATTGCGCAGACCAACCTGAAGCGCATGCTGGCGTACTCGACCATCGCACAAATGGGCTTTGTGCTGCTGGGCCTGATGTCCGGTACCTTCACCGATACGACCGGCGTACTGAACGCCACCGGCGCGGCCACCGCCTACGGCGCGGCCATGTACTACGTCGTCACCTATGTGTTCACCACGCTCGGTACCTTCGGCGTGATCATGCTGCTGGCCCGCAATGGCTTCGAAGCGGAAGAACTGGCCGACTTCAAGGGCCTGGGCAAACGCAGCCCGATCTTCGCACTGGTGATGACCCTGTTCATGTTCTCGCTGGCCGGCGTGCCGCCGCTGATGGGCTTCATGGCCAAGTACTCGGTGCTGGCCGCTGTGCTGGGCACAGGCCAGATCTGGCTGACCATCGTGGCCGTGCTGTTCTCGCTGATCGGTGCGTTCTACTATCTGCGCGTGGTGAAAATGATGTGGTTCGACGAGCCGACCGACACCCACGCACTGGTGGTGCATGGCGACATGCGCATCGTGCTGGCCGCCAACGGCGCCATGGTGCTGGTACTGGGCGTGCTGCCACAGAGCATCCTGGCTGCCTGCGCTACGGCAATTTCCAAAACGCTGGTGTCGTAAGACATGGACGCCACGGTATCGAGCTGGCTGGTGATCGCCATGGGCATCCTGGCGGCCAACCTGCCGTTCTTCAACGATAAGCTGTTTGCCGCCGTGCCCCTGAAGCACGCGGCGCCAGCCGACGGCAAGGGCTGGCGCAAGCCGCTGGCCCTGCGCCTGCTGGAGATGGTGGTGTTGTACTTCATCGTCGGCAGCGTGGCCTTCATGCTCGAAGCGCGCCTCGGCAATGCTTTCCCGCAAACCTGGGAGTTCTACGCCATTACCGGCTGCTTGTTCCTGGTACTGGCTTTCCCCGGTTTCGTGGCACGCTACCTGCGCAAACGCCGCTAAATACCACTTCAAAAGCGGCGCCTCAGGCGCCGTTTTTTTATTGAACAAAGGAATACGCATGGACACGAATCTGCTTGAAACCAAAGTCGACGGCGAGACCGTTTTTACGGGTGGCTTCCTGCAAGTGCAGCGCGACCATGTCAGCCTGCCTGATGGCAAGATCGCCACGCGCGAATATATCCTGCACCCGGGCGCGGTGGTGATCCTGCCGCTGCTGGACGACGGCACGGTGCTGATGGAACGCCAGTTCCGCTATCCGCTGAAGCAGGTCTTTATCGAATTCCCCGCCGGTAAGATCGATGCGGGCGAAGCCCACCTGGCCTGCGCCCAGCGCGAGCTGCTGGAAGAGACCGGTTATACGGCCAGCGACTGGCAATTCGTGTCCACCATCCATAACGCCATCGCCTATTCGGACGAGCACCTGGAACTGTTCCTGGCGCGCGGCCTGGTGGCCGGCGAACGCCAGCTCGACGAAGGCGAATTCCTGGAAACGTTTACCGCCACCGTGCCGCAATTGCTGGACTGGGTCAAGGACGGCACGATTACCGACGTGAAAACCGTGATCGGCATCTTCTGGCTCGATAAAATTACCAGCGGCGCCTGGCAGCCGGTCTGAGCGTTGGAGTAAAGTCCTCATGCGCGCGCTGGTTCTGCTGACCTTGCTGCTGGCCACTGGCGGTGCGCAGGCCGCCGCGCGCACGCCGTTCCAGGTGCGCTGCGAAGACACCATCAGCAAAACGGTGTCGGTGCTGACGGCGCAGCAGAATGGTTATTCGATCGACACCCATCTGCCATACCGCGCACTGACCGCCATGAAGGGCGTGGCGCGCAGCAATGCTTTTGTCCTGGGCCTGACCAAGACCGATTCGCAGGTAAAAATCGCGCTGGCCGGCCCGATGCTGTTCGATCCCGTCAGCGGCTACGAATGCGTGGCGCCGCAAATCGGTGTGAGCCTGACGTACGCTCCAGTGATCATCTATATCGGCCGCGAATTTCCGCCCGGTACCTGCGCGTATGATGAGATACTCAAGCACGAACTGCGGCACATGAAAACCTATATGGACCATCTGCCGCGGGTGGAAAAAACCGTGCGCGCCGCGCTGGCCAAGCGGTTCGAGGCGCGCCCGCTGTATGCGCCGCGCGGCACCGCCAAGGCGGCGCTGGCGCGCGAGATCGATACCGGCTGGCTGCCGTATATCAAGGCGGAAATGCGCAAGGTGGAAACCCTGCAGGCGGCCATCGATTCGCCGCAGGAATATGCGCGTCTCGGCAAGGCCTGCAATGGCGAAATCCAGAATATCCTGGCTGGCAAGGCTGCGCCGGCCGGCAAGTGAAGAAAGCAGCAATGACCAAACAATTAACGATGGCCCGCCATATCGCGCTGATTCCCGCCGCCGGCGTGGGCGCGCGCATGGCGGCAAACAGCCCCAAGCAATACCTGCACCTCGCCGGCAAACCGATGCTGCGCCACGCGCTCGACGCCTTTCTGGCCAGCCCGCTGATCGCCCACACCTATGTGGTGGTCAGCCTTGATGATGGCTGGATCGACGAGGTGATACCCGAACACGGCGTGACCGTGCTGCGCTGCGGCGGCGCCACCCGCATGGACAGCATTCTGAACGGCCTGCACGCCTTGCAAGATGTGCTGCAGGATATGGATCAGGTACTGGTGCACGACGCGGCCCGGCCGGGCCTGACGCCTGCCTTGATCGCCAAACTGATCGCTGAAGTGGGCGACCATCCGGCCGGCGGCCTGCTGGCCTTGCCGGTGGTCGATACCGTCAAGCGGGCAGGGCCGGGCAATCTCTCGGCCGCCACCGTGCCGCGCGACGGCCTGTGGCTGGCGCAGACGCCGCAGATGTTTTCCTACGCGCTGCTGCGCCGCGCCCTGTCCGAAGCACCCGACCCGCAAGCGATCACCGACGACGCCTCCGCCGTCGAAGCGCTGGGCCTGTCGCCGAAACTGGTCGAAGGCCATCCGCGCAACCTGAAAGTGACCCTGCCGCGCGATATACAAACCGCCGAGATGTACCTGACGTTGGGGTAAGGGAGCCTCCACAGCTTTTTTCACCCCAGAAGCAAACCTGGGGTCGGACCCTCCGGGTCCGACCCCGGCACTTTGCCTCTTGGGGTAAAAATGGATTTACCATTCAATTTCACATCGAAAGACCGCATGACCACCACTACCACTCCCGTTTTACCGTTCCGCATCGGCCAGGGCTATGACTGCCACGCCCTGGTGGAAAACCGCGACCTGATCATCGGCGGCGTGAAGATCCCGCACCACCTGGGCTTGCTGGGCCACTCCGACGCCGACGTGCTGCTGCACGCGATCACCGACGCCATCTTCGGCGCCGCCGCCCTGGGCGATATCGGCCGCCATTTCCCCGATACCGATGTGCAATTCAAGGGCGCCGACTCGCGCACCCTGCTGCGCGAAGCCGTTGCGCGCGTGCGCGCCGCCGGCTATGTGATCGGCAATATCGACGCCACCATTATCGCCCAGCGCCCGAAAATGGCACCCCATATCGGCGCCATGTGCGCCAACGTGGCGGCAGACCTGGGCGTGACCGTGGGCCAGGTGAACATCAAGGCCAAGACTAATGAAAAACTGGGCTACCTGGGGCGCGAGGAGGGGATAGCGGCGGAGGCGGTGGCGTTGTTGCTGCTAGCTTGAAGCCTTAATGACAAAGCCATTTTTAATCGTTTTTTTAATGTTCAATGCATTTATAATTAAAAAAAACGAGTTCTAATCAAAAATGAGCAATTTTCTTGGTTATAAATGGCTGGCTGAGCACCTTGACATTGTTGCGGTGCAGCCATTTGCCGTCGAAAGTCAACTGGGACGCAGTCGTCGTACTCATGTTGCAGAAGCATTGCGTCAGGAAACCTATCCTGCCAGTGCACAGCTGCAACCCACCATTGCCGCCCATCTTACTTTCGCCTTCAAGCACGAAATAGTCAACCTTGAATTCCTGTCACGACTTTTCAAGTGTGTAGACGCCGCCGTCTTCGAGCAATGGATACGTAATGAGCCTACCGGCGGCTATGCGCGGCGGACCGGGTTTTTCTATGAATGGATGACAGGCCTGAAGCTCGATGTGCCGGATGCGCCTGCCGGAAATTATATCGATGCGCTCGATCCCGACACCTATTTTGTCGCGACGCGCGCGCTGAATGTGCCCAGGTGGCGAATCCGCGATAACCTGCCGGGAACCCGACAATTTTGCCCGATTGTCATCCGTACCGAGGCTATCAGGCGCATGGAATCCTACGATTGCGCCGCTGCTTTGCATGCACTGGAGGTCGAGTTTGGTTCGGATATCCTGCTGCGCAGCGCTGTATGGCTGACCATCAAAGAGTCGCGGGCTTCCTTCCTGATCGAGCACGAAGAACGCAAAGTAGAACGTGTGCAGCGATTTGCAGCCGTGATGGAAAGCCGCTGCGGCAAAGATCCGCAGCCGTTTTCTGTTGAAACGCTCAGTTCCTTGCAAGCGGAGATTCTGGGAGCCGCCACGCGCTATGGCATCCGGCAGTCGCCGGTCTTCGTCGGGCATAGCGTCAACTACCTCGACAAGGTTGACTACATTGCGCCGCATTGGGAGCAAACACAGCCTTTGTTGCAGGGTTTGCAGGATACACTTGTTAAAACGCAGACGGCGTCGCCGCTTACCCGAGCAGCCATCGCCTCGTTTGGCTTCGTGTTCATTCATCCGATGAGCGATGGAAATGGGCGTATTTCAAGATTTCTGGTCAATGACATCTTGCGTCGCGACGGCGCCGTACCAGAGCCCTTCATCTTGCCGATATCGGCGACGATCACCAATAGTACTGCTGAGCGTGCTGGTTACGACAGAGCCCTTGAGCGCTTCTCCCGCCCACTCATGCGGCACTATGCTGACAAATACCGTTTTGGCGCAATGACAAGCCATGCGGATGGTGTAGAAAGCAATCTGCATTTCGATGCTTATGACGATGCTGAGCCTGTGTGGCGGTTTCCTGATTTGACTGGCCAAGCCGAATACATGGGACACGTGATCCAGGCGACTATCGAACTGGAAATGACGCGTGAGGCGATATTTCTTCGTGACATAGAGCACGCACGGGCCGATGTGAAAGAGTATCTGGAAGGCCCGAATACGGACATTGATCACATTATCCGTTCGGTTCGCGAAAACCGGTGGAGTGTTTCCAATAAACTGAAAAAGACTTTTCCTCAACTGCAAGATGGGGAATTGGCCGACTCTATCGTCAGTGCGATCCGCAATGTATTCGATCCGCAGCACGATCCTGCGACGGACGATTAGCCTTACGAATAGTTGCCAGCTTGAACTGGCTCAAATTGCCGGCCTTGGCACCGCCAGACACAATACCACCCGCAAGCCCGGATCATTGTCTTCGAGGCGCAAGATGCCGCCATGCAGGCGCGCCACGGCGGACACCAGCGCCAGGCCCAGGCCGACACCGGGCGTGCCGCGGCTGGTGTCGCTGCGGTAGAAGCGTTCGACCACGCGCGCGCGCTCGCTTTCGGGCACGCCGGGGCCGTTATCGGCCACCGTCAGTTCGATATCGAGTTCGCCACAGCGCCGTGCGCAGATGGCGATATGGCCGTGGGCGGGCGCATATTTCAGGGCGTTTTCCACCAGGTTGCCCAGCGCCTGCGCCAGCAGCAGCGGGTCGCCCACGGTTTGCAGCATGCCCTGCGGCATGAAAGTCAGGCTGACGTCGTTCAGTTCCGCCACCGGCAGGTAAAACTCCGTCACTTCCGCCGCCAGCCTGGCCAGATCGACCGGCACGAAGCCGCCACGGCGCGTGCCGCTGTCGATCTCGGCCAGGCGCAGCAGGGCGTTGAAGATCGCCATCACGCGGTCGACGTCATTGATGGCGGCGTCGATCTCGGCGTAGGTGTCGGCTTCCGGCGGGCGCGTGACGGACAATTCTTCCAGCCGGGCGCGCAGTTCCGACAGCGGCGTGCGCAGGTCGTGGGCGATGGCGTTCGACACGTCCTGCACGCTGTGCACCAGATGCTCGATCTGGTCCAGCATGCCGTTCACGGTATGGGTCAGCATTTCCAGCTCATCGCCCTGGTGCGGTGTCGGCAGGCGCTGCGTGAGCTTGCCGGCAATGATGGCGGCGGTGGTCTGGCTGATGCTGTCGACCTTGCGCAGCAGCACGCGGCGGATCAAGAGGGCGCCCAGCACCGCCACCAGCAGCACGGCGGCAGCGCAGCCGAGCAGGCCGCGCACGAACAGTTTTTCCAGTTTCTCAAAGCGATTCAGGTTGCTGGCCAGCAGCAGCCGGTAGCCGCCCGGCAGCACGGTGTGGGTCAGCTCGACCCGGCGTTCGATGCCGTCGACCAGGATGGTGGCCGCGCAGGGACTGGTATGGCTGGGGGCGCCGGTCGGCCAGGCGTCGAGGTTGCCGGCCAGCTTGACGCCGTTGGGCGCCATGAACAGCATCAGCCGGCCAACGCCCTGGTAGGTGCCGCTGGTCTGCGCCTCGATCGCCACCGACAGCGCGCCCGGGCCATTGCTGGCGAACAGTTTCGACAGGCGCTCGGTATCGGTTTGCAGCAATTCCGTGCGCACCTCTTCCACATTGGTTTTCCAGGTGTACCACAGCGGGCCGGCAAACATGGCCAGCACCAAGAGGCTGACGGCCACGTAGCCGGTGGCGATGGTGCGCGCGGAAAAGGCCGGCACGCGCAGCAGGGAAAAGGGCTCAGGCATGGTCGCTCAGCATGTAGCCGGCGCTGCGCACCGTGCGCAGCAGCTGGGTGGGAAAGCCGGCGTCGATCTTCTGGCGCAGCTTGCTGATATGCACGTCGATGACATTGGTCTGCGGATCGAAATGGTAGTCCCACACATTTTCCAGCAGCATGGTGCGCGTGACGATCTGGTTGGCGTGGCGCAGCAGGTATTCCAGCAGCTTGAATTCGCGCGGCTGCAGGGTCAGCTGCTTGCCGTCGCGCATCACCTTATGCGTCAGCAAGTCGATCGACAGGCCACCCAGCGCCAGGCTGGTCTCCACGCTTTTTTCCTGCGAGCGGCGCAGCAGGGCGTCCAGTCTCGCCAGCAACTCGCCAAACGCAAACGGCTTGATCAGGTAATCGTCGCCGCCGCTTTTCAGGCCACGGATGCGCTCGTCGACGCCGTCGAGGGCGCTGAGGATCAGGATCGGTACCCGGTTGCCGCTCTTGCGCAACGTTTCGACGATGGCCAGGCCGTCGATGCCGCCCGGCAGCATGCGGTCCATGATGATGGCGTCATAGGTGGCGCTGACGGCGTGATACATGCCGTCGCGGCCGTTGTCGGCATGGTCGACCGTGTGTCCGGCCTCGCCCAGTCCCTTGATGACGAAGCGCGATACGCGCTCATTGTCTTCCACTAATAATAATTTCACTGCCAGCCTCGTCTCGATCAGGTCGCGCCATGTTCGCGCCAGCCGCCACCGAGCGCTCGGTACAGTTCCAGCAGGCTGTTCCAGCGGTTCAGGCGCGCCGCGACCAGGGCGATTTGCGCATTGTACAGGTCGGTCTTTGCGTTCAGCACGCTCAGATAATCATCGACGCCGTTGTCGTAGCGCAGCTCGGCCAAGGCCAGGCGGCGCTGCTGGGTGTCGCTGTAGGCTTGCCGCGCCGCCAGTTCCGCCTCATACGTGCCGCGCGCCGCCAGGCCGTCGGCTACCTCGCGAAACGCCACTTGCACGCTCTTCTGGTATTGCGCGACGCCGATGTCCTTGCTGATACGTGCCGCATCGAGATTGGCCTGGTTGGCGCCGCCATCGAACAGCGGCAGCAGCAATTGCGGCGCGAACGACCAGGCGCCCGAGCCTGCATTGAACAAATTGCCCAGGCTGGAGCTGGCGGTGCCGGCCGTGGCCGTCAAGGCGATACGGGGAAAGAAGGCGGCGCGCGCCACGCCAATACGGGCGTTTTCGGCGCGCAGCAGCGCTTCGGCCTGCTGCACGTCGGGCCGGCGCAACAGCAGATCGGACGGCAAACCGGCCGGAATATCGGCCATCAAGGCCAGGTCGCGCAGCGGCACGGGCGCGGCCAAGTCGGCCGGCAATTGCTGGCCCAGCAGCAGCACCAGCGCATTTTTCGCCTGCGCCTGCTGGCGTGTCAACGCCGCCTGGTTGGCCTGCGCCTGCTGCACCACGCCTTGCGCCAGGGTGGCGTCCAGTTCGGAACCCGTACCCGTGTCGAAGCGCAATTTGGCGATGCGGTACGATTCGCGCGCCGCGGCCTCGGTAGCGTTGCTGATCGCCAGCTGTTCGCCGAACGCCAGCATCGACAGATATTGCTCGCTGACCTGGGCCACCAGCACGATCTGCGCCGCCTGGCGCGCGTGGCTGGTTGCCAGGTATTGTTCGCGCGCCACGTCGTCGAGCGCGTTCAACCTGCCAAAGAAATCGAGCTCCCACGAGGCCGACAGGCCCGCGCTGCGGTTGTAGCTGACGCCACGGTTGCGGTTGGCGTCATCGGTGCTGGCCGAATTGTTCTTGCTGTTGCTGCCCGCGACGGACAGATCGACTTGCGGCATCCTGGCCGCTTGCTGCAACTGCAGCTGGGCGCGCGCCTGCTCGACCCGCAGCATGGCCACGCGCAAGTCGCGGTTGTTGTCGAGCGCCAGGCGCACCAGGCGGCGCAGGCTGGCGTCGCCCAGGAACTCGGCCCAGCCGGTGTCGTAGGCCGACACGGTGGCGCCCGGCTGGTCGGCCGCATAGGCGGGGCCGGTGGGGTAGGCGGCGGGCGCCGCCTCAGGGCGCTGATATGGTTCCTGCAGCGCGCAGCCGGCCAGGGCCAGGGCGCTGGCGGCGGCGAAAACGGTTTTCATGTAAATCATCAGTGCGCTCCTTCGACAGCGGCGGCCGGCGCGGCGGCGGGCTGTTTCACCTTGCCCGCCACCAGCACATAAAACAGCGGGATCATATAGGTGGCCAGGAAGGTGGCGCTCAGCATGCCGCCGATCACGCCGATGCCCAGCGCCTTCTGGCTGGCCGCACCGGCGCCGGACGCCAGCGCCAGTGGCAGCACGCCCAGCACGAACGCCATCGAGGTCATGATGATCGGGCGCAGCCGCAGCTTGGCCGCTTCCATGGCGGCGGCCAAGGGCGTGGCGCCATGCTGCTGCAACTCGCGCGCAAATTCGACGATCAAAATGGCGTTCTTGGCCGACAGGCCGATGGTGGTCAACAGCCCCACCTGGAAGTACACGTCATTCGACATGCCGAACAGGCTGGCCGCGCCCAACGCGCCCAGCACGCCGATCGGCACCACCAGGATCACCGAGACCGGCACCGACCAGCTTTCATACAGCGCGGCCAGGCTCAAAAACACCACCAGGATCGACAGCGCATACAGCAGCGGCGCCTGCGCTCCGGCTTTCGATTCCTGCAAGGAGATGCCGCTCCACTCGTAGCCTATGCCTTGCGGCAATTGCTGCGCCAGCCGTTCCATCGCGGCCATGGCCTGGCCCGTGCTCTTGCCGGCGGCCGGCTTGCCGAGGATCTCGGCCGCTTCCACGCCGTTGTAGCGCTGCATGGCGGGCGAGCCCCAGGCCCATTCGGCCGTGGCGAACGCGGAGAACGGCACCATGTCGCCCTGCTTGTTGCGCACGTGCAGCAGCTTGATGTCGTCCGGATTCATGCGGAACGGCGCGTCGGCCTGCACGTAGACGCGCTTGATGCGGTTGTCGGTGTCAAAGAAATTGTTGATGTACTTCGATCCCCAGGCGGTGGAAAAGGTCTGGTCCACTTCGCTCAGCGACACGCCCAGGGCGGCCGCTTTTTCATGGTCGATATTGATTTTATAGGTCGGGTTGTCGGCCTGGCCCGTGAATCGCACCTGCATCAGGTCGGGGTCCTGGCGGGCCAGGTCCAGCAGCTGGTCGCGCGCCTTGGCCAGCGCCGCGTGGCCCAGGTTGCCGCGGTCCTGCAGCTGGAACGAGAAGCCCGAGGCGGAACCGAGGCCACGGATCGGCGGCGGCTCGATCGGCGTGATCAGGGCGCCCTGGTAGGCGCCATAGCGGGCCGCGATGCGCGCACCGAGCGCCGACACGGCCAGGTTCGCATCCTTGCGCTCGCCCCATGGTTTCAGGCGCACGAACAGGCGGCCCAGGTTCTGGCCGCGGCCGTTCGAATTGGCGCCATTGATCATCATGGTGGCGTCGACCATCGCCGCCTCGTCCTTCAGCAAATACGTGCTGATTTCGTCGAGCACGGCGCCGGTGCGCTCCAGCGTGCTGCCGGCGGGAGTCTGCACCTGCACGAACATATAGCCCTGGTCTTCGTTCGGCAAAAAGCCGCCCGGCAGGCGCATGAACAGCCACAGCACCATGCCGATCAGCGCCGCATACACCAGCAGCCAGCGGCCACGGTTGCGCACGATGCCGGCCACGCCACCGAGGTAGCCGTCGCGGCGCGCGTCGAACGCGCGGTTGAACCAGCCAAAGAAACCTTTTTTATCGGCATGGCCCGGATCGGGGCGCTTCAAGACCATCGCGCACAGCGCCGGCGTCAAGGTCAATGCGACGAACACCGACAGCAGCATCGAGGCCACCACCGTCAGGGAAAACTCGCGGTAGATGGCGCCCACGGTGCCGCTGGAAAACGCCACCGGCACGAACACGGCGCACAGCACCAGGGCCACGCCGATCAGCGCGCTGCTGATCTGGCCCATGGCTTTTTGCGTCGCTTCGAATGGGGCCAATCCGTCTTCATGCATCACGCGCTCGACGTTTTCCACCACCACGATGGCATCATCGACCAAGAGGCCAATCGCCAGCACCAGGCCGAACATCGACAGGGTATTGATGGTGAAACCCATCGCCGACATCACGCCAAAGGTGCCCAGCAGCACCACCGGCACGGTGATCGACGGGATCAGGGTGGCGCGCACATTCTGCAGGAACAGATACATCACGAGGAACACCAGGATGATGCCTTCGATCAGGGTTTTCACCACTTCATGGATCGACACTTCGATAAACGGCGTGACGTCATTCGGATACACCACGCGCAGGCCGCGCGGAAAGTAGGGCGCCAGTTCGATCAGGCGCGCGCGCACGGCCTCGGCCGTGGCCAGCGCATTGGCGCCCGGCGCCAGCTGGATGCCCAGGCCCGACGCGCTCTTGCCGTTGTAGCGCACGTCGACGTTGTAGTTTTCAGGCCCCAGCGCGATGCGCGCCACGTCGGCCAGGCGCACCCTTGCGCCATCGGGCAACACTTTGAGCAGGATGCGGCCGAACTGTTCCGGCGTGCGCAGCAGGGTCGCCTGGGTAATGGTGGCGCTCAGCATCTGGCCCGGCACCGACGGCGAGCCGCCGAGCTGGCCACCCGAGATCTGCACGTTCTGGGTCTGGATCGCCTGGTTTACGTCCAGGGGCGTGAGCGCATAGCCGGTCAGTTTCACCGGGTCGAGCCAGATGCGCATCGCATATTGCGTGCCGAACAGATTCATGCTGCCGACGCCGGGAATGCGGCTCAGCGGGTCCTGGATATTCGAGGCCACGTAGTTCGAGATATCGAACTTGCTCATGCTGTTGTCGTCCGACACGAAGCCGGCCACCATCAGGAAGTCGCTGGTCGATTTGGTCACGCGCAGGCCCGACTGCTGCACTTCGGCCGGCAGGCGCGAGGTGGCGGACTGCAATTTGTTTTGCACCTGCACCTGGGCGATGTCGGGGTCGGTGCCCGGCGCGAACGTCAATGTGGTGGTCGACTGGCCCGTGTCATCGCTGATCGACGACATGTAGAGCAGGTTGTCGATCGCGCTCATCTGCTGTTCGATGACCTGGATTACCGTGTTCTGCAGGGTTTCGGCCGACGCGCCGGGGAAGGTGGCGGCGATCTGCACCACCGGTGGCGAGACGGGCGGGAACTGTTCAACCGGCAGCTTGAAGACGGCGATGCCGCCGGCCAGCATGATGATCAGGGACAGGACGATGGCAAAGATGGGGCGGCGGATAAAGAAATGCGACATGCGGCGGTCCTCAGTTCTGTGCCACGGCGGGCGCCGGGGCTTGCGCCAGCACCTTGACGGCGCCGCCGGGCTTGAGCTTCTGGATACCGCTGACGATCACGCGTTCACCGTCCTTGAGGCCGCTTTCCACCAGCCACTGGCCGCGCAAGAGAGTCGTGGCGACCACCGTGCGCTGCTGCGCCTTGCCGGCGGCGTCGACCAGCATCACGGTCGCCTCGCCTTGCGGGTTGCGCGTGATGGCCGGCGCCGGCACCAGCATGGCGCCCTCGCGCACGCCCTGTTTCACTTCGGCGCGCACGAACATGCCGGGCAGAAGCAGGTGTTGCGGATTCGGGAAACGCGCGCGCAGGGTCACCGAACCGGTGGCCTGGTTCACCGTCACGCCGGAAAACTCCAGGGTGCCGTTCTCGCCATAGCTGCTGCCGTCTTCCAGTTTCAGGGTCACGCTGGCCTGCTCCTTGCCGCCGCTTTTGAGGCTGCCCTCGGCCAGCTGGCGGCGCAGCGCCAGGCCCTCGGCGCTCGACTGCTGCAAGTCGACATACATCGGGTCGATCTGCTGTACCGTGGTCAGCAAGGTGGCGGCGCCGCCCTGCACATAGGCGCCTTGCGTCACTTGCGACACGCTCGAGCGCCCGGCGATCGGTGCCGTCACATTGGTGTAGGCCAGGTTGATGCCGGCGCTGGTGACGGCCGCTTTCGCGGCGGCCACGTCGGCGGCCGCCTGCAGCTGCGCCGCCAGCGCGTTGTCATACGCCTGCTTGCTGACGGCATTGCCCTTGATCAGCACCTGGTAGCGTTCCAGCTGCGCGTTGTTGCTGGCCAAATTCGCCTGCGCGCGCTGCAGCTGCGCCTCGGCGCTGGCCAAGGTGGCGCGGTAGGGCGCGGCGTCGATCTGGTACAGCGCCTGGCCGGCGCGCACGTCGGCGCCTTCCGTGAAGCTGCGTTTGAGCACCACGCCATCGACCCGCGCGCGCACTTCGGCGATCAGGAAGGGCGCCGTGCGGCCCGGCAATTCGACGCTGAGCGGCACGGCGCCATGGCGCACCGTCAGCACGGACACTTCCGGCGTGGCGCTGGCGGCCGGCTTGGGCGCGGGGCTGCAGGCGGCCAGGGCCAGCAGGCAAAGAGGGAAATAAGGAGTGGAGCGTTGCAGGGAAGGCATGGGACGGTTCCAATAAGGCGGTCGGAAACAAGGCGGATTGTTGCGGTGCACTATGCCAGTGTGCCGCTTACGCCAGCCTTTGCGGAAGATTAAATTTTTTTAATGTTGGGACGCGGCAACCATGCCAAGCAAGGACGCAGTTTTAAAAGAAAAATAATATTTCCAAATTGAAATTTTTAAGTTGTTTCTGTGATAATATTCTCCCGCTATTTTTTCTGGCGCGACAAGACGCCTTTTTTATTACAACGAGAATGTTGAAAGAGCAATCATGAATAATCAAAAGCTTGGACGCGCGCGCGTCTGGCTCGGAACCGGTTTGCTGGCCACCTTGATCTTGGCCGGCTGTGGCGGTGGTGGCGGCGGTAATGATGCCCCCGCGAGTGTCAATGCAGCACCAAAAGTCAGCCTGCAGTTTGCCGGCACCGTCAGCACCGGCGCCAGTGGCGCCGATGCCACCGCCACCACCGGTGCCGACGTGGTACTCGACGCGTCCACCAGCAGCGATGCCGAAGGCGATGCGCTCACCTACGCCTGGAGCCTGGTCTCCAAGCCCACTGCCAGCGCCTATGTCATGGGTACGGCTAATATTGCCAAACTGTCCATGAAGCCTGATGTCCTGGGCAACTATGTCTTCAATCTGCGTGTCACCGACAGCAAGGGTGCGTTTGCCGACAAGGGTGTGACCGTGACTGCCGACAACACACCGCCCAACCCTGTGATTGTCGTCAAGACAAGCTACTCGGCCCAAGAGGTGACCATGCATCCCGCCCTATCCGTGTCGGTGGGCTCCGGCGTGGTGCTCGACGCCACCGGCAGTACCGACGCTGACGGCGATGTCGTCACCACCACCTGGGAGCTGATCGAGAAACCGGCGAGCAGCACTGCGGCGCTGGTGGTCACTGGCCAGAGCGCGCGTTTCTCGCCCGATGTGCTGGGCCTGTACAAGATACGCGCCCGTGGCGCCGATGGCAAAGGTGCGTCTGCCGAAACGGTGTATCAGATCAGTGCCGCCAACGTGGCGCCGGTCAATGTAATCCATGGTGCGGTGGCGGTGATTACCCGCGACACGCAAACGGTGCCGGTAGGCCAGCCCGTCGTCACCAGTGGCATCCTCAGCTTTGACGACGCCGGTGCGAAACTGAGCTATGCCTGGGCGGTCGACACGCGGCCAAGCGGTTCCGTGGCGGCGCTGGGTGCGGCAACGGCGGCCGTGCCGTCGTTTACGCCTGATGTGGCGGGCGCCTATGTACTGTCGCTGACAGTCAATAATGGCCGGCAGACGGCGGTGGCCTACCTGAAGCTGAGTGCATTCATTTCATCTTCCAGTGTTGTGGCCTTGCCGTTCACGCCGCTTGAAGCGCGCTACAGCAAGGGACTCGATCGCCTCGTCGTGATTGCGGCCAATCCGAATACCTTGAAAGTCATCAATCCTGCCGATGGTGCGATCACCAGTATCGATTTGCCCAATACCGTCAAGTCGTTCAACTTGAGCGCCGATGGCAAGTTGGCCGCTGTATTGCATGAAGGCGTGGTCAGTCTGGTGGACCTGGCGGCTGGCGCCCTCGTACGCTCCTCAAGTACGTCCGGTGCGCAGACGGAAGTGTTCATCACCAATGAAGGTATCGTCTTCCTGACCGGCCAGACCGGCTCGAGCTGGGCGCGGCCTGCCGTCAGCGTGATCAACGCACGTACCGGTCAGGTATTGCCGGCGCTCGATTATGCCGTTGCCGGCTCTTTCTACGGCACCATGCGCGGTGTATTCGCCGCCTCCAAGAACAAGGCGTTCGTGATGTCCAATGGCCTGTCGCCTGGCGATATCGCTTACTTTACCGTGGACCAGAAAACCGGCGCCATCTCGGGCAGCGGTGATTCGCCTTACCATGGCGATTATCCGATGGCGGCACCTTTCTTCTTGTCGGCCACGGAAGACCTGCTCTTTACGGGCGGCGGCACGTATTTCGATACCAATACGCTGAAATATGTCGGCCGCTTCATCTTGAGCGGCAGTAACAGCTTGCTGTCGATGAGCCACTCTGGCGCCAAGTCGGAAGCACTGGTCATGGAAAGCGCGATCAGCTACAGTTATCCAAGCAATGAACTGACCTACATGAACAGCTACAAGCGCTATAGCGGTGAGCTGCTGTTCCCCGCTGGCGACGTCAGCTTGCCTGTCATCGGTGGCGAAGCGAGCTACGGCATCGGTATTTTCCATACCACCGCTGGCGAGCCGGTGGCGCTGGTGCAAACCGGCGGTGCGACGAAAAGCACGGTACGTGCGAAATACTATCTGGTCTATCGCTGATTGCGGCACGCATAGTTGTCCGGACGGCGGCGCTGCCGCCTGACGATCCATGATATTTTAAGCAGGCGGCAAGATGGAAACACTCCATCCTTGCCGCCTTTTTTCATTCAGACAGGAGAATTCCGGATGCCTACGATCAAGCGTACTTATCTTGCCACCGCACTCATGTTCGGCGCCATCGCAGTGTCCGCCATGCCCGCTCACGCCGAACTGGCCGCCAGCGGCGAGCCGCCGGCCGCGAAACAGGCTTGGCGTGCCGTCACAGTGGCCGAAGGCGTGCGCCAGCCCTGGGGCATCGCCTGGCTGGGCGATGGCCGCGCGCTGGTCACCAGCAAGGAGGGCAGCTTGCATATCCTGAACGGCCAGAAATTCGACGAAGTGGCGTTGGAAGGCATGCCGAAAGTATTTACGGGCGGGCAGGGCGGCCTGCTCGATATCGTGCTGCACCCGCAGGATGCGGCGAAATCGCATCCGCGCGTCTACATGACGGTGGCGACCGGCACCAACGAGGCGAATCGCACGACCCTGGTGCAGGGCGTGTTCGATGGCAAGAAGGTGACGGGCATCAAGACCTTGTTCAAGGTCTCGACCGACAAGAGCGGCGGCCAGCATTTCGGCTCGCGCCTGTTGTGGCTGCCGGACGGCACTTTGCTGATGAGCGTGGCCGACGGCGGCAATCCGCCGCTGCGCATAGTCGACCGGTTGGCGCGCGAGCAGGCGCAAAACCCGGCCACCCACCTGGGATCGATCCTGCGCCTGACCGATGAAGGCAAGCCGGCGCCCGGCAATCCGCTGGCGGCCAAGGGCGCCTTGCCGGAAATCTGGTCGATGGGGCACCGCAATATCCAGGGCCTGGCGCGCGACCCGGTCTCGGGCCGCATCTGGGCCACCGAACACGGCCCTTACGGCGGCGACGAGCTGAACCTGGTGGTGGCCGGAGGCAACTACGGCTGGCCGCTGCAGGGCTATGGCGCCGACTACAAAACCCATGAACCGGTGGGCAAGCATGAAGTGGCCGGCATGATCAATCCGAGCGTGGCCTGGGTGCCGTCGCCGGCGCCATCGGGCCTGGCCGTGTATTCGGGCGACAAGATCCCGGCCTGGCGCGGCAGCGTCTTCAGCGGCGGCCTGGCGGCCAAGGATATCCGCCGCGTGGCGCTCGACGCTGCTGGACAAGTCACCGGCCAGGATCGCCTGGCGATTGGCGAGCGCGTGCGTGACGTCAAGCAGGGGCCGGATGGTTACCTGTATGCGCTGACGGACGAGAGCAATGGCAAGCTGCTGCGCATCGTGGCGCAATAAAATCAGGAGCAAGGCGCCGTCGTGCCTTAAGATGGCGCCTTTGTTCTGGAAGAGTGAGCCATGGCCCGTGATACCTATGCCTACCGGCAAGTCGCCGTCGAATCGCGCGAGATTGGCGGCAAGCTGGAAATCCGCCCGGTGCCGGGTCAGGCGTTTTCGCCCGAGCTGGCCGTGCAGTGCTCGCGCCGCCTGCTGGACCTGCGCCGCTACCCGCTCGGCAGCCGTTTTTTATTGTTTGCCAAACTGACCGACCGCCTCGGCGGCACGCCGTATCTGTATGCCTGGCATGGCGATGACGACGTACCCATGACGCCGGCCGAAGTGACAAAATTTCTCGGCGAATTCAGGCGCGGACGCATCTGACGCCGCGAGACGTCAGGAACTGGCCGAGATGGTTTTCGCCAGGTCGCCCGGCGCCTTGCGCCGCCAGGCCGCCGTCAGGGCCGCCGCCAGCATGTCCAGTTCGGCGTCCGCCAGGCGCACCGTGATGCCGGCCAGCCGTTCTCCCCACAGCAGTTTTTCGCAGCCGGTGGGCGAGATGACGGTGGCGATATGCGCCGCTTCCGCATCGAGCAGCACATTGATGTGCTCATCGTCGGGCAGGGTGGCGAAGATCTTGCCGCCGACGCGAAACGCGGGGCGGTCGTGGTGTTCTTCCTCGGTGGTATCGGGAAATGACAATGCCAGATAGCGTAGTTCTTCCAGGTCGACCATTTCCTCTTTCTCCCTCATCGGACAGACAGTAACGTATGTGCATTTTGCCATGGTGTTTCGCCGCGTGGGGCCGGCATGCGTGAAAAGAATCCGGCGCCACGCGACAGTTGCCGCACGGCTTGTGGCGCCGGCGCGACACCGGGGCCGCATCGGCAAGCGCGCCCAGGCACGCCACAAGCCGCATTTTTCCTCGCCGCGCCCTCATTCCATGATTGCAAGAATGGTATCTTTGATGGCAAAAAGAAAAATTCTTTGCTTTTGAGAATTTTCAGCTAAAATAGCGTCATTGTCTTGCCTGACCCGTCTACCGTTTTGATCCTGTCCCGGAAACCCGACCCTTTTCCTGGACACTTGCGGCGCAATCGCGCTGCCGCAAGTCCGCCACCCGCGCGGGGTTCATACACCGGCCGCTCATCCCTGCTGCAGTTTGCAGCGTACCGCCGACACGCCTCAATGCAGCGTGAATTCAGCTGAAGCGCTTCCATGCCTTTATCACTGGATCCATCATGAAAAACTTGCCTAAATTTGCCTTGTCCCTGATTGCCGTTGCCGTGTTTGCCCACGCGAACGCCAGCACCATCACCGTCTCGACCGGCTACTCCACTGCCAGCGCGCAAAAAAATGCCGATGCCTACAAGGCCGTGGTCGATGCCGCCGTTACCAAGCCCACCCTGGGCTATGGCAGCAAGACGGTTGCCAGCTATAACGCCCTCGACAGCAGCGCCCTGTTCGGCAGCTCGACCAACATCGCGTTTCGTTCGACCATCGATTTCGGCGTGACCGCCGCCCAGGCCGGCAGCTGGAGCTTTCGTACCGGCGTCGATTTCTCGAATGGCGGCGCGCTGTTCCTGGACGGCGTGGCGCTCGACGTCGGCACCAACGACATGTGGTGGAACGGTAACTACAACAACAGCAATGGCTTCCTGAGCGGCAGCAGCACCTTGGCCGCCGGCAACCACACCTTGAGCATCTATGGCCTGGAAAGCTGCTGCGACGGCTTCCAGCAAGCCCAGTTCAAGGCCGGCAACAGCAGCTTTGCCAGCTTCAGTTCCACCGACGGCCTGGCCTCGGTCTCGGCCGTGCCGGAACCGTCGACCTATGCCATGCTGCTGATCGGCCTGGGCCTGCTGGCCTTTACGGGCCGCCGCAGCGAGGAGCCGGTCAAGTTCCAGGCGTAAGCTGCCTGTGCAGCAATAAAAAAGCCCGCTGGCGCATCACTGCGCCGGCGGGCTTTTTATCGTGCGCGACGTTTATTCGCCGCCGTCGTCCTCGCTGTCCTCATCTCCGCTGCCACCCTTGCCGCGTTCCGCATCGACGCCTTTTTGCAGCGCTTGCGCATCCTTGAACAGGGCCTCGGTGGTATGGTCGGGACTGAGGCGCAGCACCGGCGGATACAGCACCGACATATACAGTTCGTCGGACAGGCGGCCATTGATTTGCAGATTGCTCAGCAAAATCATGGCCGAGCCGAGAATTGCCAATACCGCGCCCACCAGCGCGAAGCGGCGCGGGTGCTGGGGCTTGATGGTCCACAGGTGGAAGAAGATCATGGCGCAGACGATGACGATGAACATATGGCGTCCATAGCGCGTCAGCGATTCGAGCGACAGCGCATAGGCGGCCATGCTGCTGGCCAGTTCCCACACTTCCATCGCCACCAGGCCGCAGCCGATGATGAATACATGGCGCCCGAAACGGGCCGTCTGGCCGAACAGGCGGTTCGCCACCGCCCAGACCGACGCCCACACCAGGCCGCCGGCCATGGCATAGGCGATGATCATCAGATACGAAATCGGCTCGAACTTTTCCGCGTCGCCGAGCCAGTTGCTGAACGCGGCCGAGGCGGCGATCATGGCCAGGCCCGCCAGGGCCGGGCGCAATCCCTCCCAGCCATGCATGGTGGTGTCACTGCGTTCCGGCGCCACCGGCTGGTCGGCGCCGCGCACGCGCAGCCGTGTGTGCCCCAGGCGCACCACGGTGTCGCCGTGCAGGGCCAGGGCCGGCTGGCGCCGGCCCTGGTGGATCACGCCGTTATGGCTGCCCAGGTCGCGCAGCAGCAGGCCGCCCTCGCCGTCGTCTTCGACAATGGCGTGCTCGGGCGCCGTATGCGCGTCGTCGAGGATGAAGTCGTTGTCGTAGCCGCGGCCGATGCGGATCGGCAACGACGCCACCCGCTGGCGCTGCTGCACCTCGCCATTGGCGGCCAGGATCTCGATGTAGTAGGGCGCTCTCATGGCTTGCCCGCCAGTTTGGTCGATGGCGTGCGCGCCAGCGCTTCGAGGAAGGTGCGCGTCACGCGCAGGCCATTGGCATACGACACGCCGCGCGCGTCGATGCGGCTTTGCAGATTCATCAGTGGCTCATCGGTGCTGGCGGCCAGCAGGGCAAAATCATACAGGCCGGGAAATTTGCGGTAGGCGCGCACGCACACCAGGGCGCGCAGCGGCAGGCTGGCGTTCCTGACGAACTGCTCGGTGCAATGCGGGCCGGTCAGGTGGGCGCTCTTGTAGTTGCCGAAGCTTTCGTTCTTGAACGAGGTGCTGGCCAGTTCGGCAAAGCGCAGCGCGCCCAGTTCGCTGCTGCGCAGGAACTCGTGGCGCATCGACACCTGCCCGGTTTGCAGGGCGCCGGAAATGAAGATCGCCGATTCCATCGCACAACTCGTATTGTCGATGGTGTAGGGCTTGTCGGCCTTTACGTTGGAACGGCCCCAGCAGCGCATCTGTTCCGATTCGCGCACCGGCACGCGGTAGGGGCCCATGGCTTTCAGGCTCAGCGGTGTTGCCAGCAGGCGCGCCAGCATGGCGTCCTGGTGCGCCAGCAATTGCGCGGTCACGACCGGTTTGAAGTCCTTCGGCGGCTTGGCCAGGCGCGCCGCCTGCTCCAGCAACTGCTGGGCGTAGCGGGCCGGCACCAGGAAGCTGACCAGTTCGCCATCCAGGCGTTTCGACACATTGATGCCGGCCACGTCGCCGCTGGCCGTCACGCTGGGCCCGCCGCTCATGCCGGAATTGATCGGGCCCGTAAACATCAGCTGGTCATAGAAGCTGCGCGTGACCACACCGTTGTAGGCGCCTTCGGAAATCGCAAAGCCCAGGTCCAGCGGATTGCCCATCGAATACAGGTACTGGCCTTGCGTCAGGGTGGCCAGTTGCGCCGGCATCTGGAAAAAGCCGGTGCCGCGGCGGTTGACACGAATCACGGCCAGGTCGTGCAGCACGTCGACCGCCAGCAATTCCACGTTGCCGCGCTGGCCGGCCGTATCCACCCATTCGCCCACATAGGTGTCCGGATCGAGCGCGAATTGCGACACCACATGGTAATTGGTGACCACCAGGTCGCCCGTGCCGATCAAAAAGCCCGAGCCGACCGACGACTGCGTGCGGCCGTTTTTCAGCAGTACGCGTACTTGCAGGATGTCGGCGCGGGCGGCCGTGTACAGCTTTTGCGCGGCCGAGGACGGCGGCGGCAGGGCGGCATGTTCGGTGGCGGCGGGCGCTGCCGTGGCGGGCGGCGGTTTGGCGGGGGAAGCTGGCGCCGCAGGGGCGGGCGCAAGAGGGGCAGGTGCCGGCGCGGCGTGCGTGCCGGCGGCGGACAAGCCGGCCAGCAACAAGGCAGTGTTAAATAATTTCATGCATCCTTGGGGCGTGAAGAAAGCAGGTGGCGCACCAGGCGCCACGCGCCCGGCCCGCGTGGCAACACTTACAGGGCGCCGTCTTCCAGCGCCGGCGCTTCGACCGGTGTCATCATGTGGCCAAGCTTGCTTTCCTTGGTGTTCAGGTAGTGCTGGTTGAAGGCGTTGCGGTTGACCAGCAGCGGTACCCGTTCGGCCACCGTCACGCCCAGCGCTTCCATCGCCGCGATCTTGCGCGGATTATTCGTCATCAGGCGCAGGCTGTGAATGCCGAACTGCTCGAACATCGGTTTGCACAAGGTGTAGTTGCGTGCATCGGCCTTGAAGCCCAGCTGTTCATTGGCCTGCACCGTGTCGGCGCCCGCTTCCTGCAGGCGGTAGGCGCGGATCTTGTTGATCAGGCCGATGCCGCGTCCTTCCTGGCGCAAATACAGCAGGATGCCGCGGCCTTCCTCGGCGATGCGTTTCAGTGCGCCTTCGAGCTGGGCGCCGCAGTCGCAGCGCTGCGAAAACAGCACGTCGCCGGTCAGGCATTCGGAATGCACGCGCGCCAGCACCGGCGCGCCATCGCCGACATTGCCCAGCACCATGGCCAGGTGTTCCTTGCCGGTGGCGTGTTCGACAAAGGCGTGCAGCGTGAACTGGGCCCACGGCGTCGGCAGTGCACAGGAAGTCGTGTAATCCAATTCGCCTGTCGCCAGGAGGTCCGCGCCGCTTTGCATGGTTGTGCTCATATAAGTAAGTGTCAAAAGTAAAAGGCGCGCCGCACCACTCCGGTGCCGGCGCGCCTTGCCATCATACCAAAAAGCCGGAAAACGGTTTCCGTGGCTGTTATTTGGTTGCTGCAATGCTTCGTGATCAAGCTGTAGTTAGGGGCGCGATCGCCATTTGCAAGGAGCACCGCTCACTTCACGCTGGCGCCCGCTTTGAAAAAACCGCGTTCCACCAGCAACAGCATGCCGCCAAAGATGGACAGGTTTTTCAGGAAATTGGTCAATTGATCCTGGTAGTGGGCGGCGTCGGCGGCCCAGAATGCGTGGAAGACGAGTGTCGTCGGGATCAGGAACAAGGCCAGCGCCAGCGCCGCCCAGCGCGACTGCCAGCCGGTAATCAGCAGCAGGCCGCCACCCACTTCCAGCGCGATCACGCCGGCCAGCAGGACCGTGGCGAACGGCAGGCCCATGCTGCTCATGTAGCCGGCGACACCGGCATAGCCGCCGATTTTCAGCAGGCCGGAGACAAAGAAGAGCACGCCAAGCGCGGCGCGGCCAACAGGGTACAGCAGGGCGGTATTGTTTTTCATGATGTATTCCAGGTTCTTGTTATTGTTGAGAGTAATCAGCTTCGATGCGGGCTGCGGCGTGGCGCGCCGCAGCCTGTTTCAATCGCATCGCTTAGTAAGGCAAATCAAACAGCAGGAATTCCGCATCTTCCGCTTGTGTCAGGGTCACTTTGGCTTCCTGCGTCAGTTTCAGCGCATCGCCGGCTTTCAAGGGCGTACCGTTGACCACCAGGCTGCCGCGGATCAGGTGCACATACGCGGTGCGGCCTTCGTCCAGGGCATGTTCCAGCGCATCGCCTTCCTGCATGATGCTGGCGTAGATCGAGGCGTTCTGGTGGATCAGCACCGAACCCTGGCGCCCGTCGGAAGATGCCACCAGGCGCAGCTTGCCCTGTTTGGTTTCCGGCGAAAAGTGTTTCTCTTCGTAGCTCGGTGCAATGCCCGTCACGTTCGGCTGGATCCAGATCTGCAGGAAATGCAGGCCATCCGTTTGCGAGTGGTTGAACTCGCTGTGACGCACACCGCTGCCGGCGCTCATGCGCTGTACATCGCCGTAGTGCAGGACCGAACCGGTGCCCATGCTGTCTTTGTGTTCCAGCGCGCCGTCGAGCACATACGAAATGATTTCCATGTCGCGGTGGCCGTGGGTACCGAAACCCTGGCCCGGCGTGACGCGGTCTTCATTGATCACCAGCAATGGACCGAATCCCATGTGTTTCGGATCGTGGTAGCTACCGAAGGAAAAGCTGTGGTGGGAATTGAGCCAGCCGTGGTTTGCTGCGCCGCGTTCTTCGCTATGACGAATTTGTAACATGGTAAGACTCCATTTCTGTGTAGGTTAATGTGCGATAATTTCGAAGGACCGTTGCCCTGGCTACCGGGCTGAATCTGTCTTTCGTGATGCGATGAAGAGAGTATAGGCCTGTCGTACGAGAAAGAAAAACGGAAAAATTACCGCTCTATGATCGAAAAAATCGAATGCTAAGACTCAGCCTGGAAGCCCTGCAAATCGTCGACGCCATCGACCGCCGTGGCTCGTTCTCGTCGGCCGGCAAGGAACTGCACAAGGTGCCGTCGACCATCTCGTATACGGTGGCGAAACTCGAAGACGACCTGGGGGTGCAGGTGTTCCAGCGCAATGGCCCGAAAGTGATGCTGACGGCGGCCGGCCAGGAATTGCTGAAAGAGGGGCGCTATCTGCTCAAAGCCGCGCAAGACCTGGAGCACCGGGTGCGCCGGGTGGCCTCCGGCTGGGAAACAGAGCTGGCGATCGGCCTCGATTCGGTGTTTTCCGCGCTGGCGCTGGCCGGCGATATCAGCGCCTTTTATGAGGTGGCGCAGCAGACCCGCCTGCGGCTGGTGCAGGAAACCTTGTCCGGCACCTGGGAAGCCTTGCTGGAACGGCGCGTCGACCTGCTGGTCGGTGCGCCCGGCGATGGCCCGCCCGGTGGCGGCTATATCGCCCAGCCGCTGGGCATGCTGGACTTCGTGTTTGCCGTCGCCCCCACCCATCCGCTGGCGGCAATTGAGCGGCCGCTGACGCGCGGCGACCTGCAGCATCACCGCGCCGTGGTGGTGGCCGATTCGGCACGCCAGCTGGCGCCACGCACGGTGGGGCTACTGCTGGGGCAAGATGCCCTCACGGTGCCCAGCATGCAAGTCAAATTCGATTACCAGGTGCTGGGCCTGGGCTTCGGCTTCTTGCCGGGGCCGTGCGCGCGCGCCGCCATCGCGCGCGGCCTGCTGGTGGAAAAGGCGGTGGAAGAGCCGAAGCCGGCCGAGACCTTTTACCTGGCCTGGCGCGTGGGCGAAGACGGCGCGGCCTTGCGCTGGTGGATGGCGCGCATGCGCGAGCCGGAACTGTTCGCCCGCCTGACCCGCTATCTGCCCGGCGAACCTTCCTTGCCATCGGCCTGATCGAAGGCGTCGTCGTGCCGCTTTCATTCTGTGAGGCTGCAAAATGTTGACATAGGCCAACAATTTCAGGTTACTATATTCGCAGCATTTTGCGCCAAACTCCAAGCCCGATCACGGGATTTTGATGATGACATTCCCTGTAGCGCCCACTTTACGCCTTCCCCCGTTTGCTGTCGCGCGGAGGCGCCGTGCTTGAGGCCAGGGTCGCACAGTGTTTGCGCCTGAGCCATGAAGCGCAGCAGCAGGGCGGCCCGCAACTGGCCGCCACCCTGGCCCAGTTGCAGGGCGAGCTGGAACAATTGCGTGGCGCCAGCCGGCCCGTGCTGCGCCTGGCGCCGGCCGACGCCTTGCTGGAAATCGACCTGGACGGTTATCTGATCGGCTGGAACCATGGCGCCGACCAGATGTTCGGTTATGCCGAGCTCGAAGCGCTGGGCCAGCACATCCTGTTTTTGTATCCGCCCGACGACATGCCAGCGGGTCCGGTGGAATTGCTGCCGGCACAGGCCGAAGTGGCCATCGACGTGCTGCGCCGCAAGAAGTCGGGCGTGCTGACCTGGCTGCGCATGCAGCGCCACGCCATCCTCGACCAGTCCGGCAAGACCTGCGGCATGGCCGTGCGGCTGTCCATGCTGGCTGAACCGCTGCCCGATATCGACAAGGTGAAGTTGCACGCGCGCATCATCGAAGACAGCGAGCAGGGCGTCTTGATTACCGACGCCGACGAGCGCATCGTTTCCGTCAACAGTTCCTTCAGCCGCATTACCGGTTATTCGCCGGCCGAAGCGATCGGCCGCACGCCGGACCTGCTGCGCTCGGGCGTGCACGACGCCGAGTTTCGCGCCAAGGTGCGCGCCGCCATGCGCGGCCACGGTTCCTGGCGCGGCGAAATCATCGGTCGGCGCAAGAATGGCGAACTGTTTCCGCAAGCGGTGACGATCAGCGTGGTGCGCAATGAATTCGGCGACATCAGCCATGTGTTTTCCCTGTTTTCCGATATCTCGGTGCACAAGGACGCCGAGGCGCGCATGCAGCGCATGGCCAATTACGACGGCCTGACAGGCTTGCCCAACCGCTGCCTGCTGAACCAGCTGGTGGTGCAGGGCCTGGCCGAAGCGAAGCGCCAGGAAACCCATGGCGCGCTAATGGTGATCGACATCAGCCGCATCGGCTCGATCAGCGATACCCTGGGCCACGAAGTGGGCGACCAGCTGGTGATCGCGATCGGCGAGCTGTTCCGTGGCGCACTGCGCGACGCCGATATCCTGGCGCGCGTCGACAACAGCAAGTTCGTGGTGGCCCTGCTGCATATCGAAAAGCGCGAACACGCGGCGAATGTGGCGCAAAAGCTGCTGAACCTGCTCGAAGCGCCGATCCGCATCGACAGCCACGCCCTGTACGTGGGCGCCAGCATCGGCATTACCGTGTACCCGGAAGACGGCATGGAAGCGCCGGCGCTGTTCCGCTTTGCCGACGTGGCCGTGGCGAAAGCGGCGCAGACCATCGAGCCGACCTTTTTGTTTTACCGCGAAGACATGAATCGCCGCGCCAAGGAACATTTGCGCCTGGAAAGCGAAATGCGCCTGGCCCTGGGCGACCAGGAACTGGAATTGCATTACCAGCCGAAAGTGAGCTTGACCAATGGCCAGATCGTCGGCGCGGAAGCCTTGCTGCGCTGGAAGCATCCGCTGCGCGGCATGGTCTCGCCCGGCGTCTTCATTCCGGTCGCCGAGGAAACCAGTTTGATCCTGGAACTGGGTACCTGGGTGCTCGATGAGGCCTGCCGCCAGATTCGCGAATGGGAAGACCGCGGCCTGCACATGCCGGTGATCGCCGTCAACCTGTCGGCGCGCCAGTTCGACGCCCACTTGCCGGCACGCGTGGCGGCGGTGCTGGAACGCTATCAGGTACGGCCCGACCAGATCATGCTGGAAATTACCGAAAGCCTCTTGATGCGCGGCGCCGACAAGGTGATCGAGATCATGAACGAACTGGTGGCGATGGGCCTGGCGCTGGCGCTGGACGACTTCGGCACCGGCTATTCCAGCCTGGCGTATTTGAAAAAGTTCCCGATCAGCACCCTGAAAATCGACCGCGCCTTCGTGATCGGCCTGCCCTACGAAGAAAACGATTGCGCCATCGCGCGCGCCATCGTCACCATGGCGCAGCAGCTGCGCCAGGAAATCGTCGCCGAAGGCGTGGAAACGCCGGAACAGATGCGCTTCCTGCGCAGCCTGGGTTGCGACCAGCTGCAAGGTTATCTGTTCAGTCCGGCGGTGACGGCGGGCGAGTTCGAAATCATGCTCGATGAAGGCAGGCATTTGCACCTGGAAGAGGTGATGTAGCCCTGCCGCTAGATACGCAGCACGCCGCGAAAGCCGCGCGCCGCATAGTAGGATTCTGCGCCATTGTGATACACGAACACCTGCCCGTAGCGGCGGTCGCCAAACAGCGCGCCGCCCAGTTTTCTCACGCTGTCCGGCGTGCCTATCCAGCTCGATGTTTTCCGGTCGAATTCGCCCAGCTGCTGCAGTTGCCGGTATTCATCCTCCGTCAGCAGGGCAAACCCCATCTTGCCGGCCATCTCGATGGCGCTGCCGGCCGGCTTGTTGTCCTTGCGTGACTGCCATGCGGCCTGGTCAAAACACAGGCTGCGCCGGCCCGCCGGGCTTTCGGCGCAACAATCGCAAAATGCCAGCGTTTGCGGGTCGCGCTCAAATGTGACCACGTCAGGTTCGCCGCCGGTGTCCTCCATCGCCCGCAGCACCTGCAAATGCGCCGGCGCCGCTTCCAGCCGGGCCAGAACAAGCTCCCAGGCCAGGCCACGGTGGCGCTGCGGATGGTTGCCAAAGCGCGTATGCAAGGTGCTGATCAGCTCGCTGGTATTCATCGGTGTGCTCCCGGTGGTGGTGGTCAGGGCAGGGCATGCTCAAGCCAGTTTGACCTTTTCCAGCAGGTAGTCAAGCATCACGCGCACGCGCGCCGGCACCTGCTGGCCCGGCCCGACAAACACGGCGTGGACGATTTCGCGGTCGCCGGGATTGAACGCTTCCAGCACCGGCAGCAGCAGGCCTTGATCGATATCGGGCTGTACGTGCAGCCGTGAAAAACGCCCCAGGCCCATGCCGGCCAGCACCAGCTGGCGCATGCTGTCGCCGTCGCTGATCTGCGTATTGCCTTGCGGCGTCACTTGCAGCGTGCCGCCTGCGCCATCGAGAAACGGCCAGGTCTCGTTCTGGCAGCGGAAATTGAAGGCCAGCAGATTGTGATTCTGCAAATCGGTCAGCGTGCGCGGCGTGCCGTGGCGTGCCAGGTAGGCCGGCGAGGCGACCACCACCATCGCGTCGTCGCCAAGCTTGCGCGCCACCAGGTTCGATTCCTTCAGCTTGCCGGTGCGGATGGCGATATCGGTGCGGTCTTCCAGCAGGTCGACCACGGCGTCGCTGACCATCACGTCGAGCGCGATGTCGGGATAGCGCTGCGCAAATTCGGGCAGGATGGGCAGCAGGTGGCGCACGCCGAACGGTACAAAACAATTGATGCGCAGGCGCCCGCGCGGCGCCGCCCCTTGCGCCGCTTCGCGTTCGGCACCATCGATATCGTCGAGGATGCGCTTGCTCTGCGTGTAAAACGCGTCGCCCTCGGGCGTGGTGTGCAGCTGACGCGTGCTGCGCTGGAGCAGGCGCGCGCCGAGCCGCGCTTCCAGGCGATTGACCAGCTTGCTGACGGCCGAGGGCGTGAGCGCCAGCTTGCGCGCCGCCGCCGTGAAACCGCCCGCTTCCACCACCGTGACAAACACCGCCATTTCAAACGCGCGGTTGATATCTTGCCTGGCCATTGCAGAATCCATTTCACAAGTGTTTCGATTGTGGAAGTCTATATCAAAAGTGTGCCGGCCTTTACACTGGCAAGCTTGAATGACCACCGGACTCTCCCATGACTACCTCTTCCCCTGTTGCCGGCAAGATGCCACCCGGCGTGCTGTCGCTGGCCGTCGCCGCCTTTGCCATCGGCGTGACCGAATTCATTGTGGTCGGCATCCTGCCGTCGATTGCAAAGGATTTGCATATTTCCATCGAATCGGCCGGCTCGCTGGTCAGCCTGTATGCGCTGGCGCTGGCCATCGGCACGCCGCTGCTGGTGATCGCCCTGTCGCGCTTGCCGCGCAAGCTGGCCTTGCTGGGGCTGATGACGGTGTTCTTGGCCGGCAACTTGCTGGCGGCGCTGTCGCATACCTTCGAACTGTTATTGGTGGGCCGGGTCATCACGGCGGTGGCGCACGGTACTTTTTTTGCCATCGGCGCCACAGTGGCGGCCAACCTGGTGCCGAAAGCCCAGGCGGGCAGGGCGATCTCCGTGATGTTTGCCGGCCTGACCCTGGCGATGGTGATCGGCGTGCCGCTCGGCAGTTTCCTCGGCAACCTGATGGGCTGGCGCTTGCCTTTCTTTGCCGTGGCGGCACTCGCCGCGCTGGGCTTGGGCGCGATGGCGCGCTGGCTGCCGGCCGGCCTGGTACAAGGGGCGGGCGGCAAGGCGGCCACGCAGCTGGCGGCGCTGGGCAGCGGCCCCATCCTGACCATGATGGCGGTCACCGTGTTCGGTTTCGGCAGCAGCTTTGCCGCATTTACCTTCATCACGCCGATATTGACCGACATCACCGGCTTTTCCGCCACCATGGCCAGCGCCTTGCTGATCGTGTTCGGCGCCGCCACCTTCGTGGGGAATCTGGGCGGCGGCTATCTGACCAGCCATTACGGCTGGCAAAAAGCGCTGCGTCTGATGCTGTTGCTGCTGGCCGCCACGCAAGTGGGCGTGGCGCTGGCGATCGGCTCGCAGGCGATGATGGTGGTGATGCTGTTTGTGTGGGGCGTGTTCGCCTTCGGCCTGTCGCCGGCGCTGCAGGCCGGCATGCTGGCCACGGCCGAGCGTTATACGCCGAAAGCCGTCGATTTCGCTTCCGGCCTGAATATCTCGGCCTTCAACCTGGGCATCTCATTGGGTTCGATGCTGGGCGCGCTGATGGTGTCGCGCCAGCTGATGGCGTCGTCGCCCTGGGCCGGCGTGGCCGCATCCCTTCTGGCGCTGCTGCCGCTGGCCTGGCTGGCACGCCGGAACCAGGTTGTGCAACTGGCGCATTGAGCCGGCAGCCCTGGCGTCAGGCCTCGCTGTCGAAAATGCAGGTCAGGGTGGTCACGCCGTCTTCAGTGCCGGCCGTCAACACGCCCAGCTTGGCCATGCGGCCGTATTCCTTGCCGTCCTTGCCCAGCGTGAGCTTGGCCGCCTTGACGGCCTGGGCGACGCTGACACCGGGTAAAAAGGCGCGATAGGTTTGCTCGCCGCCGTCCCTGGCGATGGCGATGCGCTGTGTCGTCAGGCCGAACACTTGCAGCGGCACCGGCAGGGCCACCGGCGTGGTGCCTTGCGAACTGTTCCAGCCTGCGCTGGCCAGCGCTTGCTCGGCCAGCTGAAAATGGTTGTCGATGCGTTGACAGGACAGCGCCGCTTCCAGTAGTGGCTTCGCCTTGGTCCACTGGGCCGGATTGCTGTTTGCCGCGCCCGCGGCGGATGCTGGCAAGCCTGTCGCTGTCAGCAGGCAGGCGATGGTGGTGATGCGCAGAATTTTTTGCAGGGCCATGAGGTGCTCGTCCATAAGGTTGGTTTTTATGCAATGCAATCAGTGTAATGCAGGCCGCAGGGTGTTGCCGCACGGTTCAGCCGGTGCGGCGTGCGTGCTCGGAACTCCTGTAAAATTGGCCAGTATTTTCTTCAGGACGCCCCGCCCCCGCTTCCTTTTTGCCATGCGACCTGGATGCCCACTCATGCTTGAATCAACCTGCGCCAGCTACTCCGGAGATGACGGAGAATTGAACCGCGACCTGTTTGCCAGTTCCGCCGACTGCATCAAGATACTGGACCTGGAAGGACGCGTGCTCTTGCTCAATGCGGGTGGCGTCATTGCGCTCGAACTGGACATGCCGGAACAGCTTGCCGGCGCCATCTGGTGGACCATCTGGCCCGAGGAAACGCGCGCCTTGGCGCAGCAGGCTTTTGATTCGGCAAAGACCGGCAGCATCCGGAAATTCCATGCCTTTTGCCCCACCGCCCAAGGCACGCCGCGCTGGTGGGACGTGGTCGCCAATCCCGTGTTTGACGCCACCGGCGCCATCAAGGAGGTGATGGTGGTGTCGCGCGATGTCAGCGAACTGTTTCTTGCACGCCAGGCATTGCGCGAGGCCGACTTGCGCAAGGATGCCTTCCTGGCCACCGTCGCGCATGAATTGCGCAACCCGATTGCCGCCGCCTCGAATGCGGCGGAAATACTGAAAAGAAAAGCCTTCGACCATGTGCGTACAGCCGAGTTCGCGCGGCTGATCCAGCGGCAGATGGTGCACATGAGCCATATCGCCGAAGACTTGCTCGATGTGTCGCGCATCGGCCGTGGCGAAATCAGCCTGAACCGGCAGCGGGTCGATATCAAGGCGGTGATCGACGAAGCGGCCGAGCAGTTGCAAACAGGCCTCACGGCCAAGGAGCAACTGTTGGCCGTGCGGTTTGCCGACTGCGCTCCTGCCGTCAACGGTGATCACACGCGCCTGGTCCAGGTGGTCGGCAATCTGCTCGGCAACGCGGTGCGCTATACCGATCTGGGTGGCGCGATCGCGATCGAGGTGAGTCAGCGGGACGGCATGGTCGAGATCGCCGTTACCGATACCGGCATGGGCATCCCTGTCGCTCGCTTGTCCAGCATCTTCGATCTGTATGCGCAGGTACACAAGTCGCCGCTGCGCCAGGGCGCCGGCCTGGGGCTGGGCCTGGCTCTGGTCAAGGCGCTGGTGCTGCTGCACGGCGGCAGCGTCGAGGCGCACAGCGAAGGACCGGGCAAGGGCAGCCGGTTTACGGTCAGGCTGCCTGCGCAGTGAATGGTCCGGTGGCGCCGCCTTCATGGCACAATGCGCCATCCGCACGCAACGTGCTTCCCCACAGGACTTCCATGACCCGCGCCATTCTCGACGAAACCCAGATCCATCCCGCCGCCCGTGCCGCGATCGGCGGCAAGCATGGCGATATCGTGCGCGAAGTGCAGGCGGCGATTGCCGCGCATCAGGTGGTGGTGGTCGGCATGGCGCTCAATCCGTTTCCGCGCAAGGCGCGCAAGATCCTCGACGTGCTCGGCACGCCCTACCAGTATTTGCAATACGGCAGCTACCTGAACCAGTGGCACCGCCGCAACGCGCTCAAGATGTGGAGCGGCTGGCCGACTTTCCCGATGGTCTTCGTGAATGGCGTGCTGGTCGGTGGCGCCAGCGAGTTGCAGGCGCTGGTCACATCGGGCGAGTTCTCGACCATGCTGGCAAAGAAAGTGCGCCAGTTTTAAGCTGCCGTGCAGCGCGTGACAATGCGTGAGATTTTCCCGCCGCTCGATTGCTTATAGTGAAGCTTTTCATGCCGCAAGGCGAAAGACGAGCGATGGCAACTGACGAGGGCGTGCAGGGCAGGATCGGCAAGGGCTTGATGGTGGCGTGCGCGCTGCTGTGCGTGGCGGCGGTGGCGCTGGCGGCAAGCTGGCAGGCCGGCGCGCTCGCCTTCCAGGCCAACTTCACGGCGCTGGTGCCGGGCATCTTCGGCTCGATGCTGCTGGTGGCCCTGTTTGTCGAGCGCATGATCGAAGTGTTCGTCTCGCTGTGGGCGCCGCCCGAAGTGGCGGCGCACCAGCAAGCCATCAACTACTGGCAGGCCCAGCGCGGCCGCCTGAAGCGCCGCGTCAGCGATTTATTGGCCGAACTCAATGGCACGCCGGGCCCGCTTGACGACCGCAAGACCGCCATCGGCACGGCGCTGGACGATGCGCGCCAGCAAATCGAGCAAGCCGACCTGAACGTCGACGCCGAGGAAAAAGCCTTGCTGCCGTACACAGTGGCGACCATCAAGGCCACCACCTGGGTCGGCCTGGCGCTGGGCATGATCACTTCGGCCGTGGGCTTTCGTTTCCTGTCCCAGATCATGGTGCTGACGCCGATTTCGGCGCCCGGCCTGCCGCTGTCGGTGCAGGATCAGTACAGCGCCTTTATCGCCGTCGACGTGGTGCTGACCGGCGCCGTGCTGGCCGGCGGCAGCAAGCTCGTGCACCAGATCTTCGGCGTCTATGACGCCTATACGACGGCGCTGTCCAAGGCGGCGCAGGCGAAAAGCGTGGCCTCGTCCAGCTAGTCCTGTTGGCGTTTCCAGCCCGGCGGCCTGAGCGGATCGAGCAGGCCGCGCAAGTCGTTGTGATCGAGCTCGTACATCAGCGCAATCAAACTGCCCAGTTCGCCCGAGGGGAAACCCTCGCGCGCGAACCAGCCCAGGTAGTGGCCGGGCAGGTCGGCCAGCAGCCGTCCCTGATACTTCCCATAGGGCATTTCGCGCGTCAGCAGCAGCGCCAGTTTCTCTGAATTCATGCGGCAATTCTAGCAGATGCTCCATTGTTGATGCTGGTGCAAGTATCTTCTGCCTGGCGAGGTATTTTTCGAAACAAAGAAAACCCCGATACTGCGTGTTATCAACTTTATCGGAGTGTTCCATGTTCAATATTCCCATTGCCCTGCTGGCGCTGACCATCAGCGCCTTTGCCATCGGCACCACCGAGTTTGTCATTGTCGGGCTGCTGCCCACCATCGCACAGGACCTGGGCGTGAACCTGCCTTCGGCCGGCCTGCTGGTCAGCCTGTACGCGCTGGGCGTGGCCATTGGCGCGCCGGTGCTCACCGCCCTGACCGGCAAGGTGCCGCGCAAGACCTTGCTCTTGACCCTGATGGTGCTGTTCACCCTCGGCAACTTGCTGGCCTGGAAAGCGCCCGGCTATGAAACACTGGTGATCGCCCGCATCCTGACGGGCCTGGCGCACGGCGTGTTCTTCTCGATCGGCTCGACGATTGCCACCTCGCTGGTGCCGAAGGAAAAAGCCGCCAGCGCGATCGCCATCATGTTTACCGGACTGACCGTGGCGCTGGTGACCGGCGTGCCGCTGGGTACCTTTATCGGCCAGCACTTCGGCTGGCGCGAAACCTTTTTGGCGGTCTCCGCGCTGGGCCTGGTCGCCTTTGTCGGCAGCCTGCTGTACGTGCCGTCCACCATCAAGCACAGCAAACCGGCATCCCTGCTGCAGCAGGTGCAGGTGCTGGGCCAGCCGCGTTTGCTGCTGGTGTACGCCATGACGGCGGTCGGCTACGGCGGCTCGTTCATTGCTTTCACCTACCTGGCGCCGATCCTGCAGCAAGTGTCGGGCCTGGGCGCGAACGCCGTCGGCCTGGTGATGCTGGTGTATGGCGTGTCGGTCGCGTTCGGCAATATCTGGGGCGGCAAGTTGGCCGACCAGCGCGGCCCGGTCGCCGCGCTGAAACTGATCTTTTTGCTGCTGGCGGCGGTGCTGTTGCTGCTGACCTTTACCGCGCCGCACCCGGTGCTGGTGATCATCACCGTGCTGCTGTGGGGCGCGGTCGCCTTCGGTAATGTGGCTGGCCTGCAAGTGTATGTGGTGCGGCAAGCGGAACATTTCACGCCGCGCGCCGTCGATGTGGCCTCGGGCCTGAATATCGCCGCCTTCAACCTGGGCATCGCCGGCGGCGCCTGGGGTGGCGGCCTGATCGTCGAACACCTGGGCCTGGTCCATACCGGCTGGATTGGCGCGCTGGTGGTGCTGGGGGCGTTCGGCCTGACGGCGCTGAGCGGACGCCTGGATCGCTTGAATCCGATACCGGCACGAGTCGCTGGCGAAAAATCGATACACGCGGCAGGCCATTAAGACAGCGTATCAAGACAGCGCAAGCATCCGTTTTCCGTCTTTTCCACAGCATGCCCGCGCCGGTTCCCGACCGCCGCGGGCATTTTTGCATGGGTTGGTCATCAAGCTGAAATATTACTTGTTTATCATCCGGCCTCGTATTGAAGCCGGTCTGTCCCACGATATTTATTTATAACGGAAGAAACAAAAAATGTCGAATTACGCTCCTGAGTCCACCCGCCGCCGCCTGTTGCAACTGTTTGCCGGCGCCCCCATGCTGCCTTTGGCCGGCCTGACCGGCGTCAGCGCCTTCCTGTCCGGTTGTGGCGGCAGCTCCGATAACGACCTGCCTCCGGTGACCACGCCAGGCACCGGCACCCCGGCCGCGACGTTCACCACGGCGGAATTCACCGGCATGGCCGCGCCAACCGCCAGCTCGCCGGCCGCGCTGGCCACCACCACCGTCGGCTCCAAGCTCAAGGTCAATTTCAGCGATGGCAGCAGCAACAGCTATAACCTGGCATACCAGCCATTCTTCCTGACCGGCGACCGCGTGCCGGATGGCAAGGGCGGCAGCGTGATCGCCGGCGGCTACTTCGACATCAAGAACCAGCCCATCATCGACAGCTCGGTGGCGGGCAGGGAGCGCCAGTTCTTCTCGGACTCGCCGGACGGCAGCTCGATGATGACGGTGGCCAACCCCACCGTGACCGGCATCAAGGGCAAGGCCGTGTTTGCCGTGGTGCAGTTCGAATACAACTCGCTGAACCAGGCCGGCGCGTCCACCTACGGCACCTTGCCGTCGCCGATCGCCGTGCTGACGCTGGACCAGGACCAGACCACCGGCAAGCTGTCGATGGTGAAATACCACAACGTCGATACGTCGAGTGTAAAAGGCCTGTGGATTACCTGCGGCGCCAGCCTGTCGCCATGGAACACCCACCTGTCGAGCGAAGAGTACGAACCGGATGCCTTCGACCAGGGCTTGGGCGGCCAGACGCTGGCCGTGCTCAAGCAGTTCAGCACGAACGTGTTCGGCAATGCCGCCACCGCCAATCCGTATGACTACGGCCACCTGCCGGAAGTGTCGGTCAACCCTGACGGCACCGGCAGCATCAAGAAGCACTACTGCCTGGGCCGCTACTCGCGCGAACTGGTGCAGGTGATGCCCGACCAGCGCACCATCCTGGGCGGCGACGACTATACCAATGGCGGCCTGTTCATGTTCGTGGCCGACAAGGCGGCCGACCTGGCGGCAGGCGGCACCCTGTACGTCGCCAAATACACCACCCAGCTGACCGAGACCACCACCGGCAAGCTGCAATGGGTCAAACTGGGCCGTGGAACGCACGCCGAGATCAAGGCGCTGGTCGACAGCGGCATCAAGGCCACCGACATCATGGATTCGACCCTGACCGATCCGAACGACGCCAGCTACACGAAGATCGTGCTGAACAAGAAAACCGCCTGGGTCCGCGTCAAGGCCGGCCAGGAAAAAGCCGCCGCCTTTCTGGAAACCCACCGCTACGCAGCCCTCAAGGGCGGCAGCATGGCGTTCACCAAGAACGAAGGCACGACGGTCAACGCCAAGGACAAGATGGCCTACTCGGCGTATGCCAATATCCAGGATTCGATGGTCGAAGGCGGTTCGGGCTACGTGGCCGGCCACAACGTCAAGTTCAAGAAACTGGTGGCGGGCGCCGTCGTGTCGCACAAGCTGGCCGGCGGCCAGAAGGATGACACCGGCGCGGCCATCGACAGCGAATGGGTGCCAAGCGAGTCGAGCGTGCTGCTGGCAGGCGAAGACATCGCCGGCGACGCCCTGGGCAACACCGCCAACCCGGACAAGATCGCCAGCCCCGACAACCTGAAGTTCTCGGAAAAACTGCGCACCCTGTTCATCGGCGAAGACAGCGGCAACCACCTGAACAATTTCCTGTGGGGCTACAACGTCGACACCAAGAAACTCGAACGCCTGCTGTCGTGCCCGGCCGGCGCGGAATCGACCGGCCTGCACGCGGTCGACGAGATCAATGGCTGGACCTACGTGATGAGCAACTTCCAGCATCCTGGCGATGAATGGAACCGCTTCCCGACGCTGCCATCGGCGCTGAAGGACCAGATCAACATCATGATCAACACCAACTACAACAACAAGTTCAGTGGCGCGGTCGGCTATCTGACGGCGGAGTTGTCGCAGATTAAACTGTCGAAATAAGCTGCTGTATCTGATGCCGGTGCAGGCCGGCAGGGCAAAGGCGCCCGTCTTCGCAAGGAGGCGGGCGCTTTGCTGTCTGTTCCTGCTCCCGCCAGCAGGCCATTGATGCCTATCCGCTTTACGCGGCACAAGGGTCATGCCTGCCATCGGCCTTGCTTGATCCTTTTCCGCACATGCATTTGAAACTGCACTGGTGTCAGCTCGGTCTTGCGCATATGGCGGTGCCGATTGCAAAACAGGCATGCGGCGGCAATATTGGCGGTGGCATTGGTGCCACCGTCTTTTCGTGCCAGCAGATGCTCGGCAGTACATTGAAACAGACGTGCCTGTTTAGTGGTGATCTTCTGCTGGACGGCGAAATGAAGTGGGGCGGATAACCACATCAGCTTGTCACAGTAGATGCAATGTCCATTTTGATGCAGAAATGCAGACGCGCGAATGTTCTTGAGATTGTTGGGCATACGAGCTCCTTGGTTAGAGAAACCCGTTCGCTCTTAAAGCATCGCGGGAACCAGCAAACTTAGTCTGACTGGCGAAACGAATCACCGTTTGGTGTATCCGTGGACGATTTTGCCTGATAAGTCATAGCGATGCAAGTGATGCGGGCAAAGTCACGGCTTACCATTTCCGAACAAATATATTGCCACCTGCTTTACTGTATATTCTTGCCCCTGTTCATCGTTGCCGTCAGTACCCATGTCCCCCGCCATCCTGTTCTCCGTCGTCCTCGCCTATTTCCTGATCCTGCTGTTGGTAGCCTGGCGCACCTCGCGCCATGCCACCAATGACAGCTTTTTTATCGGTAACAAGGACAGCAACTGGATGCTGGTCGCCTTCGGCATGGTCGGCACCACCTTGACCGGGGTGACGTTTATCAGCGTGCCCGGCGCGGTGGGGCGCGACGGCTTTGGCTATGTGCAGCTGATGATCGGCTATGTACTGGGCTATCTGGCGATCACGTTTATCTTGCTGCCGTTGTACTACCGGTTGCGGCTCACTTCCATTTACCGCTACCTGGAACTGCGGCTGGGGCGGCGCTCGTACCAGAGCGGGGCGGCGTTTTTTATTCTGTCGCGGCTGCTGGGGGCGACGGCGCGGCTGTATTTGGTGGTCAATATCCTGCAGGCGACCATCCTCGACAGCTTCGGTGTGCCGTTCTGGATCACCGCCTCGGTGGTGCTGCTGCTGATCGTGCTGTACACCTGTGAGGGCGGCGTGAAGACCATCGTCTGGACCGATACCTTGCAGACGGCCTGCATGCTGGCCGGGCTGGTGATCTGCAGCGTGTTTCTGCTGCGCGAAATGGATATGTCCGTCATCGACAGCCTCGAGCGCATGCGCGCGCAAGGCCTGGCGCGCGTGTTCACCTGGGACCCGGACAGCCCGGCCTATGTATGGAAGCATATCGTGGCCGGCATGTTCATCACCATCGCGATGACGGGCATGGACCAGGAGATGATGCAGAAGAATATCTCGGTGCGCACCTTGCGCGACTCGCAAAAGAACATGCTCAGCCTTACCGTGGTGCTGACCGGTGTGCTGCTGCTGTTTCTTTTCCTCGGCGGCTTGCTGCATCTGTATGCACCGCTGGCGGGCGTGACGGCGGCGGGCGATAAATTGTTTCCGGCGGTGGTGCTGGGGCATTTTCCGGCGATTGTGCAGCTGATCTTTTTCATCGCACTGATTTCCGCGCTGTTTCCCAGCGTCGACGGCGCGCTGACGGCGCTCACCTCGACCTTTTGCATCGATATCCTGGGCCTGCAGCGCAGGAACGAGCTGGACGAGGCGGCACAAATGCGCTGGCGCCGCCGTGTGCACCTGGGGTTTGCCGCGCTGTTCCTGCTCCTGATCATGGCCTTCAACTGGATAGCCAGCCCCAGCATGATAGGCGTGATTTTGAAACTGGCCAGCTATACCTATGGGCCGCTGCTGGGGCTGTTCGCGTTTGGGCTGATCAACCGGCGCGGCGTGCGCGACCGCTGGGTGCCGGTGGTGGCGGTGGCCGGGCCGCTGCTGTGCGCGCTGGTGGAGCAGGAGCAATCGCTGCTGTTTGCGCATTACCGCATCGGCCTGGAACTGCTGATATTGAACGGTGGGTTGGTGCTGGCCGGGCTGTTCCTGATTTCCACGCCGGCGGAAAAGGGCGGGGCGCAGTTGCCAAAACAAGACTAATGATGCGGTTTCAGTTATATTGATTTTTTCAGCTCACCCTCTACGGAGCATCAATCAATGTCACTCAACCCGTTTCCTCCGCTGCGCCGCGGTTTCGGCGCCTTCTGGCGTGCGCTCGACGCCACGCGCCGCGCCGTGTTCAACCTGATTTTCCTGCTGATCGTGATCGCCATCCTGATCGGCATCTTTGGCGGCGGCGCCAAGCCGCTGCAGGAAAAGACCACCCTGGTGCTGGACCTGCAAGGTCCGCTGGTGGAAGAGGTGCCGGGTGGCGTGCGCGAAGCGGTGCTGGCCAATGTCAGCGGCGACGTCAAGAAAACCGTGCAGCTGCGCGACGTGCTGGCGGTGCTCGATACGGCCGCCAAGGATAAAAATGTGGGCGCCATGGTGCTGCTGCTCGATGATCTGGAAGGCGGCGGCCTGGCCTCCCTGCGCGAAGTGGCGGCCGGCATCGAGCGCTTCCGCGCCAGCGGCAAGAAGGTCACGGCCTGGGGTTCGAGCTACAACCAGCGCCAGTACCTGCTGGCCTCGAAAGCCGATGAAGTATTCGTCCATCCGATGGGCGGCGTGCTGCTCGAAGGCTTTGGCCGCTACCGCAATTACTACCGCGACGCGCTCGACAAGGTCGGCGTCACGGTCAACCTGCTGAAAGTGGGTACCTACAAGAGCTTTGCCGAGCCGTTTATCGCCAACGGCCCGTCGGACGCGGCGGCCGAAGCGGACCGCTACCTGAACAACGGCCTGTGGACCACCTACACCACCGACGTGGAAAAGGCCCGCAAGCTGCCGGCCGGCGCCATCATGGCCGCGATCGACAACCTGCCGCAACTGCTGGAAGCGACCGGCGGCGATATCGCCAAGGCGTCCTTGAACGCCAAGCTGGTCGACGGCCTGAAAACGCGCGATGAGATCCGCCAGCTGATGATGACGCGTGGCGCGAAAGACGCGGACGGCAACAACTTCCGCCAGGTCGGCTACAGCGACTACCTGGCACGTTTGCATCCGGCGATGGTCGGCGACGCCGTCGGCGTGGTGATCGCTTCCGGTGAAATCGGCGACGGCGTGGCGCCGGCCGGCGCCATCGGCGGCCTGTCCACCTCGCGTCTGATCCGCCAGGCGCGCGAAGACAAGGCCATCAAGGCGGTGGTGCTGCGCATCGATTCTCCCGGCGGCAGCGCCTTCGGTTCGGAACTGATCCGCCGCGAGCTGGAACTGACGCGCGCCGCCGGTAAACCAGTCGTGGTCTCGATGGGCAACGTGGCCGCTTCGGGCGGCTACTGGATCAGCACCTCGTCCGATGAAGTGATCGCCGACGCGGCCACCATCACCGGTTCGATCGGCGTGTTCGCGATTTTGCCGACGGCGGAAAAGGTCATCGACAAGCTGGGCATCCATACGGCCGGCGCGCCGACCACCTGGCTGGCCGACGCCGGCAACCCGCTGCGCCCGCTCGACCCGCGCTTCGCGCAAGTGATCCAGGGTTCGATCAACCACGTGTACGGCGACTTCATCAGCATCGCCGCCAAGGCGCGCAAGACCACGCCCGAGAAAATCAATGAAGTGGCGCAGGGCCGCGTGTGGACCGGCTTGCAGGCGAAAGACCGCAACCTGGTCGACCGCATCGGCAGCTACCGCGATGCGCTGGCCTCGGCCGCCAAGCGCGCCAACCTGGGTGCCGACTACCGCGTGGCGTATATCGAGCGCGAAACCTCGGCCGTCGACCGCGTGATCGGCATGTTCGGCGCCAGGGCGATGGCCTCGCTGGGCCTCGGCGAACACGTGAAACTGGGCCTGGCCGCCACCGGCCTGCCGCCGCAAGCGGCCCTGGGCATCGCCAATGACCTCAGCTGGTTGTCCGGCATTACCAGCGAACGCAAGCCGTTCATGGCGCTGACCCACTGCCTGTGCACCGACCCGATGGGTGGGAAGTAGATTGATTAAGAACGGCGGGCCGGAGACGCGAACCCGAGAAAATGCCGATGGCTGCGTTGCAGCTCCTTGCCGTACATGCGTACTGTCTGCGTCGCTGCGCCTTGCCCTCGACATTTTTCGGGTCCGCTTGGCCCGAGAGCCTGTGCTGGAGACTTGGGCCTGGCATGGTCTGTGGCGTGCTCATCAAACAGGAAAACCCCTGAAGATTTAAGTGTTACGACGTGCGTTATACCTCTCAAGCCGGCTTTGTCCGGCTTGTTTTTATTGGGCGCCTGTAAATGCGGGTAAAGGCCGCCGGAGATTTGTAGCGAGTTTGTATCTGGCTTCCCGCCATCGGCGCCCACGCGCGCTCCCCTGCAAGCCTGATGCCGCCGTGCGTGGCACTGCGGCGCATCCTCTATTTCCATGTGCAATTGTTTCAGACAGAAATGAAACAGTTACATGACTATGCTAGAGTCCTCGCTCGATGGAGAACGATGTTTTTTCAGCTGATTTTCAGCTCTTGATTCCCCGTTAATCTTGTAAAAAATACCCGAAAAACGAGCGCCCGCCAGAGTGAACCGACTCGGTGGACGCCCAACACCTACGCCGTGCCAGCGGCTCATAAAAGGATAAGCGATGGATTCGCAGATGACACCCCCACCAGTACGGCGCAGCCGCCGTTCCAAGATCGTCGGTACCGTGATTGCCCTGGCCGTGATGGCCGCCCTCGGCGGCGGCGCATGGTATCTGACGCATTCGGGCGCCAGTGCGCCAGGCGGCGCCGGCGCCATGGGCCCCGGCGGTCCTGGCGGCCCTGGTGGCCCGGGCGGCGCGCGCCGCGGCGGTCCATCGACCACGGTGGGCGTGGCCACGGCCGTGAAATCGGATCTGCCGGTGGTGCTTGACGCGCTCGGCACGGTTACCGCCGCCTCGACCGTGACGGTGCGCCCGCAGGTATCGGGCATCCTGAAGGAACTCAAGTTCAAGGAAGGCGCGATGGTCAAGGCCGGCCAGGTGGTGGCGCTGATCGACCCGGCGCAATTCGAGATGGCGCTGATGCAGGCGTCCGGCCAGCGCCAGCGCGATGAAGCGCAGCTGGAAAACGCGCGCCTGACGTTGAAACGCTACCAGACCCTGCTGGGCCAGGACTCGATCGCGCGCCAGGAAGTCGACACGCAGGCCGCGCTGGTGAAGCAGCTGGAAGGCACCGTGATGACCGACCGCGCCGCCGAAGGCACGGCCAGGCTGAACCTCGGCTACACCAAGGTGGTCTCGCCGATCAGCGGCCGGGCTGGCCTGAAGGTAGTCGATATCGGCAACCTGGTCAGCACCAGCGACGCCGGCGGCGTGGTGGTGATTACCCAGCTGTCGCCGATCGACGTGCAGTTCTCGATCCCGCAGGACAAGGTGCAGACGATCCAGGAACGCCAGGCGCAGAACGTCGCGCTGCCGGCGCTGGCGCTGGACCGCACGCGCAGCATCACCCTGGACAAGGGCAGCCTGACTGCGCTCGACAACCAGGTAGACGTGCAGACCGGCACCGTGCGCGCCAAGGCCCGCTATGCCAACGACAAGATGGCGCTGTTCCCCAGCCAGTTCGTCAATGTGCGCCTGGAGATGGGCAATATCACGGGCGCCGTGCTGGTGCCCGTCACGGCCCTGCGCCACAGTAACAACGGCGACTTTGTCTACGTGCTGAAAGAGGACAAGACCGTCACCGTGCGCATGGTGACGCGCGGCCAGGCCACCACCGACATGGTGGAAATCCGCGCCGGCCTGGAAGCGGGCGAGAAGGTGATCACCGAAGGCGCCGACCGCCTGAAGGAAGGCGCGAAAGTCACGCTGGCCGGCGACAAGCCTGCGGGCCAGGGCCAGGGCGCGCGCGGCACGAACGGCGAACACCGCCAGCGCCGCCAGCACGCCGAGGGCGCGGCGGGTAGCCCGGCAGCATCGGCTCCGGCGGCATCGGCACCTGCCACGCCAGCGGCCACGCCAGCGAAGGGTGCGGCGCAATGAGTCCATCGACCCCGTTCATCAAGCGGCCGGTTGCCACCGCGCTGCTGATGCTGGCCATCGTGCTGGCCGGGATGGTGGGCTTCAAGTTCCTGCCGCTGGCGGCCTTGCCGCAGGTTGATTTCCCGACCATCCAGGTGCAGACCCTGTATCCGGGCGCCAGTCCCGAAGTCATGGGCCAGACCGTCACCGCGCCGCTGGAGCGCCAGTTCGGCCAGATGGCCGGCCTGCAGCGCATGAGTTCGACCAGCGCGGCCGGCGTCTCCATCATCACCCTGCAGTTCACCCTCGGCCAGACCCTGGACGTGGCCGAGCAGGAAGTGCAGGCGGCGATCAACGCCGGCGGTTCCCTGCTGCCGACCGATCTGCCGGCGCCACCGGTCTACGCCAAGGTCAATCCGGCCGACGCGCCGGTGCTGACACTCGCCATTACCTCCGACACCATGCCGCTGACGCAGGTGCAAAACATCGTCAACACGCGCCTGGCGCTGAAGATCAGCCAGGTCAATGGCGTGGGGCTGGTATCTCTGTCGGGCGGCCAGCGTCCGGCCGTGCGCATCCAGGGCGACACCAAATTGCTGGCCTCCTATGGCCTGGGCCTGGACAGCCTGCGCACCGCGATCGCGGCCGCCAACGTCAACAGTGCCAAGGGCAGTTTCGACGGCCCCACGCGCTCGTTCACCATCAACGCCAACGACCAGCTGGTCACGGCGGAAGACTACAAGCGCCTGATCATCACCTATAAGAACGGCGCGCCGGTGCGCCTGCTGGACGTGGCCACGGTGGTCGACAGCGCCGAGAACACGCGCCTGGGCGCCTGGGCCGGCAAGCAGCCGGCGATTATCCTCAACGTGCAGCGCCAGCCCGGCGCCAACGTGATCAAGACGGTCGACGCCATCAAGGCGCTGTTGCCCGAGCTGCAAACGAGCTTGCCGGCGGCCATGAAGCTCGATGTCCTGAGCGACCGCACCACCGGCATCCGCGCCTCGGTCGAACACGTGGAGCTGGAACTGCTCGCTTCCGTGCTGCTGGTGGTGCTGGTGATCTTCGCCTTTTTGCACAGCCTGCGCGCCACCGTGATCGCCAGCCTGTCGGTGCCGATCTCGCTGATCGGCGCCTGCGGCGTGATGTATCTGCTTGGCTACAGCCTGAACAACCTGTCCCTGATGGCGCTGACCATCGCCACCGGCTTCGTGGTCGATGATGCGATCGTCATGATCGAAAACATCGCCCGCTATATCGAAGAGGGCGAAACGCCGATGGCCGCCGCCTTGAAAGGCGCCTCGCAGATCGGCTTTACCATTATCTCGCTGACGGTTTCCTTGATCGCCGTGCTGATTCCGCTGCTGTTCATGGGCGACGTGGTGGGGCGGCTGTTCCGCGAGTTCGCCATGACACTGGCGATTACCATTCTGATTTCCGCCGTGGTGTCCTTGACCCTGGTGCCGATGATGTCGGCGCGCTGGCTGAAAAGCCATGCCGACGAAAAGATCGGCGCCACCGGCCAGCGCATCCAGGCTTTCCTGGACCGCGTGATTGTGCGGTACGACCATGCGCTGGTATGGGTATTGAAGCGCCAGGGCTTGACCCTGCTGGTCGCGCTGGCGACCCTGATCCTGACGGTGATCCTGTACATGACGATCCCGAAAGGCCTGTTCCCGACACAGGACACGGGCCAGCTGCAGGCGCGCATCGAAACCTCGCAGGCCGTCTCGTATGAACGCATGGCCAGCCTGCAGCAGGCGGCCGCCAGCGCCATCCTGGAAGACCCGGACGTGGAAACCCTGAGTTCCCTGGTCGGCGTTGACGCGGCCAACAACACCATGCTGCATACCGGCAGCATGCTGATCAACCTGAAGCGCTCGCGCAGCGACCATCAGGATGACATCATGGACCGGCTGCGCAACCGCGTGGCCAAGGTGGCCGGCGTGACGCTGTATCTGCAGCCGACGCAGGACCTGACCATCGATGCCGAATCGGGCCCGACGCAATACCGCGTCTCGCTCGAAGGGGCGAACACCGCCATCGTCACCGAGTGGGCCAACAAACTGGCGGCGCGCATGCGTGAAAAGTCGCAGCTGCGCAATGTCACCACCGACGCCGGCGCCACCGGCGCGGCGGTCAACGTGGCGATCGACCGCGACAGCGCGGCGCGCATGTCGGTCACCACCGCCACCGTCGACGACGCGCTGTACAACGCCTTTGGCCAGCGCATCATCTCGACGATTTTCACCGAGACGAACCAGTACCGCGTGATTCTCGAAGCGCAGCCGGGCATCGTCACCACGCCGACCGACCTGGGCGAGCTGCAGGTGCGCACCGGTTCCGGCAAGTCGACGCCGTTGTCGGCGTTCGCCACCATCACCGAAAAGCAGTCGCCGCTGCAGATCACGCACGTGGCGCAATACCCGGCCACCACGCTTGGTTTCGATACCACCAAGGGCGTGGCGCTGGGCAGCGCGGTCGATGCGATCCGCGAGGCGGCGCACGACATCGCCTTGCCCGCCTCGGTGACCATGACTTTCCTGGGCGCCGCCGGCGCGTATGAAAACTCGCTGTCGAACCAGCTGTGGCTGATCCTCGCGGCGGTGGTGTGCGTGTATATCGTGCTCGGCGTGCTGTACGAAAGCTATATCCACCCGCTGACGATTCTGTCGACCCTGCCGTCGGCCGGCGTCGGCGCGCTGCTGGCGCTGATGCTGTCCGGCCAGGACCTGGGCGTGATCGGCATTATCGGCATCATCCTCCTGATCGGCATTGTGAAAAAGAACGCCATCATGATGATCGACTTCGCCATCGAAGCGGAACGCGACCAGGGCAAGAGTCCGCAGGAAGCGATCCACCAGGCGGCCTTGCTGCGCTTCCGGCCTATCCTGATGACGACCCTGGCGGCGCTGTTCGCGGCGGTGCCGCTGATGCTGGGCTGGGGCGAGGGCGCCGAACTGCGCCGTCCGCTGGGCCTGGCGATTTTCGGCGGCCTGATCGTCAGCCAGGTGCTGACCCTGTTCACCACGCCGGTGATCTACCTGGGCTTTGACCGCCTGGGCCGCCGCTTTGCGGGCAAGCCGAAAGAGGGCGTCAATCTCGACAAGCCGGGCGACCATCCGCCGGCGGGGAGCGCCGCGTGAATCTGTCCGAACCCTTCGTCAAGCGGCCCATCGCCACGGTGCTGCTGACCATCGGCATCGCGCTGGCGGGCATCGGCGCGTTCTTCGTGCTGCCCGTCTCGCCGCTGCCGCAGGTCGACTACCCGACCATCTCGGTCAGCGCCAGCCTGCCCGGCGCCAGTCCCGCCACCATGGCGTCGTCGGTGGCCACGCCGCTGGAACGGCGCCTGGGCGTGATCTCGGGCGTGAACGAAATGACGTCGTCGTCCAGCACCGGCTCGGCGCGCATCAACCTGCAGTTCGACCTGAACCGCAAGATCGACGCCGCCGCGCGTGAAGTGCAGGCGGCGATCGCCGCCTCGCGCGTCGACCTGCCGGCCACCTTGCGCAGCAATCCGACCTACCGCAAGGCCAATCCGTCCGACGCGCCGGTGATCATCCTGGCGTTGACCTCCAAGACGCGCACGCCGGGCCAGATCTACGACGCCGTCTCGAACCTGGTGCAGCAGAAGGTGGCGCAGGTCAAGGGCGTGGGCGACGTGGAACTCGGTGGCGGTTCGCTGCCTGCGGTGCGGGTGGAACTGCTGCCGCACCAGCTGAACCAGTACGCCGTGTCGATGGAAGACGTGCGCGCCGCGATCCAGGCCAGCAACGCGAATCGCCCGAAAGGCGCGATCTCGGGCGACGAGCGTCGCCTGCAGATTTATTCGGGCGCCAGCACGGCTTCTGGCGGGCGCTCAGCAAACGACTACCGCAGCCTGGTGGTGGCCTGGCGCGACGGCGCCGCGATACGCCTGGACGACGTGGCCGAAGTGGTCGACGGCGTCGAGAACAACAATACCCTGGGCCTGTTCAATGGCGACCCGGCCGTGATCGTGCTGATCACGCGCCAGCCCGGCGCCAACGTGATCGCCACCGTCGACGGCGTGCGTGCGCTGCTGCCGCAATTGCAGGCGCAGTTGCCCGGCGACATCAAGCTGCAGGTGGCCTCGGACAGCACCAATTCGATCCGCTCGTCCTTGCACGAAATCGAGTTCACTTTGATTTTGTCGATCGTACTGGTGGTGCTGGTGGTCAGCGCCTTCTTGCGCAGCGTGCGCGCCACCATCATTCCGGCGGTGGCCACCATCGTGTCGCTGCTGGGTACCTTCGGCGTGATGTATATGCTGGGTTTTTCCCTGAACAACCTGTCGTTGATGGCGCTGACGGTGGCCACCGGTTTTGTCGTCGATGACGCCATCGTGGTACTGGAAAACACCCAGCGCCATATCGAGGCCGGCATGGACCGCTTCAAGGCGGCCCTGCTGGGCGCGCGCGAAGTGGGTTTCACCGTTCTGTCGATCAGCCTGTCGCTGGTGGCCGTCTTCATTCCGCTGCTGTTCATGGGCGGCCAGGTGGGGCGTTTGTTCCGCGAGTTTGCCGTGACCCTGTCGGCGGCGGTGATGATTTCGCTGGTCATTTCGCTGACCACCACGCCGATGATGTGCGCCTGGCTGCTGAAAAGCGGCGAACAGCATAAAAAACCGGGCGCCATCGCGCGCTGGTTCGAACGCGGTTTCGACAAGCTGTTGAAGGGCTATGAACACTGCCTGGACTGGGCCTTGTCGAGCGCCGCGCTGGTGATGACGATACTGGTATTCGTGGTCGGCCTGAACGTGTACCTGTTCGCGGCCGCGCCCAAGGGCTTTTTCCCGCAGCAGGACACGGGCCAGATCAATGGCGGCATGCGCGCCGACCAGAGCATCTCGTTCCAGGCCATGCAGGGCAAGCTGCGCCAGCTGGTCGATATCATCAAGGCCGATCCGGCCGTGGCCACGGTGGTCGGCTTTACCGGCGGCGGCAGGGCAGGGGGCGGCTTCATGTTCATCGACCTGAAACCCGCCTCCCAGCGTACCGACAAGGGCCAGGCCGTGATCGCGCGCCTGCGGCCGCAACTGGCCAAGGTCACCGGCATTTCGCTGTTTTTGAATCCGGTGCAGGACCTGCGCATGGGCGGCAGGTCGAGCAATTCGACCTACCAGTACACCCTGATCAGCGACAACCAGGCCGACCTGAAAAAATGGGCGGCGAAACTGGCCGACCAGATGAAGTCGCAGCCGGCCCTGATCGACGTCGATACCGACCAGGCGGAAAATGGCGTGGAAACCTTTGTCAGCATCGACAAGGACCGCGCCACCGAACTGGGGGTGCAGGTGCGCGACATCGACAATGCGCTATACAACAGCTTCGGCCAGCGCCAGGTGGCGACCATCTACGATGAGCTGAACCAGTACCATGTGATCATGGAAGTGGCGCCGCGCTATGCGCAAAGTCCGGAGGCGCTGCGCTCGGTGTATGTGCCGGCTTCGAACGCGGCCACGACGACCACCACCACTTCCGCCGTCACCTCGGCGGTGACCGCGACCACTTCGAACACCACGGCCGCGCGCGATCCGTCGAGCGGCACCGCGCTTAGTACCACCTTGGCGACGATGGTGCCGCTGTCGTCGTTCAGCAGCTTTGCCGAAAGCTCGACCGCCACCTCGATCAACCACCAGGGCGGCGAACTGGCCACCACCGTCTCGTTCAACCTGGCCGACGGCTATACGCTCAGCGACGGCCAGGCGGCCGTGGCCCAGGCCGAGTCCGAGATCGGCATGCCGGTCAATGTGCGCGGCAGTTTCCAGGGCTCGGCCAAGAGCGCCCAGGACAGCAACAAGGAGCAGCCGCTGTTGATCCTGGCGGCCATCGTGGTGATCTATATCGTGCTGGGCATCCTGTACGAAAGCCTGATCCATCCGATCACGGTGCTGTCGACCCTGCCGTCGGCCGGCGTCGGCGCGGTGCTGGCGCTGCTGATGTTCCGCATGGAGTTTTCCATCATCGCCCTGATCGGTGTGTTTTTATTGATCGGCATCGTCAAGAAAAATGCTATATTGATCATCGACTTCGCACTGGAGGCCGAGCGTTCGCGCGGGCTAACGGCGCTGGAGGCGGTGCGCGAGGCTTGTTTGCTGCGTTTCCGCCCCATCCTGATGACGACGCTGGCGGCGGCCCTGGGCGCCTTGCCGCTGGCGATCGGCTTCGGCGAGGGGTCCGAGCTACGCCAGCCCTTGGGGGTCGCCATTATCGGCGGCCTGATTGCCAGCCAGTTGTTGACCTTGCTGACCACCCCGGTGGTCTACATCCTGCTCGACAAACTGCGCACGCGCAGCGCCGACGAGCAGCAATTGAGCCGCATTCCTGGGCCAGATAACCCGAGCACACAATCATGAGTCAAGTAAAACACCGTATGTCCCCCGTTCCCGCACGCCTGCAGCGCCATGTGCTGGCGCTGGCCGCTTTTGCGCTGCTGGCCGGCTGCGCCGTCAGCCCGGTCTACGAAGTGCCAGCGACTGCCGCGCCGGTGGCGTTCAAGGAGGCCGCCGGCTGGCAGCCCGCCGCGCCGGCCGATACCCTCGAGCGCGGTCCGTGGTGGACCCTGTTCGGCGACACGCAGTTGAACCAGCTGGCCGACGGCATCGATATCTCGAACCAGAACGTGGCGGCCGCCGTCGCCTCGTACGAACAGGCGCGCGCGCTGGTGCGCGAACAGCGCGCCTCGCTGTTCCCGACCGTCAGCTTGACCGGCAGCGGCACGCGTTCCGGTGGCGGCGGCGAGCAGCAGACCAGCAACAACTACCGCGCGGCGCTGGGCGCTTCCTGGGAACCGGATATCTGGGGCCGCTTGCGCGCCGGCGTCACCGGCGCCGACGCCAGCGCGCAAGCGTCCGCGGCGGACCTGGCCGCGGCGCGCCTGTCGGCGCAAGGCGAATTGGCCACCAATTATTTTTCGCTGCGCCAGAGCGACGCGCAGATCGCGCTCCTGCGTTCCACCCTCGAAGGCTACCAGCGCGTGCTCGACATCACGCGCAACCGTTTTACTTCCGGCATCGCGGCCAAGTCCGATTTGCTGCAGGCGCAGACGCAGCTGGCCAATGCGCAGATCGACCTGTCGAGCCAGGTGCGCGCGCGGGCCCAGCTCGAACATGCGATCGCGATCTTGCTGGGCCGCGCGCCGTCCGACTTCAGTCTGGCGGTGGCGCCGTGGACCATCACCGTGCCGGAAGTGCCGGTCGGCGTACCATCGACCCTGCTGCAGCGCCGGCCCGATATCGCCGCCGCCGAACGCCGCGTGGCGCTGGCCAATGAACAGATCGGCATCGCCCGCTCGGCGTATTACCCGAGCCTGAACCTGACCGGATCGTACGGTTCCGGCGCCAGCCGTGTGGGCGACCTGTTCAATGCCTCGTCCAGCCTGTGGTCGTTCGGCCTGTCGGCCGCGCAGACGCTGTTCAACGCGGGCGCCACCACCGCCAGCGTGGACGCGGCCAAGGCCGGCCATGAAGCGGCCGTGGCGCGCTACCGCCAGACCGTGCTGACAGCCTTTGGCACGGTCGAAGATCAATTGTCGGCCACGCGCGCGCTGGCCGAGCAGATCGACCTGCGCCGCCAGGCCTCCGCCGCCGCCGATGAAGTGGAACAGCAGATGCTGAACCGCTACAACGCCGGCCAGGTCGGCTATACGGACGTGGTGACGGCCCAGGTCACCGCCTTGTCGGCGCGGCGCCAGCTGGTGCAGGCGCAGGCCGACCGCCAGACCACGGCGGTGGCGCTTATCCAGGCGCTGGGCGGCGGCTGGCAGGCGACGTCGTCACAGTAGGCCGGCGCTCTGGCGCCGCCGTGCGCGGCGCCAGATTCACCTGATCGAGCCAGGTGCGGGTGATAGAATGCAAGATTATTAATTGCCGGCCGTGGCATGCTGTGGCGGGTCTCTTGCAAACGATGACAACCAGCAAACGCAGCAAAGCCAGTCTCGACAGTCTGCCGACCGTTCTTGAGCCGTCCATCATCAGTTTCCCCGTGGTGGCGATTGGCGCCTCGGCCGGCGGACTCGACCCCATCGTCGCTTTCCTGGCCCAGGTGCCGCAGGAAAGCGGCCTGGCCTATGTGGTGATCCAGCATCTCGATCCCACGCAAAAAGCCATGCTGCCTGAATTGCTGCAGCGCGCCACCAGCATTCCGGTCACGGAAATCACGCACCAGACGCCGGTGCGGCCGAATCATATCTATGTGATTCCGTCGAATGCCGACCTGGGCCTGTCCAAGGGCCGCTTCGTGCTGCGCGAACCGCTGCAGCCGCGCGGCCACCGCCTGCCGATCGACATGTTTTTTGAAGAGCTGGCGTCCGAGCTGGGCGAATCGGCCGTCGGCGTGGTGTTTTCCGGCATGGGTAGCGACGGCACGCGCGGCATGCAGGCGATCAAGCGGGCCGGCGGCTTGACCATGGCCCAGCATCCCGATACCGCCAAGTTCGACATGATGCCGCAAAGCGCCATCAGCGCCGAGGTGGTGGACCTGATCGATTATCCGGAAAAGATGCCGGAGAAAATCATCAACTATCTGTTTCGCAGCAGTTTTTTGAGCTTGCCCGGGCGCGAACCGAACGGGCGCAACTCGCTGCATGAAATTGTCAACCTGCTGTCCGAGCACACCGGCAACAGCTTTACCGACTACAAGATCAATACCGTGTTGCGGCGCATCGAACGGCGCATGAGCCTGTACCAGATCACGTCGATGGAAGCGTATGTGCCGTATTTGCGCGACAATCCGGCCGAGATCGATTTATTATTCAAGGAATTGTTGATTGGCGTGACCAGCTTTTTCCGCGACCAGAAGGTGTGGGAATACCTGAAGATGGTGGCCTTGCCGCAATTGCTGGCGGCCAACCCTGACGGACGCGCCTTCAAGGCCTGGATTCCGGCCTGCTCGACGGGCGAGGAGGCGTATTCGCTGGCGATGGTGTTCCACGAGGTGGTGGCCGGCATCAATCCGCCATCGAAGTACAGCTTGCAGATCTTTGCCACCGACCTGTCGGCCGACGCCATCGACCGCGCGCGCCAGGGACGATTTCCGGGCAGTATCAGCAGCGACGTGTCGGCCGAGCGCATGGAACGGTTTTTCCTGGCGGACAAGAACGATTACTGTATCAAGAAAGAGATCCGCAACATGATCATCTTTGCCCAGCAAAATATCATTTCGGATCCGCCGTTCACCAAGCTCGATATTTTATGCTGCCGCAACCTGCTGATCTATCTGAACGCCAAGCTGCAGCAGCGCTTGATCCCGTTGTTTCACTATGCCCTGAACCGCGACGGCCTGCTGTTGCTGGGCAGCGCGGATACGCCCGGCCACTTCTCCGAGCTGTTCGCGCCCCTGACCACCTCGACCCGGCTGTATCGCCGCCTCGACAACCTGGCGCGCCAGCGCCTGCCGACGTATTTCCCGACCAAGGTGTCGTTGGCATCCCCCCCTACCATCAGCGACACGAGAGAAGCCAGCATGACCGGAAAGATACAATCCCATGTCGAGCAATTATTGCTCCAAAAATATTCGCCGGCGGCCGCGTTGCTGAACCAGGACGGCGATATCCTGTATATCAATGGCCGCACGGGCGCCTTTCTGGAGCCGGCGGCCGGCAAGGCCAACTGGAATATCCACGCCATGGCGCGCGATGGCTTGCGCTATGAACTGCCGGGCCTGATCAAGCAGGCGCTGCAAACCGATGGGGTGGTGCGGCTGAAGGGGCTGGTGGTCAAGGATCATGCCGGCCAGTCGCTGGGCGTGGACCTGACGGCCGAGGCGCTGAGCCAGCCCGAGCCGCTCAGCGGCATGGTGTTCCTGACGTTCTCCAGCGTGCCTTTGGTGGCCGAGGCGCGCCGCGGCCGTTCGCCCAATCCCAAGGTGATGGAGCTGGAGCAGCAGCTGGCGCAGGCGCGCAATGAGATCCAGGCGATACGCGACGAAATGCAGACTTCGCGCGAGGAACTCAAATCGGCCAACGAGGAATTGCAGTCGACCAATGAAGAACTGCAATCGACCAACGAGGAACTGACCACCTCGAAGGAAGAGATGCAGTCGCTCAACGAAGAGCTGTACACGGTCAACGCCGAGCTGCAGTCAAAAGTGGACGACTTGTCGCTGGTCAACAGCGACATGAAGAATTTGCTCAACAGCACGGACATCGCCACCATCTTCCTCGACAGCGCCTTGCGCATCCGCCGCTTCACGGCGCCGGCCACGCAAATCTACAAGTTGATCCAGACCGACTTGCGCCGTCCGCTCAGCGATATCGTCAACGACCTCGACTACCCTGGCCTGGAAGCCGACGCGCAGGAAGTGATACGCAGCCTGGTGTTTTCCGAACGCCAGGTGCCGACCAAGACGGGGCGCTGGTACAACGTGCGCATCATGCCTTACCGCACGGTGGAAAACGTGATCGACGGCGTGGTGGTGACCTTCATCAACATTACCGAATCGAAATTGCTGGAAGCCCAGTTGCGCCAGATACAGTCCAGTAGCGTGGCCGACAGGGAGCCCGGCGGGAGCATGCCGTGAGCAGGGGCGCGAAGGCCGGCAAGGCCAGCAAGGCAAGCGATGGCGAGCCGTTCAGCGTGCGGGTGCGCGAGCAGGCCGAACAACTGGCGGCGCAGGCGCCGCCGTTGCCGTTGCCGCTGTCGCTGTCGAACGAAGAGATGCTGCGCCAGTTGCACGAATTGCAGGTCAGCCAGATCGAACTGCAGATGCAGAACGCCGCCCTGGCCGAGCTGGAGCAGCTGCGCAGCGAGTCTGAAAACAGCCGCGACCGCTATGCCCAGCTCTACGAGGAGGCGCCCGTCAGCTATTTCTCGCTCAACCGCGATGGCGTGATCACGCGCGCGAACCTGGCGGCCAGCAATTTGCTGGCGCGCGACAAGCAGCATTTGCTGAACCGGCGTTTCGAACAATTCATCGCGCCCGAGGCCCAGGGCCGTTTCCGCCGCTTTCTCGACGCGGTGTTCGACAGTGGCGCGCGGCAGGTGCTCGAAGCGCCGCTATTCCAGCGCGAGGACCAGCGAGAGGGTGGCGTGACTGCGGGCCTGGTGCGCATCGAAGCAAACCTCGACGCGGGCAGCGCCAGCGTGCGCATGCTGGTGACCGACCTGGGCGACGAACTGGCGCGCGAATCGGCGCTGCGGCGCGCCTTTGTCATCCTCGATACCATCCGCGAAGGCGTGATGGTGACCGACAGCGGCAACCGCATCATTTCCGTCAATCCCGCGTTTACCGCCATTACTGGCTACCTGGCTGAGGAAGCCATCGGCCGCGATCCTTCTTTTCTTGGCGCCGGCACCCACCCGCCGCAGTTTTACGCGGCCATGTGGGACAGCTTGCGCCGCGACGGCAACTGGTATGGCGAACTGGTCAACCGCCGCAAGAATGGCGAGCGTTTCGTCGAGTCGCTGTCGATTACGCCGATGCGCGCCCAGGACGGCGCCACCACCCATTTCGTGGGCGTGTTTTCCGATATCACCGAGCGCAAGCTGGCCGAAGCGTCGCTGCGCGAATTGCACCGCGAACTCGACCAGCGCGTGGTGGACCGCACCGCCGAACTGCTGCGCGCCAACCAGCACCTGCAGCAGGAAGTGCACCAGCGCGAACTGGCGCAGCAAGCCTTGCGCGATGCCGAGCGTTTTTTCCATGCCACCATCGATTCGCTGTCCGACCGGGTGCTGGTACTGGACCAGGACGGCAGCCTGGTGCATGCCAACCAGGCTTGCATGCAATTTTCTGGCCATGCGCCGGGCGAACTGCCCTACCTGCGGTTCTGCGAGACCGACCCGCGCTGGCAGCGCGGCGCCGGGCACGAGCTGGCCGCCGGCATCCGCTCGGTGATCGCCGGCCAGGCCGACGCCTACGCGCTCGAATATGAATTTGTCACCTGGACCGGCGCGCACTGGTCGCTGGCCAAGGTCAGCCGCTTTCGCGGCGAGGGGCCGCTGCGCGTGGTGGTGGCGCATACCGATATTACCGAACGCAAGCTGATGGATGGCGCACTGCGCCAGTCGCATGCGCAGCTGCGCCAGCTGGCGCTGCACCTGGAAACGGTCAAGGAAGACGAGCGCAAGCGCATTTCGCGCGATATTCACGATGAACTGGGGCAAAACCTGCTGGCGCTGCGCATCGATATTTCCATGCTCAGCGCGCGCACGCAACACGCGCATCCGCGCCTGCATGGCCGGGTGGCGGCCGTGCTGGACAATATCGATACGACCATCAAGAGCGTGCGCGGCATCATGAACGAATTGCGGCCGATGGCGCTGGACCTGGGGCTGCAGGCGGCCATCGAATGGCAGGTGGGTGATTTCCGCAAGCGCAGCGGCATCGCCTGCCAGTTGAACATCCGTGACGAAGCGCTGTTTGCCGCCATCGGCAGCCAGGTCGAGATCGCGCTGTTTCGCATCGTGCAGGAAGCGCTGTCCAACGTCATGCGCCATGCCCATGCCAGCGCGGTCGAGCTTGAATTTCATTCGGACGCGCGCGCCGTGTATGTGAGCATCAGCGACAACGGCGTCGGCATTACCGCCCAGCAGCAGCGCAAGAAGCAGTGTTTCGGCCTGATCGGCATCCGCGAACGGGTGCGCGCGCTCGACGGGCAGGTCGAGATCGGCGCGCCGCCGTCGGGTACCGGCTGCCGTTTGTGGCTGCAAGTGCCGCTGCGCGTGCCCGCATAAGGTGGTGTGGGTGATACAGAAAATACCGTGAAGTAATTTTTGCCGACTCAGGCCCTCCGGACAGGCTATACTTTCGCCTGCTTTTTATGGAGGCCTACCTTGTTCAAGACTATCGTGTTACCAGTCGCCCTGATGGGCGCGTTCGCCGGCGTACAAGCCGACGAAGGGCAGTGGCAACCACACCAACTGCCGCAGCTGAAAGCCGAACTCAAACGTGTCGGCATTGAGATCCCCGCTGAAAAGCTGGCCGACCTGAGCAAGCATCCGATGAGCGCCATCGTCTCGCTGGGTGGCTGTTCGGCCGCCTTTGTGTCGAACGCCGGCCTGGTGGTGACGAACCACCATTGCGCCTATGGCGCGGTGCAGCGCAATTCGACCCCCGAACACAATTACATCACCGATGGCTTCCTGGCCAAGACCCGCGCCGCCGAGCTGCCGGGCGGCCCGAACAGCCTGGTGTATGTCACCGACAAGGTGGAAAACGTCAGCGACCGCGTGCTGAAAGGCCTGACGGCGCAGATGAGCGGCCGCGAACGCCACGAAGCGGTGGAAAAGCGCGTCAAGGACCTGATCGCCGAATGCGAGACGGACAAGATGTACCGCTGCTCGGTGCCTGCCTTCCATCGCGGCCTCGAGTACTACCGCATCCGCCAGATGATGATACGCGACGTGCGCCTGGTGTACGCGCCGTCGGACAAGATCGGCAACTTCGGCGGCGACATTGACAACTACGAATGGCCGCGCCACACGGGCGACTATTCCTTCCTGCGCGCCTATGTCGGCAAGGACGGCCGCCCGGCCGATCCGTCGCCGGACAACGTGCCCTACCAGTCGAAAGACTTCCTGGTGGTATCGGCCGAAGGCATCAGGAACGGCGACGGCATCCTGCTGGCCGGCTACCCCGGACGCACCAGCCGCTACAAGCTGCCATCGGAAATCCGCTATGCGCGCGATTCGGCCTTCCCGCTGAAGGTCACCGAACTACAGGCCGACCTGGCCGTGATGGCCGATGCCACCGCTGGTGACGCCGCCGCCGCCGTGCGCTACGCCAGCGTGGTAAAAAGCATCAACAACGTGCTGAAGAAAACCCAGGGCCTGCTCGACGGTTTCGCGCGCAAGGACATCGCCGCCATCAAGGACGTGCAGGATGCCGAGTTCCGTGCCTGGTACGCCAAGCAGCCGAATGTGTCGCCGACCCTGCTGGCCGAACTGGACGCGGCCATCGCCAGCGACATGGCCCTCAGCGACGAAGAGTTCGCCTGGTCGGTGGCCACCAATAGCGACCTGCTGAAAAGCGCGCGCTCGCTGTACCGCTACGCGCTGGAAAGCAAAAAGCCGGACGCCGAGCGCGAATCGGGCTACCAGCAGCGCGACCTGGCCTTCATCAAGGCCCGCCTGGCGCGCCTGGAGCAGTCGTACGTGAACAAGGTCGACCAGGCGCGTTTTGAAGCGGGCCTGAAACGCTACGCCGCGCTGGCCGCGAAGAGCCATCCGCAAGGCCTGGACGCGGTGCTGCCGGCGCCGAACGCGGTGGCCGCCCTGTACGCGAAGACGCAACTGGCCGATACCGCCAAGCGCCTGGCCTGGCTGGAAAAAGACCAGGTTGCCTTCGAGCAGTCCGACGACGCCTTCGTGCAGCTGGCCATCAGGCTGCAGCCGGTGGCCGCTTCGCTGGAAGAGCGCCGCAAGGAAATCGACGGCAACCTCGAGCGCGTGATTCCGCAATACATGCAAGCGGTAATCGCCTGGAAACAGTCGCAAGGCAAACCGGTGTATCCGGACGCCAACTCGACCCTGCGCGTGACCTACGGCACCGTCTCGCCGTACTCGCCGCGTGACGGCCTCTCCAAGGGACCGTTCACCACGGTCGAGGGCATTGTTGAAAAAGTCACCGGCAAGGCGCCGTTCGAAGCGCCGCAAGGCCTGCTCGACGCGGTCAAGGAAAAACGCTACGGCCAGTTCCGCGACCCGGTACTGGGCACCGTGCCGGTCAACTTCCTGACCAGCGCAGACACCACCGGCGGCAACTCCGGCTCGGCCGTGATGAACAAACGTGGCGAACTGATCGGCCTGAACTTCGATTCGACCTATGAATCGATCACCAAGGACTGGTACTTCGACACGGCGATCACGCGCGCGATCCACCTCGATATCCGCTACATGCTGTGGGTCATGAAGGAAGTCGACCATGCGGATAATCTGCTGGCGGAAATGACGATCAAGTATCCGAAGCCAGTGCAGTCCAATAAGGCAGCGAAGAAATAAGTATTCCAGCTGAGCTGAAAGCCGCATCCGCCATCTGGCCGATGCGGCTTTTTTGCGTCTGGGCAACTAGTTTGAGTTCCATCAACATGCCGGCGTTCGCCATGGTTAGCATAAGCCAGGGTAACCAGGGAGGCAGTATGGATGATGGCAGGCTGGCAGCCGATCTGGCGCGCCTTTTCGCAACGGACAGGCGAGTCCAGGACCGCCGCTTCCTGCGCATGGATTTTCCGCATGACGATGGTCCGCCCGCTACCGCGCTGCTGGTCAACAGCTTGCGGGCACACGAGGAAATGTCGCGCGACTTCCGCTTCGAGGCCGAACTGCTGTCCGACAATCTCCATATTCCCCTGAGCGCGATGATGGGGCGCATGGTCACGATTTCGATGGTGCGCGATGACGCCAGCGTGCGCCATTTCAATGGCTATGTCGGCGAATTTCGCCTGTTGCGCAGCGATGGCGGTTTCGCGTTCTACCAGATGGTGCTGCAACCCTGGCTGGCGTTTTCCAGGCTGCGCATGGACAACGTTTCGTTCCACGAACGCAGGGTGATCGACATCAGCGAAACGACCTTCGAGCATTATTTGCAGCGCGACTGGAAAAACCGGCTGCAAGAGGAAAAACCGATATTAAGCTGCGCCAACCAGCATAACGAAACCGATTACAACCATCTGCACCGGCGCTGGGAAAACCAGGGACTCCATTATTGGTATGAGCATCGCGCCGACGGTCATACGCTCTGTCTGGGCGACAATACCTGGCTGACCGACAGCATCGACCCGAGCGACCGCTATGCGAGTGTTGCCGACGAGATGGTGTTTCGCAGCGGCGCGGGCTCGCTGGAGGGCGACGGCATACGCGATTGGCAGGCAGTACGGAAGATCGCGTCAGGCTCGCTCACGCTGGCCAGCTTCAACTACAAGCAGCCCTATGTCGGCCGCGCCAGCGGCCATGCGCTGCGCCAGCAGGGCGACGTGTTTGCCCATGAGCTGTATCAGGACAGCGGCTATGGCTATGCCCACATTGACGATGGCGACGCGCTGGCGCAACACCGCCTGGAGCAGCATAACTGCCAGGCGCAATACTTCGAAGCTGGCGGCAATCACCGCTGCGCCCAGGCCGGGCGCAGTTTCACGCTGGGCGGCCACTTCAGCGGCAATCGATCCATACCGGCCAGAGGTGAGGCGGCGCGCCCGGACATCGGCTCGCGCGAATACCTGATCCTGTCGGTCGATCATGTCGCCACTAACAATTACCAGGCAGGGACGGGCGCGAAGTCGCATTATGAAAACCGTTTCTGCTGCATCAGCAAGAGCATCCGCTGGTATCCGGGGCGGCACTTCAACAGCACGCCTTGTGCGTTGCCCGGCGTGCAGACCGCGATTGTCACCGGGCCGGCAGGCGAAACCATTCATACCGACGCGCTGGGGCGGGTGAAGGTGCAATTCCACTGGGACCGGCTGGGCAAGTTCGACGCAGGCAGTTCGCCATGGATCAGGGTCATGACACCATGGGCGGGCCAGGCGTTCGGCCAGATCGCGTTGCCGCGCATCGGCCAGGAAGTGCTGATCCAGTTTCTTGACGGCAATATCGACCGTCCCGTCATTGTTGGCGCGGTGTACAACGGCAACCATGCGCCGCCATGGAATTTGCCAGGGCAAAGCGTGCTTGGCGGCTGGCGCAGCGCCGAACTGATGCCTGACGGCGGCCACGGCGTGCGCGGCAACCAGTTGGTGTTTGATGACACGCACCAGCGCATCCAGGCGCAACTGAAAAGCGATCACCAGCACAGCCAATTGTCGCTCGGCTGCATCAGCCGCATCGAAGACGCCAGCGGGCGCAAGGACGCGCGCGGCGAGGGCTGGGAACTGGCGTCGGACGCCTGGGGCGTGGCGCGCGCCGGGCGCGGCATGTTGCTGACCACCGAAGCGCACCCTGGCGCCGCCTCGCATATCAAGAGCATGGATGAAACCCTGCGCCGCTTGGCCGAGGCTGCCGAGCGGCACAAGGCGCTGGCCGCCCTGGCGCAGCATTATGGCGCGCAAGAAAGCGCCGCCCAGCAGGGCGCCGCCGCCGATGAGCTGAAAGCCCAGCATGCGGCGATCAAGGGCACCGCCGGCGGCGAAGGCGTGTTTCCCGAGTTGGCGGCGCCGCATCTGGTGCTTGCCAGCCCGGCCGGCATCGAAACGACGAGCGCGCAATCGACGCATATCGCCAGCGCGGAACACACCGCGCTGACGACCGGGCGCGACCTGTCGATGGCGGCCGGCGGCGGCCTGTTCGCCAGCATCGGCGCAGCGCTGCGTCTGTTCGTCCACAAGGCCGGCATGAAGCTGATCGCCGTAGCTGGCCCGGTGCAGATCGCGGCGCAAACCGATGCGGTCGAGATCGTCGCCAACAAGGTGCTGGAATTGATCAGCCAGGCCGACTGGGTGAATATTCGCGGCCGCAAAGGCGTGCGCCTGCATGGCGCCGATTGCATGCTTGAAATTGGCGACAAGGTGCAGTTTTTTACCACGTCGCCGACGTTGTTTCATGGAAACCTGGAAACGCTGGCGCCCAAAAACCGGCCGCAACCGGAGCTGGATCCTGCCATCGCGCCCGTCGAAGGGCAGTTGCAGCATACGATACAGGCCCATGCGGGTGGCGGGCTATACGCGCTGGTGCCGTACACGCTGTACAAGGGTGACGCTGAAGTCGAGCACGGCCTGACCGACGAATTCGGCCGCATCCTGATCGCGCACCAGGACGGCACGCCGCGCTACCGTGTGGTCCTGGGCAATGGCGAGGAGTTTTCCTTGCAGGCCAGCGCGTGCTTCGATGCCAGTGCGGCGCCGGACGGCGAACAGAAGCTGTCGAACCGCGGTTTGCGCGCGCTCGACGACACCACCGACGGCCGCTGCTTTCAATGATCACCTTGTACTGACAGGAGAAGGCCATGCCGGAATCGACCAAACGCATCGAAACCACCCACATCGACGAAGTCGGCCGTACTGCGGCCAGTTCGGTTCAGTGGCTGCTGGAAAACCGCAACCTGAAAGGCAAGGCCAGCCATCCGATTACGCATAACAACAAGCTCGCGCTGTTCATTTGCGGCCAGGAAGCGTTCGCCGACATCGCCGGCGAGATCGCCAGGGCTGAAAAGTCCATCGACCTGTGCTGCTGGGGTTTCGACCCGGGCATGGAACTGGTGCGCGGCAACAGCGCCACCTGGCCACGAGGCGACACGTTTGGCGACTTGCTGATCGACGCCGCACGGCGTCACGTCAAAGTGCGGCTGTTGATATGGCATGACCGGATCGGCTCACCGATGGTACACAATATGCCGGGCCATTCGCATGGCACCTCGCCGTGGAAAAATACTGGACAACGCTTTGATGACATCAGTGCAAAAGCCAGCCTGGCGATGTTGCACGACGCGGTCGCCACGAGAGAGAGGATCAGCGGCGGTTACAGGGGCGACAGGATCCCGCCTGAGGATATCCCGATGCTGGCGCGTGAAGAATATTGCTACAGCTGGTATGTGCTCGCGTTCAAGGGCTTGTTTGGAAACCTGGAGATTCGCTTGCGGCACGGCGACAGCGGCGCGATCAGCAAGAGTATCGCGACCGAAATCAACCAGCCGCGCGGCCTGACGATGCTGGAAATCGAGAAGCCCGGCATGCAATACCTGGGCACGCATCACCAGAAACCGGTCCTGATCGATTTCGACCACCAAGAGGGGGCCAAGGCCGTCGGTTACGTGATGGGCCTGAACTCGGTGACCGATTATTGGGACACGACGGCCCATCTGCTCGACGATACGCGGCGCGAACAGGGCGGCGTCAACGAGCGGCGCGAGTGTTTGCAGGGAATGGCCGCGGACGGCGGGTTTGCCACGCTGAAACCGTACCAGGATTATGCCTGCCGCATCGACGGCGGCCGTGCGCTGATCGCGCTCTACAATAATTTCGCGAAGGCCTGGGATCGCGCGGCCGGCGATCGCATGCATGCGGCCGCGAATGCCAGCGTGAGCCGCGAGTTGCCACAAGGCAGTCCACCGGCGCGGCTGTTGCGCAAGGCCGGGCAGGATGACTCCACCGTGCAGATTGTCCTGACGCAGCCCGAGGAGCAGGACAGGACCATCAAGGAAATCTACTTCCGCGCCGTGACCCAGGCCAGCCTGGCGGCCGGCTACGTATATGTGGAAAACCAGTATTTCCAGTATGAGGATTGGGCGCAGCATTTGCTGGCCGAGCGCAAAAAGGTGGTCGCCGCCTGGAAGGCCGGCAGTGTCAAGGCCGGCAAGACCATGCGCGATATGCCGATCATGCACGTGTTCATCGTCATCCCGGTGCCGGAGCGGGCGCAGATGGTGCCGCGCACCCACGATACGCTGGCGGCACTCGGGCAGCACGATGGCATGACGGGACAAAACAAGATGATCGATGACTACAACAAGCAGCCGAAAACCCGGCATGTCAGAGGCGGATTCGGCATCACCAACGAGGTTGAGGTCAAGTTGCCCGACGTGGTGCGGCACTCCAACGGCATCAACAAACCCGGCGCGATGACGCTCGAAAGCGAGTTCGGACTGAAGGTCTCGGTGGCCATGCTCAATGTCAGCGCGTTCGACACCGACCGCTGGCGCTACCGCGAAATCTACATCCATTCCAAATTGATGCTGGTTGACGACGTGTTCATGACCTTGGGTAGCGCCAACCTGAACCAGCGCAGCATGGCCGTCGACAGCGAAATCAATATCGCCACCATCGATTCCCGCGTGGCCACGGATTTGCGCAAGCGGGTGTGGCGCATGCATAGCGGGGGACTGGTTGATGGAGGGGGTGGGACAAAGGCGGAGATTGTGGATGCTTTTGAGAAATTGGTGGAGTTGATGGGCGCAAATCGCAGGAAAAAATTCGATAAATCTGAAAATACAATTTTAAAGAAAATGACCGGTTTCCTGTTGCCACTGGAAGACAAACGCAGCTCCACTATACGTTTGGGCTAATTATGAGTAATAAAAACATCACTTTTTTCCGCCTGCCGTTTGTTGTGTTGGCAGTTCTTCTCTTTATTTCTTTAATCGCCTGCGAAATGCCTAACGACAAAAAAGAAGTATTACCACGCAATCAAAGTCTGCCCCTTTTCAATCCACATGTCGCGGATTTTATCTGTGAAACGGAGGCAAGCAAGGTGCCGCCCATCGATGCGCAAGCCGAGGACTGGTTTCTCGAAGCACGCGCCTTGGAAGATCCTGAAATTTTTGTGGAAGACCGCGATTACAAAAAAATCGTCGATCTGACACATAGGGCGGCGGAGCGATTGCACTGGAAGGCGATGCTCAATCTGGCCAGCCTGTATGTGGAAGGGCGAGATCCTTTATACGGTAATGAAGAAGCGGTTCAACTGGTGGAAAAGGCGATGCGGCTCGGCATACCGGCGGCGTATGACAGGATGGGGACGTATTATGCAAACGGTACGGGCGTTGATGGCGACAGCACTCGCGCTTATGCCTTCTGGCAAAAAGCGGCGCAGATGGGTAACGCTCAAGCGTTGGGTTATTTAGGAGAAAAATTAACTGCGGGAAAGGATTATCCCGGTGCTGAAATGTGGGGGAATATTCCTGTAGCTATCAAGATGATGGAGTGCGCGCTGGGGCAGGGATATGGTCCATCCGCATATGATTTATATTATTTATATGTTGTATTAAGAACGCCTGACGGTGCGTCTGATGGCAAAAGAACCAACGAAACCAAAGAACGTGCTTTGCAAGTATTACATACCGGAGTAAGGCTGGGTTGCGGGAAATGCGCAAACAAACTCAAGATCGAATTCGGAGATCCGTTTGATCTTGCAAATATGCTGGTTCCGTATATTGATAAAGCGCGAGCGGAACGTTACGGCGTACTTAATCGTGAACTGGGATTCAATCCCAATGCGCGCTTTCCTAATCTGGACAAGGTATTGCCGCTGCCTCCCGCCGACCTGCCACCCTGGAATGGCGACAGGGATACGTTGCTACATGCCGCCAAGGGCGTCCGCCCGCCGCCAGCCATCCCGCAGCCGAGTGCCGCCGCGCTTTCCAGGGAGCCGTATTTCCTGGCCGCCGACTATGCGCTGCGGCCCACCAGCTTGCACAGTAATGCACCGACCGCACCATTTTCCGCCTACTGGCAACCGGCCCAATGGCAGGGCTTGACGGAGCCGGCCCGGCTGTTCCGCAAAGGCGAAGAGTTCCGCCATTTCAGCGTGATCGATGCCGATGGCAAGAGTCGTTATGGCGGCGTGACGTGGGAGCAGTGCCTGACGATACGTCATAACCATGGCGCCGTGGAGCCGCGCGCGGTACATGGCTTGCTGCGCGAGGTACCGCGCCCCGAGCCATTGTTGAGCTGCGCTTGCGGGCAAGCCTGTCCGGTCAGCGGCGTCTGGCAACCGTGGGTAGCGGCCGACCATCCGCTGCAGGCGATCGTCAACCAGTACTGGCGCCAGGCGTGGCTACTCCAAGGCACGCCGTTCCCGCAACCGCGCCGCGACTGGCTGCTCGATTTGGCGGATGGCGACGTGACCTGGCATTTGATGGATATGTCCCTCCCTGACCTCGGATAGGGCGGCGCACAGCGATGGAACACACAAAGATTTGGAATCAACGCGGCATGGCTGCCAAGAGAGGACGCTTCGCCTCGTCTATTTTCTTGTGCTGCCTGCTTGCCTGCAAAATGAACCAAAAGATGTCTTGCCGCGCAACCAAAGCTTGCCGCTCTTCAATCTGCATGTCAGGGAACAAGCAAGCTGTTCAGGTGAGCTCAACACCGCATCCTCCTTCGCGTCGATGCGGTTTTTTTACGTCTTAATACACCACCAAGGTGCCATCTGGTAACGAGCCGCAAGGCCAGTGACTTTGCAGGTAGAGTTCCAGCGCAGCCAGCCAGAAGCCTTGACGCTGCGCCAGCACTTCAATGCTGGCCATGCGCACGCAATACAGCGCGGCGCCGATGGCCACTGGCGTGAAGTCGTTGCACCCCGCGCAGAGGGACTTATCCGGCACGGCGCGCAGCGATTGCAGCGCCAGCTTGTAGTTGGCCATCACTTGCTGCTGCCAGGGCGCGCCATTTTGTTTCAGCAGTTGCAGCAGGGTCTTGCCATGAATCGGGTCTTCCTGGTCGCGTGAGCTGGGTAGCCAGTCCATCTTGCGCGCCTTGCTGGAAGAATTGTCTTGCCGATCGCCGGCCAGGCCGCTGCCGGCCCAAGCGTGCAAGTCGGGCAGGGCCAGCTGTCCCGGGGGTGCGTGATAAGCGCCCAGGGCGCTGAACCAGCTGGCGCCGTCCAGCATCGTGATGATAGCAACCACGCCGCTCAAGGCTGGTACAGAGCGTTGACGAACTGATAGCCAAATCTTGTGCCTGCGCAGAACACGACAAAACCGGCAAAGGCCAGTGCGATCGCCAGGTACTGCGATTTTTTTGAAAACGTATGCATGGTGTCCTTCCTTTTCATTCGTGACTCGATTGTAAAGGGTTTTGCTGCTGCAACGCCTCCACCGGCAACTGGAAAAAGCGTGGCACCAGCGCCGGCGACAGTTCCTTGCCGCCGTCGATCATGTCCAGGCGGCCGCTGAGCAGCAGCATCACGTAACCATGGCCCAGCGACCAGCCGGCGCTGGCGGCGGCGCGTTGCCAGCGCATGTCGACGCCGGCCTCGCGTACGGCCGCGCCGGCCGTTTGCAACACGTAGGCGAAGCAGGCGTGCGCCGCTTCCAGCAGGACCGGGAACTGGCGCACGTCCTGGTGCTCGAACATCAACCGGTAGTGGGCCGGCGCACTCAAGGCAAATTCGATGTATTGCTGGCCCAGCAGCTGAAAGCGCTCGGCCGCCGGCAGGCTGCCTTCCGGCGGCAATTCCGCATCCCATTTCTGGCGCAGCGCGGCAAAGCCGGCGGCCGCCACCTCGGCCAGCAGCGCTTCCTTGCTGGCAAAGTGGCGGTACACGGCGGCGATCGACACGCCCACCGCGCGCGCCAGTTCGCGCAGCGAGATGGCCGCATCGCTCTGCTGGGCCAGCTGGGCGATGGTGGCGGCGACCAGGGTCTCGCGCAGGTTGCCATGATGGTAGTTGTTGCTGGTTGTGGCCATAAGTTATCGCTGTTTACATTCAGTTATTTATGTGTATGATAGCCATGTTAGCATTGAACACATTAGCTGAAAACATGAGGCCGCTATGCAAGCAATCACAATCAAGGCGCGCAAGACAGGCTTGCCGCCGCAAGCATCCATCGCGCCGCTGTATCCGGGCAGCGACCTGGCCGACGCGTATGTCGTCGCCTTGCCGAACGCACACGTGGCCGGCATGGACATGGAAAGCCTGGCGCGCGCGCTGTTTGGCAGCCAGCCGGGCTGGGCGCAGAAGCTGATGGTGCTGCGCGACGCCATCGTGGCGCGCTTCGGCATCAAGACGGCCACGCAGCTGACGAATGGCGGCGGTGGGCGGGTCGGCATCTTCCGCATCTATGCCGTCACGGCCAATGAGATTATTGTCGGTGAGGATGACAGCCACCTGGACTTTCGCCTGTCGATGCTGCGCAGCCCGCATGGCGGCGCGCATGGCAGCCTGACCCTGGCCAGCGCCGTGCACTGCCATAACTGGCTGGGGCGGGCCTACATCATGGTGATACGGCCGTTCCACAAGCTGATCGTGCGCCACACCTTGAGCCGGGCCGCCGGGCGAGGTTTTACCTGAGCACGCGATAGTGGCGGGGAAGGGCTGGCAATCTTGCTTATTCAGGTGCGGTATTGCATACTGCGCCACCAGCCTCAGCCTCAGCTTCCCTTTCCACGCTCATGAACGATACGCTTCTCCTGCTGGGTTTTGCCACCACGCCGCTCGAACTGATTTCCTTTGTCCTGGCCTTGACCACCGTCGCGCTCAATATCCGCCAGAACCACTGGGCCTGGCTGTTCGCGATCATCTCTTCGGCCGCCTACGGTTTCGTGTTTTTCGAGTCGCGCCTGTATGGCGACATGGCGCTGCAGCTGCTGTTCATCGCCATCTCGGCCTGGGGCTGGTATCAATGGCTGCATCCGAAAACTGGCGCACCGGCCTTGCCCGTTACCTGGCTCACGCCGCGCGGCTGGCTGGGCAGCGCCGGCGCCTGGCTGATCGGTTTCCTGCTGATTTCCTGGCTGCTGACGTCGACCGATACCGACGTGCCGCATGCCGACGGTTTCCTGACGGCCGGCAGCCTGCTGGGTCAGCTGCTGCTGTCGCGCAAGAAAATCGAAAACTGGATCGTCTGGATCGTGGTCGATATCCTGTACGTGGGTTTGTATGTGTACAAGGACCTGACCTTGACCGCCATTTTGTACGCGGTGTTCGTGGTGATGGCGACGGTCGGCCTGCTGGCCTGGAAAAAGGCGGCGCCGGCCGCGCCCGATGCGATGGTCTTGAAGTGATGGCAGCCCTGTTGCGTGTCGCCATCCTCGGGGCGGAATCGTCGGGCAAGTCGACCCTGGCCGCGGCGCTGGCCGAACGCCATGGCACCGTGTGGGTGCCGGAATATCTGCGTGAATTTGTGGAAACGCGGGGCAGGGTGCCGCTGGCCGGCGATCAATTTTTCATTGCCAGCACCCAGGTCGCGCGTGAAGATGTGGCCGCCAGCCAGGCCCGCTGCTTCCTGTTCTGCGATACCACGCCGCTGATGACGATGTTGTACAGCCGCCATTATTTCGGTGGCGCCGACGCGCAACTGGCGGCGCTTGTCGACGACCATCAATATGACCTGACCATCGTGACAGCGCCCGACAGTCCCTGGGTGGCGGACGGTTTGCAGCGCGAATCGGAAGCCGTGCGCCAGCTGATACACCGCCAGCTTCTCGATGAGCTGGCGGCGCGCCGGATTACTTATCTGCTGGCCAGCGGCCCCCTGGCGCAGCGCATGCGGCAGGTTGACGGCTGGCTGCCGGCCTGCGTGGCCGGCCTGTCAGGTTAGGGCGCCACTGCCGCAGCGGGTTTGCCAATGTGCTGGTCCAGGAACGCTTCCAGTTTCCGGTACATCGCGGTGGCGTTGCGTGTCTTGTAAAAGCCATGGCCCTCGTCTTCCACCATCATCCATTCTGGCGGGTTATTGGCCGCAATCAGCGCCTTGCGCATCAGCTCGGCGTGCAAGGGCGGCGTGGTTTCATCCTTGTCGCCATGGATCAGCAAGACCGGCACCTTGATCTGCCCTGCCTGCTGGCTCGGTGAAATGGCATCGAGCTCGCGCGGGTTCTCGCCCACGTAGTCCTGGAACGCGCGCCGTACATATTTGAGGCGGCGCGTGACAGGTGCATCTTGCAGCAGCTTCAGTTCATACAGGCCCGCATACCCGATCGCGCATTTGAAGACACCGGGTGCGCGGATCGGCAGCATCATGGCCGCATAGGCGCCGAAGGTGGCGCCATACGTGCAGACGCGGCTGGCGTCGATTTCGCCCTGCGCCAGCACGGCCGCCAGGCCGTCGAGGATGTCATCCTGTATCAGCGTTCCCCACTGGCGATAGCCGGCCCGCCGGAAGCGTTCGCCACGGCCGGCCGAACCACGGTAATTGACCTGCAGCACCGCATAGCCGCGGCTGGCCAGGAATTGGGCATCGTCGTCAAAGTACCAGGTATCGGCGGCGCCATGCGGCCCGCCATGGGGTATCACCACCAGCGGCAGCTTGACACCGGGTGCATGCTTGGGCATGGTCAGGTAGCCATGCAGGTCGAGTCCGTCGCGGGCCTTGAAGGCAATCGGCCGGCGCGGTGCCATCTGTTCCGGGTCGATGTCGGCCATGGTCGCATACAGCAGGTCGGCCTTGTTGCTGGCTTTGTGATACAGGTAATAACTGCCCGGATCGCGGTCGCTGAGCACGGCGAACAGCAAGGTGGCCCCGTCGTCGGTGAAATTGATGAATTTGACGTAATCGTCCGGGAACGCGGCGCTCAATTGCTGGTGCAGCCTGGCATTGTCGTTGCTGGCGTCGAGGTACAAGGTACGCGGCCTGCCGATCTCGACCACGGCGGCAAATGGCGTGTCATCGGGCGCCAGCATGGTGTGGATATCAGCGGTAGCATCCTGCGCCAGGACGGTTTGTTTACCGCTGGCAAGCTCTTGCCGTACCAATGAATGCGGTCCGTCGTCGTTATTCTGAAACGCGAAAAACGCGCTGTCGTCCGGCGTGAACTGGATCGGGATGATATTGCGTCCTTTCGGCATCGCCTGCAGGCGCCATTCACGGCTGGCGTCGTCATAGCGGTACAGCGTGGGATGGAGTTCATCGTTCCAGCCATAGGCAAAACGCGGTACCTGGTTATTCTGCAAGACGTATTGCAGCCGCGGTGCGGCGATATTGGCGATCAGCTTGCGGATGCCTTGCTTGCTGTCGATGTCGTACAGCATCGAGCGGTCACGGTCCCAGTCCTGGGTCGACAGCAACACATGGCCCGTGCGGGGCACGGGAATGGTGTTGATGTACGCATAACCCTGGTCATCCTGGTACTGTCCGCGGCTCGAAGCGCGAAACATGTCATAGCCATATAAATACTCTTGCTTGCTGCCGTCGAGGTCAAACGCAAGAATTTCTCCGGTCGACATGGGTTTTTCGAGCGCGCCCTGTTCCTCGCCCTTGCGCATGACGAGTCGCCGGTTGTTGAGCCAGTAGTAATTCATCGGCACTTCAAAAATACGCAGGCGCAAGGTACCGACCAGTTGCATGGCTGGCAGGCTGTACACGCCAATGACCGGGACCATCCGTTCACCTTGCGGTACTTGTACCGTCACGGCCAGATGCTTGCCGTCCGGTGACAGCCGCAGTTTGCTGACGGCATCGCGCTTGGTGAAATGTTCGACGGGGATGCGCTGCTCGGCAGACCAGGCAGCGCTGCTGGCAACCATCGAACACAGGGCAAACAGGAAGGACAGGGGGCGTGACAGCATGGACATGGAGAAGGCCGGAGATTGCAAACAAGGGTAGCCATTATAGCAATGAAATAATTCCTAATAGGAAATATTTAAAGCCGCTAAGCTACCCTTGTGATCCAGCCTTGCCCACTTTGCGCGAGAGCAGTCTTTCAGGGCTTAAAAATCGAACTGCGCCGATACCTTGAGCGTGCGGCTGGCGCCCGGGAACAGATAGCCGTCGGACTCCGGCGTCACGTCGCGCCAGTAGAACTTGTCGAACACATTGTTGACGGTGGCGCGCAGCACGGCCTGCTTGCCCGCGATACGCGTGACGTAAGCGGCGCCCAGGTTGGCCACGTGGTACGACGGCACAAAGGTGTTGTTGTTGAATTCAAACGCCTTTTTGCCCGAGTATTCCCAGCTGCCGTTGACGGACAGGCCCGCCACCTGCGGCACGCGGTAATCGAGGTTGACGGCGCTTTTGAAGGCCGGCACGTTCGGTACGCGCTTGCCGTCCAGCGAGGCTTCGCCGGTGTTCGATTGCTGGCTGTTCAGGGCGGTGACCGATACGCCGATGTTCAGGTCGCGGCTGGCCCTGCCTTGCGCCGACAGTTCCAGTCCGCGGTGCTGGGCCTGGCCGGCGCGCACGAAGTAATTATTGGCGTTCTGGAATTCCAGGCCCTTGCGGATCTGGAACAGGCTGGCGGCCACCATCAGCTCCGGCGTGATATCGGCTTTCACGCCGAACTCGATCTGTTTCGAGCGGCTCGGCGACAGTTCTTCATTTGCATTGGCCGCCTTGCGGTCGGCCGTGCCGCCGTGTTCCATGCCCTGCGAGTACGCGCCGTAGATGGCCACGTTATCGAGCGGGTTGTACACCAGCGCCAGGTTCGGCAGCAAAAAGGCGTGCCTGGCGCGCACTTCGGCCACGCTCGGGTCGGCTTTCAGCACATATTGAAAACCGTCGACGTCGATATGGCGCAGGCCCGCATGCAGCTTCCAGTTGCTGGACAGGCTGACGATGTCCTGCACGAAGACGGAATTTTCCTTGTCGTTGCGCGTCTGGCGCACCGGGCCCTGCACGCCGTTCGAGATATCGACGATGACCGGGTGGTAGATATTGCTGGTGCCGGCGTAGTCGTACACATAGCGGCCGGCGCGGTCCTTGCGGTGGAAGGTGGCGACACCGGCCGTCAATTCATGGCGCACGCTGCCGGTGGCGAACTTGCCCTGGATCATGGCTTGCGCGCTCAAGGGCTTCTTGGTTTCGCCCAGGCTGCGGTAGTCGTACACGTCGTAATCGCCATTGCCGCAGAAGCCCGGATACAGGTCCTGCGCGCTGCAGCCATATGGAAACGCCGTGTAGTCGTCGCGCTTGAACGAGTGCTGGTTGGCGCTGAGGGTGGCGTGCCAGTTGTCGTCGAAGGCGTACTGGAAGCGCAGGCCAATGTTGCTGGTGATGGTGTCGACCGGGCGCGTCCATGGCTGCAGGTTGAGCAGGGTATCGGCGCTGACGCCGGTCGGCAGGGTGGTGTTGTTCAGCAGCTGGAAACCGGGGGCGGTGATTTGCGATTTATCCTGGTAATCAAGATCGAGCTGCAGCAAGGCTTGCGGCGAAATTTGCCAGTCGAACGCGCCCGAGATGAATTTGCGGTTGCCGTCGGCGCCCTTGACATACGAGCGCAGGCGCTCGGCCGCCAGGTTGATGCGGTAGCCGAAGCGCGGGTCGTCCAGGCGCCCGCCCAGGTCCAGCGCGCCGTACACGGTGCCGCGCTCGCGCGCTTCGACGGTGACCGTGCGTAGTGGCGTATTGGTCGGGCGCTTGACGATAAAGTCGATCACGCCGCCCGGCGCCGCCATGCCGGCCTGCAAGCCGGCCAGGCCTTTCAGCACTTCGATGCGTTCCTTGTTTTCCAGCGGAATTTGGGTATCGCCGGGAATCGCGATGCCGTCCTTGCGGTAGCTCGAATTGTTATCGAGCTTGAAGCCGCGGATCGAGAACTGCTCGGCATAGCCGACCGCGTTGTAGGCGTCGTTGATGCTGGCGTCCAGGCGCACGGCGTCGCTGGTGTTGCGGATCTGCAGGTCCTGCATGGTTTGCTGCGAAATGACGGTGACGGCGGCCGGCGTTTGCAGCAGCGGCGCGTCGGCAAAGCCGCCGACGGCGGCGCGTTTCGCATTGGGTACCTTGCTGGCGGTAACGATCACTTCGGCCATGCTGGACGGGGTATCGACAGCATCGGTGGCGTTGGCGGCATTTGGGGCATCCAAGGCAAAAGCGGGCGCGGCAAACGCTTGCGCGATGGCCAGGGTCAAGACGGAGACAGACAGATTCGGTGTGGACATGATTGCTCGTGGTTCAAGCCGCGTTATCACGAAAATCCGGGAAAAAACGGCAGGCTGCTTGTTCGGCTGGCGCCAACGCAGGAGCTATCAAAGGAGGGAGGTACTTTGCGCTTTCCTTCGCTGGCATTATCCAGATCAGGTACGAAGGGTATCTCTCACCCGGATGACTGCTCCAGGACCCCTAGCGAATTGATAGCTTAACATGAACCGCCGCCCGCTGTCTGCCAGGCTGGCGGTTTTACAACAGTCTACAGGCTCAGTTCCAGTACCTTGCGGCTGACGGCCAAAGTCACTTCGCCCTGTTCTCCGAGCGCCGTCATGCCGTGCGCTTCGAGTGCTGCAATCACGGCGTCGACGCTGTCATGGCCGAGGCCATAGTCGGCCAGGCGCGTCTTGACGCCCATATGGCGGAAGAAATATTCGGTGCGCGCGATCGCCGTTTCGATGCGGCCGTCCTCGTCGCCGCCATCGAGGCCCCACACGCGGGCCGCATATTGCAGCAGCTTGGTGCGTTTGGCCTGCTTGCGCACGCGCAGCATGCTGGGCAGGATCACGGCCAGGGTTTGCGCATGGTCGAGTTCATACAGGGCCGTCAGTTCGTGGCCGATCGCATGGGTCGACCAGT
>Ga0308163_10000164_pt1 | contig 182875 bp, 175 predicted proteins | sample PhyTR1_FD_201037 | JGI IMG/M metagenome (GOLD analysis project Ga0308163, IMG submission 201037) | Phyllosphere microbial communities from UC Gill Tract Community Farm, Albany, California, United States - DLSLT.R1 | ecosystem: Host-associated > Plants > Phyllosphere > Unclassified | place... | reverse complement strand
TCGACGCCAGAACGCCGGCGAAGTCGGCCAGCAGGGCGCAGCCGACTGCGTGGCGGGCGCGTTGGATGCCGACGGCGCCGAAGTAGACGGCCAGGACGTAGAAGGTGGTTTCTGTGCTGCCTTGGACGGTGGCTGACAGCAGCGCGGGGAAGCTGTCGACGCCGAAGTTCTGCATGGTTTCGATCATCAGGGCGCGCGCGGCGCTGCCCGAGAAGGGCTTGACCAGCGCGCTTGGCAGGGCGTCGACGAAGCGGCCGTCCATGCCGACTGCCGCTACTACCCAGCGGATGGCATCGAGCAACATGTCCAATGCGCCGGACGCGCGCAGCACGCCTACGGCGCACAACATGGCGACTAGGTAGGGCAGCAGGTCGCGGGCGACATTGAAGCCTTCGCGGGCTCCTTCCACGAAGCTGTCGTAGACCGGAATCTTTCGCCAGGCGCCGACGATCAGGAAGGCCAGGATCAGGCCGAACAGGGTCAGGTTGCCCATCAGGGACGACACGCTGGCGATCGCCGTGGCAGACAGGCCAGCCAGGGTGGCCATGCCCAGGCCCAGGGCCAGTGCGGAGCCACCCAGCCACAGCAACACCACCGGGTCCCACAGGCGCAGCCGCTGCATGACCGCCACGCTCAGCAGGCCTACCAGGGTGGATGCGCTGGTGGCCAGCAGGATGGGCAGGAAGACCAGTGTGGGGTCGGCCGCACCTTGCTGGGCGCGGAACATGAAGATGGTGATTGGCAGCAGCGTCAGCGACGAGGCGTTCAGCACCAAGAACAGGATTTGGGCGTTGGTTGCAGTGCCGGGGTGCGGGTTCAGGGTTTCCAGCTCGCGCATGGCGCGCAGGCCGATGGGCGTGGCGGCGTTGTCCAGGCCCAGGCCGTTGGCGGCGAAGTTCAGGGTGATCAGGCCGATGGCGGGGTGGCCGGCCGGCACTTCGGGCATCAGGCGACGGAACAGCGGTCCCAGCAGGCGGGCCAGCAAGTCGATCATGCCGGCCTTTTCGGCGATGCGCAGAAAGCCCAGCCACAAGGTCATGGTGCCGAAGAGCAGCACCATCAGTTCGACCGACAGCTTGGCCATGGCGAACAGGCTTTGCACCAGTTCGGCAAACACCATCGGGTCGCCGCCGATCAGCCAACGCCCCGCTGCAGCCAGGGCAGACACCAGGAAAAAGCCCAGCCAGAGGTAATTCAACATGCAGCGCAACCTACCCGAATCAGCATTGAGGCAGGAGCGACCTTAACAGACTCGGATGCCTGCCGATGGGCTCAAGCTGCCCGCTTGAAACGTCGATTGCTGAGCCGTTCATCGACTGGGATGCACATGGTCGTGCAAGCTGCACTGATCACCGACAGGCACAGCCCGCCGGTGTCTCGCTTGCCTTCCAATCAGGCCGAGCGCGGGCCGTCCTGGCCGGACTTCTTCTGGATGAACTCGATCTTGTAGCCGTCCGGGTCTTCGATGAAGGCGATCACGGTGGTGCCGTGCTTCATGGGGCCGGCTTCGCGAACCACTTTGCCGCCCTGGGCGCGCACCTTGTCACAGGCGGCGTAGGCGTCGTCGACCTGCAGGGCGATGTGGCCGTAGCCTTCGCCCAGGTCGTAGCTGCTGGTGTCCCAGTTGTGGGTCAGCTCGATCACGGCGCCGGTGGATTCGTCTTCGTAACCGACGAAGGCCAGCGTGAAGCGGCCCGAGGGGTAGTCCTGCTGACGCAGCAGGCGCATGCCCAGCACCTCGGTGTAGAAGGCGAGGGATTTCTGCAGGTCGCCCACGCGCAGCATGGTGTGGAGAAGTCGCATTGGATTACCTCTGAAAACAGGTGAGTCGGAAAGACGCGTCGCGGCGTCTATTTGAAACGGGGCAGTGATGCTGGGTCGTGTTGGCGCAGCACGTCGCGTGCGGGCTCGAAGCCTGGCAGCAATTGGCTGACCTGGGCCCAGAACCTGGGGCTGTGGTTCATTTCGCGCAGGTGCGCCAGTTCGTGGGCGATCACATAGTCGATCACGTCGACGGTGAAGTGCATCAGGCGCCAGCTGAGCATGATGTTGCCGGTGCTGGTGCACGAGCCCCAGCGCGAACTGGCCGAGGACAGTCGCCATTTGTTGATCTTCAAGCCAGTGCGCGCCAGGAAGTCGTCCAGCCGGGCACCGATCAGGCGGCGCGCCTGCCCCTGCAGCCAGGCTTGCACGGTGTCGCGTACGCGGATGGTGGATGCGTCTGCCGGCAAACCCAGCCACAGCGTATCGCCGTCTGCGGGCGCATCGGGGTTGCCGTCCAGACCGGTCGCGCGCTGCGCGGACAGGCGCAGTACCAGGCGTTTGCCCAGGTAGGGAAATTCGCCGCCGTCTTCCCAGCGGGTGTCGGCCAGCGCGATCTTGTCGCGGCGTTCGCGCCAGACCTGCAGCTTGGACAGAATCCAGGTGGATTTCTCGGTCACGGCAGCATCGATGTCGCCGAGCGTGACCCAGCGCGGCGCCGTCACGCGCAAGCCTTCGTCGCCAATCATGAAACCGATGCTGCGCCGTTTCGAGCGCAGCAGCACAAAGCCGATCACCTCGGTGCCGACCCGGACGGTACGCCAGCGTGCACCGGGGGACAGGGTGGCGGGCGTACCGCCAGGGGTGTCGTTGGGGAACAGCGGCTGCGCACGCTTGGGCAGCGGCCCGGCAACGCGGCCAGACCCCCAGCCCGGAATGGGCAGGAAAGGGCGTGCGGACGACGTGCCACCGGCTTGACCAATCGGGATGCCGGATGTCGCTGTTGTCACGCCTGAGGAGCTTGTCCCGGAATTTCCCATTCCCGCAGGTGTCGGCCCGTCTGCCGCCCCGGTGGTCATCCCCAGGCCCGGCAAGCCGGGCGATCGCAGCGCCGATCCTGTCATGCCAGATGCTGCGCCCGCCGTTGGGCTGATCGGTCGACCAGCAAAGCCTGCAGACGTTTCCTGTTGATTCGTACGCACGGGCGCCGACGGCGCACCAAGCTCCGGCTCGCCGAAACTGAACTCGAGTTGCGGCACCGACCGACCCGCGTGCGGGTCAGTCGGGCGCAGTGGCGCAATATCAGGCGCTCGGCGTGTCGCCATGCTGAACCGGCTGGTCGACCTTGCGGTCGGCATTGCGATAGCGCTCGGGGCTGATGACCCGCATCTCGCCTTCGATCCAGTCCTGGATCTGGCGGTTGAGCACTTCGGGCGCCATGCCCGTCGGGTCGATCGGCGGGCCGATGGACACCGTGATCAGGCCGGGCTTTTTCAGGAAGGACTGGCGCGGCCAGCGTTCGCCGGCGTTGTGCGCAATCGGCACGGCCATCGCGCCGGTGCGAATTGCAAAACGTGCGCCGCCGCTCTTGTACTTGCCGACCTTGCCCACGGGGGTACGCGTGCCTTCCGGGAACATGATCATCCAGCGGCCTTGCGCCAGTTGTTCCTTGCCTTTTTCCACCGTCTGCTCGAAGGCGTCGGTGCCGCGCGAACGGTCGATCGGGATCATTCGCAGCAGGGCCAGGCCCCAGCCGAAGAAGGGTACCCAGTGCAGTTCGCGCTTGTAGACGAAGCAGATCTCGCGCGGCAGGAAGGCGGCCAGGAACATGGTTTCCCAGGCCGACTGGTGCTTGGGCAGGATTACCGCAGGCGCGTCGGGCAGGTTTTCCCAGCCCTTCACTTCCCAGCGGATGCCGGCAATCACGCGCGCACCATAGACGGCCAGACGCGGCCAGGCCACCGTCAACCGATAGCGCCACTTGAGCGGCAAGGGGGCAGCCAGTATGCACAAAATGGCGAACACCGCCACGGTGACCCCCATGAAAATCGCGTACAGCGTCGAGCGTATCCAGATCATCCCTGCTGTGCCTTGTTGGAAGGAAGAGATATCAATTCGTCGGCCACCGCCGACAGGTCGGCGCACACCCGCGTGCCCTCGGGCAGATCACCCGCAGCCAGCGTTTTTGCGCCGTTGCCGGTCAGCACCAGCCAGGTCTTGCAACCCGCAGCTTTCGCCGCGATCAGGTCACGCGCCGAGTCACCCACGCTGTGCACCTGGGTCAGCTCGATGTCGAAGCGTCGAGCGATGTCCAGGAACATGCCCGGCAAGGGCTTGCGGCAATCGCACTGCTCGTCGGGCGCATGCGGGCAGATGAAAATGCCGTCCACGCTGCCGCCTGCGCGAGTCAGTTCTGCACGGAACTTGGTGTGGATCGCGTTCAGCGCAGAGGTGTCGAACAGGCCGCGTCCCAGGCCCGATTGATTGGTGGCCACGACCACCCGCCAGCCTGCGCGGTTCAGACGGGCGATCGCGTCCAGCGAACCGCGGATGGCGATCCACTCGTCCGGGGTCTTGATGAAGTCCGGGCTTTCCTGGTTGATCACGCCGTCGCGATCAAGGATCAGGAACTTCATCGGGCGGGGAAGCTGCGTGTGATCAGGCAAGGCGCGACAAGTCCGCAACGCGGTTCATGGTCCGGTGCAGCGCGGCCAGCAGCGCCAGGCGGTTGCGTCGAACCTCCAGGTCGTCGGCCATCACCATCACGTCGGCGAAGAAGGCGTCCACCGGCTCGCGGGCGGCTGCCAGCACCGTCAATGCACCGGCAAAGTCGCCTGCCTCGAAACGTTCGTCGGCGCGCGGCTGCAGCTGCTGCACGATGTCGGCCAGCGCACGTTCCGCCGGGTCGACCAGTGCGGCGGCGTTCAGCGTACCGACGTCGCCTTCGACCTTCTTCAGGATGTTGCCGATGCGCTTGTTCGCAGCCGCCAGACTGGCGGCTTCGGGCAGCGCGCTGAAAGCGATCACGGCGCGGATGCGCTCGATGACTTGCGCCAGCGGGGGCGAGACGGCCAGCACAGCATCGACCGCATTGCGCTCGTAGCTGGTGGCCAGCTGGTTGCGATAGCGATCCAGCACGAACTGTTCGACGGCTTGCAGATGATCGGAAGTGACCAGGTCACCCGGGACGGCGCGGGCGGCGTTCAGCACCTCGCCGGCCTTGGCGAACAGGGCTGCAAGCGTCAGCCCGCTGCCTTCGGCCAGGCGGCCACCGGCTGCCAGTTGTTCGAAGGCGCTGATGGTGCCGAGTGCCGCACGACGCAGACCGAAGGGGTCCTTGTCGCCGGTGGGCGCCAGGCCAATGCTCCAGATACCGACCAGGGTGTCGGCACGCTCGGCGATGAACAGCGCCGTGGCAGTGGCGTTTTCGTCGGTGACCGGCTCGTCCAGACGAATGCGGTACTGGCCGTGGATGGCGGCCACCACGTCGGCGGGCTCGTCGTTGCCAGCGGCGTAGTACGCGCCCATCACGCCTTGCAATTCAGGGAATTCACCGACCATGCCGGTGACCAGATCGGCCTTGGCCAGCAGCGCAGCGCGGTCTGCATGTTCGGGATTGCTGCCGATCTGTTCTGCCACCCAACGGGACAGCAGGCGCAGGCGGTCCACGCGCGCGCGCTGGGTGCCCAGCTTGTTGTGATAGACGATGCTGGCAAGCTGCTCGACGCGGTTGACCAGCGGCTGCTTCTTGTCGGTTTCGAAGAAGAAACGAGCGTCGGCCAGGCGCGGGCGAACCACGCGCTGATTGCCTTCGATGATGTTCTTCGGGTTGTCCAGGTGCATGTTGCTGACGATCAGGAAGCGATGCGTAAGCTTCTTGCCCTCGGCGTCGAACAGCGGGAAATACTTCTGGTTCAGACGCATGGTCAGAATCAGGCATTCCTGCGGCACCGACAGGAATTCTTCGTCGAACTGGCCCACGTACACGGTGGGGCGCTCGACCAGTGCCGTGACTTCATCGAGCAGCGGGCCGACATCGGCTTCGTCGCCCAGCGAGGCGCCCAGTTCAGCCGCATTCGAGCGCAGCTGGCCTTCGATGATGGCGCGACGCTCGTCAAAACCTGCAATCACATTGCCTTGGCCGGACAAGGTGGTCTCGTAAGAACCTGCGTCGGCAATGCTCAGCTCGCCGCCGCCCTGGAAACGATGGCCATAGGTCGTGCGGCCAGCCGTCAGGCCAAGCGCGCCAACCGGCACCACGGTGTCGCCGAACAAGGCCACCAGGCCATGGGCCGGGCGCACGAAGCGCACCGTGGTTTCGCCGTCGGCCAACTGGTAGCCCATGACTTTCGGGATCGGCAGGCTGGTCAGCGCGGTGTCCAGCGCGGCTTGCAAGCCGGTGTGCAGGCTGGCGCCCGCGGCGATGCCGCGATACACCAGCTGTTCTGCCTTGCCTTCACCTTCACGCGCGAGTTCCGCGACCGTGACGTGTTCCAGACCCTTGGCGGCCAGCTTCTTCAAGAGCGAGGGCGCTGCCTGGCCATCGGCCGTCAGGCCCACGCTGACGGGCATCAGCTTTTCGATGAAGGGCGCATCCGGTGCCTGCTCGCGCACGGCGCTCAGGCGTACGCCCAAACGGCGCGGCGACGCAAAAGCCGTCACGGTATTGTCTTCGCCGATCAGGCCGCGCTGGGCCAGACCAGCGGCAATGCTGTCGGCAAAGGCCTGGCCGAGCTGACGCAGCACCTTCGGCGGCAGTTCTTCGGTGAACAGTTCAATCAGCAGGGGTTGGGTGGTCTGCGTCATTGTGCAGACTCCTTGCGGTCGAGCATGGGGAATCCCAGACGTTCGCGCGAGTCGTAATAGGCTTGCGCCACGGCTCGCGACAGGTTTCGGATACGGCCGATATAGGCGGCACGCTCGGTCACGCTGATCGCGCCGCGCGCATCCAGCAGATTGAAGGTGTGCGCCGCCTTCAGGACTTGTTCATACGCAGGCAGCGCCAGCGGCACCTCGATCAGCGCCTTGGCGCGGGTTTCGTAGTCGCCGAAATGGCGGAACAGCGTCTCGGCGTCCGAGTGTTCGAAGTTGTAGGTCGACTGTTCCACTTCGTTCTGGTGATAGACGTCGCCGTAGGTGATGCGACGGCCGGCGTTGGCGCCCGTGCCTTCGGTCCACACCAGGTCGTAAATGCTTTCCACGCCCTGCAGGTACATGGCCAGGCGTTCCAGGCCGTAGGTGATCTCGCCGGTGGTGGGCTTGCAATCGATGCCGCCGACCTGCTGGAAGTAGGTGAACTGCGTCACTTCCATGCCGTTCAGCCACACTTCCCAGCCCAGGCCCCACGCGCCCAGCGTGGGGTTTTCCCAGTCGTCTTCGACAAAGCGGATGTCGTGCTCGGCCGGGTCGATGCCCAGCGCCTTCAGCGAGCCGATGTAGAGCTCCAGGATGTCCGGCGGTGCCGGCTTCAACACCACCTGGTACTGGTAGTAGTGCTGCAGGCGGTTCGGATTCTCGCCATAACGACCGTCGGTCGGACGGCGCGAAGGCTGCACATAGGCAGCGCGCCAGGGTTCCGGGCCCAGCGCCCGCAGGAAGGTTGCGGTGTGCGAGGTTCCGGCGCCCACCTCCATGTCATGGGGTTGCAGGAGCGCGCAGCCCTGCTGGTCCCAGTATTCCTGCAGACGGAGAATGATTTGTTGGAAGGTGAGCATCGTCGCTATCGAAAAAGTGTGGGCCGGACAGGCGGGCTTGCCGGCCAGCCGCCCGATTGTCGCGACACAGGTCGCGGCCGGGCGGCAAAAGCGAGGATTTTACCCGCCCGCGGCAGTACGCGTGCGATTGGTACGTTGCGCGCGTGCGCGTTGGGTGACCAGCGCCGCCAATCCCGCCACGATCAGCATCAGGATGGGCAGGTTGCCGGTAAGCGCATAGGGGGTCAGGCCGGTAGTGCCTTGCACCACGACATCGAGCCGGCCGATGGTGAAGGGCTGCAAGGCGGCCATCACCTGGCCGTCATGACCGATGGCCGCCGTCATGCCGGTGTTGGTGGCGCGCAGCATGGGCCGCCCGGTTTCCCGCACCCGCATCCGCGACATCTGCAGATGCTGGGCGAGCGCGAAGGAATCACCGAACCAGGCCAGGTTGCTGACGTTGGCGAACATGGTCGCGCCCGGGCTGCCATCGGCGCCGGGACGCAATGCCGGCAGCAATTCCTCGCCGAACACGTCCTCGTAGCAGATGTTCATCGCCACATGCTGGTCACGCACGGCAAAGGGTGTCTGGCGCACCGCACCGCGGTCGAAGTCGCCCAGCGGCATCACCATGGCGTCGACGAACCAGCGGAATCCATAGGGAATGAACTCGCCAAAAGGCACCAGGTGGCGTTTGTCGTAACGCTGCGCCGGGCGGCCAGACACCAGCGACTCGGGCGTGGTGTCGGGGCGTACGCCAACCACGCTGTTGTAATAGCGGTCGGCCTGCCCTGGGCCACCCGGATCGTGGATGGCCACGCCCAGCGCCAGTGTGGCTTTCGAGACGGCTGCGGCATCGGTCCACTCGCGCCAGGCGGCCACGCTGAGCTGGTTCTGGAATACCGAAATGGTGGTTTCCGGCAGCACCACCAGCGCAGGCGCCGGCGTCTGATCGGCAGGCGCTGACAGGCTCAGGCTCAGGTGTCGGTCCATCAGGTCCCAGGTCTTGCGGGGATCGAATTTTTCCGACAAGGGGGCGTTGCCTTGCACCAGTCGCACCGGCAGCGGCTCGCCGCTGGGCGTGACCCAGGCCGGCAAGCCCAGGCACCAGCCCGCCACCAGCACGGCCAGCAGGTTCAAGCCAGCGTGGCGGACGGCGTCACGCCATACCCAGGCGGCCCCCAGCAGTGCCGCCACCCAGGCCGCGGCGAAGGCCACGCCGTAGGCGCCTGCGACCGGCGCCCAGCCATGCAGCGGGCCGTCGACATGGGCGTAGGCAATGTTCAACCAGGGGAAGCCGGTGAAGACAGTGGCGCGCAGCCATTCACCCGCCGTCCATGCCAGTGCGAGTGCCAGCGCCGCGCGCAGTGGACGGGCGGTGTCCGATGGCCCGGCAAGCCAGCGTCCGAAGGCGGCAGCCAGCGCCGGGTATATCGACAGATAGACCGACAGCAGGAAGACGCCGCCTGCCGCCAGCGGCGCGGCCATCATGCCGAAGTCATGCAAGCTGATGTACAGCCACGAGATGCCGGCCAGGAAGTTGCCCATGCCGAACAGACCGCCGATCAGGGCGGCCCGGCGCACGGACGCTGCGCGCCAGACGAGCACGGCGAATGTCGCAAAGGCAAGCAGCTGCAGCACGGGCAGCAAGGGAGCGGGAACCGGGCCGGGCGCGAAACTCAGCGCATGGGCGACCCCTGCCAAGGCTGCCAGCAGGGCAGGTGGATACGCGCGCAGTCGTGGACTCAAGGTGGCGAACTCAATGTGGCAGGGCCGCGTGACAAGGCCGGCGCGGCAACCCCGGCCCGGCAAGCAACGCAGCGAATCCAGCGCGAAAAACGCGCTGGAAGGAAGCCACGCAGTTTACTGGACGCTGCGCGTGTCAGCAGGCTCGGCCAGCTGCGTGACACGCAGCCACAGGGCGCGGCGGGCGTCGGCACGGATGACTTCGATGCGTACCCGGTCCAGCTCGACGCGGTCGCCCCGGCGCGGAATCCGGCCCAGGTCGCCGGCCAGCCAGCCGCCCACGGTTTCGTAGTCGTCGTCGGACAGCTCGGTGCCGAAGGCTTCGTTGAAGCGACGGATACCGGCGGTAGCCATGACGCGCCAGCGGTCCTTGCCATCGGGCAGGATCGGCTGTTCGAGATTGGGGTTGTCGTACTCGTCCTCGATCTCGCCAACGATCTGTTCCAGCACGTCTTCGATGGTGATCAGGCCGGCGGTGCCGCCATGCTCGTCGACCACGATGGCGATGTGGTTGCGATTGCTGCGGAATTCGCGCAGCAACACATTCAGGCGTTTCGATTCGGGGATGAACACGGCCGGGCGCAGCAGCGTGCGCAATTCCAGGTCACGGTCGACCACGCAGCGCAGCAAGTCCTTGGCGAGCAGGATGCCGACCACGTTGTCGCGGCTTTCGTCGTAGACCGGGAAACGCGAGTGCGCGGTGGCGATCACGCCGGGCAGCAACTCGTCGAGCGAGCGGGACACTTCGAGCATGTCCATGCGCGAGCGCGGGATCATGATGTCGCCGGCTGCCAGCTCGGACACCGCAAGCACCCCTTCGATCATCGACAGGGCTTCGGCATCGAGCAGATCGCGACCGTAGGCGGCTTCAAGCACGGCCTTCAGGTCTTCGCGATCTTCAGGCTCGCGGTGGATGAGCGCGGACAGACGCTCGAAAAAACTCTTGGGCGGGGATTTTTGCACGCGCGGGGCGTGCGACGGACTCGGAGAAGATTCTGACATCGTCCGGGGGGACTGAGTAATAGGAGGGCTCAGGATACCTGATACGGGTCGGGTATTGCCATGCGCGCGAGGATCTCGATTTCCAGCGATTCCATCTCGGCCTCTTGCTCGGGGTCGAGATGATCGTAGCCCAGCGCGTGCAGCGTGGCGTGGATCACCAGATGGGCGGCGTGGTGCAAAAAGGGCTTCTTCTGCTCCTTGGCTTCACGCACCAAAACGGGGACGCAGATCACGATATCGCCGTGGACCGTGCCGGCCGGATCGGCCCCGTACTCGAAGGTGAGCACGTTGGTCGCATAGTCGCGTTCGCGGAAATCGCGGTTCAGGCGACGCCCTTCGGCTGCACCAACAAGGCGCAGCGTGAAGCTGGCGCCGGCCGGGCCCTCGAGTGCGGCCAGGGCCTGCGCCACCCAGCGGCGTAGCCGCCAGCGCGGCAGGCGAACTTCTTCTGCGACGTTGTACTGAACCGACAGGCTCAGTGCGGTGTCGGCGGGTGGCGGGGGCGCAACGGGGGCTGCCTTGCGTGTTTTCCCGGCGGCTGATTTGCCGGCCGGGGTGGCCTTCGCGGCAGTCTTGGCAGCGGTCTTGACCGCCGTCTTAGTGGCTCGTGTCGCCATATTTCTCGTAGGCTTCGACAATGCGTCCGACCAGCGGGTGGCGGACCACGTCTGCGCTGGTGAACTGGGTGAATGCCAGGCCCTGCACCGATTCCAGCACGCGGGTCGCGTCCACCAGACCGCTGCGCTGATTGCGCGGCAGATCGACCTGGGACGGGTCGCCGGTGATGACGGCGCGACTGCCGAAGCCGATACGGGTCAGAAACATCTTCATCTGCTCGGGCGTGGTGTTCTGCGCCTCGTCCAGGATGATGAAGGAATGATTGAGCGTGCGCCCGCGCATGTAGGCCAGCGGCGCAATCTCGATGGTCTGCTTCTCGAACAGGCGCTGCACCCGCTCGAAACCCAGCAAGTCATACAGCGCGTCGTACAAGGGTCGCAGGTAAGGGTCGACCTTCTGCGACAGATCGCCGGGCAAAAATCCCAGGCGTTCGCCCGCTTCCACCGCCGGGCGCGTCAGTACCAGGCGCTTGACGGTTTCGCGCTCCAGCGCGTCCACCGCGCAGGCCACGGCGAGATAGGTCTTGCCGGTACCGGCAGGGCCCAGGCCGAAGGTGATGTCGTGCGACAGAATATTGCGCAGGTATTCGCGCTGGCGCGGCGTGCGGCCATGCAGGCCGTTGCGCCGCGTGCGCAACACGATTTCCTCGAAGCCGCCCTCGGACGGCACGGCAGGCAGCGGGCGGACTTCGCCCTGGGCTGCACCGAGTTCCACCAGGCCGAGTTGCACGTCATCGATCGACAGGGGTTGAACGCCTGCACGCTGGTGCAAGAAGCCCACGGCAGCGGCGGCCTCATCCGCGCGTTCGCCCTCCAGGCTGATGCGAGCCCCGCGGCGAGACAGGGTGACGTCGTAGGCGGCAGCGATCTGGCGCAGGTTTTCGTCCAGCGGGCCGCAAAGATTGGACAGGACGGCGTTGTCCTCGTCCAGCGTGATGACCGTAGGCGCCGTGCGGCGCGATCCAGAGTTGCTCATGCGGATTGGATATCTCCGAGAAGACGGGTTTGCGGCGAGGCCCGGGGAGCCAGGCGCACGCCATCTGTCGTGGCAATCTGGCCGCGCAAGGTATTGGTCAGAGCGGTGTCGACGTACACGTCGACCATCTGGCCAATCAGGCGTCGCGGTGCCAGGAAGTTCACGATCCGGTTGTTGCCGGTGCGGCCCATCAGTTCTTCCGGGTCCTTGCGCGACGGGCCTTCCACCAGTACACGCTGGGTCGTGCCGACCATGGCCTGGCCAATGGCGGCGGCCTGTTCGTTGATCAGCAGTTGCAGGCGACGCAGTCGCTGCAGCTTGACGATTTCCGGCGTGTCGTCCTGCAAGTCAGCAGCGGGCGTGCCCGGCCGGCGCGAGTACACGAAGGAAAATGCCGTATCGAAGCCCACGTCTTCAATCAGCTTGATGGTTTTCTCGAATTCGTCTTCGGTCTCGCCGGGGAAGCCGACGATGAAGTCGGACGAAAACGTGATGTCTGCACGCGCGGCGCGCAGCCGGCGCACGATGGACTTGAATTCCAGCGAGGTATAGCCGCGCTTCATCGCCATCAGCACCCGGTCGCTGCCCGCCTGCACCGGCAAGTGCAGGAAGGGCACCAGCTTGTCCAGCCGCCCGTGCGCCTCGATCAGCCGTGCCGTCATTTCCTTGGGATGCGAGGTGGTATAGCGGATGCGCTCGATGCCGGGGATCTCGTGCACGTAATCCAGCAGCATGGCGAAGTCCGCGATCTCGCCGGAGTCCCCCATCGGGCCGCGGTAGGCGTTGACGTTCTGCCCCAGCAAGGTGACTTCACGCACGCCCTGGTCGGCCAGGTCGGCGATTTCAACCAGTACGTCGTCGAAGGGGCGCGAGACTTCTTCACCCCGCGTATACGGCACTACACAGAAGCTGCAGTACTTGCTGCAACCTTCCATGATCGATACAAACGCCGTCACCCCTTCCACCCGCGCAGGCGGCAGGTGATCGAACTTCTCGACTTCGGGGAAGCTGATGTCCACCTGCGCGCGGCCGGAGTCGCGGCGCTTGGCAATCATGGCAGGCAGGCGGTGCAAGGTCTGCGGCCCGAACACCACGTCCACATAGGGCGCCCGCGACACGATCGCCGCGCCTTCCTGGCTGGCCACACAGCCGCCGATGCCGATCACCAGATTCGGGTTCTTGCGCTTCAGGTGTTTGACGCGGCCCAGGTCCGAGAACATCTTGTCTTCGGCCTTTTCCCGCACCGAACAGGTGTTGAACAGGATGACGTCAGCATCCTCGGGATTGTCGGTGAGTTCGATCGGCTGATCGGCGTTGAGCACGTCGGCCATCTTGTCCGAGTCGTACTCGTTCATCTGACAACCGAAGGTACGGATGTACAGCTTGCGCGTGGGCGCAGCGGCGCTGGGGGGCGAGGTGGGGAGTGTGTCGGTCATGAGGGTGCCGGAGCGGGGATTATCCCGGGGGCAGGGGGAAGCGAATCGAGGGGCGATTATACGGAAAAGCCCCGTAGGGCCGTCAGCGCACGGCGGGCTCGGCGTTGCCGTCCGCATCCTGGCCGCTTTGATGCGGGGGCACTGCCGCCCTGGTTGCCCCTGCTGTCGTCACAGGCTCGGCCGGCGCCCAGGACGAGCCGCCTGCACGCTTGGCCGCATACATCGCCTGATCGGCGCTTTCAAGAATGCTGCGTGCATCGTTGCCGTGGTCAGGGTAGATGGCCACGCCTATGCTGACATCTACCGTGAGCGCCAAGCCAACCAGTTCCACCGGGGTGCCGATGCGCGAGACCAGCAGGTCGGCTACCCGGCCGGCTACTTCCAGGCTGCGCACGTTTTCCAGAATGACCACGAACTCGTCGCCGCCGAAGCGCACCACCAGGTCCGACGCACGCACGGCATCCAGCATGCGCGGCGCCAGTTCGCGCAGCATCTGGTCGCCGACGGCATGCCCATGCTGGTCGTTGATGGCCTTGAACCCATCCAGGTCCAGCCACAGCAGTGCAAAACCATTGCCACGCTGGCCGGCCCGCATGATGGCGGCACTCAATCTTTCCTGCAGCACCAGACGGTTCGGCAGTTGCGTCAGCGCGTCGTAATAGGCCTGGTGGGCAAGTTCGGCGCGTGCACGTTCCAGTGCCTTGTTGGCCACATCCAGCGCCCGCGTGCGCTCGGTCACGCGCTGTTCCAGCACGCGTTCCGACACCCGCATCGACAGCACCAGGTCTTCCTTGGCCTGCAAGGCCTCGCGCTGCGCGAGTTTCCTTTCCACGTTGGCCACGGTGATGCGGTCTGCCAGTGCAAACGACAAGAGCAGCATTTCGATCGCCGAACCGATCTGCATGCCCTGGGCGGTGACGATATTGCTGGGGATGAGGCCGAAGTTGCGCAAGGACAGCAGCACCACGCCACTGAACAGCATCAGGAAGGCCAGCAAAAACCACTTGGCGCCAGCGCTGCCATGGCGCCAGCACACGCAGGCGGCCACGACGGCAAACACCGAGAACACCGAGCCGCTCACCGACGTGGCAATGGCTGCCGTGCGGTACGACACCAGCGGCATCAGCGCACACACGATGAACGCAACGGCGATGGCAACCAGCATGCGGTCAATCAACGGGGTGTGGCGCCGGGTGGCCAGGAACATGCGCGTGAAGATCGCACCGAACGCCCCGGTGGCCGCCGTCCCGGATGCAAACGCCGCATCTCCCCAGGCAGGGAAGTCGGGCCATAGATACTGGTTGGCCAAGCCGTTCAAGGACGCCTGCCCGATGGCCATGCAGATGGCGAAAGCCACGTAGGCCAGGTACACCGGGTCGCGCAGTGGGAAAAACAGCAGCAGGTTGTACAGGCCCAGCGCCAGCAGCACACCGTAATACAGGAACAGCACGGCGTAGCTGGTGCGCGACTGGGCGGCAAAGGTTTCGTCCTGCCACAGCAGCAGGGGGACGGTCAGCGATCCTTGGGACGCGACACGGATATAGATGGTGGTGGGCGTGTCGGCCGGCAGGCCCAGCGGGAAAACGAAATGGCGATGGTCGACCGGTCGCTTGGCATAGGGCAGGAGATCACCCGTCTTGAAGGAACTGACGCCGTCGCGCATGGGGGCATAGACCGTCACCGAGTCCAGCGTGGGATAGGAAATTTCCAGTCGCCACAGCGCTTCCGGCGCTGGTGATCGCACGGTGAAGCGCAGCCAGTAGGTGCTCAGGCTGTAGCCGAAATTGATGTCGCCCTGCTTGCTGGCGGGAAGCTGCCACGCGTCCGGGGGAGCATTGCGGACGGCGTCGAGACTCATCGAGCCTGAGCGGTCTTCCAGATATTCGGTGTGCCGGGCGGCGTCGATGGCGCCTTCGGCATGGTTCGTCAACAGAATTGCCGATAGCTTGCTGCGGTCGTCCACGGGCAGCGTGGCATCTGCGGGGTGACTGGCGCCCGAGTCTTGTGCCCAGACGGGCATTGAGAGCAACAGGCTCAACAAGGCGAGCAGCCATCCGCAAGCGATCAGACGCGTGCGAAGCGATACCGTGCAGCAAGCGGGGAGCCGGTCGGGCAGTGGCCTGGGGCGGCTGCCGGCGATGCCCGATGCGCGACGCGACATGCCAAAAGAATCGAGCACGGAGTGGGCAGCGGGAAGCAAGGTGATACCGGTTCAGGAGCTTGCTGGACAGTTGAGCGTGTCTTGCTTGTATCGCTATCAGCTCGTGCTGGGAAGCCGGTCGTGCACGGTCGATGTTTTTTGGCGAAACGGTTCTGGCGGCAGAAAAAACAAAGCCCTGATCCGCAGAACGGAACAGGGCTTTGTCTTCGAGTATTGGTGGCGCATCAGGGACTCGAACCCCGGACCTGCGGATTATGATTCCGTCGCTCTAACCAACTGAGCTAATGCGCCAAGACCGCTAATTTAGCATAAATTTTGATTCGTGCAAGTCGAAACCGGGTAGAAATCAAAAAGCAGGCAAAAAAACGGCCCGGCGTAGCCGGGCCGATATAGGGTCACGCAATCACACGCTCAAAACTGCTCGCGGGGGGAGCGTGTCATCGGTGTCAAAAGAGAAGTTTCGGCATATACCGGCCGCATCCGCGACCACCACATACCCAACCCTCGTCTGAGACTGCAGTGTAGGCCGCAAGCTCTGACACCGACCTGAACATCGGTCATCCCCGCTTTATTTCAGCGAACCGGCGTTGCCGCGGCGCCGGTTGCCGCCGCTTCCGCGGTGTTGCGGCGTTCGGTCAGGCCACCGCCCAGCGCCTTGTACAAGGTCACCTGGCTGGTCAGCGCCGACAGCTGCGTCGTGATGAAGCCTTGTTGTGCCGAGTACAGCGCACGCTGCGAATCCAGCGAGGTCAGGTAGCTGTCGATGCCGCCGCGATAGCGCGCTTCGGACAAGGTGTAGGTCCGCTGCGCAGCATCGGTCAGGGCTTGCTGGGCATCCAGCTGCTCGCCGATGGTGCCGCGCACTGCCAGCGCATCCGAGACTTCGCGGAAGGCCGACTGGATGGTCTGCTCGTACTGCGCCACGTAGATGTCGCGGCCGACCACTGCGCCCTCATAGTTGGCGCGAATGGCGCCGCCGTCGAAGATCGGCAAGGTGATCTGCGGCGAGAACGACCAGGTGCGTGCGCCGCCTTCGAACAGGCTCGACAGCGCGGTGCTGGCCAGGCCGACGCTGGATGTCAGCGAAATGCTCGGGAAAAAGCGCGCACGTGCCGCACCGATGTTGGCATTGGCGCCGCGCAGCAGGTGTTCGGCCTGCTGGATATCGGGGCGGTACTGCAGCAGATCGGACGGCAGGCCGGCAGGCAGTTCAGCCAGCAGGCGGGCATCGCGCAGGGTTTGCGTGGGCGACGGCTCGGCCGGCAGCGCATTGCCTACCAGCAGGCGCAGCGCATTTTCGTCCTGGGCGATCTGGGATGTGAAGCGCGCGGCGTCGGCCCGTGCGGTTTCGACCGAGGTGCGCGCCTGATTCACTTCCAGGTCGTTCGCCACGCCGTATTCGAAGCGGCTTTGCGTGAGCTTGAAGGACTCGCGCTGGCTGGCCAGGGTGTCTTGCGCCAGACGCAGGCGCTGACGGTCGGCCAGCAGGGTCAGATAGGCATTGGCCACTTCCGACACCAGACTGATCTGGCTGCTGCGACGTGCGTCCTCGGTTGCCAGGAATTCTTCCAGTGCCTGCTCGCGCAGGTTGGCCACGCGGCCGAAGAAGTCCAGCTCGAAGGCGCTGAAGCCCAGGCCCACCGCCACCTGTTGCGAGGTGCGTGCCTGACCGCTGGTGCTGAGCGCAGCCGGCGTGCGCTGGCGCACGCCGTCGCCCGTGGCATTGATGGTGGGCAGACGCGCGGCCGACTGGATCTGGTACAGCGCACGGGCGCGCTCGATGTTCAGCGCCGCCACGCGCAGGTCGCGGTTGTTGGCGAGGGCCGACTCGATCAGGCTTTGCAGATAGGGGTCGGCAAAGAATTCACGCCAGCCGATCTCGGCCACCGGCACGGTCGGGGTGGCGCCAGCCGCCACATTGGCGTCGTAGGCCGGCCCGGTGGGCCAGGCTGCGTCGACCGGCGCGACCGGTCGTTCGTAGCGCGGTGCGAGCGAGCATGCGCTCAGTGCCAGCACCAGCGCCAGGGGGACGAAGGGCTTCATCATCGAAGCTTTCGGTTTGATCATCTTAAGCATCCTTGGTGCCGGATTCGATCGCGGCATCATGGTTCGGCCGGTCTTTGGCCTTGGTAAAGGTGCGCAGGATCACGACGAAGAACAGCGGCACGAAGAAGATCGCCAGCACGGTCGCGGCAATCATCCCGCCCATCACGCCGGTACCGATGGCGTTCTGGCTGCCGGAACCGGCGCCGGTGCTGATGGCCAGCGGCAACACGCCCAGAATGAACGCGAGCGAGGTCATCAGAATCGGGCGCAGACGCATGCGAACGGCTTCCAGCGTGGCTTCCGTGAGGCCCTTGCCTTCTTCGTACAGGTCCTTGGCGAATTCCACGATCAGAATCGCGTTCTTCGCCGACAGGCCGATCGTGGTCAACAGCCCCACCTGGAAGTACACGTCGTTGGACAGCCCGCGTCCGGTCGCGGCCACCAGGGCCCCGAAGACGCCCAGCGGCACCACCAGCATCACCGAGAACGGAATCGACCAGCTTTCATACAGCGCAGCCAGACACAGGAACACCACCAGCAGCGAAATGCCATACAGCAGCGGTGCCTGCGAGCCCGACAGGCGCTCTTCGTACGACAGGCCGGTCCACTCGAAGCCGAAGCCCGGCGGCAATTCCTTCATCAGGCTTTCCATGGTGTTCAGCGCCTGGCCGGAACTTGCGCCGGGGGCGGGCGAACCCTGGATCTGGATCGACGACACGCCGTTGTAACGCTCGAGCTTGGGCGAACCCGTAACCCAGCGGCCGGTGGCAAACGACGAGAACGGCACCATGTCGCCCTGGTTGTTGCGCACGTACCAACGGTCCAGGTCACCCGGCAACATCCGGAATTTCGCGTCGGCCATCAGGTACACCTTCTTCACACGACCTTTGTCGATGAAGTCGTTGATGTACGAGCCGCCCCAGGCGGTGGACAGGGTGGCGTTGATGTCGCTGACTGCGATGCCCAGCGCGCTGGACTTCTCGAAGTCGACGTCGACCTGGTACTGCGGCGTGTCATCCATGCCGTTCGGACGAACCTGCGACAGCACCGTGGGGTGTTGGGCAGCCGCGCCCAGCAACTGGCCGCGTGCCTGCATCAGGGCGTCGTGGCCCAGACCTGCGCGATCCTGCAGCATGAAGTCGAAGCCGGTGGCGTTACCCAGCTCGATGATTGCCGGCGGCGGGAACGCGAACACCGAGGCGTCGCGGATCTGCGAGAACGCGCCCATCGCACGGCCGACGATGCCGCTGGCCTTGGATTCCGGTGTCTTGCGCTCGCTCCAGTCTTTCAGGCTTACGAAGCCGATGGCCATGTTCTGGCCGCGGCCGGCGAAGCTGAAGCCGGTCACCGTGAAGATCGAGTTGACGTTGTCTTTCTCTTTCTCCATGTAGTGCTTCTCGACCTGGGACACCACACCTTGCGTGCGTTCCATCGAGGCGTTCGCAGGCAACTGGATCTGCGTGAACAGAATCCCCTGGTCTTCGTCAGGCAGGAAGGAGCTGGGCAGCTTGGTGAACAGGAACACCATGCCGCCAACCAGCAGCACGTACATCACCAGGTAGGGGATGCCGCGACGCAGGATGTGCGCAACCGAGGCCTCATACTTGACGGTGGCGCGGTCGAAATTGCGGTTGAACCAGCCGAAGAAGCCCTTCTTGGCGCCGTGATGGCCCTTCGGAATCGGCTTGAGCATGGTCGCGCACAGCGCGGGCGTCAGCGTCAGCGCCACCACTACCGACAAGGCCATGGCCGAGACGATCGTGATCGAGAACTGGCGATAGATCGCGCCCACCGAGCCGCCGAAGAAGGCCATCGGCACGAACACGGCCGACAGCACCAGCGCAATACCGACCAGTGCGCCGGTGATCTGTCCCATGGACTTGCGGGTGGCTTCGGTTGGCGACAAGCCTTCCTCGGCCATCACCCGCTCGACGTTTTCCACCACCACGATCGCATCGTCCACCAATAGCCCGATTGCCAGCACCATGCCGAACATGGTCAGGGTATTGATGGAGAAGCCTGCCGCAGCCAGCACCCCGAAGGTTCCCAGCAGCACTACCGGCACCGCGATCGTCGGGATCAGCGTGGCGCGGAAATTCTGCAGGAACAGGTACATCACCAGGAACACCAGCAGAATGGCTTCGCCCAAGGTGTGGATCACGCCTTCGATCGAGATTTTCACGAAGGGCGTGGTGTCGTACGGGTAACGGATTTCCATCCCGGCCGGGAAGAATTCCTTCAGCTCGTTCAGGCGCGACTTCACCGCAGCAGCCGTGTCCAGCGCATTGGCGCCAGTAGCCAGGTTGATGGCGAAACCGGCGGCGGGCTGGCCGTTGAACTTGCTGTCGAAGCCGTAGTTTTCGGCACCGAGCTCGATACGCGCGACATCGCGCAGGCGAACCTGCGAGCCGTCCTGGTTGACGCGCATGATCACTGCGCCGAACTGCTCGACGGTCTGCAGGCGGCTTTGCGCGTTGATCGAGGCGTTCAACTGCGTGCCGGGCACGGCGGGGGCGCCGCCCAGCTGGCCGACCGAGATCTGCGCATTCTGCGAGGTCAGCGCCGTGCGCACGTCACCGGTGGTCAGCTTGTAGCTGTTGAGCTTGGACGGATCGAGCCAGATCCGCATGGCGTACTGCGAACCGAACAAGGTGATGTCGCCCACGCCCGGCACCCGGCTGATCGGGTCCTGGACATTGGCGGCCACGTAGTCGGACAAGTCGTCGCGACCTTGCGTGCCGTCGGTCGACACGAACGCAGCCACCATCAGGAAGCCGGCGCTGGCCTTGGACACCCGGATACCCTGCTGCTGCACTTCCTGCGGCAGCAGTGCGGTGGCCAGCTGCAGCTTGTTCTGCACCTGCACCTGGGCGATGTCGGGGTTGGTGCCGGCCTGGAAGGTCAGCGTGATCTGCACCGTGCCGGACGAATCGCTGGTCGAGGCCATGTAGCGCAGACCGTCGATGCCGTTCATGCGCTGCTCGATCACCTGCGTGACCGTGTCTTCCAGGGTCTTGGCCGACGCGCCCGGGTAGGTGGCGTTGATCTGGACCTTGGGCGGCGCGATCTGCGGGTATTGCGATACCGGCAGTGTGGTGATCGACAGCACGCCCGCAAGCATGATGACGATGGCGATCACCCACGCAAAGATGGGCCGATCGATGAAAAATTTTGCCATGAACGCGATTCCTTATTTCGTCGGCGCGGGAGCCGGCGTGGCAGCCGGTGCCGGCGTACCAGCCGGGGCGCCTGCTGCTGCGCCTGCGGCCGGTGCGGCGATCGCGGCGGGAACCGCTTCGACCGTGGCGCCAGCCTTCACGCGCTGCACGCCTTCGACGATGACCCGGTCGCCGGCCTTCAGGCCCGACTGGATCACCCACTTGTCGCCGACGGCCTGGCCGGCTTCAAGCTGGCGAATCTCGACCTTGTTCTCGGCATTGACGACCATGGCGGTCGGACGGCCCTTCTGGTCACGTGTGACGCCTTGCTGGGGCACCAGCAGCGCGTTGTCGTCGACCGCTTCGGTCAGGCGGGCACGCACGAACATGCCGGGCAGCAATTCCTGCTTGGGATTCGGGAACACCGCGCGCAAGGTCACACCTGAGGTCGACGGGTCGACCGCGACGCTGGCGAACTGCAGTTCGCCTTCCTGGCCGAAGACGGTGCCGTCTTCCAGCACCAGCTTCACACGTGCCTTGTCCTGACCGGCGCTTTGCAGCTTGCCGCTGGCCAGATCACGCCGCAGCTTCAGCAATTGCGTGCTGGATTGCGACAGATCAACGTAGATCGGGTCAAGTTGGTGGATAGTTGTCAGTGCATTGGTCTGATTTGCGGTCACCAGCGCACCTTGCGTCACCGTCGACATGCCGATCCGGCCCGAAATCGGCGCGACCACGCGGCTGTAGGCCACGTTGATGCGAGCGGACTCCACCGTGGCGCGTGCGGCGGCCACATCGGCCTGGTTCTGCTTCAGCGTGGCGCTGGTGTCGTCGAATTCCTGCTTGCTGATGGCGTTGATGGCCACCAGTTCCTGGTAGCGCTTGGCGCGCGATGCAGTGGCCGCGACATTGGCTTCTGCACGTGCAAGCGATGCGCGTGCACTTTCCAGCGTGGCCTGGTAGACCTCGGGATTGATCTGATACAGCTGCTGGCCGGCTTTGACGTCCGTGCCTTCGGTGAACAGGCGCTTCTGAATGACGCCGTTTACCTGCGGGCGAACTTCAGCCACGACAAAGGCAGAGGTGCGGCCAGGCAGCTCGTTGTTCAGGGCGTATTGCTGGGGCTGGAGCGTAACCACGCCAACTTTGACGGGGGCAGCAGGAGCCGCAGGCGCTTGCTCAGCCTTTTTGCCGCAGGCGGCCAAGGTGGTCAGAGCAACCAGGCAGGCTGCCGTGGTCAGTCGCAGAGAGTGTCGGGGAACGCGCATCGAACGCCTCGGGGAAATGAACGGGATCGGTAATGGCCAATGACAATGCGCCACCCTGCATCGAGCAGGATGACTTGAAATTGTGTGTCTGTGATGAATGGTGCAGTGCGGCAATGGCCGCGTCAACATCGCTGCCATGGCAGGAGTTCGAATATACATCCATGGATGTATCTAAACAAGTGTAAAAACGCAGCGAAAAAAACGGCCCCCAAGCGGGGGCCGTTTCATGTCCATCCGAATTACGGACGGACGGTCAATCGTGCAGATTGATGAATTGGCTCAATCTTCGATGCGGTTGTCCTTGGTTTCGCGGACGAACAAGGTACCGATGACCAGCGTCATCGCCGCAATGATGATCGGATACCACAGCCCGCTGTAGATATTGCCGGTGGCTGCCACGATGGCAAACGAGGTGGTCGGCAGGAAACCGCCGAACCAGCCGTTACCAATGTGGTACGGCAGACTCATCGAGGTGTAGCGAATACGCGTCGGGAACATTTCCACCAGCATGGCCGCAATCGGACCGTAGACCATCGTGACCAGCAGAACCAGATAAGCCAGCAGCGCGATGGTCACCACCGTGTTGATCTGCGCAGGATCCGCCTTGGCGGGGTAACCCGCCGCACGAATGCCATCCGTCAGGTTCTTGCGCAGGTCGGCGGTGCGGGTCTTCATCTCGTCCGCAGCCAGGCCGCGACCTTCGAAGGAGCTGATCACCTTGTCGCCGATCTTGACCTGCGCCACCGTTCCCGGTGCCGCTGCCTGGTTGTCGTAGCTGACCGAATTGGCGGCCAGGAACGATTTGGCGATGTCGCAAGAGCTGACGAACTGCGCAGTGCCGACCGGGTTGAACTGGAACGAGCAGGTCTTGGGGTCGGCCACCACCACCACCGGCGCATTTGCCTGGGCAGTCTCAAGCGCCGGGTTGGCGTAATGGGTGATCGCCTTGAACACCGGGAAGTAGGTCAGGATGGCCAGCAGGCAGCCGGCCATGATGATCGGCTTGCGCCCGATCTTGTCCGACAGGATGCCGAAGACCACGAAGAATGGCGTACCGATCAACAGCGCAATCGCGATGTAGATGTTGGCCGTCGTGGCCTCGATCTTCAGTGTCTGTGTCAGGAAGAACAAGGCATAGAACTGACCCGTGTACCAGACCACGGCCTGACCGGCGGTCACGCCGAACAGCGCCAGCAGCACCAGTTTCAGGTTGCCCCACTTGCCGAAGGACTCGGTCAGCGGCGCCTTGGAGGTCGTGCCTTCTTCCTTCATGCGCTTGAAGGCAGGCGATTCGCTCAGTTGCAGGCGAATCCACACCGACACGCCCAGCAGCACGATCGACACCAGGAAGGGAATGCGCCAGCCCCAGGCGAGGAAGGCCTCTTCACCCAGCCAGGTACGTACGCCCAGGATCACCAGCAGCGACAGGAACAGGCCAAGCGTGGCGGTGGTCTGGATCCAACTGGTGTAGAAGCCGCGTTTGCCGTGCGGTGCGTGTTCGGCAACATAGGTTGCCGCGCCACCGTACTCGCCGCCCAGCGCCAGGCCCTGCACCAGCCGCAGCACGATCAGGATGATCGGGGCGGTGATGCCGATGGAGGCATAGGAGGGCAGGATACCGACCAGGAAGGTCGACACGCCCATCAGCAAGATCGTGATCAGGAAGGTGTGCTTGCGGCCGACCAGGTCACCCAGGCGACCGAATACCAGTGCGCCGAAGGGACGCACGGCAAAACCGGCCGCAAATGCCATCAACGCGAAGATGAATGCCGCGGTTTCGTTCACGCCCGAGAAGAAGTGGCGCGCGATGATCGCCGCGAGCGATCCGTATAGATAAAAGTCGTACCACTCGAAGACCGTACCCAGCGACGAGGCAAAAATCACCTTTCGCTCTTCCTTGCTCATCGGACGCGGTTGGCCGTCCGCGTGGGCAGTGATTGTGCTCATGACATCCATCTCCCTGGATTCGGCGCCGCTTGATAGTGTTTGAATTGCGGAGCCGGACTGACCCGGCGGGGCCAGCCTGAACACAGAGTAGGAAGGGTGTCTGACTCGATACTGACGTTATGCTTACGAAATGCTGAACGTGGTTTTTCGAGCCTGTCAGGTGAGCGGTAGAAATCGCGGAAAGCGAGTAATGACGCGGGTTCCGGGGTGGTCAGCGATAGGTTCCTGGGAGTTTCCCGCAATCGTCACGCTTCCACCATGCCGCAGCGCAATTTCGCGCACGATGGCCAGTCCCAGGCCACTGCCGTCCGCAGTCGTGCCCAGGATTCGATAGAAGCGGTCGAACACGCGCAGCCGCTCGGCTTCCGGGATGCCCGGGCCGGAATCGTCGACTTCCAGCACCACCTGGTCTGCCTCGCCGTACAGGCGAACCGTGACGGTTCCGCCGGCCGGGGTATAGCGCAAGGCATTGTCGATCAGGTTGTTCAGCAACTCTGCCAGCAACAGCGGATTGCCTTCCACCAGCAGCGGCAGCTCGTCGCTTTCCAGTCCCAGGTCGAGCTGGCGATGCATGGCCTCGGCCACCCAGCTGAGCGTCTGGTCGCGCGCGACCGCCTGCATGTCGACCTCCACGAAGCCGGCGCGGCTGCGGGCGGGGTCTTCGGCGCGTGCCAGCGCAAGCAGCTGATTGACCAGTCGGGTCGTGCGTTCCGAACTGGTGATCAGCTGCCGCAGGCTGGCTTGCATGTCTTCGGGGCTGGCATTGCGCAACGCCAGTTCGGCCTGGGTGCGCAGGCCCGCCAGTGGGGTCTTCATCTGATGCGCGGCGTCGGCCACGAAGCGCCGTTGGGCTTGCACGTTGGCCGCCTGGCGGGCCAAAAGATCATTCATGGCGGCAACCAGCGGCGCGATTTCCTGCGGGGCTTCGCGTTCGTTGATCGGCGACAGGTCATCCGGGCGGCGGGCCCGCAGGCGCGCCTGCAAGGCGTTGAGCGGCGCAATGCCGCGCGACAGGCCGAACCACACCAGCAGCACGGCCACCGGCAGCACGATGAACTGCGGAATGATCACCCCCTTGATGATCTCGTTGGCCAGCTGCGCCCGTTTTTCCAGCGTTTCCGCCACCTGGACCAAGGCCGGCTGCACCCCGCGTGCACCGCGCGAATCCACCCAGGTGTACGCGATACGGATGCCAAAGCCCCGCAATACGTCATCGCGGTACTGGATCACGCCTGGCAGCGGTGGTTCCAGTTCGGGCGGCAGGGGCAGTTCGCGGTCGCCGCCCAGGTGCTCGCCCCGGCTGCCCAGCACCAGATAGAACACGCTGTCGGTTTCGTCGGCGCGCAGCATGTCGGTGGCGGGCAAGGGCAGGCGCAGACTGGCGCGGCCGTCGACCTCGCGGACCTGCTGCGCCAGCACCAGCACGTTGTTGGCAAGCCCACGGTCGTAGGGAGCGTTGGCGATGGCCTGCGCCACCACGTAGGTGATCGCAACGCTCATCGGCCAGAGCAGGAATAGCGGCGCCAGCATCCAGTCGAGGATTTCGCCGAACAGTGATCGCTGTGGCGGCTCGAAGGTGGGTCCGACCGAGCCCTGGCGTACGGCGGCAAGCGCCTCGTGGTTGATCTCGCCGTCCGGTGTGGCGGACCCTGGCGGGGCGGACCCGGGCGAGGGCGCAGGAGGCAGGGTCAAGGGGAGGAGCTCGACTGGCAAGGTCAGTTGACTCGGAGCCGGCGTGCCCGGGGTCGGCAGGCCGGCGTCCAGATCGTCGGATTCAGCATCGGATCGGACGCCTGGCGCTGCGACCCGCGCGGCGTCATGCGCTGACCTGGGTGCTGGTGTCGCGCTCCAGGCAGTAGCCCAGGCCGCGCACCGTGGCGATCTTCACGCCGGGTTCGAGCTTTTTGCGCAGGCGGTGCACATAGACCTCAATGGCGTTGGTGCTGACTTCCTCGCCCCATTCGCACAAATGATCGACAAGTTGTTTCTTGCTGACCATGCGACCGCTGCGCTGCAGCAGAATCTCCAGCAGGCTGACTTCGCGGGCTGACAGTTCGACCGCCTGCTCGTCGACCGTGACAACCCGGCCCACCTGGTCAAACGACAGACGACCGTGGCGCAATACTGTCGGGCCGCCGCCCGCGCCGCGTCGGGTCAGCGCGCGCACGCGGGCCTCGAGTTCGGACAGCGCGAAGGGCTTGGCCATATAGTCGTCGGCCCCCAGGTCCAGGCCCTTGACCCGCTGCTCGATGCTGTCGGCCGCCGTCAGAATCAGCACTGGCATATGGGAATTGCGGGCGCGCATGCGGCGCAGCACTTCCAGCCCGCTGAGTTTGGGCAGGCCGATGTCGAGAATCAGCAGATCGAAGGGCTGGGCCGCCAGGGCGGCGTCGGCCGATGCGCCGTCGTGCACGGCATCCACGGCATAGCCGTTCTGACGCAGCGAGCGTGACAGGCCGTCGGCCAGAATGCTGTCGTCTTCGGCGATGAGTATGCGCATGGCGGGAATTGTACGAGGGGGGCTTGTGACTGGCTATACGGGCCGTACCTGGGGTAGGCGGACGTGGGGTGATTGCCTTGTGATGCTCAGGCGTTGTCGGACCTGTGGCGGGAATCACACCAGGATCTTGCTATCCACACTGTTTTTTTATACAGTAGTGGTCGATGACATAATTCGATCCCGCCGCAAGGGCTGTCTCAGACAACTGCGTCAGACATCTGCGCGGGCACTGCGCCGGGCTTGATCGAAATCAAGACTGAACCATCAAGATTGAACCCTCAGCCTGAACATCCAGACTGACATCTCAAAGGACGATACATGGAAGACACCAAGGCCTCCAAGGCAGCTGCCGCTGCTGCAGCTGCGGCTACGGCAGAGAAATCCAAGGCGCTGGCCGCCGCGCTCGCCCAGATCGAGAAGCAGTTCGGCAAGGGTTCGGTCATGCGCTACGGCGACAACGAAGTCGAACATGACATCCAGGTCGTGTCCACCGGCTCGCTGGGCCTGGACATCGCGCTCGGCGTCGGCGGCCTGCCGCGCGGCCGTGTGGTCGAAATCTACGGTCCGGAATCCTCGGGCAAGACCACGCTCACGCTGCAAGTCATTGCCGAAATGCAGAAGATCGGCGGCACCTGCGCCTTCATCGATGCGGAACACGCACTGGATGTCCAGTACGCATCCAAGCTGGGCGTGAACCTGACCGACCTGCTGATCTCGCAGCCGGACACCGGGGAGCAAGCGCTGGAAATCACCGATGCGCTGGTGCGCTCGGGCTCGGTTGACCTGATCGTGATCGACTCGGTGGCGGCGCTCACGCCCAAGGCCGAAATCGAAGGCGAGATGGGCGATTCGCTGCCTGGCCTGCAGGCGCGGCTGATGAGCCAGGCGCTGCGCAAGCTGACCGCCACGATCAAGCGCACCAATTGCATGGTGATCTTCATCAACCAGATCCGCATGAAGATCGGCGTGATGTTCGGCAACCCCGAGACCACCACCGGTGGCAATGCGCTGAAGTTCTACGCCTCGGTGCGCCTGGACATCCGTCGTACCGGTTCGATCAAGAAGGGCGACGAGGTGGTCGGCAACGAAACCCGCGTCAAGGTCGTGAAGAACAAGGTCTCGCCGCCGTTCAAGAGCGCCGAATTCGACATCATGTATGGTGCCGGCATCTCGCGCGAAGGCGAAATCATCGACCTGGGCGTGACTGCAGGCATCGTGGAAAAGTCAGGCGCCTGGTTCAGCTACAACGGCGAACGCATCGGTCAAGGCAAGGACAATGCGCGCGAGTTCCTGAAGGAACGTTCGGCCATGGCTTACGAGATCGAAAACCGCGTGCGCGAACAGCTGGGCGTGTCGGCGCGTGCGCCGGGCAAGGCTCCTGCTGCCGCAGCCGCTGCTGCTGAAGGCCCGGCAGAGTGAGCGAAGATCGGCCTGCCCGCCAGGGCTGGCCGTCGGCATCGGCTCGGCGCGCCCGCTCGGGTGCGTTCGAGCGAGCGTCGAACGGCGCGTTGGACGACGACGCGTTCGACATCAAGTCCGACCCGAAATACGACCGCACGTCCGACTCCAGATCCGGTGCCTCGCCAGACAAGAAAGCTGGCGGCGGTTTCGGTTCCAGTTTCCGCAAGAAATCGACATCAGCCGCCGACCCGGGCGGCTTCAGTCGTTCCAGCGAGCAAAAGTCACGCTCGCGCAGCCGTGCCGCGTCCGCCCCGGAACCCGTGGTGGTCGACGGTTTCACGCGTTCCAGCCAGCAGCCCACGCTTAAAAAGACACCGCGTCCGGACGGACCTTCGCTGAAAATGCGTGCGGCCGATTATCTGTCACGGCGCGAGCACAGCCGGTTCGAGCTCGCCCGCAAGCTGGGGCGCTGGTCCGACAACCGTGAAGAAATCGAGGCGGTGCTGGACGCCATGGTTCGCGAGGGCTGGATGTCTACAGCGCGCTTCGTGCAAAGCGTGGTGCATCGTCGAGCGCCCAAGCAGGGCACCTCACGCATCGTCCAGGAGTTGCGCCAGCACGGTATCGACCAGACCGAGATCGAGGCCGTCAAACCAGACCTGCAGGCGTCCGAATTCGTGCGCGCCCAGACGGTCTGGCACAAGCGCTTCGGCGCCGTGGCGCCAGACCGCGAGGGCTGGGCCAAGCAGGCGCGTTTCCTGGCGGCGCGGGGCTTTTCGCAAGACGTCATCCGGCGGGTATTGGGCGGCGAAGACGATCCCGCATGATCGGAATCGCTGCGCAACAAGCGGTGTGGCGTTGCTGCTCGGCCCTAGGGGTTACCAGGTACTAAACCGGTCGGTGCGTTATACTCCTCGGGATTTTTCGCCCAGGCGAGAAGAACGTCGGCCTGCAGTGGTCATATAGAAGACTTGGATGAAGATCAGGATGGGCATGTACGACGCCTGTCCACGGGCTCATCTGCGCTATAGGACGCAAGCAAGCACGTTTCGACTCGCCAGCGGAATGGACTTCACGGACTTAACCGTCTTTCTGAGCAAAATCCGGCACGACTGCGGCGCGATTCCAACACGGAGCGCGCAAGATGTTCCTAGGGTTTTTACCAGGTTGTACGGTGAGGTGAATGTACATCGCGTCTCGCAGTTCGCTTCTTGTCGTTCGCGTCTGTCTTATCGTTACTGACTTCCTTGGCGTACAGACCGGCCTCGTGCCGTGTTCCTCTCAGGCTCAAGATTTCCTCTATGGCCCCTTGCCCCACGTTCCTGTCTGCTTTCCCCGTCACTGGCTGCCGCGCGCTGGCTGCTGGCGTGGGCGTGCCGGCCGGTTGGGCAAAGGTGTTCGTGCGGAAGCAGTCCGAGGTCCATCCGAAAGATCCCGTTTTCTTCTCAGCCGCCGGTTTGCCTAGTGCACCCCCGGCATCCCCGTTTGTCGTTACGTCCCGACGTGCAACGCCAGCCTGGCGTAACACGACGGGGTCTGCCGGACATCTGGCCGATCGTAGCGGCTTTTTCACCGCATTCCCCTGACAGCGAAGGCTCCGCATGAAAATCCACGAGTACCAGGGCAAAGAGCTTCTCAAGAAGTTTGGCGTTACCGTTCCGCGCGGCTTCCCCGCGTTCTCGGTCGATGAGGCCGTTGAAGCAGCCGAAAAGCTCGGCGGCCCGGTATGGGTCGTCAAGGCCCAGATCCACGCCGGTGGCCGTGGCAAGGGCGGCGGCGTCAAGCTCGCCCGTTCGATCGAAGAAGTGCGCACGCTTGCCAATGAAATCCTCGGCATGCAACTGATCACGCACCAGACCGGTCCGGAAGGCCAGAAAGTCGGCCGTCTGTTGATCGAAGAAGGCGCGGACATCAAGAAAGAACTGTATATCGGCATCGTCACCGATCGCGCCACGCAGAAGATCGGCGTGATGGCGTCGAGCGAAGGCGGCATGGACATCGAAGAAGTGGCGCACAACACGCCGGAAAAGCTTCTGAAGGTGTTCGTTGACCCCGTCGTCGGTCTGACCGACGAAGATGCAACCACCCTGATGCGTGGCATCGGCGTGCCGGATGCATCGATGCCGCAAGCCATCGACCAGTTGAAGAAGCTGTATCAGGTCTATCAAGAGACCGATGCATCGCTGGCCGAAATCAACCCCCTGATCCTGACCGGCAAGGGCGAGATCATCGCACTGGACGCGAAGTTCAACTTCGATCCGAACGCGCTGTTCCGTCACCCGGAAATCGTCGCCTACCGCGACCTGGCCGAAGAAGATCCGGCTGAAATCGAAGCCAGCAAGTTCGACCTGGCCTACATCCAGCTCAAAGGCAACATCGGCTGCCTGGTCAACGGCGCAGGCCTGGCCATGGCCACCATGGACACCATCAAGCTGTTCGGCGGCGAGCCGGCCAACTTCCTGGACGTGGGCGGCGGCGCAACCGCCGAGAAGGTCACGGAAGCCTTCAAGATCATGTTGAAGAACCCGGACGTCAAGGCGATCCTGGTGAACATCTTCGGCGGCATCATGCGCTGCGACGTCATCGCCGAAGGCGTGATCACCGCTTGCCGCGCTGTCGACCTGAAGGTGCCGCTGGTGGTTCGCATGAAGGGCACCAACGAAGCGTTGGGCAAAGAGCTGCTGGCCAAGTCGGGCCTGCCGATCATCAGCGCCGACAGCATGGCCGAAGCGGCCACCAAAGTCGTTGCCGCTGCCGCAGCTGTTGCCAAGTAATAGATACCGGGAACTCGCTACATGTCGATTCTGATCAACAAAGATACCAAAGTCATCACCCAGGGCATCACCGGCAAGACGGGTCAGTACCATACCCGCGGCTGCCGTGATTACGCGAACGGCAAGGCTGCGTTCGTTGCTGGCGTGAACCCCAAGAAGGCCGGCGAAGATTTCGAAGGCATCCCGATCTTTGCCAGCGTCAAAGACGCCAAGGCCGAGACCGGCGCCACCGTGTCGGTCATCTATGTGCCGCCGGCAGGTGCTGCCGCCGCCATCTGGGAAGCCGTTCAGGCCGAACTGGACCTGGTGATCTGCATCACCGAAGGCATCCCCGTCCGTGACATGGCCGAACTGAAGGCACGCATGGCCGCCGCCGGTTCGAAGACCCTGCTGCTGGGACCGAACTGCCCGGGCCTGATCACGCCGGACGAAATCAAGATCGGCATCATGCCCGGTCACATCCACCGCAAGGGCCGCATCGGCATCGTCAGCCGCTCGGGCACCCTGACCTATGAAGCCGTGGCACAAGTCACGGAACTGGGCCTGGGCCAGTCGAGCGCCGTCGGTATCGGTGGCGATCCGATCAACGGCCTGAAGCACAAGGACGTGCTCGAGCTGTTCAACAACGACCCGGAAACCGACGCCGTCATCATGATCGGCGAAATCGGCGGCCCGGACGAAGTTGACGCGGCACGTTGGGCCAAGGACAACATGAAGAAGCCGGTCGTCGGCTTCATCGCGGGCGTCACCGCCCCGGCAGGCAAGCGCATGGGCCACGCCGGCGCGCTGATCTCCGGTGGCGACGACACGGCGCAAGCCAAGCTCGACGTGCTCGAGGCGTGCGGTATCCGCACCACCAAGAACCCGTCGGAACTGGCCAAGCTGCTGAAGTCCGTCATGTAAAGCAATTCGGGCATCAGGGTTCTCCGCGGGGGGAGCCCGGATTCCCGGCATCCGGGCAACGTGTTACGTTGCCCCACCGTGCAGTCGTCACGGTGTGCTATCGCCGGCCCGCCGTTGCAAGACGGCGGGTCGGCGTTTCAATTTAGAGTCCTGGAGGACCGAATGATCGAATACTTGGAAGGCATGCACTGGGGTGCCGTGTTCCAGATCATCCTGATCGACATCCTGCTGGGTGGCGACAATGCCGTGGTGATTGCCCTGGCATGCCGTAACCTGCCCAAGCAAACGCGCGTGAAGGGCATTTTGTGGGGAACCGCAGGCGCCATCATCTTGCGCGTGGTGCTGATCTCGTTCGCCGTAACCATGCTGCAGATTCCTTTCCTGAAGCTGGTGGGTGCACTTCTGCTGTTCTGGATCGGCGTCAAGCTCCTGATCCCGGAAAACGATTCGCATGACAACATTGAAGGCAGCGCCAACCTGTGGGCCGCCGTCAAGACCATCATCATCGCCGACTTCGTGATGAGCCTGGACAACGTCATCGCGATTGCCGGTGCCGCCCAGAACGCCGATCCCGACCATCAGCTTGGCCTGGTGATCTTCGGCCTGGTGGTCAGCATTCCGATCATCATCTGGGGCAGCGCCATCGTACTCAAGCTGATCGACCGTTTCCCGGTTGTCATCACGCTTGGCGGCGGTTTGCTGGGCTGGATCGCCGGCGGCATGCTGGTGACCGACCCGATCATCGTGCAGCACCTGTACCAGCCTGGCTGGACGCCGCAGACGCTGAGCATCATCCATTACGTATCGGCTGCAGTCGGCGCCGTGTTCGTGGTGGTGCTGGGCACCGTGCTGGCGCGTCGCAAGGTGCGCAACGAAATCCTGGCCAAGGGTTGATGCCGGCGCGTCCGGCAGGAGTCTGCATATGTTGAATCGATCCCCGCGCCGCCAGGCAGGCCTGACCCTGATGCAAGTCATGAGTCTGCTTGCCGTGATTGGTGTCGTGGCGGCGGTCCTGCTGACGCAGTACCGCTGACCAGACGCCGCTTCCAGTGGGTAGCAAGTAAAACGGCCCCGCAGGCGAAAGTCTGCGGGGCCGTTTGTCTTTATCCCCAGCAGCTTATCCCCACCCGCTGTGGATAACACTGGGGGAAGCATGTGGGGTATCTTGAAAAGTCCTTTCAGATCAATGGCTTGAAAGCAGCGAGCAGAAAACAGGCACCGTGGATGAGTGCACGGACTGAAAGCACGGGTTCAAGGCATCATCCACCTGCCGCCTGTCTGCCGACGCTGCTTATCCACTGTTGCGCAATCCGGCCGCGATGCCATTGATGCTCAGGTGAATGCCGCGTTGCAGGCGCTCATCGGGCTCCGGCGGCTTGCGTTTGCCGCTGGTCTTGGCGGCAGCATCCCGATGACGGCGGATCAACTCGATCTGCAAGTGGTTGAGCGGATCGATGTAGGCGATGCGATCGCGGATCGATCGCGCCAGATCCGGGTTGCTGTCCAGCAATTCGTCCTGCTCGGTGATCAGCTTCAAGGCGGCCAAGGTCAGATCGAACTCCTCGCGAATGCGCTTGAAGATGCGGGTGCGCAGCGCACGGTCGGGCACCAGTTCGGCATAGCGCGATGCAATCGCCAGGTCGCTCTTTGCCAGCACCATTTCCATGTTCGACAGCAGGGTGCGGAAGAACGGCCAGTCGCGCGCCATCTCGCGCAGGTGCGTCAGGCGCTCGGCACGGGCTGCGGCGCCAGTGCCTGCACCTTTGCCCACGCCTTTGGCCAGAAACGCCTCGATTGCCGAGCCCACGCCGAACCAGCCCGGCAGCAGCAGGCGGCACTGGCTCCACGAGAAGCCCCACGGAATCGCGCGCAAGTCTTCGATGCGGCCGGTGGCCTTGCGGGCCGCCGGGCGCGAGCCGATGTTCAGGCCGGCGATCTCGGAAATCGGGGTGGACGCAAAGAAGTACTCCGCAAAGCCGGGCGTGTCGTAGACCAGTCCGCGATAGGTGGAAAACGCCTTGTCCGACAGCAGCTTCATGGTGTCGGCGTAGCGCTCCATGTTGGCGTCTTCGGCCGTGGCCGCCTCACCCGCATTGACCAGGCTGGCTTCCAGCGTGGCTGCCACCAGCAGTTCAAGATGCCACTGGCCGATCTCGGCGTCCTTGTACTTGCTCTGGATGACCTCGCCCTGCTCGGTCAGGCGGATCTGGCCGTCGACCGTGCCCGGCGGCTGCGCCAGAATGGCGTCGAAGCTGGAACCGCCGCCGCGGCCCACCGTGCCGCCACGCCCGTGGAACAGGCGCAGGCGAATATGGCGCGTGCGGAAGACCTCCACCAGCGCACGCTCGGCCTGGTACAGCTCCCAGTTCGAGCTCAGGAAACCGCCATCCTTGTTGCTGTCGGAATAGCCCAGCATCACTTCCTGCGATTGCGCCTGTGACAGCTTGATGCGTGCCTTGACCTCGGGCAGGTCCATCCACTCGGCCATGATGCGCGGGCCGTTGCGCAAGTCCTCGATGGTCTCGAAGAGCGGCACCACCATCAGGCCGTCGTCGGACTGCGGCGGGACGCCTGCGGCAAGCAGCCCGGTCTCCTTTTGCAGCACCAGCACTTCCAGCAGATCGCTGACCGATTCGGTGTGCGAGATGATGTATTGGCGGACTGCTTCCTTGCCGTACCGCTTTCGGCTGCGCGCGGCCTCGCGGAAGATGTCGAGCTCGTGCGTGGCTTCCTCGCTGTAGGTGATCCATGGCGAGACCAGCGGACGTCGTTCGCGCAGCTCGGCGCATAGCAAGGCCACTCGTGCATCTTCGTCCAGCGAGGCGTAGTCGTCGTGGACGCCAGCCTGGGCGAACAGCTCGACCAGCGTGCGTTCGTGGATGTCCGAACTCTGGCGCAGGTCTACCGTGGCCAGGTGGAAGCCGAACACCGTCACGGCTTGCTGCAGCGCATTCAGGCGCAGGCGAAGCACGGGCGCGTTGTGATGGCTGATCAGCGATTCCCCGATCACCGTCAGGTCTGCCGCAAACGCGTCGGGCGAGTCGTAGGGGTCTGCCTCGGGCGGCGTGCGTCGCAGAGATACGCTGCCGACCAGTGCCTTGGCAGTCGCTGCCAGGCGCGCGTAGACGCCGACCAGCGCCCTGCGATAGGGTTCGTCGCGGCGATGCTCGGACTGATCGGGCGAGCGCGCGGCAAGCGCTGCCAAGGCAGGCGAGGGCTGGGTCAGCAGCGTGGTCATCGACAGTTCTGCGCCCAGCGCGTGGGTCTCTTCCAAGTAGTGCTCGAACACCGTCGCCGCCTGGCGCAGCAAGGCCAGACGCAAGGTATCTGCGCCGACATTCGGGTTGCCGTCACGGTCACCGCCGATCCAGCTGCCCATGCGCAGGAAGGTCGGCAGCGCGGCTGCCGGCGCGGCAAAGGGCGAGGCCGGATCGCGATTGATCAGACGTGACAAATGCGCGTAGACACGCGGGATCACCGTCAGGAAGGTACTGCGGTAATAGGACACCGCGTTTTCGATTTCGTCGGCCACGGTCAGCCGCGAATAACGCAGCATGCGGGTCTGCCACAAGGTGGAAATGCGCCCGAGCAAGGACAGCAACTGTTCCTGCGCCTCGTCCGCTGTGTGCGGCGCATCCCGGTCCTGCAGCACGCGGGCGATGTCGCGATGCACGTCCAGCGTGCTCTTGCGCTGCACCTCGGTCGGGTGCGCGGTCAGCACCGGCACCACGCTTGCCTGGCCCAGCCAGCGGCGGATGCGCGCAGGCGTGATGCCGCGTCCGCGCAATTGCGTCACCGCGCTTTCCAGGCTGCCGCGTGGCGCGTCGCCTCCGCTCAGCGCATGCGCGCGCCGACGCCGGTTCTGCTCGCGATCCTCGGCGATATTGGCCAGGTGCAGGAAGTAGCTGAAGGCCCGCACCACCGAATTGGTTTCGTCGCGCGACAGCTGATTCAGCCGCTTTTCCAGCGCGCGGCCATCGACGCTGTTGCCGTCGCGGCGAAAGCGCACGGCGGTGCGGCGCACGGTCTCGATGGTGTCGAAGACGGCATCGCCTTCGTTGGCGCGGATCACATCGCCAAGTATCCGGCCCAGAAGGCGGATGTCTTCGCGCAAGGCTTGATCGGGGTCGGAAAGGCTGCTGTGGTCGGTCGTCATCGATACCTGCTTCGAAGGGATGGAGGCCGCCGCGCTGCGGCGCGGAAACAGTCAGCTTAGCGGCTGGATCGCAGGCTGTCAGTCCCGACGGCGTGCGCAGCTGCGCCAGATCAACGGCCTGCACGGTGCAAGCGGCTAAACTGCCGGTTGATTCCTTGCCAGCGCCGCACCGTGTCCAACGCTATCCACTCCGATCCCGACCGCCTTGTCATCGCTTCGCGCGAGAGCCGACTTGCCATGTGGCAGGCCGAGCACGTGCAGGCACGCCTGCAGGCCCTGTATCCGCGCTGTTCCGTCGAGATTCTCGGCATGACCACACGCGGGGACCAGATACTGGACCGTACCTTGTCCAAGGTCGGCGGCAAGGGCTTGTTCGTGAAAGAACTCGAGAACGCCTTGCTCGATGGCCGGGCCGATCTGGCGGTGCATTCGCTCAAGGACGTGCCGGTGAACCTCGGCGAGGCATTTGCGATGCCGGTGATCATGGCGCGCGCCGATGCACGTGATGCCTTCGTGTCCAACACCTACGCAACGATCGCCGAGCTGCCGCCGGGAGCGGTGCTGGGCACGTCCAGCCTGCGCCGCGAATCGCAGATCCGCGAGCGCTTCCCGCATATCGAAGTCCGACCGCTGCGCGGCAATCTGGACACCCGCCTGGGCAAGCTCGATCGCGGTGAATACGCTGCCATCGTTTTGGCGGCGGCCGGTCTGGACCGTCTCGGTCTGGGCGCGCGCATCCGCGGCCTGATGTCGCCTGAAGACAGCTTGCCGGCCGCAGGGCAGGGCGCGCTCGGCATCGAGATCAAGGCCGGCCGTGCCGACGTCGAAGCCTGGCTGGCGCCGCTGGCCGACCTGCCGACCACCTTGACGTCGATGGCCGAACGCGCAGTGTCGCGCAAGCTGGGCGGGTCCTGTCAGGTGCCCCTGGCCGCCTATGCGGAAATCGACCACGACGGGCTGATCTGGCTGCGTGCCCTGGTGGCCAGTCCGGACGGTCGCACGGTGATCCGTCGCGAAGGCCGCGCCATGCCGGCCGAGGCCGAGCAGTTGGGTCTGCGGCTGGCCGACGAACTGCTGCGCGACGGTGCCGCCGACATCCTGGCGGCGCTGGAAGTCGAACACTGATCGGGCCCATGATGCCGGCTGCGACCGTCGTCCTGTGTCGGCCGGCAGGCCAGAACGAGGCCCTGGCCGAACGACTGCGCGCAGGCGGCCGCGAGGTCGTCAATCTGCCGGCACTGTCGCTGACTGCCTCGACCGATGAGCCGCTGCCCTCGCTGACCGACATCGATCTGGTGATGTTCGTCAGTGGCAATGCCGCGCGCTTCTTTCTGGACCGGCGTCTGCGCGAAGACCCCGGTGCAGTCTGGCCCGCCCAGGTGGCGGCCGCCACGGTCGGCCCGGGTAGCGCAGCCGCCGTACGCGCGCATCCCTCCTTTGGCGATCAGGCCGAACTCGTGACGCCGCCAGCTTGCGCCGCCCAGTTCGATTCCGAAGCCTTGTGGAGCATCTTGCAGGCGCGCCGGCAGGCCTTGCGCAAGGTCTTGATCGTGCGCGGTACACAAGGTCGCGACTGGCTGGCCGCTCGCTTGCGCGAAGCCGGCGTCGACGTACGTATCCATACCGCTTACCGACGCGAGCCTGCACCCTGGACCCCTGAAGCTGTTGCCTGCCTGCACGCACTTGCTGCGCGGCAGGCGCCAGCTGTCTGGTTGCTGACAAGTGTCGAGGGTGTTGACGCGCTGGTGGCGCAGATCCATGCGCACGGCCTGGAAGCCTGGTGGCTGCAAGGCCGTTTTGTCGTCACGCATCCACGCATTGCTGCCCATGTGACACAGCTGTGGCAAGCCATTTCGGCCACACACGGGGAGCGGGATGGGACGATAGTGTTGCAAACCTGCCCAGCGGGCGATGATGCCGTGGTTGCCGCGATAGAATCATCCGCATGATTGCCTCCGAAAAAGAAGACATCGTCGAGCCGAGCCCGGTATTGCCGTCCGCGCCGGCCGCCAATGGTGGCGCAGGCCGCCCGCCTCGTGCCGCACGTTCATCGACCCGCTGGTGGTTCATCGCCTTCGTGGTTGCCGTGGTTGTGATCATTGCGCTGGGTGCTGCGCTATGGCGTCAGCAGCAGCTCATCGACGCCGTCGGGCGCGAGTCCGCCAAGCGCTACAGCCAGCTGGAAGCGCAGGCACGTGACGCGCAGACGCGGTCGCGCCAGTCGCTGTCGGTCGCGCAAGATGCCGCCGACAAGCTGGCTGCGCTGGATGCTCGACTGGTCGAGTCCCAAAGCCAGCAAGCTGCGCTTGAACAGCTCTATCAAGAGTTGTCGCGTGGTGAAGACGAATGGGCGCTCATCGAAGTCGAGCAAGCCTTGTCGATGGCTGCCCAGCAACTGCAATTGGCCGGCAATGTGCCGAACGCCATTGCTGCCCTCGAAGTGGCGGACGCCCGGCTGGCACGCGCCGATCGCCCGCAGTTCGCTGCCGTTCGTCGCACCATTGCCCGCGACATGCAACGACTTGCTGCCTTGCCCGCGCTGGACGTGACCGGCACGGCCAACAAGCTCGATCAGTTGATTGCATCGGTTGACGGCCTGCCTATGCTGGCCTCGGTCGAACCGCGCCGTCCCGCCAGCAACACGGCGCCTGCCGATGCAGAAGCCGCGGCGCCTGCTGCCCCGGCCGATGCCGGATGGTGGGCACGTACGGTGGCCTGGACCGTGCCCTGGCGTGATGCGCTGCTGCGCGACACCAACCAGTTGATCCGCATTCAGCGCATCGACCAGCCTGGTGTACTGCTGGTGTCGCCGGAACAGGCCGCCTTGCTGCGCGAAAATCTCAAGCTGCGGCTGACCAGTGCCCGCATGGCCTTGCTGGCACGCCAGGACGGTCCGTGGCGCGCTGACCTGGGCGCCGTAGCGGAAGGTTTCAATCGCTACTTCGACCCGGAAGCCCGTCAGACCGTGCGCGCGCAGGCCTTGCTCAAGCAGGTGTCCTCGGTGGACCTGAATGTGCAGGCGCCTGACATCGGCGAAAGCCTGAAGGCGGCGCGCGCCGTGTTGCCGCGCAACGCTCCGACCGAACCGGCGAGGTAAGTCATGCGCGCCTGGTTCTGGACCTTCATTCTGGTGGTGGCTGCGGTCGGCCTGGCCATCGCGGTGCGCGATTATTCGGGCAACGTGGCGTTGCTGGTGCCGCCGTACCGCGTGGAAGTGTCGCTGACACTTGCGGTGCTGTTCCTGGTCGTGCTGTTTGCCGCCACCTACGTGCTGCTGCGTGCGCTTGCCTGGACCACCGGCCTGCCGACGCGGGTGCGTGCCTGGCGCGAGCAGCGCGCACAGGCCCAACAACAAACCATCCTGGAAACCGGCTGGATTCATCTGCTGCAAGGGCGCTTCGCGCGTGCCGAGCGTGACATGGCGCAAGTGGCTGACCAAAGCAAGACGCCGGTGCGCCAGGTGTTGGCGCTCTTGTCGTCGGCGCAGGCCACGCATGCCATGCAGGAATTCGAGCGGCGCGATGCCTTGCTGGCGCGCGTGCGCGGCGTGGCCGACGGCGATCCGGCGCTGATGTCTGCGGTGGCCATCGTCGAAGCCGAACTCCTGCTGGAACAACAGCGGCCCGCCGAAGCGCTGGTCATGCTCGAGCCCCTGCACGAAGGCGGCCAGCGCCACGTGCATTCCTTGCGTCTGGCTTTGCGCGCCCATCGTGAACTCGGCCATTGGGCGGAAGTGCTGAAGCTTGCCCGTACGCTGGCCAAGCGCAATGCACTGGACGCGGCCGCCAGTCATCGCATGATTGTCGCTGCCGCCACCGAGCGGCTGCGCACGACGACCGACGACGTGACCCGCCGCGACTTGTGGAAGGATCTGAAGGACGACGAGCGCGTCGTGTCCGAGCTGGCGCTGGCCGCGGCCGCGTCCTTCGAGGAAGGCGGCGATCCGGTCCGGGCGCGCGCCGTCCTGGAGGCCGCGATCCAGGCCAATCCCACTCAGGAACTGTGGCAGGCCTATGCCCGCACCGTGCCTGCCGAGGTCAAGCCGCGCCTGGAAAAGGCCGAAACCTGGCTGCAGCAGTACCCCACCGATGCCGACCTGCTGCAGACCCTGGGCGCACTGTGCCTGAACGGCAAGCTGTGGGGCGCTGCCCAGCGCTACCTGGAACGCAGTCTGGCCAGCCGGCCCGACGTGCGCAGCCATGCTTTGCTTGCTGCCTTGTTCGACCGTATCGGCCGACCCGAGGACGCCCGCCGCCACTGGCAAAAGGCGACCGAATCGCTGGTCGATTTGCCTGGCCTGGATGCCGCCCCCGCCTTGACCACCGTTGTCGTCGAACCGCTCGACCTCACCGGCCCGGATCGCGCTGCCGGCCTGTGATGCAGCACGCGGCGCACCGTACGTTCTGGCGGCGCGCCGCAACAGCCCGACGGCTTGGGGGCCAAGCCCGGGTGCCCCGTATAATCTTCGCGTTTCCAATTTTTCGGCGTCGCAGCGCGTGTCCGGCGCAAGGTCTGTATCAGATGACCTTGCGACCGGCACCCGGGGCGGCGCCGTACTTTCACTGTTTATCAGGTCGCCATGAATCTTGATCGCGTCGGTCCCGGAACCAAGTTGCCGGAAGAATTCAACGTCATCATCGAGATCCCGAAAGATTCGGATCCGATCAAATACGAAGTCGACAAGGAAACCGGCGCGCTGTTCGTCGATCGTTTCATGATGACTGCGATGCGCTACCCGTGTAATTACGGCTACGTACCGCACACCATCGCCGACGACGGCGATGCGGTCGACGTGCTGGTGATCACGCCCTACCCGGTGGCAGTCGGCGCGGTCATCCGCTGCCGCGCGATCGGCGTGCTGCAGATGGACGACGAAGCCGGCGGCGACGCCAAGCTGCTGGCCGTGCCGGTGCCCAAGCTGATCCCGATCTACAGCCACTGGAACAAGCCCGACGATCTGCCGCCGGAATACCTGATGCAGATCCAGCACTTCTTCGAGCACTACAAAGACCTGGAGAAGGGCAAGTGGGTCAAGGTCAAGGGCTGGGAAGGCCCGGAAGCCGCCCACGCCGAGATCATGACCGGTCTGAAGGCCTTCGAAGCTGCCAAGTGATCCTTCACCGGGGCGCCGCATTGCGCCCCGGTGAATCAGGTAATCCGTTTCCAGGAGTTGGTCTCATGTCTTATGTTTTCGAGCCCGCGCCGATCGTCGCGATCCCCGTGGCCGGCAGCGAGTCGCAGTTCCCGGTCCGCCGCATTTACTGTGTCGGCCGCAACTATGTCGAGCACGCGCAGGAAATGGGTTTCACCGGGCGTGAATTGCCCTTCTTCTTCGCCAAGCCCGCCGACGCGATCCTGACCGGTGCCCCCGGCGAGACCGTGACGATGGACTACCCGTCGAAGACGCAGAACCTGCACTTCGAGGCCGAGCTGGTGGTGGCAATCGGACTGGGCGGCAAGGACATCGCCGCTGCGGACGCGCTGCGCCACATCTGGGGTTACGGCGTGGGCCTGGACATGACGCGCCGCGATCTGCAGAACGAGCAGAAGAAGCAGGGACGTCCCTGGGAAGTGGGCAAGGCCTTCGAGCAGTCGGCACCGATTGCCGCCTTGCACCCGATCGTCGAGACCGGCGAAATCACGCAAGGTGATGTGTGGCTGACCGTCAATGGCGAAACCCGCCAGAAAAGCGATCTGTCCAAGCTGATCTGGAGCGTGGCCGAGGTCATCGAGCACCTGTCGGGCCTGTTCACGTTGCAGCCCGGCGACCTGATCTTCACCGGCACGCCTGAAGGCGTCGGCGCGGTCAAGCCGGGTGACGTGATCGAAGTCGGCGTAGCCTCGCTGACCCAGCTACGCGTGCAAGTGCGCTAAGGCAGAGGCTGCCGCGCCCTCGCGCGGCAGCGAAAAGCGGAAGGTCGCGCCCTCTTCGGGCCGGCCGTCCGCCGTGATGCGCCCGCCATGCCGTTCAATGATGCGACGGCAGTGCGCCAGCCCCACACCAGTGCCCTCGAATTGAGTGCTCGAGTGCAGGCGGCTGAACATGTCGAACAGTTTTTCCACCTTCTGCATGTCGAATCCCGCCCCGTTGTCGCGGACCGAGACCGTGACTTCGTCGTCGCTGGTTTCGGCCCAGACGTGCACACGTGCCGGGTGGCGATAGCGACTGAATTTCACGGCGTTGTCGATCAGGTTGACCAGCACCATGCGGATCAGCTGCGGATCGCCGTGCGCCGACGGCAACAGGCCCAGGGTCCAATCGACCTCGACGTCGCGACGTGCTTCGGAGACCTCGGCAATCACTTCGTTGATCAGCGGTTCCAGCGGGAAGGTGGTCGCAGCAATGCCGGCCCGGCCCAGTCGGGACAGTTCCAGCAAGGCCTCGATGGTCTGGTTCATGCGCTTGGCGGTGGCGCCCAGTGCGCCCAGCATCGGCAAGGGGTCGTAGTCTTTTTCGCCAGCCAGGCGCCGCAGCAGAATATCGGTGGCGGAGATCACCTGGCGAATCGGTGCGCGCAGATCATGCGACACCGACGAGGTGAATGCCTCCAGTTCACTGGTGCGCTCGGCCACCCGCAACTCCAGCGTTTCATTGAGCTTGCGCACGATTTCCTGGGCGCGCTCGCGTTCGGTCACGTCCACACAGAACAGCTGCGTCAGCATGCGGCCGTTTCGCGGAATGCTGACTGCCGCCAATTCGATATCGCGCGTGGCGCCGTCCAGCGTTTCCAGGCGGAAGGGGTGGAATTCGCTGAAACCGCTGGTGGTGTCCAGCGGGTGGACGCGGTCATGGGCCTCCTGGCTTTGTTCGGGGATCACGAAGTCGCAGAACGGTCGCCCGAGCAGGCCGGCTGCGTCGGTCGCGCCTAACTGCAGCAGCGCCGCCGGGTTGGCATACGTCAGCACCCCGGCTTCCTGCGTCAGAATGCCCAGCGGCGCATATTCGACCACCGCACGGTACATGGCCTCGTGTTCGCCGAGCGCGCGCTCGGCCAGGCGACGACCGGTCTGATCGACCAGCATGGTCATGGTCTCGTGACGTTGCGCCCCCACCCGGCGAGCGGGCGAGGTCCAGGCTTCGAATTCGTATTGCACACCTTCAGGCGTCGTGAAGGGCAACACATAGGTGCTGGTGCGCCCACGGCTTGCCTTCACGTGATGCGATGCAACCGATTCAGCACTGCCGCGCGGCCACAGCGAAAAGACATCGGTATCGTCGTTGATGTCGGCCGCGGTCCGGCCAAGCAGGGTCAGGCAGGCCTGGTTGGCGTGCAGCACCTTGCCGTTGGGATCCAGCAGGCACACGGGCAAGGGCAGGCGATCGGTCAGCTGCCGCAATTCGACACCGGCTCGCCGTGCGCGCGCATCTGCCTGGCGACGTGTTGCGTGGGCGGCAGCGGCACGCTTCTGGGCGTCGGTCGCAGATTGGCGCAAGAGGCACAAGGCCAGCACAGCCAAGGTTGCCGTCAGTGAAAACGACAGCCACTGCAAGGGTGCGGCATAGGGCGACTCGTCGTTCATCAGATTGAGCGCAATCACCCCGTCGATGGAATCGATCGCATCCAGGCGCCACACGCTGATCAGGAAGGTGCCGGCCAGCGTGCCGATGGTCAGCACTACCGACTCGTGCAGTCGCAACAGCACGGTTGCGCTGACCAGCAACGCGACAAAGGGCAGGGACAATTGCGGCATCAGGCCGGGATCGTTGCCCAGGACCACGAAGAGCGCGGTGCCAAGCACATAGACCAGCAGGCGCGAGGCGCCCTGGTACAGTCGGCGCGAGATCAGCCAGCCACCGAGTGCCAATACAAACAGGCACACGGTGGCGAGCGAGAGAGGAGAGAGCCAGGGGAGACCGAACATCGGCCAATCATAACTGCTGGCTGACCGGCCGGTTTACCGCGTGGCGCTTAGGCCGCAATCACTTTGTCGAGTGCGCTCAGCAAGCTGTCCGTGTCGCTTTCCGAGCCAATGGAAATGCGCAGGAACTGGTCGATGCGCGGCGCGTTGAAGTGCCGTACCAGTACCTTTTCGGCACGCAGTCCGGCCGCAAGCTGCTTGGCGTCGCGGCCGGGATGGCGGGCGAAGACAAAGTTGGTGGCAGACGGCAATACCTCGAACCCGCGCGCAGTCAGCGCGTCATCCAACCGTGTCCGGGTTGCGATGATGGCCTGGCGGGTTTTTTCGAAGTAGGCCACGTCGCGCATGGCGGCCGTGGCGCCTGCAATGGCGAGACTGTCCACCGGGTAGGAATTGAAGCTGTTCTTCACGCGCTGCAAGGCGTCGATCAACGAGGGCTGGCCAAGCGCAAAGCCCACGCGCAGGCCTGCCAGCGAACGCGACTTCGACAGGGTCTGGATCACCAGCAGATTGGGGTAGCGGGTGACCAGGGCGGCCGCCGATTCGCCACCGAAGTCCACATAGGCTTCGTCCACCACCACGACCGACTCGGTCTGCTTCTGCAGGAAGGCCTCGATGTCGGCCAGCGGCATCGGGCAGCCGGTTGGCGCATTCGGGTTCGCGAAGATCACGCCGCCGTTGGGCTGCAGGTAGTCGTTCAGGTCGATGCTGAAATCGTCCTTGAGCGGCAGTTCGCGGAAGGCAATATCGAACAGGCGGCAGTACACCGGGTAAAAGCTGTAGGTGACGTCCGGCATCAACGTGGGTTTGTCGTGCTTGAGCAAGGCCTGAAACACCACGGCCAGTACCTCGTCGGAGCCGTTGCCTGCGAACACGTGGTCCAGCGGCAGGCCCACGTGATCGGCCACCGCCTGGCAGAAATCGGTACTGTTGGGGTCCGGGTAACGTGCCAAGCTGCCCACTGCCGCCGCGATCGCTTCATGCACCTTGGGGGAGGGCGGGAAGGGATTCTCGTTGGTGTTGAGCTTGATCAGACCCTCGATACGGGGCTGCTCGCCGGGGACGTAAGGCGTGAGCGACGCAGTAAGCGCGCTCCAGTACGGGCTGGTGGACATGGTCGACGGCACGGATGCGCAAGGAAAGTGACTTGCTATTGTGGCACCGATGCGGCCGAGTTCGTTTTTGCGGCCTGTCATCCCAGGCCCGTTTATTGCGTTCAGCACCGTCTGCCTTGCGCGTTTGCGCAGGCTTTTTGCATGCCGATGCGTCGGCTCAGGACCAACATGGACAGTCTCGACCTGCAAGTACTCACCCGCGCCGACCAGTGGCTGGCGAACGGCCACCAGGTGCTGCTGGTGACGGTGGTGCGCACGTGGGGATCATCGCCGCGTCCGGTCGGTGCCTTGCTGGCCTTGCGCGACGATGGTCACGCGGTGGGATCGGTGTCTGGCGGCTGCATCGAAGACGACTTGATGCACCAGTTGCGCCACGAAGGCATGCCTTCGGGCCCCCATTTGGCGCGTTACGGCATCGATGCGGACGAGGCACGGCGTTTCGGCCTGCCCTGTGGCGGCAGCATGCAGATGGTGGTGGAGCCGCTGTCGGACCGGCATGCGCTGACCCCCTTGCTTGAACAGTTGGGCACCGGTGCCTTGCTTGCACGGTCGGTCGATCTGCGTACGGGTCATGCCCGTCTGGCGCCGGCGACTTCTGGCCAAGTGCTGGACTTCGACGGCGAGGTGCTGGTCAGCGTATTCGGCCCGCGTTACCGCCTGCTGCTGATCGGCGCGGGGCAACTGTCAGCCAGCCTGGCGCGCATTGCCATCGGCCTGGACTTTGCCGTGACGGTCTGCGATCCGCGCGAGGAATACTACGCAGAATGGAACGAGGCCGGCACGGTGCTGACACGTGAGATGCCCGACGACGTGGTCACCGCCATGCGGCCCGACGCACGGACCGCAGTGATCGCGCTGACCCATGACCCCAAGCTCGACGATCTGGCGCTGATGGAGGCCCTGCGCTCGCCCGCGTTTTACGTGGCAGCGCTGGGCTCGCGTCGCAACAATGCGGCGCGCCGCGAACGCCTGCTGGAATTCGATCTGGATGAGGCCCAGGTGTCGCGCCTGTACGGGCCGGCGGGTCTCTATATCGGCAGCCGTACGCCGGCCGAAATTGCCGTGTCGATTGCGGCGGAACTGGTCGCGGTGCGCAATGGCATCGTGGTTGCGGGTGCCAATGTCGCCGATGCCAAGGACGCCCTGCAAGTACCGGGCGACGCCGAGTCGTCTTGTGTGGTGACCTGACCTCGATGCGTCGTTTCGCCCGTGCCATCGGCGCAACTGCCCGCTATGATGCGATCGCTACTTGGGCGTGAACTTTCCCGCCCAGGCCTTTCAGCGGAGCGGAGCCCCTGTCGTGATCGGAAAAATCTGGACTGTCTGGGCCATCGCGGCCGTGCTGTGTCTTATCCCCGTGTATTTCATGGAACGCGCGGCCCGCAAGGTCGACGGCGCGTCGGGGTGGATGGTGTTCGGCTGGTTGTCCCTGTTCTGCGGGCTGCTGCCGATGGCGTTGGGCCTGGTGTCGGTGCTGATCTGGCTGTTTCGCTGAGTTTGTTTGTCCGAAGCGTCAGCCCAAGACCACTGCGACGCATCGATTCTTAGTAAGCTCGTCGGCCACCTCCACGCTGATCCAGACGAGAGATCCATCCGATGTCCGCCGACGCACGCCTGTACGTAGATGCACAGTTCACCAGCCCCTATGCCATGTCGGTCTTCGTGGCCTTGCACGAAATCGGCCTGCCCTTCGACATCGAGACCATCGATCTGAACGCCGGGCTGAATCTCACTGCACCGTTCACGGATATTTCCCTGACTCGCCGCGTCCCGACGCTGATTCACGGGGGTCTGGCGCTGTCCGAATCGTCGGCCATCACCGAATACCTGAACGAGTTGTTCCCGGCTGCCAAGCTGTATCCGCAGACGCCGCAAGCTCGCGCAAAGGCACGCCAGGTCCAGGCATGGCTGCGCAGCGATCTCATGCCCATCCGGCAGGAACGGTCCACGTTGGTCGTGTTCTATGGCAAAAAGGGGGCGGCTCTGTCCGCAGCAGCACAGCAAGCTGCAGACAAGCTGTTTGCAGCGGCCGAAGCCTTGCTGCCTGAAGGGTCGGACAACATCTGCGGAGAATGGTCGCTTGCCGATGTCGACTTGGCCGTGATGCTCAATCGCCTGGCGCTACATGGCGATCGTGTGCCGTCTCGGCTTGCCGACTACGCTGCGCGGCAGTGGCAGCGCGCTTCCGTACAGCGATGGGTCACGCAGGCAAGGCCGGCGCTGTAATGACAAAGGGCGCTTCGGCGCCCTTTTTTACGTTCAACGAAACACTTGCTCAGTGTCCGCGGCCATACACGATGGCGACAATGGCGACCACGCACAGGGCGATCACCGTGATCACCCGTGCAATCCAGGGCACGACCAGCCACGCGCCCAGCGCGAGGACTGCCTTGGACCACGCACTGTGTTCCTGACGAGGTTCAGGGCTTTGTTGGGGCAGGGACATCGGCACTCCGTAGGGAAGCGTCGGAGCCGCGATCCCTACCGAATGCATCTGGCCCGGTTCGCGTTCAAATGTACCCAGGTGCAAAGATCCGCTACAGGCCGCGTCCGATCTGGTGTCGTTCATCTTTTCTGCTTCAACACGGGCGGTCGTGCCCAGAGAAACTGCCCGCACGCGCGCGAACACACGCTTTCAACGCTTGACCCACGAGGTTGGTATCGCATGAAAACAGCAACCAGAATCTTCACCCTCAGCCTTGCTCTCTTCGCGTACGGCTCGGGAGCATTGGCGTATGAAAGCACTGCTCAGGTCATCAAACGTCAAGCGCCCAAGGGCATTGGCGATCTGTTCTATGGATGCGTCGAAAAAGCAGAATCAGACAACATCGCGCTTGCTGAATGCCAGTCGGCGGAGAAGAAGCGACAAGACGCGCGATTGAACGCTGCGTATAAATTGCTGCTCAGCAAGCAGCGTGATACGGCCAAGGACAATCTGGTCCGCGCCGAGCGCGCTTGGCTCGATTTGCACAACACGAGCAAAGCGTTTGAGTCGTCACTCTATGACAGCGAGACGGTGGGCAGTTTTCAAGTCACGCAGAAAGAAATTTTTCGTCTCTGTGAGCGCGCCAATGTACTCGAAGAATATCTGTCCATCGCAAACGACCGGTAGCCACAACTTGTCATTCCATGGGGCAGACCATGTTGGAATGGTCTCTGGTCCCCCCGACAGGAATCGAACCTGTATCTAGCGCTTAGGAGGCACTCGTTCTATCCATTGAACTACGGGGAGACGGCAACAGCGTTGGGGAAAACGCCGTGTCGACGCGTGGCGATTCTAACACCGGGCGCGGTCCGTGCCGCCCGGGCGGGAGTACGATCCCGGGTATCCCCATGTTTCATCTTCCCTGATCCCGCCCCGAGGCCCCCGATGTCTGGTGTCGTTCCCCCCATTTCCGCTCCCCCCGCTGGCCGTACCCCTGCGACCCGCATGATCGTGATCGGGGCGCTGGCAGTCATGCTGGCCATGGGCGTGCGCGCCACCTTCGGGCTGTTCATGCAGCCCATCGGGCTGGAAAACGGCTGGGGCCGCGACGTGTTTTCGATGGCATTCGCCATCCAGAACCTCACCTGGGGCATTGGCGCCATCGGCGCTGGCATGCTGGCCGATCGCTTCGGCGCAGGTCGCACGATTGCCGGCGCCGCGCTCCTGTATGCGCTTGGCTTGGTATTGATGCGGTTTGCCGGCAGCGAAGTGCAGCTGTATCTCAGCGCCGGGGTGCTGGTCGGCCTGGGGCAGGCGGGCACCACCTTCCCGGTGATCCTGCCGGTTATCGCGCGGGTCGTGCCACTGTCGCAACGCAGCACCTCGCTTGGCATCGTCAGCGCGGGGGGATCGCTGGGCCAGTTCCTGATCGTGCCCTCGGGCCAGTTCCTGATCGACGCCTTGCAGTGGTCCGGCGCCTTGTTCACGCTGTCGATGATGGTGGCGCTGATCCTGCCGATGGCCACCCAATTGACGGGCAAGCCCAGCCAGGAAGGGGCCGGCGGCCTCTCGATGTGGGGCGCGATTCGCCAGGCGGTTCGCCATCCTTCCTATCACTTCCTGTTCTGGAGCTACGCGGTCTGCGGCTTCCACACGGCCTTCATCACCTTGCACCTGCCGTCCTACGTGGTCGACCAGGGTCTCAATGCCGGTCAGGGCGCGACGGCATTGGCGCTGATCGGGCTGTTCAATGTGTTCGGCTCGCTGTGGGCCGGCAAGATGGGCGGGCGCTACAGCAAGCGTTTGCTGCTGGCCGGGCTGTACGCCGTGCGCGGCGTGGCCATCGGCGTCTTGCTGCTGGTGCCGCTGACCCCGGTGGTGCTGTATGCCTTCGCGGGGGTCATGGGACTGGTGTGGCTGGGTACCGTACCGCTCACCATTGGCCTGGTCGGGCAGATCTACGGCATGCGCTACGCGGCCACGCTGTCCGGCGTGGTGTTCCTGGGCCACCAGGTGGGCAGCTTCGTCGGCGTGTGGATGGGCGGCAAGCTTTACGTTGCGACCGGCAGCTACACCGTGGTCTGGCTGCTCGGCCTGGGCTTGGCGTTTGCCGCAGCAGCCCTGTGCCTGCCAGTGCGCGAGCGGCCGCTGGCGCAGCCTGCCTGATCGTCGTTTCGCCTGTCCATCGCAGATATCCGTGACCAAGCCCGCCGATTCCCCGCCTGACACGCCGCTTTTTTCGCGTCGTTGGCGACTTGCGGGCTATTTTTTGCTGGTGGCAGTGCTGGGTGCGGGCTTTGCCGCCTACCAGCATCCCTCGGTGATCCTGCAATGGGAAACGCTGATGGCGCTCTGTGGCTTGGGATAAGGCCTCGGTCGGCCCCGACAGCCCCCGGTAGTCCGTAGAATGGCGGCTTGTTTTCTATCGCTGCCGGAGTGTCATGGCTACGCGCTACAACGAATCGTCTATCCGGGTGCTGAAAGGGCTTGAGCCCGTCAAGCAGCGCCCGGGCATGTATACCCGCACCGAAAATCCGCTGCACATCATCCAGGAAGTCGTCGACAACGCGGCCGATGAGGCGCTGGCGGGCAACGGCAAGCACATCCAGGTCACCGTCCACGCCGACGCCAGCGTCACCGTCGAGGACGAGGGCCGCGGCATTCCCGTCGGCATGCACCCCGAAGAAGGGGCGCCGGTGGTGGAACTGGTCTTCACCCGTCTGCACGCAGGCGGCAAGTTCGACAAGGCCGACGGCGGCGCTTACGCGTTCTCGGGCGGTCTGCACGGTGTCGGCGTGTCCGTCACCAACGCGCTGTCGACCCGGTTGGAGGTCACCGTCTGGCGCGATGGCGGTGCGCACCGCCTGGTGTTCGCCAATGGCGACGTGATCGAACCGGTCGCCCCCGTATCGGAGACCCGTCGCAAGTCCGGCACGCGTGTGCGTTGCTGGCCCGACCCCAAGTATTTCGACAGCGCTGCGCTGCCGATGAACGAACTGGGCCGCCTGCTGCGCAGCAAGGCGGTCTTGCTGCCCGGCGTGCGGGTCACGCTGCGCATTGAAAAAGCCGGCGAGCGCGGCGGTGCAAGCACCTTCACCACCCAGACCTGGCTGTACGAACACGGCTTGCGTGGCTATCTGGGTGAAGCCCTGGGCGGCGCCGAACTCGTCATCCCGATGTTCGAAGGCGAGCAATACGCACAAAAAGACCACGAAACTTTTGCGGTCGGCGAAGGTGCCCACTGGGTGGTCGCGTGGACGGAAGAAGGCAACGTGGTGCGCGAGTCCTACGTCAACCTGATCCCGACTTCGGCCGGGGGCACGCACGAAGCTGGTCTGCGTGACGGCTTGTTCGGTGCGGTGAAAGGCTTCGTCGAACTGCACAACCTGCTTCCCAAGGGCGTGAAGCTGCTGCCGGAAGACGTGTTTGCGCGCGCCAGCTTCGTGCTGTCGGCCAAGGTGCTGGACCCGCAATTCCAGGGGCAGATCAAGGAACGGCTGAACAGCCGCGACGCCGTGCGCTTGGTCGGTAACTTCGCCCGCCCGGCGCTCGAGCTGTGGTTGAACTCGCACGTGGAATACGGCAAGAAGCTGGCCGAACTGGCGATTCGCCAGGCGCAGGCACGCGTGCGCGCCACGCAGAAAGTGGAAAAGAAGAAGAGTTCCGGGGTGGCCGTGTTGCCGGGGAAGCTCACGGACTGCGAAAGCAACGACGTCACCCGCACCGAAGTCTTCCTGGTCGAGGGCGACTCCGCCGGCGGCTCTGCGAAGATGGGGCGCGACAAGGAATTCCAGGCCATCTTGCCCTTGCGCGGCAAGGTGCTCAATTCCTGGGAAGTCGATCGTGACCGGCTGTTCGCCAACAACGAAATCCACGACATCTCGGTAGCCATCGGCGTCGACCCGCACAGCCTGCACGACACGCCCGACCTCAGCAATCTGCGCTACGGCCGCATCTGTATCTTGTCCGACGCCGACGTCGACGGATCGCACATCCAGGTCTTGTTGCTGACGCTGTTCTACAAGCACTTCCCGAAGGTCATTGAAACCGGCCATTTGTTCGTCGCACGTCCGCCGCTGTATCGGCTGGATGTGCCTGCGCAAGGCAAGCGTCCTGCACGCAAGATCTACTGCCTGGACGATGGCGAGCTGGAAGCCGCCACCGACAAGCTGCGCAAGGAAGGCGTGCGCGAAACCGCATGGAGCATCGGCCGCTTCAAGGGCCTGGGCGAGATGAATCCTGAACAACTGTGGGAGACCACCATGAACCCCGACACGCGGCGCCTGTTGCCGGTGCAGATCGGTGACATCGGTGGCATGAAGACCACGGAAATGTTCGACATGTTGATGGGCAAGGGCGAGGCCTCGCAGCGACGGGCCTGGCTGGAAGAGAAAGGCGATCTTGCCGAGGTGGATATCTAAATGAGTGATTTCCAAGACGGGTTGTTCGACGCAACCCCCGATCCAATTCCCGAGGATGACGGCGCGACGATCACGCTCGCGCGTTATGCCGAACAGGCCTACCTGGACTATGCGGTTTCGGTGGTCAAGGGCCGCGCGCTGCCTGACGTCAGTGACGGCCAGAAGCCGGTGCAACGACGCATTCTGTACGCCATGGACGCGATGGGGCTGGGCGCCAACGCCAAACCGGTCAAGTCCGCCCGTGTGGTGGGTGACGTGCTGGGCAAGTACCACCCCCACGGTGACCAGGCTGCCTACGATGCACTGGTGCGGATGGCGCAGTCCTTCTCGCTGCGCTACCCGCTGATCGACGGCCAGGGCAACTTCGGCTCGCGCGACGGTGACGGCGCGGCGGCCATGCGATACACGGAAGCGCGGCTGACGCCGATCTCGCGCCTGCTGCTGGACGAGCTGAACCAGGGCACGGTCGATTTCATGCCCAACTACGACGGCTCGCAGCAAGAGCCCAAGCTCTTGCCCGCGCGCCTGCCGATGGTGCTGCTGAACGGCGCATCGGGCATTGCGGTCGGCATGGCAACCGAGATCCCATCGCACAATCTGCGCGAAGTGGCGCAGGCCGCGGTCGCACTGCTGAAGAAACCGGACATGCTGGACGAGGCGCTGTTTGCCTTGCTGCCCGGCCCCGACTATCCGGGCGGCGGGCAGATCATCACGCCGGCGGAAGACATTGCCAACATCTACCGCAGCGGACGCGGTTCGCTGAAGGTGCGTGCGCGCTGGAAGTTCGAGGAAATGGCGCGCGGCCAGTGGCAGCTGGTGATCACCGAGCTGCCGCCGGGGGCAACCGGCCAGCGCGTGCTGGAAGAAGTCGAAGAACTCAGCAATCCGAAGATCAAGGCCGGCAAGAAGGCACTCAGCGCCGATCAGCAGCAGATCAAGGCGCACTTGCTGAGCCTGCTGGACACGGTGCGCGACGAGTCCGGCAAAGATGCCGCCGTGCGCCTGGTGTTCGAACCGAAGAGCTCGCGCATCGACCGCGAGGAATTCGTCAACACCTTGCTCGCCCATACGTCGATGGAATCGAGCGCGCCGATCAATCTGGTGATGGTCGGCCTGGATGGCCGGCCGCGTCAGAAATCGCTGCGCGAGGTGCTGGCCGAATGGCTGGCGTTCCGCACCAACACGGTCACGCGGCGCACCGCGCACCGCATGGGCAAGGTCGCCGAACGCATGCACGTGCTGGAAGGCCGCATGCTGGTCTACCTGAATGTGGACGCGGTGATCCGCACCATCCGCGAGGCCGACGAGCCGCGCCCGGCGCTGATGGAAGCCTTTGCCCTTACCGAGCGTCAGGCCGAAGACATTCTGGAAATGCGCCTGCGCCAGCTGGCCCGCCTGGAAGGTTTCAAGATCGAGCAGGAACTGGCTGAATTGGGCATCGAGCACGCCAAGCTGGGTGAGCTGTTGGCCAATCCTGGGTCGTTGAAGAAAGCGATCATCAAGGAGATCGAGTCCGACGCCAAGACTTATGGCGACGACCGTCGCACGCTCATTGAAACCGCCGAGCGCGCCAGCATCGAAGCCAAAGTGATCGACGAACCGGTCACCGTGATCGTCTCGGAAAAGGGCTGGTTGCGCGCACGCCAGGGCCATGGCCATGACGCGTCGCTCTTCACCTTCAAGGCAAGCGACGGCTTGTATGGCTCTTTTGAGTGCCGCACCACCGATTCGCTGATCGCGTTGGCCAGCAATGGCCGGGTCTACTCGGTGCCGGTGTCCAGCCTGCCGTCTGCACGGGGCGACGGCACACCCGTCACGACCATGATCGAGCTCGAAGCGGGCGCACGCGTGCTGCACATGATCGCGGGCAATGCCGATTCGCGCTGGTTGCTGACCAGTGGCAACGGCCTGGGCTTCATCACCCGCCTGTCCGACATGGTCACGCGCCAACGTGCCGGCAAGCAGTTCCTGACCTTGGAAGAAGGCGATCTGCCGCAGCGTCCGGTGCCGGTGTGGCCGGGTGCAACGCGCCTGGCCTTGCTGACCGCCAAGGGCCGCTTCCTGTTGTTCGGCCTGGAAGAGGTCAAGGTGCTGAGTGCCGGTGGACGCGGCACCATGCTGATCGATCTGGACCCGAAGGATTCGCTGTCGCAAGTCGTGCCGATCGGCGATGCCGGCCTGCGCGCCTCGGGCATCTATCGCAACAAGCAGACCGACGACGTGTTGTATGGCGCAGCGCTGGATGTGTACCTGGGCAAACGGGCCCGCAAGGGCAAGCAGCTGGATGTGCGGCCGAAGCAGCCGGTGTTGTCGCCGGTGTTGTAAGCGGCTTGCATTGAAACGCATGCTCTGAAGTCTGATCCAGCAAGCCGAAAAAACGGGCGCCGTGAAAGCGGCGCCCGTTTTTTTACGTCCCCGACCTCGACTACGAGATCCAGGGCATCAGCAGTTCATGCGCCAGTGGATACAGCGAGGCCACCAGCAGCAAGGCCATCGACACGTTGAAGGCCCGCACGGCAGAAGGCGCCCGCAGCACGCGCGACAAGGCGCTGCCGAATGCCGCCCACAAGGTGATGCTGGGCAGGTTGACCAGCATGCACACCAGCGCCGCCACCAGCAGGTTCACGTAAAAGCCGTTCTGCGGGGTGTAAGTGGCCACGATGCCGATCGACATGATCCAGGCCTTGGGGTTGATCCACTGGAACGCGGCCGCCTGCAGGAAGGTGAAGGGCTTGCCGCGGGCTTCACCCATACCCACGGGGCCGGCCGTGCCGATGCACCAGGCCAGGTACAGCAGGTAGGCGCCGCCTGCGTACTTCAGCACCGTATACAGCACGGGCCAGGTCTGGAACACCGAGCTCAAGCCCAGCCCGACCAGAATCAGCATGGCCGACACCCCGGTGGAGATACCGAAGATATGCGGCACCGTGCGGCGTACGCCGAAGTTCAGGCCGGACGAGGCCAGCATCAGGTTGTTGGGGCCGGGCGTGATCGAGCTGACCAGCGCGAACAGCGCCAGCGAGGCAATCATGCTCAGGGACAAGCCTTCCGATGGGGTGATGGTGACGGGCATCATTATTTGCCTCCGATGGCGCAGCGACGGCCCACGGCAATCACCGCAATGACGGCAATCGCGCACAGGTAGGTGCCGGTATCCACGGTTTCGCCGATCAGCAAGGCTGCAACCAGCACGGTAAGAAAAGGCTGCAGCAACTGCACCTGGCCGACACGCGCAATGCCGCCCAGCGCCAGGCCGTGATACCAGGCAAAGAAGCCCAGGAACATCGAGCCGAAAGACAGGTAGGCCACCGCCAGCAAAGCGGGTGTGGACGGCAGGCTCTGCACCTGAACCGCCATCGCACCTACGGGAATCACCAGCAGCGGGGCGCTGGCGACAAGCGCCCAGCAGATGGTGCGCCAGCCGCCCAGGGTGCGCGCGACCCGGGCGCCTTCGGCGTAGCCCATGCCACCGGCAACCACCGAGAGCAGCAGCCACACGTCGCCGGGTTGCAGCGTGCCGTGACCGGCCTGCAAGGCAAAGCCGATCACCAGGGCAGCGCCTGCCAGTGCGCAGGCCCAGAAGCCCAGCGAGGGACGCTCGCCGCTGCGCCAGGCCGCGAACATGGCGGTGGACAAGGGCAGCAAGCCGTTGACGATGGCGCCGTGCGAGGACGGCACGCTGCGCATGGCCAGCGTGGACATCAGCGGCCAGCCGATCACAATGCCCAGCACCGCCAGCGCCAGGCCAGACCATTCCTTGCGCGTGGGCCGTCGGCTGCGTGTCATCCACAGCAGCAAGGCCGCAGGAATTGCAGCGATCAACGCGCGGCCCAGACCGACCAGCAAGGGATCGATCTCGGCGACGGCAATGCGCGACATCGGCAAGGTCATCGAAAACACCAGCACGCCGACAAAGCCGTATGCGTAAGCGGTCCATGAAGGACCTGCCGTCGGCGACGACGGTGAGCTTGCAGCGGGAGAAAGCGCAGGAGCGGCGCGCATGGCGGGTGATTCCAGTAAGGCGGGCAGCTGACTTTAGCGTCAAACAGCAGTACAGTACCGGTACACTTCAGCAATCAATTCAGGCACTGGCCTGGTCAAATTTCCATGACACTCGATGCACATCCTACATTCGGTGACGGTGCCGCCTCCGGCATGCTCAGGCGTGATGCGGATCAAACGCTGGTCGAACAGGTGATGCGCCAGTTGATGCACCGTATCGAGCGCGATGCCATGCGGCCGGGCAGCCGGTTGCCGTCGATACGACAATTGGCGGCCGAGATGGGCGTCAGTCGTTTCACGGTGGTCGAGGCCTATGACCGGCTGGTGGCCGACGGGCAGGCAGAATCTCGACGTGGCGCCGGCTTCTTCGTGGCCGCCCGGGCCACCGCGCCCCTGGCGCCGGTGTCGGGCCGCATGGACGCGGCTTCTGATGGCAACATCGACATTCGCTGGCTGCTGCGCAACATGTTCCGCGACACCTCGGCGGCCGACCATGCGGGCGGCGGGCTGATGCCGGCGGATTGGCTGGACGCCGAGTTGGTGGCCGCCAGTGTGCGCGCCGTGGGGCGCAGCGCCCGCGACAGCTTGCTGGGCTACGGCACCGCGCTGGGTTATGCACCGCTGCGCCACCAACTGGCGGCGCGGCTGCAGGCCGATGGCATTCCTGCGCATCCCGATCACATGCTGACGGCCAGCGGCGTCACGCATGCGATCGATCTGATTGCGCGCCACCTGCTGCAGCCGGGCGACACGGTCCTGGTGGAAGACCCCGCCTGGTTCCTGGTCTTCGGGCGCCTCACTGCCTTCGGCGCCCGGCCGATCGGTGTGCCGCGCGGTCCGGATGGCCCGGACCTGGACGCGCTGGCGCGCCTGGCGGCCTTGCACAAACCCAAGTTCTTCCTGATCAATGCAGCGGTCCACAATCCCACCGGCTACAGCCTGTCGGCCGGTGCGGCCTACGGCGTATTGCGGATTGCCGAGCAGCACGACTTCCTCGTGGTCGAAGACGACACCTATGGCGAACTTCACCCGGGCCAACCGATTCGCCTGGCAGCACTCGACCAATTGAATCGGGTGATTCACGTGGGCGGCTTCAGCAAGACCCTGGCAGCCAGCCTGCGAGTGGCGTACATCGCCGCAGCGCCCGCCTTGATCCAGGCCTTGACCGACCTGAAAATCCTGACCGGGCTGCCCACGGGTGAGCTGGGCGAGCGCACCGTGCATCGCATCCTGGCCGAAGGCCACTACCGGCGGCATCTTGCGCGGGTCAGGGCGCGTGTCGACATGGAACGCGACCGCACGTTGAACGCGCTGCTGAAGCTGGGTGTGCGAGTGCCCGAACTCCCGCCTGCCGGTATGTTCGTCTGGGGCGATTGTGGGCGCGATACCGAGCGCATGGCGCGCCGTGCCGCCGCACACGGGGTCGTGCTGGCGCCGGGCAGTTTGTTTTCGCCCGGACAAATGCCCTCAACACGGATGAGGTTTTCCGCTGCCACCGCCGGTAATATCGGCGCGCTGCGAATCATCGAATCGCTGTTACAGGAACCTGAATAAAGGATATTGACGGTTTATCAAAACAATATGCCAATAAATCATAACTTCTGAATTTCAAAACCTTGAAAAGGGCGGAAAACCCGCGCCAAATATAGATATTGGGTAGTTAATAAAAACTCGCTTTTTCCCTTAAGAAGTTCCTAATATGACCGTTAAAGAGAAATAGACGTTACGTACCGTCACCTCTGTAACGAGTCCATGAATCCCACGCTCCTTTCCCTGCCGGCCCGCAAATCCCCCTTGCCCGACGTCGCCGTCGGCGCTGGCTTGATTGCGGTTTTCGCCTTTGCCCTTATTGGTGCACGTGGCTGGTTGTCGCCTTGGCTGAGCGCCGGGCTTGCCGCGTGCGGCGGCTTGCTGCTGCTTGCTGGGGCACTCGCCTGGCGCATGCGCGCGCAGGCCTGGCTTGCCCATGCGCGAGCGGCCGAGATCGATGCCAGCCAGGCAGCGCAGGCCCACGCCGAGCAACTCTCGCAGGCTGCCGAGGGCGCAAGCCGGCAGCTGGGCGAAGTGTGGGGCGACCTGATCGAAGTGGCACGCGCCGAAACCGAAGCCTCCATCACCGAGCTCACCGGCCGTTTTGGCACCATCGTCAGCAGTCTCGAGCAATCCATTCGCGTGGCCGACGACAGCATGCAAGGCGATGCCGTGGCGGCGGTCGAAGCGCACGGCCGTGCCGAACTGGCTGGCCTGATCGCCGAGTTGCGCGAGTCCTGCACGCGTGAGCGCGTGATGCGTGATCGGGTGGAAGCCCTTGCCACCCGTATCGAACAACTGCGCGAAGGCGCAGATTCCGTGCAGGCGGTTGCCAAGAGCGCCACGCTCCTGTCCCTGAATGCAGCGATCGAAGCTGCCCGTGCCGGCAACAGCGGCAGCGGCTTCTCGGTGGTTGCCGCGGAAATGCAGCGTCTGTCGCAGGCGTCCGGCGAACTGGGTGTGCGCATGGCCGCCACCTCGACCGAAACCATTGCCTCCATTTCCGAAGCCGTCCAAGCCGTGCGCGATTCCGTGCGCGCCAGCGAAGCCGCCGCCGTCGCGGCCGAACAGCGCGTGGCGAGTGTGCTCGATGAATATTCCGGCCTGACCCAACGCATTGCCGACTCGGGCGCCACGCTGGCGCGCGAGGCGCATGGCGTCAATGAATCCGTGTCCGCAGCCATCGTGTCGCTGCAGTTCCAGGACCGCACCAGCCAGATTCTCTGTCACGTGCGCGACAGCGTGAAGCGCGCGTCGGCCACGGTGTTTGCACCCGCTGCGGGGGCTGGTGTCAGCAGCATGGACCCGGCGCGGGAACTCGAGGCACTGAGCAACAGCTACGCCACCGAGCAGGAACGCAACGTCCACGCGGGGCGTGGCGCGGAAAGCTCGTCGGCAGGCGAAATCACTTTCTTTTGATTGATGGCAGCGGCGCGCGCGCCGTCGCCTGATCCACCGCTCGGGGCAACAGGCGGCACGGGTTCGGCAGCGGGACAGCCAGGCAAGGCGCGTGGGACGCGGCAAGGTTTTTTTTTGGAACGGACATGGCAAAAACTATCTTGATCGTCGATGACTCGGCATCGGTTCGACAGGTTGTCGGCATCACCCTGCGTGGCGCCGGTTACGACGTGATTGAAGGCAGCGACGGCGCGGTCGGACTCACCAAGCTGACGGGCCAGCGCGTGCACTTGATCATCAGCGACGTGAACATGCCGAACATGGACGGCATCACCTTCGTGAAGGCGGTCAAGCAATTGCCGGCCTACAAGTTCACGCCGGTCGTGATGCTGACCACCGAAAGCCAGGAAGAGAAAAAGCGCGAAGGCCAGCAGGCCGGCGCGAAGGCATGGATCGTCAAGCCCTTCCAGCCCGCCCAGTTGTTGGCGGCTGTGGAAAAACTCGTCCTGCCCTGATCGGGCGAACCCTGCACGCGATGCCGGCAGGCCTGCGTGCATCCATCTCGAGGCGTCGCCTGCCTGGACGACAGCATTCACGTACGGAGAGCCATTGTGGATACGCGTGCATCCTTGCCCATCGAGGGCGAGATGACTATTTATCGGGCCGCCGAGCTCAAAGACACCGTGCTGGCGGCAATTGCCGACGCACAGGCGCTCGACATCGAGCTGCGCATGGTCGAAGAGATCGACAGCTCGGGCATTCAGCTGCTGTTGCTGGCACGTCGTGAAGCCGCGCGCCAGGGCAAGCCGCTGCGCCTGATCGGCCACAGCGCACCGGTGCGCGAATCCTTTGCGCTGCTGGGCTTCGACGAGCAACTCGATCCGATCGGAGTCACGGCATGAATCTCGATGACGCACTGCAGACCTTCATCGTCGAGAGCCGCGAACTGCTCGAAGACATGGAAACCGCGTTGCTGTCGCTTGGCCGCGATGCCGACGATTCCAGCGAGCGGGTCAATGCCATCTTCCGCGCCGCCCACACCGTCAAGGGATCGGCAGGTCTGTTCGGCCTGGATCACCTGGTGAGCTTCACCCACGTGGTGGAAAGCGTGCTCGACGATGTGCGCGCCGGCAACCTGGCCATCGACGATTCTTTGATTACGCTGTTGCTTGCCTGCGGCGACCACATCGGCGCGATGGTGGCGCTGATCGCCGCCGGCCGCACCGACCCCGATGCAGCGCTGACCGCACAAGGCGAACCGCTGCTGGCACAGCTGCAGACCTATCTTGCCGCCGAGGCCGCGCCCGCCGCGAAGGCGACCGGTTCCAGCACCGACGACAACGCCGGCGCAGAAGCCTCCGAAGACGGCACCTGGCACATCTCGCTGCGCTTCGGCACCGAAGTGCTGCGCAACGGCATGGACCCGCTGTCCTTCATCCGTTACCTGGGCACACTGGGCACGATCACCGCCATCGTGCCGCTGGCCGACGCCTTGCCCGAGGCCGAGCAGATGGACCCGGAGCAGTGTTATCTGGGCTTCGAGATCGTGTTCCGCACCGACGCCGATCGCGCCACCATCGAGAGCGTGTTCGAGTTCGTGCAGGACGACTGCCTGCTGCACCTGCTGCCGCCCAAGCGTGGCATCCAGGATTACGTCGAACTGGTCGGGCGCCTGCCTGAGACGCCAGCGCGCCTGATCGAGGTGCTGAGCCTGTGTGGCGCTGTCGATGGCGATGCGCTTGCCGCTGCCTTGCAGGGCGGCCCGGTGGTGAGCGCATCGGCTGCCGCACCGGTGCCTGCTGCTGCCGAGCCGCAAGCCGCTGCCGCATCGGCTAGCCGCGACAGCGCACGCGACAACGGCGCACGCGAAACCAAGAGCCGTGAAAGCCCCTCGATCCGCATCGATGCCGACAAGCTCGATCACCTGATCGACCTGGTAGGCGAACTGATCATCATGGCGTCCGGCGCACAGCTGGCGGCCAAGCGCGTCAACGATCCCGAACTGCAGGAAACCCATTCCGCACTCGCCGGCCTGGTGGAGGCCGTGCGCGACAGCACGCTGCAACTGCGCATGGTCAAGATCGGCGGCACCTTCAGCCGCTTCCAGCGCGTGGTGCATGACGTGGCGCGCGAGCTGGGCAAGGACATCGAACTGAAGGTCAGCGGCGAAGACGCCGAGCTGGACAAGACGGTGGTGGAACGCATTGCCGATCCGCTGACCCACCTGGTGCGCAATGCCATGGACCATGGCATCGAATCGGCCGAGTTGCGCGCCGAACGCGGCAAGCCCGCGCGCGGCACGGTTCGCCTGAATGCGTACCACGACTCGGGCGCCATCGTGATCGAAGTGGGCGACGACGGCGGTGGCCTGCAGCGCGACCGCATCCTGGCCAAGGCCATCGAGCGCGGCCTGGTCGAACCTGGCCGCCACCTCAGCGATGGCGAGATCTACGCCATGATCTTCGAGCCCGGCTTTTCCACCGCGGCTGCCGTCACCAACCTGTCCGGCCGCGGCGTGGGCATGGACGTGGTCAAGCGCAACATCGCCGAATTGCGCGGTTCTGTCTCGGTGGCCAGCGAGGCTGGCCAGGGCACGACCGTGACGGTGCGCCTGCCCTTGACGCTGGCGATCATCAACGGCTTCCAGGTCACCGTGGGCAAGTCGGTGTTCGTGGTGCCGCTGGACATGATCGACGAGTGCGTCGAGTTCTCGGCCGAGCCTGGCCACGACTACACCAACCTGCGCGGCGAAGTGCTGCCCTTCATGCGCGTGCGTGAGCTGTTCGCGCTGGGCGGATCACCCGAAGGTCGGGAAAACATCGTGGTGGTGCGTCACGCCGGGCGCAAGGTCGGCCTGGTGGTGGACAGCCTGCTGGGCGAATTCCAGACCGTGATCAAGCCGCTTGGTCGACTGTTCAGCCAGATCCGCGGCATCAGTGGATCAAGCATCAGCGGCAACGGTGAAGTCGTGCTGATTCTCGATGTGCCGGTGCTGATGGAACAGGCCGCTGCCCAGGCCACCGCCGACCGCGCCCGTCATTCGATCGCGGCCTGACCGCGCCGCCTCTCATTCCGAATCTTTAGGAAGCTCTCGTCTCATGAACACCAACGCCTCACGCCAGTTGGCCCCCGTGGCCGTCGCCGCTGAGCCGGCACAGTTCCTGACTTTCCTGTTGGGCGACGAAGTCTTTGCCATCGACATTCTGTCGATCAAGGAAATCATCGAATTCCGCAACCTGACCACGGTCCCGCTGATGCCCGAGTGCGTGCGCGGCGTGCTCAACCTGCGCGGCGCGGTGGTACCGGTGCTGGACCTGCAGGCACGCTTCAACCGCCCGGTCAGCCAAGTCGGCAAGCGCACCTGCATCGTCATCGTGGAACTCACCAACGCACATGGGCGGCAGGTGGTCGGCGTGCTGGTCGATGCCGTCAACGAAGTGCTCGAGATCGGGGACGACGCGATTGCCGCAGCACCCGCGTTCGGTGCGCGCATTCGTTCGGACTTCATTCGCGGCATTGGCAAGGTCGATGAACGGTTCGTGATTCTGCTCGACGTCGATCAGGTGTTCTCTGTTGACGAACTTGCCGCCCTGGTTGATGCCGGCGCGGACACAACCGTCTAAGACGGGTATTTCTCACGGAGCGTGATCATGCTGTCGAACTTCAAAATCGGTACCCGTCTTGTTGCGGCGTTCGTCGTCGTGGCGTCCTTGGCCGCCGTGGTCGGTGTGGTCGGCTTGATGAACACCCGCGAGATGAATGAACTGGCCGCGCAGATGTACAACCGCGAATTGCTGGGCGTGTCCTACATCAAGGAAGCCAACCTGAACGTGGTCGAGATCGGCCGCGCGCGTGCCAACTATCTCTTGGCCACTACCCAGGAAGAGCGTGAGCGCCACCAGGCATCGATCAAGCGTTCGTCGACCGCTGCGCGCGAGAATTTCGACCAGGCCCGCACCCGTTTCACGTCTGATCGCGCCCGTGCCTTGTTCACCCAGATCGATGGCGTGTGGGAAGAGTATCAACGCGACATGAAAAACGCCTTGAGTCTGGCCGCCACCGAGCCACTGGCATCGCGCCCGCCGGAACTGATTCGCCTGCTTGATGCGGTGCGTCAGCAGGCCAACGTCATGGACAGCGCGCTCGGCGAACTCGAAGACCTCAAGCGCATGAACGCCAAGACGGCTGCGGAGCGCACCGAGGTCATCTACGAAAACAGCCGCACCACGATGATCGCGATCATCGTCGCCGCGATGCTGATCGGCGTGGGCCTGGGCCTGTTGATCAGCCGCAGCATTGCGCGCCCGCTGCGTCGCGCTGCCGAAGTCGCCGATGGTCTGGCGCAAGGCGACCTGAGCATGCAGATCCAGGTGACCGGCAAGGACGAGACCTCGCAGTTGCTGGGGTCCATGCAAAACATGGTGAGCCGCCTGTCGACCGTGGTGTCGGAAGTCAATGCCGGCGCGCATTCGCTGGCAGGCGCCTCGGAAGAGGTCAGCGCCACGGCGCAATCGCTGTCGCAAGCCGCCAGCGAACAAGCTGCGGGCGTGGAAGAAACCAGCGCATCGCTGGAACAGATGACGGCGTCCATCGCCCAGAACACCGAGAACGCCAAGGTGACCGACGGCATGGCATCGAAGGCATCGAGCGAAGCAGCCGAGGGCGGCGATGCCGTGCGCTCCACCGTGTCGGCGATGAAGCAGATTGCCAAGAAGATTTCCATCATCGATGACATCGCGTATCAGACCAATCTGCTCGCACTGAATGCAGCCATTGAAGCGGCGCGTGCCGGTGAGCACGGAAAGGGCTTTGCAGTGGTCGCGGCCGAAGTGCGCAAGCTGGCCGAACGTAGCCAGATCGCCGCGCAGGAAATCGGCGAGGTGGCCTCGTCCAGCGTCGAGCTGGCCGAACGCGCCGGCAAGCTGCTGGATGAAATGGTGCCCAGCATCCGCAAGACCTCCGACCTGGTGCAGGAAATCTCTGCCGCTTCGGAAGAACAGTCGGCGGGCGTCGCGCAGATCAACGCGGCCGTCGGCCAGCTGAGCCAGACCACGCAGCAGAACGCGTCCAGCTCGGAAGAGCTGGCGGCCACTGCGGAAGAGATGAGCGGCCAGGCCGAGCGTCTGCAGGAAACCATGTCCTTCTTCAAGCTGGATGGCCCAGCTTTCGCCCGGCCCGTTCCGGTGCGCGCGCCGGCCAGGACGGTGCGTCAGGCCAAGCCCGTTATTTCCAATTCGCGTCGCCAGTTGTCCCACGTTGAAGACGACGTGGACGAGTCTCAGTTCGCGCGTTTCTGACGCGTCCTAGCGCTTTCTTTGGCTGACCAGCAGCGGTACTGCCTGATCAACCGCATCTTGGGTGAAAGAAGACATGTTGAAAAATATGAAAGTGGCAACGCGGCTTGGACTGAGCTTCGGCATCGTGGTGGTCCTGTTGCTGGGCCTCTCGGTGTTGAGCGTGCTCAGGCTTGCGATTGTCAACGACGTGTCGACTGTCATGGCGGAGCGCATTTATCCGACGGTCAAGCTGGGCATTGATATCACCAACGGCTTGGCCGAGAACTCGCGCGATGTCCGCGACGCGATCCTGGCGAACCCGGGGGCGGACACCACCGCAATGTGGAAGAAGATCGACGACGGCCGTGCGCTCAACAGCGAACGCTTCAAAAAGCTCGAGGCCATGCTCGTCACCGAGAAGGGCAGGGAGTTGTTCAAGGCGATCAGTGCGCGTCGCGCAACGCTGGCGCCGGCTTACGAACGTATTCGCGAGCTTTCCCTGACCGACAAGGCTCAGGCTGCCGATTACCTGAAGACTGAATTCATGCCAGCCAACCGGGCGTACACGTCGGCGTTGGCAGACTTCACTGCCTACCAGGGGTCGCGCATGGAAGCGGCCAGCACCAGTGGCGATGAGGTTTATGACGCGACGCGCACCCTGGTCATTGGCGTGGCCATCGCTGCCGTGCTGTGCGCGAGCGTGCTCGGTTTCCTGATCACCCGCAATCTCTCGAAGACGCTTGGCGGTGAGCCCGCCTATGCGGCTGAGGTCATGAAGCGGGTTTCCGTAGGTGACTTCACGGTCGACGTGGCCGTGCGTCCAGGCGATACCAGCAGCCTGTTGTATGCGACCCGGCAAATGGTGAGCTCGGCCGGCGACAGCATCAACGATGTGGTGCGCGCCATCGGTGCGATGGCACGCGGCGATCTGACGCAAACCATCGACAAGCCGTATCAGGGTTCGTTTGGCGAGATGCGCGACTACGTGAACAACACCGTCGCCAAGCTCAATCAGGTGATCGACGGCCAACGTCGCGTGGTATCGGCCGCCAATGCGGGCGACTTCCAATCGCGGGTGGATCTCGCCGGCCTGCAAGGTTTCCAGAAAGAAATGGGTGAAGGGCTCAACAGCCTGGTCACGACCACGGGCGGCAGCATCAATGACGTGGTGCGGGTGATGGGCGCGCTGGCCGATGGTGATCTGACCAAGAACATCACGCAGTCCTACGACGGGGCCTTCAATGAAATGAAGACCTATGTCAACGACACGGTGGCGAAGCTCTCGCAAGTCGTCACCGAGGTCAATGCCGGCGCCCATGCCTTGGCCGGTGCGTCGGAAGAAGTCAGCGCCACTGCCCAATCGCTTTCGCAGGCCGCCAGCGAGCAAGCGGCGGGTGTGGAAGAAACCAGCGCGTCGCTGGAGCAGATGACGGCGTCGATTGCGCAGAACACCGAGAACGCCAAGGTCACCGATGGCATGGCGTCGAAGGCATCCAACGAAGCCTCGGAAGGCGGTGAGGCAGTGAAGGCGACGGTCTCGGCGATGAAGCAGATTGCCAAGAAGATTTCGATCATCGATGACATTGCCTACCAGACCAATTTGCTGGCCCTGAACGCGGCGATCGAAGCCGCGCGTGCTGGCGAACACGGCAAGGGTTTTGCGGTCGTCGCAGCCGAAGTACGCAAGCTGGCCGAGCGCAGCCAGGTGGCCGCGCAGGAAATCGGTGAAGTGGCTTCGTCCAGCGTGGAGCTGGCTGAACGCGCCGGCAAGCTGCTGGACGAGATGGTGCCCAGCATCCGCAAGACCTCCGACTTGGTGCAGGAAATCTCTGCGGCTTCGGAAGAACAATCCTCGGGCGTGGCGCAGATCAACTCCGCCGTCACGCAGCTGAGCCAGACCACCCAGCAGAACGCATCGAGCTCGGAAGAGCTGGCAGCCACCGCTGAAGAAATGAGCGGCCAGGCCGAGCGCCTGCAGGAAACCATGGCCTTCTTCAAGCTCGACGGTGCGGCCCAATCGCACAGGGCGAGAAGCACGCTCGACGCCGCGCGCGCCCCGAAACCGAAGGCGGCTTTGTCTGTCGCACGACGTCCGTCGGCGTATGCGTCCAACGATGTGGACGAATCCGAGTTTGCCCGTTTTTGATTTTTATCGATCGCACGTCGACCAGCAGGGTCGTTGCAGCAGAGCGCTCGTTCACACGAGCTTGGTTACACGAGGATAGGTATGTTTTCGAATATGAAAGTAGCAACGCGATTGGCTTTGAGCTTTGGCGTGGTGGTGTTGTTGCTGCTGGCGATCGCCGTCCTCAGCGTGTTCCGGCTGGCAGCGGTCAACGACACGACAGTGGCGATCGCCAGCGGCATCTATCCGAGGGTGGTACTTGCCAACAGCATCGACAAGCGAACCGTTGATAACGGCAGACTGGTCAACGAATACCTGCTTGCAGCCACCGACGCCGACGGTGACCTGGTCTGGAAACGCCTGATGGAAAATCGTGCGCGCAACAGTGAGCTGATGAAAGAACTCAGCGCTTTGCTGGTGACGCCGCGCGGCAAGGAACTGTTCAAACAAATGGAAGACGCGCGCTCGGCCATTTCACCGCGCTACCAGCGTTTGTTCGAACTGTCTCGCATCGACAAGGCACAGGCGCTTGCCTATCTTTACTCGGACTTCGCGCCAGGGCAGGTCGCCCAAGGGACTGCCGCAGCCGCGATGGGTCGCTTCCAGGAAGAGCTGCTGGAGACCGCCAGGGCAGATGGCGAAGCGCTCTACATCAATACCCGCAATTGGTTGATCGGCTTGTCCGTGACTGCAGTACTGCTCGCTGCTGCATTGGGTCTGCTCATCACCCGCAACCTGTCCCGGGTGCTGGGCGGCGAGCCCGCCTATGTGGCCGAGGTCATGCAGAAAATCGCGGTGGGGGACTTTACTGTGGACGTTGCGGTGCGTCCCGGTGACACCAGCAGTTTGTTGTTCGCCACCCGGAAAATGGTGGTGGCTGCTGGCGACAGCATCAACGATGTGGTGCGCTCGGTAGGCGCCATGGCGCGTGGTGACCTGACGCAGACCATCGACAAGCCCTATCAAGGTTCGTTTGGTGAAATGCGCGACTACGTGAACAACACGGTCGCCAAGCTGAATCAAGTGATCGATGGCCAGCGCCGGGTGGTATCGGCAGCCAACGCCGGTGATTTCACTGCGCGGGTTGACCTGGCCGGTCTGCAGGGCTTCCAGAAGGAAATGGGCGAAGGCCTCAACAGCTTGGTCGCCACCACGGGCGGCAGCATCGACGACGTGGTGCGCTCGGTCGGCGCCATGGCAAGTGGCGACCTGACGCAGACCATCGATAAGCCGTATCAAGGCGCCTTTGGCCAAATGCGCGACTACGTGAACAACACCGTAGCCAAGCTCAACCAAGTGATCGACGGCCAACGCCGCGTGGTGTCGGCGGCCAATGCCGGCGACTTCCAGCTACGAGTCGACCTGACCGGCTTGCAAGGTTTCCAGAAGGAAATGGGCGAAGGGCTCAACAGCCTGGTCGTCACCACCGGTGGCAGCATCAACGATGTGGTGCGTGTGATGGGCGCCCTGGCCGATGGCGACCTGACCAAGAACATTACGCAGTCCTACGACGGTTCCTTCAATGAAATGAAGACCTACGTGAACGACACCGTGGCGAAGCTTTCGCAGGTGGTGACCGAGGTCAACGCCGGTGCTCACGCGCTGGCGGGTGCGTCGGAAGAGGTCAGCGCAACCGCACAGTCCTTGTCGCAAGCTGCCAGCGAGCAAGCGGCGGGCGTGGAAGAAACCAGCGCCTCGTTGGAGCAGATGACGGCGTCGATTGCGCAGAACACCGAGAACGCCAAGGTCACCGACGGCATGGCGTCGAAGGCCTCCCACGAGGCCTCGGAGGGTGGAGAAGCGGTGAAGGCCACCGTGGCTGCCATGAAACAGATCGCCAAGAAGATTTCGATTATCGACGACATTGCCTACCAGACCAATTTGCTGGCCCTGAATGCCGCGATTGAAGCGGCGCGTGCAGGCGAGCACGGCAAGGGCTTTGCAGTGGTGGCCGCTGAAGTGCGCAAGCTGGCCGAACGCAGCCAGATCGCAGCACAGGAAATCGGTGAAGTGGCTTCGTCCAGTGTGGAACTGGCCGAACGCGCCGGCAAGCTGCTGGATGAAATGGTGCCCAGCATCCGCAAGACCTCCGACCTGGTGCAGGAAATCTCTGCGGCCTCGGAAGAACAGTCCTCGGGTGTGGCGCAGATCAACTCGGCAGTCACGCAGCTGAGCCAGACCACGCAGCAGAACGCGTCCAGCTCGGAAGAGCTGGCGGCGACGGCAGAAGAGATGAGCGGCCAGGCCGAACGCCTGCAGGAAACCATGGCCTTCTTCAGGTTGAATGCAGTGGCCGACAGCCGCAAGGTACCCGTCCGTGGGGAGGCCGCGCGCCACGCGCCGGTGACTAACGTCGCTGCACTGACCCGCCGTCAACCGGCGCAAGTTGCCAGCAGCATCGACGAGTCGTCCTTCGCCCGTTTCTGACGTCTTTCGAATACGCGCCCAGCGCCGGCAAGCCGGTGCTGTTTGTTCGTTTGATGTGTATTGCTCGACCACGACAGGAATTGCTAGATGTTCAAGAACATGAAGGTGGGAACCCGTCTTGCGATGGCATTCGCCACGGTGCTGATCCTCTTGCTTGCCATCGTGGTCGTGGCCGTGTTGCGCTTGCAGTCGCAGCAGGATCGGATCGCCTACATCAATAACGTCAACAACGTCATGGTCGGTCATGCGCAGCGAATGATGGCGGCGACGATCGGTCAGGCGTCGAGCACGCGCCGCCTGCTGTTGGCAGAAGGTCGCGAGGAAACCGATGTCGCACTCGCCGCAGGGCGTGAGCGCCGCGCAATCATCGAGACCTCGATCGATGCATTGGCCAAAATTCTGGCAGATGATCCTACGTCTACCGACGTCGAACACAAGATGATCGAGCAGATGCGCGGCGATGCGGCGAATGTCCACGCAATCGTTGTGCGTGTCACCGAGGCACATCAGGCGGGTCGCATCCGGGAAGCGACGGAGCTGCTGCGGACCGATTTTGATGCGATCAACAGTCCCTTTCAAAAGCGGATTGCGGAGTTCTTGAAGTACGAAGAAACCGACAATGCCGCGGCGTTCGTCGAAGCCACGCAAAGCTTCCTCTTTGCGCGCACCATGCTGATCGTCACTGGCCTGGTCGCCTTGTTGGTAGCCATCGTCGCCGGCGTGATGGTGACGCGCAGCATGTTGCGCCAGTTGGGCGGCGAGCCCGACTATGCCGCTGCCGTGCTCGATCGCGTGGCCAACGGCGACCTGGACGCCGACATTCAGATCAAAGCGAACGACACCACCAGCATGCTGGTGGCAGTCAAGAACATGGTTGCGCGCCTCAAGCAGGTGATCGATGGACAGCGTGCGGTGGTCGAAGCGGCAAACGCAGGTGACTTCACCAAGCAGGTCAGCCTGGTGGGACTTCAGGGCTTCCAGAAAGACATGGGCCAGGGGCTGAACCAGTTGACCAGCACGGTGGGTGCCAGTCTGAAGGACGTCGGCCGGGTGATGTCTGCGATGTCGGAAGGCGATCTGACTCAGCGCATCGACAAACCCTACGACGGCGCCTTCGACGAGATGAAGGGCTTTGTCAACGACACGGCCGACAAGCTGTCCTCAGTCGTCGCGGAAGTCAATGCCGGCGCCCAGGCGCTGGCCGGGGCATCCGACGAGGTCAGCGCCACGGCACAGTCCTTGTCGCAGGCCGCCAGCGAGCAGGCGGCGGGTGTGGAAGAAACCAGCGCGTCGCTGGAACAGATGACCGCGTCCATCGCCCAGAACACCGAGAACGCCAAGGTCACCGACGGCATGGCGTCGAAGGCTTCCCACGAGGCCTCGGAGGGCGGCGAAGCGGTGAAGGCCACCGTGGCTGCCATGAAGCAGATCGCGAAGAAGATTTCGATCATCGACGACATTGCCTACCAGACCAATTTGCTGGCCCTGAATGCCGCGATCGAAGCGGCGCGTGCCGGCGAACACGGCAAGGGCTTTGCAGTGGTGGCAGCCGAAGTACGCAAGCTGGCCGAGCGCAGCCAGGTGGCGGCGCAGGAAATCGGCGAAGTGGCCTCGTCCAGCGTTGAACTGGCTGAACGCGCCGGCAAGCTGCTGGACGAGATGGTGCCCAGCATCCGCAAGACCTCTGACCTGGTGCAGGAAATTTCTGCCGCGTCAGAAGAACAATCTTCAGGCGTCGCGCAGATCAATTCCGCCGTCACGCAACTGAGCCAGACCACGCAGCAGAACGCATCCAGCTCTGAAGAACTGGCCGCCACGGCAGAAGAAATGAGCGGTCAGGCAGAACGCCTGCAACAGACCATGGCCTTCTTCATGCTGGACACGCCTGCTGCGCCGGTCGTTGCCGCGTCGCGCCGAGCGCCTGTCCGCACCACTGCCAGGCCCACACCAGTCAAGCGCCGCCGCGAGGCGTCGCTCGCCAGCGACACCCAGGTCGACGAAGCACAGTTCGCCCGTTTTTGAACGCGTTGCATCTATTCCCCCTTTAAACCAAAAGACAACCGCAGTTGCGGTGCTCAGCAAGCAGGACCTTGTATGTTGAAGAAAATGAAAGTCGGCACACGCCTGGCCATGGCGTTCGGAATTGTGTTGTTGTTATTGGCCACGGTCATCGTGTTGGCAGTCCTTCGCATGCAGGACCTGCAGAGCGGTTTGCGCTACATCACCGGCGTCAACAATATGTTGATTCTGCACAGCCAGAACATGAAGGCGAACTACTTCGCCATGGGGTCGAACGTCCGTTCGCAATTGCTCAGCCTTGACCCTGCGCAGGTTCGGCGCGATGTCGATGCCGGACTGGCCACCCGCAAGCTCTTCGTCAAGGCGATGGACGACATGGGCGTCATCCTGGCGGCCGACCCGAACACCGTTCAACTCGAACGTGATCTGTTTACCCAGATTCGCCAGGACAGCGGCAAGCTCTTCGCCATCATCGACCGCGTATCCGAGCTCGCGCTGAAGAATCTCAACGAGGAGGGCACGGTCATTCTGCGCGATGAATACTCGCCCGCCGGCGTGATCATGCGCGGCAAGATCGAGGAATTGGTCGACTACGAAGGCAAGCAAAACCGCGACAGCGTGGCCGAGGCAGAGAAAAGCTACGAATTCGCGCGCAGCCTGATGATCGGGCTTGGCATCGGCGCGGTGCTGGTGGCCGTGCTGGCCGGGCTGCTGGTCACGCGCAGCATCTTGCGTCAGCTGGGTGGCGAGCCCGACTACGCCGCCGAGCAATTGCGTCGTGTGGCCAATGGTGACCTCAGCACCGAGGTCGTCACCGCCAAGGGTGACACGACCAGCATGCTGGCTGCCGTCAAGGACATGATCGCGCGCTTGAACCAGGTGATCGGCGGGCAGCGCGAACTGGTGTCGGCAGCCAATCGCGGCGACTTCAGCTCGCGTGTCGAGCTGACGGGGCTGCAAGGCTTCCAGAAAGAAATGGGCGAGGGCCTGAATCAGCTGGCCGCCACCGTGGGTGCAAGCCTGAGCGACGTGGTGCGTGTGATGGGCGCCATGTCTGCCGGCGACCTGGAAAAACGCATCGAGAAGCATTACGAAGGTGCGTTCGAAGAGATGAAGGGCTACGTCAACGGCACGGCCGACAAACTCGATCAGTTGATCGTGGGCCAGCGCAGTCTGGTGCTCGCCGCCAATCAAGGCGAGTTCGATTCGCGCGTCGACCTGGTCGGCCTGCAAGGTTTCCAGAAGGAAATGGGCGAGGGCCTGAACCAGCTGGTGGTCACGGTGGGCAACAGCCTGGCCGATGTGGTGCGCGTGATGGCCGCCATGTCGGAAGGCGACCTGACCAAGCGCATCGACAAGGACTACCAGGGTTCCTTCGACGAGATGAAGGGCTACGTCAACAGCACGGCGGAAAAACTGTCCACGGTGGTGGCCGAGGTCAATTCGGGCGCCCATGCGCTGGCCAGCGCCTCGGAAGAAGTCAGCGCCACCGCGCAATCGCTGTCGCAAGCCGCCAGCGAACAGGCGGCGGGCGTGGAAGAAACCAGCGCGTCGCTGGAACAGATGACCGCATCAATTGCGCAGAACACCGAGAATGCCAAGGTCACTGACGGCATGGCATCGAAGGCGTCCAGCGAAGCGGCCGAGGGCGGCGAAGCCGTGAAGGCCACGGTGTCGGCGATGAAGCAGATCGCCAAGAAGATTTCGATCATCGATGACATCGCCTACCAGACAAATCTGTTGGCACTGAACGCTGCCATTGAAGCGGCGCGTGCCGGCGAGCATGGCAAGGGCTTTGCGGTCGTCGCAGCAGAAGTGCGCAAGCTGGCTGAGCGCAGCCAGATCGCGGCGCAGGAAATCGGCGAGGTTGCCTCGTCCAGCGTGGACCTGGCCGAACGTGCCGGCAAGCTGCTGGATGAAATGGTGCCCAGCATCCGCAAGACCTCCGATCTCGTACAAGAGATTTCAGCAGCATCGGAAGAGCAGTCTTCGGGCGTGGCGCAGATCAATTCTGCTGTCACGCAGCTGAGCCAGACCACCCAACAGAACGCATCCAGCTCGGAAGAGCTGGCCGCGACCGCCGAAGAAATGAGCGGCCAAGCCGAGCGCCTGCAGGAAACCATGTCTTTCTTCACGATTGCCGGCCAATCTGCTGCGCTAAGCTCGCGCCGCGAACCCGTTGTGAAACGGGATCAGCGCGAATCCCGCAAGCCGCAATCCACCTCCGTCAGCACCAACACCGCGATCGACGAAAGTCGCTTCACGCGGTTCTGACGGTCTTGCACCCACCTTCAGGCAACTGCATGTCAGTCACCGCATCCGTCCGCCGATTCACCCCCACGCCTGCGTCCGTCCCGGCACAGGGCGTGCGGGCATGGCGGAAAGGCTGACTGCATGCTGAATCGCGTCGCGCCGAAACCCGATTCAGTCCTGATCGTCGATGATTCGCCGGTGCAGCGCGCCCACACGGTCGCCATGTGCCGACGTGCCGGCATCGAACTGATCTATGAAGCGGGCAACGGTATCGAGGCGCTTGAGTTGCTGGCGATGCTGGTGCTGACGCCGGGTGTGATGATCCTCGACCTCGAGATGCCGGACATGGACGGCGTCGAACTCGTGCACAACCTGCACGTGCAGGGCATGAGCCTGCCCGTGATCATCGTGTCGGGGCGGGAGCAGGCCTTGATCGATTCGATCGCCACGATGACCCGCAGCATGGACTTCCAGGTTCTGGGCGCGCTGCGCAAGCCGCTGCAGATCGGCGCGCTGGAACGGGCGCTGCGCGAGTACGGCGATGCGCTGACCTACCCGGTGGCGCCGCGCACCGAACCCGACCTGCCGCCGGTGGGCCCGGTCGACCTCGGGCAAGCCATCGATCGGGGCGACATCATCGTCCACTACCAGCCCAAGGTGGATATCCGCACCGGCATCATCCGCGGGCTGGAAGCGCTGGCGCGCTGGACCCACCCACGCTACGGCATGATTCCGCCGAATCGTTTCATCCCGATGGCCGAGGAAAACGGGCTGATCCGGCCACTGACCTTGAGCGTGATTCCGCAGGTGCTGGCACGGCTGGCCGGCTGGAATGCACGTGGCCTGCGCTGGTCGGTATCGATCAATCTGTCGCCCTCGCTGCTCGACGACGCCGATCTGGTGCCGGTGATCGTCGAAATGGTGCAGCGCTACGGCGTGGCGCCCGCGCAGATCGTGTTCGAGATCACCGAGAGCTCGGTGGCCTCGCATCTGAGCGTGTCGCTGGGCGTGCTGGCGCGGCTGCGTCTGAAGGGCTTCGGCCTGTCCATCGACGATTACGGCACCGGCTTTTCATCGATGCTGCAGCTGGCGCGCATTCCATTTACCGAACTGAAGATCGATCGGTCCTTTGTGCACGGTGCGCATCAGCGCAAACGCTCGCGGGTGCTGTTGCAGTCGGCGCTCGACATGGCGCGTCAACTGGGCCTGGTGACCGTGGCCGAAGGCATCGAGACCATCGAAGACTGGTTGCTGCTGCAGTCCTTCGATTGTTGCGTGGGGCAGGGATATCTGATTGCCCGGCCGATGCCCGCCGAAGACTTGCCCACCTGGTTGCAGGCGCATCGTGAGCGCCTGTGCAGCCTGCGTCAGGAGCGCCGCACGCCGTCGTCTCCTTCCTATGAATTTTCCACCGCAGGCCGACCCGGCGATACGCCGACACTGGCCGTCGAACATCGACCGGCACCCTGACATGATGATGATCACCGACCGCGAATTCCAGGACTTCCAGCGTTTCATCTATGACGCTGCCGGCATCAACCTGTCCCCGGCCAAGAAGGCCCTGGTGACTGGTCGCCTGGCGCGTCGCCTGAGCGCCCGCAACCTGGATAACTACGGCGCCTACTTTGCCTTGCTGCGCGACGGCAAGGACAAGACGGAAGTCCAGACTGCCATCGATCTGCTGACGACCAACGAGACCTACTTTTTCCGCGAGCCCAAGCACTTCGATTTGCTGCGCAAGGTGGCCGCCGAGGCCGACGACGTGGCGCGTGGCGGGCGACCATTCCGGGTCTGGAGCGCGGCCAGTTCGACCGGCGAAGAGGCCTACAGCATGGCCATGGTGCTGGCCGACAGCCGGGGCAATCGTCCCTGGGAAGTGGTGGGCACGGACATCAGCACGCGGGTGGTGGCGCAAGCCCGCACCGGGCACTTCGTGCGCCAGCGGACCATGCACATCCCGGCCGACTATTTGCGACGTTTCTGCCTGAAGGGCATCGGCGAACAAGAGGGCACGGTGCTGGTGACGCGCGAGCTGCGCGACCGCATCAATTTCCGCCACGCAAACCTAAATACGACACTGCCCGAACTTGGCAGCTTCGATGTGATCTTTTTGCGCAATGTCATGATCTACTTCGATCAGGCGACCAAGCGCAAGGTTGTCGAACGTGTGCTGTCGCTGCTGCGACCGGGTGGCTACTTCTGTATCGGGCACTCTGAAAGCCTGCACGAAATCAGCACGGCGGTGCGCCAGATCGCGCCGGCAACCTATCGCAAGCCGTAATTTTCCGAATGCCGAAAGCCACCCTGGCCACGCGGTCCCGAATCCGGGCACTGGCGAGCCCCGACGTCTGAGTTGATGCATAAATATCCTTCCAATGTCACCCCGCTGCTGAAACCGGGGTCGGCCATCGATGTGTTCTTGCAACCCGGAGAATTCTTCGTCGGTGGCGCGGATTTTCGCGTGCGCACGCTGCTCGGCTCTTGCGTGTCCATCACCCTGTGGCATCCGGCACGGCAGATCGGCGCGATGTCGCACTTTCTGCTGGCCCGGCGCGCGCGCGCCTCGGAGAGCCTGGACGGCCTGGACGGCAGATACGGCGAAGACGCATTGGAACTGATGTGGGCCGGCCTGATTGCGCACGGGGTGGACCCGCGGCAGTGCGTGGGCAAGGTATTCGGCGGCGCCGACATGTTCTGCGGTTTGCCGGCATCGCGGGAATTCCACATCGGGCGCAACAACGGCGAGGCCGCGCGCGACCTGTTGGCAGACCGAGGCATTGCGGTGCGTGCCGAACATCTGTTCGGCGCCGGGCACCGGCAGGTCTTGTTCGACATCAAGGACGGCGATGTCTGGGTGCGGCAGGTCACGCCCACGGGCGATGCCTCGCCGGCCGCCAGGAAGCGTCAATGACCCCGATTTCCGTGTTGATCGTCGATGATTCGGCGGTGGTGCGACAGGTCTTGGTGGCGATGTTCAAGGAAGCGCCCGGCATCGAGGTGATTGCCGCGGTGGCCGACCCGCTGCTGGCCATCGAGCGCATGAAGCTGCGCTGGCCCGACGTGATCGTGCTGGATGTGGAAATGCCGAAGATGGACGGCATCACTTTCCTGAAAAAGATCATGAACGAACGGCCCACGCCGGTCGTCATCTGTTCGACCCTGACCGAGCGCGGCGCCAAGACCACGATGGATGCGCTGGGTGCAGGCGCGGTGGCCATCGTCACCAAACCCAAGCTGGGTCTGAAGCAATTCCTGAGCGAGTCGGCCCAGGAAATGATCGCCACCGTGCGCACCGCTGCGCGGGCACGGGTCAGCAAGACCGTGCGCCGGGCCGAACAACCCCTGACACCCACGCCCAAGCTCACCGCAGACGCCATTCTTCCTGCCGCCAGCGGCCCGGCGACCATCCGCACGACTGAACGTGTGGTGGCGCTGGGCACGTCCACCGGTGGTACGCAGGCACTCGAATTGGTGCTGACGTCCTTGCCGCGGGTATCCCCTGGCCTGGTGATCGTGCAGCACATGCCGGAACGCTTCACCGCTGCTTTTGCCTCCCGGCTGGACAGCCTGTGCGAAATCGAGGTCAAGGAAGCTGCCGACAACGACCGGGTGCTGCCGGGCAGGGCGCTGATTGCGCCCGGCGGCAAACACATGACCTTGCGCCGCAGCGGCGCGCAGTACGTCGTCTCAGTCGTCGATGGCCCGCTGGTCAACCGCCATCGGCCCTCGGTCGACGTGCTGTTCCGCTCGGTCGCGCGCGCGGCCGGCCAGAACGCGCTCGGCATCATCATGACGGGCATGGGCGACGATGGCGCGGCCGGCCTGCTGGAGATGCGCACTGCCGGTGCCCGCACCCTGGCGCAGGACGAAGAAAGCTGCGTGGTCTTCGGCATGCCCAAGGAAGCGATCCGTCGCGGCGGCGCCGAGCGGGTGGTGTCGCTGTCGAGCGTGGCGCGCGAGATCATGCAGTTGGCCCCGCCAGGCTGGGCGGGCGGCGCCGCAGGCGTCTGAATAACCCGGGTCGAAGCAGGGTCTCTCGGCCCGAATTCGGCCGTTTTGCGGGGTTACTCATCAGTAAGTTGCCTGGAATCATCCAGATTGGCTGATTACGTCGCCTGAAGCACCTCAGGGGCTTGAAAATGCGTGGGCCGGCCCAAACTGCGCCGGGTTCCAATTGTGCTCCCCGCAGGGAAAAACCATGACGCAATCGACCCCGACTTCCGAGACCCTTGGCTTTCAGACCGAAGTGAAGCAACTGCTTCACCTGATGATCCATTCGCTGTACAGCAACAAGGAAATCTTCCTGCGCGAGCTGGTGTCCAACGCTTCGGACGCCAGCGACAAGCTGCGCTTCGAAGCCATCGACCGGCCCGAGCTTTTCGAGGGCAGCAGCGACCTGGCGATCCGTATTTCGATCGACCCAGAGGCGCGCACCCTGACGATTTCCGACAACGGCATCGGCATGACGCGCGAGGAGGCGATCGCCAACCTCGGCACCATCGCGCGTTCCGGCACCAAGGAATTCTTCAGCCAGCTGACGGGCGACAAGCAGAAAGACGCACAACTGATCGGTCAGTTCGGCGTGGGCTTCTACTCGTCCTTCATCGTGGCCGACCGCGTGTCGGTGCTGAGCCGCCGTGCCGGCGCTGCGCCCTCGGAAGCCATTCTGTGGGAATCCGCCGGCGAAGGTGAGTTCACCATTGCCGCCGCCGAGAAAGCCACGCGCGGTACCGACGTGGTCCTGCACCTGCGCCCGGAGGAAGACGACTACCTGAGCAGCCGTCGTATCCGCGAGATTCTGCGTCGTTATTCCGACCACATCTCGCTGCCCATCCTGATGAAGAAAGAGGAATGGGACGCCGAGCAGAGCAAGCAGGTCACCACCGACGAAGACGAGACCGTCAATCAGGCCAGCGCCCTGTGGGCCCGCTCGAAGTCGGAAATCACCGACGAGCAATACAAAGAGTTCTACAAGCACGTTGCGCACGACTTCGACGAGCCGCTTGCCTGGACCCACAACCGGGTCGAAGGCCGTAGCGAATACACGCAACTGCTGTATGTACCCAAGCGCGCCCCCTTCGACATGTGGGACCGCAACGCCAAGCACGGCGTGAAGCTGTACGTGAAGCGCGTCTTCATCATGGACGATGCCGAACAGCTGCTGCCGGGCTACCTGCGCTTCGTGCGCGGCGTGATCGACTCGGCCGACCTGCCGCTGAACGTCTCGCGTGAACTGCTGCAGGAAAGCCGTGACGTCAAAGCCATTCGCGAAGGCTCGACCAAGCGCGTGCTGTCGATGCTGGAAGATCTGGCCGAGAACAAACCGGAAGACTATGCCGTGTTCTGGGAAGCCTTCGGCCAGGTGCTGAAGGAAGGCACGGGCGAAGACGCCGCCAACCTGGAGCGCGTGTCCAAGCTGCTGCGCTTTGCGTCGACCCACACCGGCAACGAGACGCAAAGCGTGTCGATCGCCGACTACGTCAGCCGCATGAAGGAAGGCCAGGACAAGATCTACTACGTGACGGCCGACGGCTACACCGCCGCCAGCCACAGCCCGCACCTGGAAATCTTCCGCCAGAAGGGCATCGAAGTGCTGCTGCTGACCGACCGCGTCGACGAGTGGATGCTGTCCTTCCTGCGCGACTTCGACGGCCGCACGCTGGTGTCGATCGCCAAGGGCGGCCTCGACCTGGGCGCGCTGGCCGACGAAGAAGAAAAGAAGCAGCAGGAAGAAGTGTCCGAGAACTTCAAGCCGCTGGTCGAACGCCTGAAGACGGCGCTGGGCGAGCGCGTGAAGGACGTACGCGTGACCTTCCGCCTGGTCGATTCGCCCGCTTGCGTGGTGGTCGACGACAACGAGCTCAGCCCGCACTTGCTGCGCATGCTGAAGGCTGCCGGCCAGGAAGCACCGGCATCGCGCCCGATCCTGGAAATCAATCCGCAACACGCGTTGGTGGCACGGGTGCAGGACGTCGGCGACGCCGTCTTCAGCGACTGGGCCCAGGTCATTCTCGACCAGGCCCTGCTGGCTGAAGGCGCATCGCTGGAAGATCCGACCGCCTTCGTGGGCCGCGTGAACAAGCTGCTGCTGGCCGGTATCGCGCCGCAGGCTGCCGCTTGACGCGCCGCGCCAGCAATTCGACTCGGGTGGCCACGGGGCCATCCGAGGCCGACGAGCCGACGTTCTCGGAACTGGACGGCATCCGCTACCTGCACTTCGCGACACCGTGGGTGCAGGGCGGCATGGAAATCTCCGATCCGCCGCGCCTGGTGTTCGACTACACCCAGCAGATGATGGCGTGGTTGCTGTTCCTGGACCCGCCGCGCTCGCCGCTGGCCATCGGTACCCTGGGTCTGGGTGCCGGTGCGCTGGCGCGTTACTGCCTGCGCTACACGCGCAGTCAGATGCGGGTGGTGGAATGGAACCCGCGCGTCACCGCAGCGTGCCGTGCCTATTTCAAGCTGCCGCCCGAAGGGCCGCGTTTTTCGATCGAACATGAAGATGCCGGTCTGTGGGTCGAGCGCCCGGAAAACGAAGGCAGTTGCCGGGTCTTGATGGTCGATCTGTACGATGCTGAGGCGCGCGGTCCAGTGCGCGATTCGCTGTCCTTCTACCAGTCGTGCCGACGGGTCGTGGGCGGCGATGACGAAGCCGGCATGATTACCGTCAATCTGTTCGGTGAGCATGCGAGCTTCCAGAAGAATTTCCTGCGTATTCAGGAAGCCTTCCACGGTCGGGTGATGGTCTTGCCCGAACTCGACGAAGGCAACCGCGTGGTGCTGGCGTTCACCGGCCCGCCGCTGGAGATCGACTCGGTGGCCTTCGCGGCCCGTGCCGATGCCGTGACGGCGCGCTACGACCTGCCCGCCCAGGCATGGGCGCGTGCCCTGAGCGGCAACGTGTTCGTCAGCAGTGCTAAAAAGAAAATGCTGCACTTTTAAGCACGGCGCTGGTCAGTAGTTATTGACGCGTACTTCTGACATTGCAGCGTGGAAGCTACGTGCAGCGTTTTCAAGGATTGCCATGCCCGCTATTCAGCCCGCACCCCAGCCCAGCGCCCAGCCCGCTTCTGATCCCATCGTTCCCCGTATCGCCGCGGAGCGACTCCCCGATCTGTTGCGCAGCATCCCCAAGGCCGAGCTGCACATCCATATCGAGGGCTCGCTCGAGCCCGAACTGATCTTCGCGCTGGCGGCGCGCAACGGCGTGACGCTCCCGTATGCGGACGTGGAAAGCCTGCGGCGCGCCTATGCGTTCACCAACCTGCAAAGCTTCCTGGACATCTACTACGCCGGCGCCAGCGTGCTGCTGCGCGAGCAGGATTTCTATGACATGGCGCAGGCCTACTTCCGTCGTGCGGCAGCCGACAATGTGGTGTGTGCCGAGATCTTCTTCGACCCGCAGACGCACACGGCGCGCGGCGTGTCCATGCAGGTGGTGGTCGACGGCTTGCACCGCGCCTGCACGGATGCCAAGGCAGATTTCGGCATCGACGCGTCCTTGATCCTGTGCTTCCTGCGCCACCTGAGCGAGGAAGACGCCTTTGCCACGCTGGAAGCGGCCATGCCGCACCTGGACCGCATCATCGGTGTCGGTCTGGATTCCAGCGAGATGGGTCACCCGCCCGAGAAGTTTGCGCGGGTCTTTGCGCGCTGCCGTGAATTGGGACTGCACGTCGTTGCCCACGCTGGCGAGGAAGGTCCGCCGGCCTACATTTACGCCGCGCTGGATGTCTTGCATGCCGAACGCATCGACCATGGCGTACAGGCCATTCACGATCCCGTCTTGATGGAGCGCCTGGCGCGCGAGCGCATTCCGCTCACGGTGTGCCCGCTGTCGAACCAGAAGCTGTGTGTGTTCCCCGACCTGGCCGATCACAACATCGGCGCCTTGCTGGCAGCAGGCTTGGCGGTCACGATCAACTCGGACGACCCAGCGTATTTCGGCGGGTATATGAACGACAACTTCCTGCAGACCTTTGCGGCCACCGGGCTGGATTCGGATGCCGCGTACCGCCTGTCGCGCAATGCCTTCGAAGGCTGTTTTGCGGATGCGGCGACCAAGCGGCGTTATATCGATCTGCTGGACGAAACCTTCCTGGCGTTCGCGCACTGAATGGCTTGACCGTTCCGAACGCGTCTGATGAAACGGCCCGGTATTTCCGGGCCGTTTTTTGGTCTTGCGATCTACCGAAACGCCTGCCCGATGACGGAGAACGCCGCCTGGATCACCGGGTCGGTCTGCCGGCTGGCCAGGCAGATCAGCGCAAGCTCGGTGCGAATCGACAGGCCTTTGACGATCTGCAGGCCGGCGGTCTGCGATTCGCGCAAGGCGATCGAATCGCGGGCCAGCGACAGGCCGACGCCGGCGCGCACCAGGTCCAGCATCGAGGCTTCCTGATCGACTTCCGCCACCACGCGGGGCGCCACGCCAAGGGCAGCAAATTTCTTCGACAGCAGGCGGTGGTGGGCCGAGTCTGGCGGCGTGCCGATCCAGGGCAGGGCGGCGACCTGCGCCCAGCCCTGGCCCTCGATGCGCGCGCCCCAATCCTGCGGGGCGATCACGTAGTAGGTGAACGGTGCCAGCGCCTGCAGATGCAGCGCCTGCCGGTCTTTCGCTGCCGGCAGCGGCCCCAGATAAAAACCCATGTCCAGGTCGCCGCGCTGCACCTGTGCCGCCACCCAGCCCGACATGCCGTGGCGCAAAGCGGTCTGCACGTGCGGATAGCGTTCCAATAACTGCCGCAGGCAGGTACCCAGCCGCAAAAATTCCGGGTTCAGCACCGTGCCGATGCGCAGGCTGCCGCGCACGGTGTGCTGCAAGGAATCGCCCAGCGCACCGAAGTCGGCCACCGCGCCCAGCACTCGCTCGGCGGCGGTCAGCATGGCGCGTCCATCGGCCGTCAATACCAGGCCGCGTGCAGTGCGCGTGAAGAGCGCTACACCGGTGGCTGCCTGCAGGTGTTTCAGCTGAAGACTGATGGCGGGTTGCGTCAGGTGCAAGGCCTCGGCGGCACGCGTCAGATTGCGCTGGCGAGCCACTTCGACAAAGGTGCGCAGGTGCTTGATGTCCATGGAGGAAACCCGAAGAAGAGGCGATGCGGTCTGCGGTCGACCACGGCGGAACCCGCAGTAACGCACATTATCAGCGCTGCTTATATTGCGGTTTTCTACAACTCATTGGACGGCACCGGTGCGGGGCGCGAGAGTGTGGGCCTTCGGATAGAGGCACGGAACATGGACAGCTACGACTACATCGTCATCGGCGCAGGCTCGGCAGGCTGCGTGGTGGCCAACCGCTTGTCGCGGGACCCGGCGGTGCGTGTGCTGTTGCTGGAGGCCGGCGGCAAGGACAACTACCACTGGATCCACATTCCGGTGGGCTACCTGTATTGCATCGGCAATCCGCGCACCGACTGGCGGTATCGTACGCGCGCCGAGCCCGGCCTGGACGGGCGCACCATCGGCTACCCGCGCGGACGGGTACTGGGCGGATGCTCGTCGATCAACGGCATGATCTACATGCGCGGCCAACGCGAAGACTATGACGGCTGGGCGGCGATCACGGGGGATGCCGATTGGTCGTGGGATCACGTCTTGCCGGTGTTCAAACAAAGCGAGGATCACTATCGTGGCGGCGATGCCGAGCACGGTGTCGGCGGCGAATGGCGCGTGGAAGCCCAGCGCCTGCGCTGGGACATTCTGGATGTGTTCCGGCAGGCGGCCGCGGAAGAAGGCATTCCGTTTACCGATGACTTCAATCGCGGCGACAACTTCGGCAGCGCCTATTTCGAGGTCAACCAGAAAAGCGGTTGGCGCTGGAATACCGCCAAGGCGTTTCTGCGCCCGGCCCGCAAGCGGCGCAACCTGCAGGTGCTGACGGGTGCGCATGCGGAAACGCTGCTGTTCGAGGGCACGCGCTGCGTGGGCGTGCGTGTGCGCCAGGGCGGTGTCAGCCGCGACCTGCGGGCAACCCGTGAAGTGGTCTTGTCGGCGGGCGCCGTCAACACGCCCAAGCTGCTGGAACTGTCCGGCATCGGCGAGCCGACGCGTCTGCGCGAAGCCGGCATCACGCCTCGCCATGCCTTGCCTGGCGTGGGTGAAAACCTGCAAGACCATTTGCAGTTGCGCGCGGTGGTCAAGATCGAGGGGGCACTGACGCTCAATCGCCTGGTGTCCACCTGGCGCGGCAAGGCCGGCGTGGCGCTGGAATATCTGTGGAAACGCAGCGGGCCGATGAGCATGGCGCCCTCGCAGCTGGGCATGTTCGCGCGCTCGGACCCAGGCCAGGCGCGCGCCAATGTCCAATTCCATGTGCAGCCGCTGTCGCTGGGGGCGTTCGGCGAACCGCTGCACACCTTCGATGCATTCACCGCCAGCGTGTGCAACCTGCGGCCGACCTCGCGCGGCAGCATCCACATTCAAGGGCCGGACGTCGATGCGCCACCCGAGATCGCGCCCAACTACCTGGCCACCGCAGAAGACCGGCAGGTTGCCGTGGACTCGCTGAAGCTGGTGCGCCGCATTGTCGATGCGCCTGCCTTGCGTGCCTACAAACCGCAGGAATGGCTGCCAGGCCCGGACGTGCGCACCGACGATGAATTGGCGATTGCCGCCGGCCGCATCGCCACCACCATCTTCCATCCGGCAGGCACCTGTTCGATGGGCCGCCGTGCCGATGACGGGGCGGTGGTCGACGCACAGTTGCGGGTGCATGGCCTGCAAGGCCTGCGCATCGCTGATGCGTCGGTGATGCCGACCATCACCTCGGGCAACACCAATTCGCCCACCGTCATGATCGGTGAGCGCGCGGCGGCGATGATGCTGGCGGAAGAACGGCGCTGAGCAGGGGCGCAGACGCGTCTGCCGGGTACCATAGACCCCATGCTTCAAGGTCTTCCTCCGCTGCTTGATACCCACACCCGCGTGCTGCTGCTTGGCAGCTTTCCGGGCGTGGCCTCGCTGGTGCAAGCCCAGTATTACGCACATCCGCGCAACCAGTTCTGGCGCTTGCTGGGCGCCTGTCTGCATGATCCCGACTTGGCCAGCTTGCCCTATGAGGAACGCTTGCAGGCTGCGGCTGCGCACGGCGTCGGCCTGTGGGATGTGGTGGCCGAATGCCGCCGTGAGGGTAGCCTGGATGCGGCGATCACCGATGCCCAGGTCAACCCGCTGGCGACGTATCTGCGGGAGACTGCACCGCATCTTGCACGCATTGGTTTCAACGGTGCCTTGTCGTGGAAGCACGGGCAGCACCTGGCTGAACACGGCTACCAGGTCTTCAAGCTGCCCTCGTCTTCGCCTGCGGCAGCAAGCTTGAGTTTCGAGCAGAAACTGGCCTTGTGGCGACCGCTGTTCGAGGGTGTCTCCACCTGACATTCGGGTGGAACGCGCGCGGCAGGATGCAGCGTTTTTTGGACGCTGATGCCGCCTTTACCCGCGACATGGCACCGCTGCTGCCTCACACCGCCCGAGGTCCCGGCACACCGTCTTCCACCACAAAACGCGCCAGCGTTGAAACTCCGCTGTCGGCCTGCGTGACGTCATCCAACACCCGCAGCGTCGTCGTCCAGCGCGTGGGGGTGACGTCCACCACTGCATAACCACGCTTGTCCGACCGCGTGAACATCACATGCGGATTGTCGTCCGCAATTTTCTGCGTGCGGGCTTGCAGCACATTGCTCAGCGACGTGATCGAGGTGCCGCAGAACTCGCTGGCAATCACTGGCGACTGCGCATCGGAAAAGTCTGCCAGCACCCGGCACACGTAGTTCTGGTGAATGTCGCCACCCACGAACACCGTATTGCGCGGCTTTGTCTCGCGGATAGCGTCCAGCAGGCGCTGGCGGCTGGCCGGGTATCCGTCCCAGGTGTCGCTGCTGTAGCTTTCGCCAGGTGACGCCTTGTAGTTGCGCTGGGAAAAGATGGTCTGCTGCGCCACCACGCTCCAGCGCGTGTCGGCGGCTTTGTCCTGCGCCAATCCCTGCGCCAGCCAGTGCTCCTGCGATGCCCCCAACAACGAACGCGCGGGGTCCGCCAGCTCAGGGCACTGCGCTGTCGAGACGGCGCCCGACGACCGTTCGCCCGCCACCCGACAGGCTTGCAGGTCTCGGTACTGCCGGGTGTCCAGCACGTGAAATCGCAGCAGCCGGCCCCAATCCTGGCGGGCGTGAACCTGCATGCCGTCCACCGTGCCCAGCCCTGCCAGTCCGCGCGTCAGCACCGAGGCGCGCAGCGGCATGTTTTCGTAGAAGGCTTGATACGCGGCATTGCGGCGCGCCAGGAAGGCCTCGGCTGGGCCCAGCCCGCTCAGCGCGGCATAGTCGTTCTGCACTTCGTGATCGTCCCAGGTGACGATCCAAGGACAGGCGTGGTGCATGGCTTGCAGATCCACATCGCTGTGGTACAGCGCATACCGATCGCGATAGTCGCCCAGTGTCTTCGCTGCCACCAGGGTGTGCATGCGCGCCAGCGGCTGCGCGGGCGGCGTTGCAGGCATGCCGTATTCATAGATGTAATCGCCCAGGAACACCACCAGGTCCAGGTCTTCATCCCGCATGTGCCGGTACGCCGCGTAGTGGCCGTGCTCCCAGCGCTGGCAGGAAGCGAACGCAAAGCGGAAGGGCTGTGACATGGCGTCCGGGGCCGGGGCGGTGCGCGTGCGTGCGGTCTGGGTCACCGCATCGCCATGCATGAAGCGATAGCAGTACCAGCGGTCCGGTTTCAGTCCCGTCACTTCCACGTGCACGGTGTGCCCAAGTGCCGCCAGCGCATTGGCTTCGCCGCTGCGCACCATTCGGCGGAAATTCTCGTCTTCGGCAATCTCCCACCGTACCGTCAGCGAGTCCGGTAGCGACGTGCGCGGGCTGTCTGCGGGCACTGTGCCCGGCACCGGACCATCCAGCAATCGTGTCCACAGCACCACGCCGTCCGGTGTCGGCGAACCACTGGCGACGCCCAGCGGAAACAGCGCCCGTTGCGTCACCGTCGCCGACCAACTCCAGCGCGGCAGCGAGGTGGCGGTGGCGGCAGCAGCTGCCAGACGAAGCAGGGCACGTCGATGCATGGAAAGACTCGCAGGGAGGTCGATCTGCACATGCTAAATGCAGCAGGCTCACGGCAAGCTGTCTGCTGTTTCAATAGGCAGGCAAGCAAAGCCATGCAGCAGCTTCAGGCAAGATGCCGGATGTTGAGCCCGGACATTTGCTGCACCGTGTCATGTGCACGCGATCAGTCGCAACATCCCGCCCGAATTCGGAGACCTTGCCCCATGCCCTTGAAGTCCGCGCTGCGCCCACCCGTCATCAGTGCCTTCCTGTTGGCCACCGTCGTGGCAACCGTGCTGAGCACCCTCGTGCAGACCCAGTTCAACCTGGCAGAAATCACCGCCCTGGGTGTGGACGTACCGGTTGCTGTGCGCCTGCGCACCACTGGCCAGGACTTGCTGGGATTCACGCGCACCATCGGGCCGATTGCCCTGTGCCTCTTGCTGCTGGCCTTGCCGGTCGCGACCTGGTTTGCGCGCCGTCATGGATATCGGCTTCTGCTGTGCTTCCTGGCCGGTGGCGTGGGCTTTTACGCGGCGGTGGGGATCATCGACGCCTTTGCGCCCATGCCGACCTTGATTGCGGCCACACGAGGCGCCGCAGGCAAGTTGTCGATGGCGCTGGCCATGGGGATAGGCGCTGCAGTGTTTGCGCTGGCTGCACCCCGCACAGGACGCGTGTCATGAGGGTCACCGTCTTGCTGAACGTCCTCGCCCTCTCACTTGGCCTGCTGGGTGCTGTCGGCGCGATGCCTGCCACGGCTGCGCCATCCGCAGCCTATCGTGTCGAGACCATCGCCGAAGGCCTGGACCGTCCCTGGGCCATCGCCTTCCTGCCCGATGGCCGGGCCCTGGTCAGCGAGTCGCCCGGACGACTGCGCCTGGTGGTGGGCGGCGTGCTGCAAGCCACGACGGTGGCAGGGCTGCCCGAGGGCATGTATCTGGACAAACACGACGGCCCGATGGACATCGCCATCGACCCGCGTTTCGCCGAGAACGGCTTCGTCTACCTGAGCCACGCCTATGGCAGCGACGCCGCCAACAACATCCGTGTGATCCGGGCGCGTTTGGTCGGCGACCGGGTAGACGAGGTGCGCACCTTGTTCGAAGCCCTGCCGCTCAAGCGCACGGCATCCAACGCAGGCGGCCGCATGGCCTTCCTGCCGGACGAGACCTTGTTGCTGACGATCGGCGACGCCTTCATCCAGCGTGAACAGGCGCAGAATCCGGCCAACCACCTGGGCAAGACCTTGCGCTTGACCCGTGATGGAAGAGCGCCCGCAGACAACCCCTTCATGGGCAAGCCCGGTGTCGCGCCCGAGATCTACACGCTGGGCCACCGCAATGCGCAAGGCATTGCCGTTGTCGATGGCGTCGCCTGGATAGCCGAGCATGGCCCGCGTGGCGGCGACGAACTCAATCGGCTGAAGCCTGGCGCCAACTACGGCTGGCCGCTGGTCACGCACGGCGTGGACTACACCTGGGCGCGTGTGTCGCCGTATACCGAGCTGCCCGGCATGGAAGCCCCGGTGCTCAGCTGGACACCGTCACCTGCACCGGGTGGCTTGTTGCACTACACCGGCACCTTGTTCCCCGCGTGGCAAGGCGATTTCCTGGTGCCGATGCTGGCCGCCAAGCGGGTGCAGCGCGTGCGTATCGCGGCCGATGGCAGCGTGAGCCAGGAAGCCTTGTTTGCTGAGTTGAACGTGCGTATTCGTGACCTGCGCCAGGCACCTGACGGCGCGCTGTGGATGCTGACCGCGGGCAAGAACGCTCGCCTGCTGCGGATCGTGCCGGCAACGCCTTGACGGTTCGTGGTCTGCATCCGGGCTCGCCGGGGACCGCGTGAGAGCGGGCACAACGGTCCCGCTGGCCGTCTAGATGCGTTCGATTGCCTGATCGGCGCAGGCGGCCAGCAGCGCATCGAAGGAACCCTGCTGCAGGCTCAGGTCGGGATCCAGGTCCTGCAACGGGCGCAGCACGAAAGCGCGCTGGTGCAGGCGCGGGTGTGGCAGGGTCAGGCGCGGGGTGTCCATGCTGACGCCGTCGACCAGCAGCAGATCCATGTCGAGAGTGCGTGGAGCGTTGCGATACGGACGTTCGCGGCCGTGCTGCTGCTCGATCGCCTGAAGCAGGTCCAACAAGGAAATGGGGTCAAGCGTGGTGCGCAGCCTGGCCACGGCATTCACGAACACCGGGCCTTGCGCATCGACGGGCGCGCTGCGGTAGAAGGGCGAGGGCGCGAGGTCCGCAATGCCGGGTGCTGCCGCCAGTTCTGCCAAGGCTTGCTGCAGAGTAGCGATCGGGTCGCCCAGATTGGCGCCGAGTCCCACCCAGGCAGTACGAGCAGCGGCGGTGGCGTCAGTCATGTCGGCAGTCTGATAAGAAAAGCATCATCACGGCTGGCACCCGAAGGCGTTCACCAGCCGTGAGGCTCATGCGTCCGGCGTGACGTTGCCGCTGTCCGGCGCACGACGGCGGGCATTGCTGCGGCGGCGCTTGCGCGGCGCGCCGTCCGGGCCGGCAGCCGGAGCGGCGCTGGTGCGCGGCTGGCGGGCGACGTCTTCCAGCATCTCGGCACGTTCGGTGTCGTTGGCGTCGGCCAGGTCCATCCACCACTGTGCCAGGACGCTGTCGACCTGGTTGGCGGCGGCGCGCAGTTGCATGAAGTCGCAGGCAGCACGGAAGCGTGGCTGCTCGATCATGCGCCAGGCGGCCTTGCCCACGCGGCGCTCGAAGCGCGGCTGCATGAACCAGATCTCGCGCATGTCGGACACGAAGCGGCGCTGGATGGCGAGCTTTTCGGTCTGGTCGTCCAGCACCGAGTCCACGGCCATGCCGAGTGCGGGCAGCGAGTGTTCGCCCTTCTTCTGATATTGCTCCCAGCGCGTGTGCACCTGCTGCCACAGCAGCGCGGCAAACAGGAAGCTGGGGCTGATGGTCTTGCCGGCGCGCACGCGGGCGTCGGTGCGTTCCAGCGCCAGTTCGACAAAGCGTTCGCCGTCGGGCTGTTCCAGCACCACGTCCAGCATGGGCAGCAGACCGTGATGCAGGCCCTGGGCGCGCAGTTGGCGCACGCAGTCCATCGCATGGCCGCAGGTCAGCAGCTTCAGCATTTCGTCGAACAGGCGTGAGGCCGGCACGTTTTCGATCAGCTGCGCCAAGCTCTTGATCGGCGCGCCGGTGGCGGGGTCGATCTTGAAGTCCAGCTTGGCGGCAAAGCGCACGGCGCGCAGCATGCGCACCGGGTCTTCGCGATAGCGCTGAATCGGGTCGCCGATGATGCGCACCAGGCGGCGTTTCAGGTCAGCCACACCATCGTGATAGTCGATCACGGTCTCGGTTGCGGGGTCGTAATACAGCGCATTCAGCGTGAAGTCGCGGCGGGCCGCGTCTTCCTGCAGATTGCCGAAGACGTTGTCGCGCAGAATGCGGCCGTGTTCGTCCTTGGTCGCATCGTCGGAACTGGCGGCGCGGAAGGTGGACGTTTCGATCACTTCCTGGCCGAACACCACGTGCACCAGCTGGAAGCGACGGCCGATGATGCGGGCGCGGCGGAACAGCGGCTGGATCTGGTCGGGCGTGGCGTTGGTCGCGACGTCGAAGTCTTTCGGCTCGGCGTTGGCGATCAGGTCGCGCACGGCGCCGCCCACGATATAGGCCTCGTAGCCATGTTCCTGCAGCACATCGCACACCTTGATGGCGTGGCGCGAGACCTTGCGGCGGTCGATGCCGTGTTCGGCGACCGGGACGCGCAGCGGCTGACGCTTCTTGACGCTGAGGGTGGGGCGGGCGCCAAGCGGCTTGAAAATCCGGGAGATGAGCTTTTTGATCATTCGAACAGGTCCGTGACCGCCCAGCCGCGAGCCTGAGACAGGGCGCGCAGCGCGGGAGAAGGATTGGTGGCAACCGGGTGGGTCACGGCTTCGAGCAGGGGAACGTCGTTCATCGAATCGCTGTAGAACCAGGACTGCTCGTAGTCCGCGAGCGTGCGGCCCTGACTGGCAAGCCAGTCGGTGACGCGGGTCACCTTGCCTTCGCGGAAACACGGCGTACCGTGGATGCGGCCGGTGTAGCGGCCATTGAGGTACTCGGCATCGGTGCCAAGCAGGTATTGCACGCCGAACGCGCGTGCGATCGGGGCGGTCACGAAGGTATTGGTGGCCGTGACGATGGCAACCAGGTCGCCGTCGGCCAGGTGGCGATCCACCAGATTACGCGCCTCGGGGCGAATCGCCGGGCGGATCACGTCACGCATGTAGTCTTCGTGCCACACGGCCAGGTCCGACGGGGCGCTACGTGCGAGCAAACCCAGCATGAACGCGGCGGACTCGTCGGCGCTCAGATCGCCGGCGTTGTAGCGGTGCATCAGCTCGACATTGCGCGCGAGCGCGACTTCGCGGTCGCCGGCACGGCCGGTCTCGGCCAGGAACTCGGCCCACTGGTAGTCGCTGTCCAACGGGAGCAGCGTGTGGTCGAGGTCGAACAGCGCAATGCGTCGTGCGTCGAACGGAGAAGCGCTCATGTCTGATTCGCCGGCCCGGAGGACGGAGGGGGAGGAAGTTGGGCCACCACGGTGCGCAGCAGCGCGGTGGTGATCGGGCGCTTGGTGGCGAGCGAGTAGCGGTCGAGCGCGTCGATGAGCAGGATCAGCCGGCCCATGTCGCGGTCGTAGTGATTCAGCATCCACAGCAACATGTCCGGCACCAACTGCAGGCCGCGATTGCTGGCATGGGTGTCGAGCGCATCCAGTTTGTCGTCATCTGACAACAGTTCCAGGCGGAATACCAGATCCCAGCCCAGCCGGGTGCGCAGATCTTCGCGCAAGGCCATGCTGGCGGGCGGACGGTCACCGGCCACCACCAGCGACATGGCGTGTTCCGTGGCGGCGGATTCGCGCCACTGGTTGTACAGCGCGAACACGGCGGCCTGGCGGTCGGCGTCCATGCGGTGGAGGTCGTCGACGGCCACGCGCGAGGCGATGCCGCTGATGGCGGTCTCGAAATGATTCAGCGAGGTGCCCGGGTGCAGATACAGCGTGCCCGGCGTGGCCGTGGCGGCTTTCAGCAGATGCGTGCGGCCGCAGCCGGCAGGCCCCCACAGGTAGATTGCCCGGCCGCGCTCAAGGTGTTGTAAAGCGGCAAATGCTTCGTCATTGGCGCCGACGACGAAGTTGGCCAGCGTGGGAGCTGGGCCAGGAACGACGTCGAGCAGGAGCTGCTTTACGGACATCCGCACCTGCACTGCCCCGTTTGCACGGAGTCGAAAGCCAAGTCGGCGAGGCTCGCGAAGGCATGCGCTGACGCACCTGCGGGGCCGTTGGCCGGGCGGTATGCGTGTGTGCGCCGACCCGCAACATGGGCGGTCAGCCGGGCCTTTATCCGAATTTGCGGCATCGATGGAACAATCATCATAAAATTATAGCTTTCACCCCGCGTTTGCCGTGTTTTTAATACCACGCGCTGCCAAAGCATGACCCGGCAGCGACGGTGGCAAGCACGTTGATCAGTACGTCGGTCAGTACCTTGGTCAGTACGTTGACCACCACGCGCGGGGCTTCCCGTTTCGCTTTACCCCTTTTGGTTTCTTCCATGTCCGCACATCAGCCTGGCTCCGCTCCCCTTACTTACCGTGACGCAGGTGTCGATATCGACGCCGGCGACGCACTGGTCGAGCGGATCAAGCCGCTCGCCAAACGCACCATGCGCGAAGGCGTGCTCGCGGGCATCGGCGGCTTCGGCGCGCTGTTCGAAGTGTCCAAGAAATTCCGCGAACCGGTGCTGGTCTCGGGCACCGACGGCGTGGGTACCAAGCTGCGCCTGGCCTTCACCTGGGACAAGCACGACACGGTCGGCATCGACCTGGTTGCCATGAGCGTCAACGACATCCTGGTGCAGGGCGCCGAGCCGCTGTTCTTCCTGGACTACTTCGCCTGCGGCCGCCTGTCGGTCGACACCGCAGCCACCGTCGTCGGCGGCATCGCCACCGGTTGCGAACAAGCCGGCTGCGCACTGATCGGTGGTGAAACGGCTGAAATGCCCGGCATGTACCCCGATGGCGAATACGACCTGGCCGGCTTCGCCGTCGGCGCAGTCGAAAAGTCGGAAATCATCGACGGCAGCAAGATCATTCCCGGCGACGTGGTCCTGGGTCTGGCCTCCAGCGGCGCGCATTCCAACGGTTATTCGCTGGTGCGCAAGATCCTGGAACGCACGGGCGCCAAGCCCGATGACGACTTCCACGGCCAGCCGCTGCGCGACGTGGTGATGGCACCGACCCGCATCTACGTGAAGCCCATGCTGGCCGCGATCAAGCAGCACGCCATCAAGGGCATGGCCCACATCACCGGTGGCGGCCTGCTGGACAACGTGCCGCGCATTCTGCGTCCGGGCCTGGCCGCGCGCCTGCACCGCGATGCATGGACGATGCCGCAGCTGTTCACCTGGATGCAGAAGGAAGGCGGCGTGGCCGACGAAGAAATGCACCGTGTCTTCAACTGCGGGATCGGCATGGTGGTGATCGTTGCTGCTGCGGAGGCCGATGCCGTCATCGCCACGCTGCGCGCCTCGGGTGAAACCGTCAGCCGCCTGGGCGAGATCATCGAGCAGGCACCGGGCACGCCGCAGACCGTGGTGGTCTGAGCGTCGTTGTCAGTCGTACCGGTTCATGCCGGATAGCCGGTGGCCTGCTGGCCGCCGGCCACATAAAAAAAGCCATGCATCGCATGGTTTTTTTTATGGAATGTCGGGGTGTCTCAATGACGCGATTCAGCGCCCCGCCCCGATGTCATGCCTACAGCTTCTTCTGCCAGAACAGCGCACGCCCGGCTTCCGGCGCCAGGCTGTAGGGCGCAAAGCCGAACTTCTCGTACGCATTCTGAGCAGTTTGGTTGCCTTCCAGCACTTCCAGCGTCAGCTTGCAGCAGCCGCGCGCGACCGCGATCGCTTCCACGCAATCCAGCATGCGCTGGCTCAGGCCCAGGCCTCTGTACGTGTCCAGCACCACCACGTCGTGCACGTTCACCAGCGGACGGCAGGCGAAGGTGGAAAACCCCTCGAAGCAGTTCACCAGGCCGGCAGGCTGGTCGTCCACGAAGGCCAATACGCTGAAGGCGTGCGGGCGTTTTGCAAGTTCACCCACCAGCTTGCCCAAGGTTGCGGCAGGCAAGGCTTCGCCACCGCCCATGGGGTCCATGGCATAGAAGCCCAGCAAGGACTCGATGGCACGGGAGTGGGTCGGGTTCTGGTAGTCGGCCTGCAGGACGGAAAGGTTCATGGCGAGTGGTAAGTTTGGGGGAATGGGAAAGCCGTGAAATCAGCGCTTGCAGGCCTTACACCTGCTGTGCCCGCGCGAAGGCATCGACCACCTGCGCCTGCGCGTCGGGCGCCAGGCAATCGATGGTCTGGCGTTCTTCCAGTGCCCGCAGCCAGGTGACCTGCCGCTTGCCCAGTTGGCGGGTGGCGGCCAGACCCTGGTCGCGCATGGTCTTCAGGTCGATCCTGCCTTCGATGTGCGCCCAGGCCTGGCGGTAACCCACACAGCGGATCGAAGCCATGTCCTCGTGCAGATCGCCACGGCGGTACAAGGCCCGCACCTCGTCGATCAGGCCTGCCGCCAGCATGGCGTCAAAGCGCTGCTCGATGCGCTTGTGCAGACCGCTGCGATCAACAGGTTCCAGGCACAGGTTCACGTAGCGATGTTCGGTGGGCTTGGCCTTCACCCCGATCAGGGCCGACATGGGCTGGCCGGCAATCGTGTAGATCTCCAGCGCGCGCTGGATGCGCTGGCTGTCCTTGGGCGACAGTCTGGCTGCGGTAGGCGGATCCACCCGCGCCAGTTCCGCATGCACCGAGGGCCAGCCGTGTTCGGCAGCACGTGCGTCGATGGCGGCGCGCACCGCCGGGTCGCCTTGCGGCAGGTCGTCCAGTCCATCGCGCAGGGTCTTGAAATACATCATGGTGCCGCCGGCCAACAGTGGAATGCGGCCGCGCGCGCGGATGTCTTCGATCAAGGCCAGGGTGTCCAGGCGGAACTGCCCGGCGGAATAACTCTCGGCCGGGTCCAGGATATCGAGCAAGTGCTGCGGCACCTGCGCCTGTTCCGCCACGCTGGGTTTGGCGGTGCCGATGTCCATGCCGCGGTAGATCGTGGCCGAATCGACGTTGATGATCTCGATGGGCCAGCGGGCAGCAATGGCCAGGCAGGCGGCGCTTTTGCCCGAGGCGGTCGGCCCCATCAGGCAGACCACCGGGGGAGAATCAAGATTGCTCATTGGCCGCGCAGGAAAAGCTTGTCGAGATCGGCGACGCTGAGTTGTACCCAGGTCGGGCGGCCGTGGTTGCACTGGTCGGCGCGCTCGGTGACTTCCATCTGGCGCAGCAGACCGTTCATCTCGTCCATGTTCAGGCGGCGATTGGCGCGCACCGAGCCGTGGCAGGCAATCGTGGCCAGGCGCTCGTTGCGCTGCTCGGTCAGCAGGCGGGATGCGCCCACTTCCGCGATGTCACGCACCACATCGCGCGCCAGCGTTTCGATGTCGGCCTGGGCCAGCGCGGCGGGAATCGCCCGCACGGTGATCGATGCCGGGCCGGCCGGCCGCAGCTCGAAACCCAGTGCGTCGAGCGCTTCCTGGTGTTCGTCGATGGCGGCCACGTCGGACTCAGTAGCCCGAAACACCACCGGCACCAGCAGGGTCTGGCGCGCAATGTCACGGCCATCCAGCGCCTGCTTCAGCTGTTCGTAGATGATGCGTTCGTGGGCCGCATGCATGTCGACCAGCACCAGCCCGTGCGCGTTCTGCGCCAGTACGTAGATGCCATGCACCTGGGCAATCGCCTGGCCCAGGGGATGTTCGACGTCCGATGGCATGGCGCCGGCGGCCGGACGTGCGGCGAAGCGCGACCAGGTGGCCGCCATCACCGGTCCGCCTGCGGGCGACGACGGCGCCTGTCCCGCGTTCCACGCGGGGCGAGCCATGTCCGCCGCGACGCTCGCGTTGGCGTCGGCATATGCCGCATCAGCATACGAGCGTGGCGATACGGCCGTGTCCAGGTCACCGCGTGCCCGCTCGCTTCCCGTCATCAGCGCGTTGGCGTAATCCGACAGACGAGCAGCTTCGTGCAGTCGGAAGGGCATCTGGGTGGCCGGCTGGAAGTTGGCGGGTGCAAGCGGCGCAGGCGCAGCTTCGCGTCCCGCCTCTGCGCCCGTGCCATCGATGCCGGCGCCATGGGCCAACACTTGCAGAATGGTCTGCTGCACGAACCGGTGCACTGCGCCGCTATCGCGAAAGCGCACCTCGTGTTTGGCGGGGTGGACGTTCACGTCGACCGCGGCCGGGTCGATGTCCAGGAACAACACATAGGCCGGCTGGCGGTCACCATGCAGCACGTCTGCGTAGGCCGCGCGCAAGGCATGGCCCACCGTGCGGTCACGCACGAAGCGGCCATTCACATACAGATATTGCCTGTCTGCACGGGCGCGCGATGCGGTGGGGCGTGACACGACACCATGCAGCTGGATGGGACCGGCGGCATGGCGCAGCGGCAGCCCGGCTTGCGCAAAGTCGCTGCCCAGCACGTCGTACACGCGGTTGACCGGGTCGGTGGGCAAACGCTGCTGATGCAGGCGGTCGTGGTGATACAGCCGGAAGGCCACCTGCGGGTTGGCCAGCGCAATACGCTCGAAGGCGGTCACGCAATGCCCGAACTCGGTGGCATCGGATTTCAGAAACTTCCGGCGCGCCGGCACCGTGTCGAACAATTCGCGCACATCGACCGTAGTGCCCACCGGCCCGGCCGCGGGGCTGACATCACCCGCTTGCCATTGCCAGGCGTGCGGGGCGTCCGGGGTACGGGAAATCAGGGTCAGGCGGGCAACCGAGGCAACCGAAGCAAGCGCTTCCCCCCGAAACCCCATCGACGCAACTGATTCAAGTTCCTGTAAGGATCTGACTTTACTAGTAGCATGACGAGCAACCGCCAACGGAAGTTCGTCTGCGGGAATGCCGCTGCCGTCATCTGTGACGGCAATACGACGAATTCCACCACCGTCGAGCCGAACGTCGATGGCGCGTGCGCCAGCGTCAATCGCGTTTTCTATCAGCTCTTTCAGCACCGAAGCCGGGCGTTCGATCACCTCGCCGGCTGCGATCTGGCTGACAAGAAGGTCGGGGAGGGGGGCTATCGAGCGGCGGTCAGACATGTCGTAATTATAGGGGGGCGGTCCCTGGGCTATAGTGAGACACCCACCTCCGACTTATTTCGTTACAGACGATGACTCATGCTTGAATTGTTCGACATGCTGATCCACATCGACAAGACGCTTGGCGTCTGGATCGCAGATTACGGTACGTGGGTTTACGTGGTGCTGTTTCTCATCATCTTCGGTGAAACCGGCCTCGTCGTGCTGCCATTTCTCCCTGGCGACTCGCTGCTGTTCATCGCTGGCGCGTTTTCCGCCAGCGGCCACATGCATCCCGGCTTCCTGATTGCGCTGCTGATTGCCGCCGCGATCCTGGGAAATACGCTCAATTACTTCATTGGTCGTTCGATCGGGGTGCGGGTGTACTCGATGAACCTGCGCTTCCTGGATAGGAATGCGCTGGCGCGAACGCATGCGTTCTACGAGAAGCACGGCGGCAAGACCGTGATTCTGGCGCGCTTCATCCCGCTGGTTCGCACCTTTGCCCCGTTCGTGGCGGGGGTGGCTGCCATGCCGTTTGCGCGCTTCCAGCTGTTCAATATCGTGGGTGCGGTCACCTGGGTGATGTCGCTGGTGCTGGGTGGCTACTTCTTCGGCAATCTGCCCTTCGTGCGCGAGCACCTGAACACGATTGTGCTGCTGGGCATCGCCAGTGCACTGCTGCCGCTGGTGGTGGTGGGTGTCTGGAAGGGCTTGCGCCGCTTCCGCCGCAAGGCTGTTGTGACGCTGTAAGTCGATCAGGTCGTCTCCACGACGGCCAGACAAAAAACGCCGCCTTCGGTGCAAACCGAGGCGGCGTTTTTTATGCCCTGATCAAACTCAGGGCAGGTTTCAGGTCAGGCGATTGCGCGACAGCGGCGGGTTGCGGGCAAAGTAACGGCTGATGCCCTGCATGATCGCGTCGGCCATGCGGTTCTGGTAGGCCGCATCGTTCAGGCGGCGTTCTTCGTCAGGGTTGCTGATGAAGGCAGTCTCGACCAGGATTGACGGGATATCCGGCGCTTTCAGCACAGCAAAGCCGGCCTGCTCGACCTGCGGCTTGTGCAGGCGGTTGATGCCACCGATCTCGTCCAGCACGGCCTTGCCCAGCTTGAGCGAGTCATTGATCTGGGCGGTGGTCGACAAGTCCAGCAAGACCTTGGCAATCTGCTGGTCTTGCGAACCCAGGTTCACGCCACCGATCAAGTCGGCCGCGTTTTCCTTGGCGGCCAGCCAGCGGGCTGCCGTACTGGTTGCACCGCCTTCAGACAGCGCGAACACCGACGAGCCGTTGGCCGTGGGTTTGACCCAGGCATCGGCATGCAAGGATACGAACAGGTCGGCCTGTACCCGACGCGCTTTCTGCACCCGTACATTCAGGGGAACGAAGTAATCGTCGTCGCGCGTCAACATGGCGCGCATGTTCGGCTGGGCGTCGATCCGCGCCTTCAGGCGTCGGGCGATGCTCAACACGACGTGTTTCTCGTGGGTACCTGCCGACCCGCTGGCACCCGGGTCTTCTCCCCCATGGCCCGGGTCGAGCGCGATGGTGATCATGCGCGTGACGTCGGGGCGCGGCGGCATGACCGGTCGTCCCGGTACGGCAGCGCGCGGCGTCGGTACGGCAGGGGGCGGCGTTGCATCGGCGATCGCCGGGGGGACAGGGGGCGGGGCCGCGACGGATGGGCCACGCGCGATGTTGTCCAGCACCTGCGACATCGGATCGGCCTGGCGGTCGTTCAGCAAGGCCAGCAAGGGATCTTGCTCGACCATCGGGTACAGGTCGAGCACCAAGCGATGTTGGTACTCACCAACCGGCTTGAGCGTGAATACCTGTGGGCGTGCGGGCTGCTTCAGGTCCATCACCAGACGAACCACACGCGGACGGTTCTGCGCAATGCGCAGCGCCGACACGAAGGGGTCGTCTGCCTGCACCTTGGACACCAGGTCGCGCAGGGTTGGGTTGATATCCAGTCCTTCGATATCCACCACCAGGCGGTGCGGGTCGGTCAGCAGGAAGTGCTCGGCCTTCAGCTCGGCGTCGAGTTCCAGGGTGACCCGGGTGTACTCGGCAGCCGGCCACATGCGCACGGCCATGATGGTCGCGGCCGAGGCGCTGTTGGGAATCAGGGGAATCAGCAGGCCCGCTGCAGAGGCAGTGAGCATGCGCCGTCGCGACGGGCTTGCAGCGGTATGGCGCTGGGTTGCGCCGGTGCTCAGGGCTTCGCCGTGGGATCCAGCGACGGGGTCGACGGGGAAATTGCGTGTAGCCATGCGTGCCCTTTAGCCGTACTTGCCTGCAATGTGGCGAGGCGCCCCGACCCGGCGTAGGCAAGGGTGAGATCCAGGTCAGGGGGAGGAAGCACCCCAGCCGCTCGCTCTGCCCATTCGATCAGCACCAGGGCATCGTCGCGCAGCGCATCCCGGAATCCGGCGTCCAACCACTCGCGAGGATCGGTAAAGCGATAAAAATCAAAGTGATAGCAGTATAAGTTCGAAACTTTATAAGGTTCAACCAGGGTGAAGGTCGGGCTCTTGATGCGTCCCGTCACCCCACAAGCCCGCAACAGTGCTCGTGCAAAGCTGGTTTTGCCCGCGCCGAGCTCGCCATGCAGATGAATCCGTCCCCCGTGGGAAACCAGCGGCGCAAACGCCTGAGCCAATGCTTCAGTTGAGGATTCTTCAGGTAATTCGAGAGAGTAAGTGCTCATTTCGCAGGCGCGACGAGGCGCGGCGCCGAGGGAAGGGGAAGACCCTATTGTAGAAAGCCGGGTGGACGCCGACGGATAAAAGGCTTGCGCTTGGTTACGGAATGACGGCTGCGTGCGGGCTTATTGGCACGCGAACGTTGTATTCACGCTGTATTCGTGGTGCGCCTGTGTTGTATTGGCGTCGCGTGGATGTCGTGACGAGGCTGTGGGGGCCGTGACTTTGCTCCAATCTTCACCCCCTGCCCTTTACCCCTAACCGCGACGCTTGCGCCAGTGCATCAGGCCCAGAAGCACGCCCATGGCCACCACGCTGAGCGCAGCACTTGCATGGAAGGTGCTGGCCGGCCCCTGCCATTCCCACAGGCCACCGGCCAGCAGATTGCCCAGCAAGACCGACACACCAGTCGCGAGGCTCAAGATGCCGAAGGCTGTGCCGCGCGAGGCAGCAGGCGCGGTATCGGCGATCAAGGTGGCGAGAATGCCTTGCGAGAAGCCCATGTGCGCGCCCCACAGGGCGACACCGACAAGCAGGGAGACGACGCCAGTGGCCTGCGCCAGCACCACGTTGGCAGCCACCAGCAGGGCCAGGCTGACCACCAGCAAGCCCAGCCGCCCGACGCGATCGGCCAGAATGCCCACCGGGTACGCCAGCCCGCCATAGATCAGGTGCATGAACACCAGCACCAGCGGCACCCAGGCGAGCGTAAAGCCCGTTTGGGCCGCGCGCAGCAACAGGAATGCTTCGCTGAAGCGCGCCATGGTGACCAGCACCGAAATGCCGATCGCCACCCAGACGGCAGCGTCCAGCTTCCAGGCGTCGCGCCAGCGCAACCCGGCTTTCTTGACGCGCTGGGCGGGTGGCACCTCCGGTTCCTTGATGCCGACCACCAGCAGTGCAACCGCCAGCACGGCCGGAATGCTCGCCACCCAGAACACGGTCTGGAAATGGTTGTGGGTGGCCAGCATCAGGCCGATCGCCACCAGCGGGCCGACGAAACCACCGACGGTATCCAGCGATTTGCGCAGACCGAAGCTGCGGCCGCGCATGTGCGGTGGCGTCACGTCGGCAATCAGCGCGTCGCGCGGGGCGCCGCGAATGCCTTTGCCGACGCGGTCCAGAAACTTGGCGCCCATGATCGTCATGGCCGAGTCGGCCAGCGGGAAAAAGGGCTTCGACAGTGCGCCCAGTCCATAGCCCAACACGACCAGGTGTTTGCGGTTGCCGATGCGGTCGGACAGCACGCCGGCCATCATCTTGGTGGCCATCGCGACGGCCACCGACACGCCTTCGATCAGGCCCACCACCAGCGCCGACATGCCCAGGCCTGTCACCAGGTACAGCGGCAGCAGGGTCTGGATCATCTCTGAGGACACATCCATCAGCAGGCTGACGAAGCCCAGAATCCACACCGTGCGGGGAATCTTGTTGTCGACGGGCAGGGCGGACGTGCTGTTCATGAAGATCCCAAGGATCGCGGTGTGCGGGTGAAAGTGGCGAGCCGTGCGGCGAACCGGGCGCGATTGTATGCTTGTCTGCGTCAGCTTGGCGTCAGAATCAGACCGCCTGATGACATCGGGTGTCGCTATACCGCTTGTCCTGCACCGCGCATGGGGCAGCGGCCTGCGTTATCGTGACGCCTGTCCCGCCCCTTGGCGGCGATGTTTCCCTGTCAGTGCCATGTCTGTTCACGTCGTTTCCCTTCCGATTCCGGTCTCGGCCGCTGCTTCCCGCAGTGGCGGGGATACGCACGCCTCGGCCCCGGAAGACGCGCCGACCGGCATCCCACCAGGCGCCACGCACGCGCAGGCGGCACAACTGGCTGCCGACATCCGGCGCTGGGGTGAGGAACTGGGCTTCGATGCCGTTGGCTTTGCCGACCTGGACCTGCACGACGCGGGCGAGCGCATGAAGCAATGGCTGGCACAGGGCATGCATGGCGACATGGAATACCTGGAACGCAACATGGCCTTGCGGCAGGACCCGTCGCAAATGGTGCCGCATGCGCGCTCGGCGATCATGGTGCGCATGCAGTACGCGCCCGCCACCGGCCCGGAAATCACGCGCCATCAGCGCGAAGGCCTGGAAAGCGGTGAGCGGGCGGTCGTCGCCAGTTACGCGCTGGGCCGTGACTATCACAAGGTCTTGCGCCAACGTCTGCAGAAGCTGGCCGACCGGGTGGTCGCCAGCATCGGGCCCTTCGGCTACCGCGTGTTCACCGACTCGGCGCCCATCATGGAGGTTGAGCTGGCACGCAAGGCCGGACTGGGCTGGCGCGGCAAACACACGCTGCTCTTGTCGCGCGAAGGCAGCTGGTTTTTCCTGGGTGAGATCCTGACCGATCTGGTGTTGCCGCCGGACGAACCTGCCGAGCCGCACTGTGGCGGCTGCCGACGCTGCATCGTCGCCTGTCCAACCCAGGCGATCGTTGCGCCCTATGTGCTGGACGCCCGGCGCTGCGTGTCCTACCTGACCATCGAGCTGGCCGGCAGTATCCCGGAGCCGCTGCGACCGCTGATCGGCACCCGCATCTACGGCTGTGACGATTGCCAGACCGCCTGTCCCTGGAACAAGTTTGCGCAAGCCGGCGACGAGCCCGACTTCGCGCCGCGCCAGCAACTCGACGCCTCACGCATGGTCGACCTGTTCGCATGGACGCAGACCGAGTTCGAGACCCGCACCGCCGGCAGCGCCATCCGCCGCATCGGGCATGAGCGCTGGTTGCGCAACCTGGCGGTAGGCTTGGGCAATGCCACGCCTTCTGCCGAGGTGCGTACCGCCTTGCTGAGCCGCGCCGATCATGAAAGCGAGGTGGTCAGAGAACACGTCGCCTGGGCACTGGCCCAGCACGACGAACGCGCTCAAGCGTCCTGATCGGGCCTCAGCTGGCCCACAGCATCCACAGCGGAATTGTCACGGCCGACAAGACCGTGCCGACTGAGATCAGCATCGCCACCAACGGGCCGTTGCCGCCCATGCGCGCAGCCAGCACAAAGGCGCTGGAGGCAGTCGGCAGCGCAGCGAACAGCACCAGAATGCGGTGTTCCAGCAGCGGCAAGCCCAAGGCATAGCCGATGGGGATGGCCGCCAGCGGGGTCAGGATCAGTTTCACCACCACCAGGTAGCTCGTCATGCCGCGCGCTTCGCCTGCACCGCGCCACACCAGGCTGCCGCCCACGCAGATCAGCCCGAAGGCGATCGCCGCATTGCCCAATCGACCCAGCACCGCATCGGCGATTTCAGGCGGATGGATGCCGGCAAAGTTGAAGACCAGGCCGGTCACGGTCGCCACCAGCAAGGGGTTGCGCAGCAACTGCCGCCACAGGCTTGCGCCAGAGTGTCTGGCCAGCGCGTAGACCGCCAGCATGTTGGCGACCGGCACGCAAAACGCAATCAGCAGTGCAATCGTCGACAGGCCCGGCTCGCCGAACATCCGACCGGCCAACGCCAGCGCCACATAGGAATTGAAGCGGAAACCGCATTGCACGCAGGATGCGAAATTCAGCGGTTTCGGCTTGAACAGCGGCAGCGCCAGCCAGGCCATGGCAGCACTGGCGGCCATCAGCGCCAGACCCGCCCAGATCAGGCCGGCGGCACTCGACAGTTCGAACTGCGCGTTGGCGGTGGAGCGAAACAGCAGTGCCGGAAACAGCAGGTAGTACACCGCCCGCTCGGAGCCGGCGAAGAACTCCCCGGAAAAGCCCAGGCGGCGGCGCATCAGCCAGCCTAGGGCGATCAACAGGAAGTCGGGTAGAACAAGAAGGGCGGTGTTCATGTTGCTGGGCCGTGGGGTGGCCGCTGGGCGCACAGGCGCGGAAAAGAGCGGGGACTATATCCGAGCCGTGCGTGTGGCAGGGCGCTTTCCCGCATCTGCGACACGGACTTGTCCTGGTTGGAGACTGCACTCGGCGGCAGTCGCGGCAAATAGGATGTTCCCCCCAGACCTGCCAATCCGCTCGCCCGTCCAGCAGCCACGAAGCGCAGGCTCTAAGATAAAGGTCTTGAACCAGACAACAGGAGTTACGGCATCGGGATGGACACCACCGGCAAACAGGCGGACGCGCGTCTGCCCAATCCCGACATCGATCGCTTCATCGACGCCATCTGGCTGGAAGACGGCCTGGCGGCCAACACGCTGGCCGCCTATCGCCGCGACCTGCAGGCCTTCGATGACTGGTTGCGCGAAACCAGCGGGCCTGCGCTGGCAGCCGTTGCCGATACGCAAGTGTCCGGGTGGATGAGCGCCACCCACGCCGACAGCAAGGCCAGCACGGCGAATCGGCGCCTGGCCACGCTGCGCCGCTTTTATCGCTGGATGCATCGCAACGGCCTGACCCAGGTCGACCCGTGCATGAATGCGCTGCCGGCCAAGCAGGCCCAGCGCCTGCCCAAGACCTTGTCCGAAAAGCAGGTTGAGACCTTATTGGAGGCACCCGACGTCAACCTGCCCATCGGCCTGCGTGACCGCGCCATGCTCGAAACCTTGTATGCCACCGGACTGCGCGTGTCGGAACTGGTCGACCTCGGCATCGGCGACCTCAGCCTGAATGAAGGCGTGGTGCGGGTGACGCTGGGCAAGGGCGGCAAGGACCGGCTGGTGCCCCTGGGCGGCCAGGCGGCGCATTGGCTGAGCAAGTACCTGGCGCAGGCCCGCCCCGGCATTCTGGGGCGGCGTCATTGCGATACGCTGTTCGTCACGGCCCGTGGCGAGGGCATGACCCGCCAGGGTTTCTGGTTGATCGTGAAAAAATATGCACTGCGGTCTGGCGTGAATGCGCCCTTGTCGCCCCACGTGCTCAGGCACGCCTTTGCCACTCATTTGCTGAACCACGGCGCGGACTTGCGCGTGGTGCAATTGCTGCTGGGCCATGCCGACATTTCGACCACCCAGATCTATACCCACGTTGCGCGTGAGCGTTTGAAAACGCTGCATGCCGCCCATCATCCGCGGGGATGATTCGTCCGCCAGTGTTTTCCGCCGACCTGTTTTTCTGAACCCTTTTCCGACCTGCTGTTTTTCTCTGTCCGCCCCATGAGCAAAGCCCGCCATATCTCCGAGACACCTGCGACCCAGTTCCTGCGCAAGCACAAGGTCGCGTTCACCGAACACCCTTACGATTACGTCGATCACGGCGGCGCGGCAGAGTCGGCGCGCCAGCTGGGCGAAGACCTGCATCACGTGATCAAGACCTTGGTGATGGAAGACGAGGCGGCCAAGCCCCTGGTCATCCTGATGCATGGCGATCGGGAAGTGTCGACCAAGAATCTGGCGCGCCAGATCGGCGTGAAAAAAGTCGTGCCCTGCCAGCCTGAGGTCGCCCAGCGCCATTCCGGTTATCAGGTCGGCGGCACCTCGCCGTTTGCGACCCGCAAGGCCATGCCGGTCTATGTGGAAGAAGCCATTCTTGCGCTGCCGCGCATCCTGCTCAATGGTGGCCGGCGTGGCTTTCTGATCGGTATCGATCCGGCGATCTTGCGCACGCTGCTGAAGGCGGTGCCGGTCACGGTGGCGCTCGAGGACTGAGGGCATGCAGGTGCCTGATTTGCTGCCCGATGCATTGCCCTCGACGTGCTGCCTGAACGCACAGACCGCTGTCTGATTTGAATGCCTGGCGCCTCCTCGGCCATATGCTCATGTCGATAAGTTCATGCCTATAAAACAGTAAGTCCTGGCGTTTGCCTGCGGTCTAATTCTGTTCGGAGACAGCGGCCAGGGCCATGGCTGTCGTGTGTCGTTGCCGCGTTTCCGTCCAGACCGGTGCAGTCCGTGCCGCAATGTTGAGGATGCAGATGGCTCACGTCGTAAGTTTGTCCGGCAGTCCCAGCCCGACTTCCCGTTCCCAGGGCTTGTTGGCCCGATCGACCGCGCTGCTCGACGCGCGCGGCATCCAGGTACAGGCATTTTCGCTGACGGATTTCGATGCTAATGCGCTCTTGTTCGGTCGCTTTGACGACCCGGCCATTCGCGCCTTCCAGCAGGCGGTTGCCGATGCAGATGGCTTGCTGGTGGCGACCCCCGTCTACAAGGCTGCCTACAGCGCCGGCCTGAAGGCCTTGCTCGATGTCTTGCCCGAGCGCGCGCTGGCTCGGCACGTGGTGTTGCCGCTGGCAACCGGCGGCAGCGCCGCACACATGCTGGCCGTCGACTATTCCCTGCAACCCGTGTTGACGGCGCTCAAGGCGCATCACATCCTGGGTGCGGTCTACGCGACCGAAAAAGACATTCATCGCGACGAGCAGAACGTGCTCAGCGTGAGCGCCGAGATCGACGAACGCCTGCTGATCGCCATCGAGCGTTTTGCGTCATTGCTGCCGCATCGCTCGCTGCAGCCGTCGGTCTACGCCGGTTGGGGCCAGGCGCGCATCAGCAGTTAGGCGTCCGCGTTGGCAGGCGCGGTCTTGAAGATCCCATCCACAGACCGGCGTCTGTAAGCCCGTACTCCGATCGAGCCGCTTGTCCTTGGCGTAAACCCCGCCGACCTTGCGTGCGAATAAGCCATCCGATTCGCCGCGCCACCCCCGGCTTGCCGCTAAAATCCTCAGCATTGTCCCGAACGGCACGTGTCTGCCAGGAATGCTTTGATGATCAATTTGCTCGCCGCGGTGCTGGCCTATCTGCTGGGCTCCATTTCCTTTGCCGTGGTGGTCAGCAAGGCCATGCGCCTGGAAGACCCTCGCACCTACGGGTCGGGGAATCCTGGCGCGACCAACGTGCTGCGCACCGGCAACAAGCTGGCGGCAGTGCTTACGCTGCTGGGTGACGGCGTCAAGGGCTGGCTGGCCGTGTGGCTGGCGCAGACCGTGGGTCTGCGTTATGGCGTGACCGAAGCCGGCGTCGCGGCTGTCGTGCTGGCGGTGTTCCTGGGTCACCTGTATCCGCTCTACACCCGCTTCCAGGGCGGCAAGGGCGTGGCGACTGCAGCCGGTATCCTGCTCGCGGTCGAGCCGTTGCTGGGCCTGGCGACCTTGCTCAGCTGGCTGGCGGTGGCGGTGATCTTCCGCTATTCGTCCTTGGCAGCGCTGTCCGCTGCAGTACTTGCGCCGGTGTATTACCTGCTTGGCCACAATGTGTTCTGGCAGGCGGACGCACGCATCGGCGTGGCGCTGGTCGTGATGTGTCTGCTGCTGATCTACCGCCACCGCAGCAACATCGCCAAGCTGATGGCCGGCAAGGAATCGCGGATCGGATCGAAGAAGAAATAATGCAGCGGAAGCTGACATGACAAAGGGCCGGCATCATGCCGGCCCTTTGTCATTGGCGAAGCTGCTGGGTCGGCAGTCTCCGTGATGGTCTTCAGTCAGTGAGTCAGGCGTTCAGTCAGCTTGGCAGACGTCTTCCAGATCCCAGCGCGGATGCACTGTGAATGCGCGGCGCCCGGTGTCCAGCTGGGCCAGGCCTGCCTTGATGCGCATGGCGGCGGCAAACGCGATCATTGCGCCGTTGTCGGTACACAAGGCCAGGGGCGGGAAATAGGCCTGGCCGCCCAGCTTGCGCAGGCGCACCGCCAATTTTTCGCGCAGCAGGCGGTTCGCGCCCACGCCACCGGCGATCACCAGGTTCTTCAAACCGGTCTGTTCCAGTGCCTTGGTTGCCTTGCCCACCAGCACATCGACAATGGCGGCTTCTGTAGCAGCAGCCAGGTCGGCACGGGTCTGCGGGTCCATCTGGTCGTCTGCGCCGACTTTGACCAATCCCAAGCCCTTGGCGCGCACCATCACCGCCGTCTTCAAACCGCTGAAACTGAAGTCCAGGTCTGCACTGTAAAGCTTGGGGCGGGGCAGATCGAAGCGGCTGGCGTCGCCTTGTTCGGCAAGCTTGGACAAGGCGGGTCCGCCCGGGTAACCCAGGCCGAGCAGTTTGGCGGTCTTGTCGAAGGCTTCGCCCGCCGCATCGTCCAGCGTTTCGCCCAGCAAGGTGTAGCGGCCCACGCCATCTACCCGCATCAACTGCGTGTGGCCGCCCGATACCAGCAGGGCGACAAACGGGAATGCCGGCCGCGGGTCCGCCAGCAGGGGGGACAGCAGGTGGCCTTCCAGGTGATGAATGGGGATGGCGGGCAGGCCCTTGGCCCACGCAATAGACTGAGCAACGCTTGCACCAACCAATAGTGCGCCCGCCAAGCCGGGGCCGGCGGTGTAGGCCACCGCATCGACATCGTTGAGCGTCAGGCCGGCATCGGCCAGGGCCTGCGTGGTCAGCGGCAAAATGCGGCGCACGTGATCGCGCGAGGCCAGCTCCGGCACTACGCCCCCGTATTCCTGGTGCATCGCAACTTGCGAATACAAGGTGTGGGACAGCAGTCCATCGGTATCGCTGACAAGCGCGACGCCGGTTTCATCACAGGAGCTTTCGAAGCCAAGAACGATCATGGGGATTCTGCCGAGGTAGCCGCGAAGTGTAGCATTCGAGACGAACGGCGCTTTGCTTGCATTTGGCCGCTACGCTATACTCTTTGGATTCCGCTGTAAGAAAGCTAAGGGGGTGGGCCACGAAAAATCTAGGACTCTTCATGTAGAAGGGCCAGGTAGATCGGGGCACGAAGACCACTTCTTTTAGCGGCTATTGACTGTGTCGTCAGGCAGAGTCCTCGGAGTGGTGTTCTGGACAACCATCCAGACGCACCTCCCAGACAGGTTCTACTTGATCGATTCGAGTCGGCCGCAAGCTTTCTTGCCTTAGCGATCCAAAAACCACTTCAAAACCCCCAGGTCCAAGCATTCATGCCCACGATTCGCGTCAAAGAAAACGAGCCCTTCGAAGTCGCCCTGCGTCGTTTCAAGCGCACCATTGAAAAGACCGGCCTCTTGACCGAATTGCGCTCGCGCGAGTTCTATGAAAAGCCCACCGCAGAGCGCAAGCGCAAGCAAGCTGCCGCCGTGAAGCGTCATTACAAGCGTATCCGCAGCCAACAACTGCCGAAGCGCATGTACTAAAGCAGTTGCGCTGGCCTTGCGCCGCGCAATTTGCCTAGAGTGCAATCCAAAGCCGCCACGGCATTGCCTGGCGGCTTTTGGTCTTTGTTCGATTTTCCCGGTGTTTCAGTGCTTTGTCGAGTTCACGTCGTGAATCCGCCGCCTGAGGCGCCGCTGTTGCGCGCCACGCCGCAACACCTCCACGGAACCCTCATGAGCACCTTGAAAATCCGCCTGTCCGACGAAGTGAAAAACGCCATGCGGGCCAAGGCTGTCGAGCGCCTTGGTACCTTGCGTTTGTTGCTGGCCGCGATCAAGCAGCGCGAAATCGACGACCGCCGCGAACTGTCCGATGCGGAAATCACCGCCATCGTCGAAAAGCAGATCAAGCAGCGTCGCGAATCGATCACGGCCTACGATCAGGCCGGTCGCACCGAGACCGCCGATCAGGAGCGTGCCGAAATCGTCGTGCTGCAGGAATTCCTGCCGCAAGCCGCCAGCGCCGAAGAAATCGAGGCCATCCTGGCTGGCGCTGCCGACGAAGTCGCTGCGCAAGGCGTCTCGGGCGCACCCGCCATGGGCAAGATCATGGCGATTGCCAAGGCCAAGCTGGCCGGCCGTGCCGACATGACCGAGGTCTCGCGCCTGGTCAAGGCACGCCTGGCGTGATTGCCACCCTGGCGACTGGACGGCTTCTCAGCACGTGATTCCGGATAGTTTCATCCAGGATCTGCTGGCCCGCGTCGACGTGGTCGACGTGGTGGGCCGCTACGTGCAATTGCGCAAGGGCGGGGCCAATCTGCTTGGCCTGTGCCCCTTCCACAACGAGAAGTCGCCGTCGTTCACGGTCAGCCCGACCAAGCAGTTCTATCACTGCTTCGGGTGCGGCGCCCACGGGACTGCCATCCGCTTCCTGATGGACCACGCGGGCCAGAGCTTCCCGGAAGCCGTGCGTTCGCTGGCGGATTCCGCCGGCATGCGTGTGCCCGAGGAAGATCGCAGCCCCAAGCAGCGCGAAGCCCGGGCCAAGCGCGAAGCCGAGATTTCCCGGCACAGCCAGGCGCTCGAAACTGCCAACAACCTGTACCGCCAGCAACTGCGTACCGCTACTGCCGCCGTCTCTTATCTGAAGGGGCGCGGGCTGTCGGGCGAAGTGGCGGCGCGCTTCGGCATGGGCTGGGCGAGCGCCGAGCGCCAGGGCCTGTCGCAGGTGTTTCCCACTTACGACGACCCCTTGCTGGTCGAGGCCGGGCTGGTGATCCTGTCGGAAGACGGTCGCCGCTACGACCGCTTCCGCGAGCGGATCATGTTCCCGATCCGCAATGGGCGTGGTCATCTGATCGGCTTCGGCGGCCGCATCGTCGGCAAGGGCGAACCCAAGTACCTGAATTCCCCCGAGACGCCGATCTTCTCGAAGGGCACCGAGCTCTACGGCTTGTGGGAGGCCAAGCAGGCCATCCGCTCGGCCGGCCAGGTGGTGGTGGTCGAAGGCTACATGGATGTGGTGGCGCTCGCACAAATGGGCGTTGAGCATGCAGTGGCGACCTTGGGCACGGCCACCACGCCGGTGCACATCCAGAAGCTGCTGCGCGCCAGCGACAACGTGGTGTTCGCCTTCGATGGCGACAAAGCGGGCCGCAAGGCCGCCTGGCGGGCGCTGGAAGCCTGCCTGCCCTTGTTGCGCGATGATGTGTCCTTGCGCTTCCTGTTCTTGCCGGCCGAGCACGATCCAGACTCATTCATTCGTGAATTCGGCCTGGAAGGTTTCAAGACCGCGTTGAAGGATGCGACCGCCTTGTCGCAATTCATGCTGGGCGAGCTGTCCGAGCGCCACCGCATGGATGAGGCCGAAGGGCGCGCGCGCTGTGTGCACGATGCCAAGCCCTTGTTGCAGGCCATGCCGGCGGGCGCCATCCGCATGCAGATCCAGCGCGAACTGGCCACCTTGACCCGGCTTACCCCGGAAGAGCTCGGCCAATTGCTGCAATTGCAGGATGTGCCCAGCGGGCCGCTGGTGCAGCAGGCGGCAGCGGCCTGGGGGAAGGGCAATGCCACCCAGACGCCGCGCAGCCCGAATGCGCCGGGCGGGCCTCAGGAAGGTCGACAGGCAGGGTCGCAGGACGGACCGCCGTCGGATTACGGCCCGGATGACCACGATTTCATGATCCCGGATGATGAGTCCTGGGAGCCTGCCGGTCGGTCGGGCGGCGAGCAGGGGCGTGCGAATACCGCCCGTCAGCCGCCCGGGCCGCGCGGTCGCCGCATGGTGGCTTCATTGCCGGTGCGCTTGCTGCATCTGTTGCTGGCCCACCCTGCCTTGATCGAGGAAATCGACGAGGCGGCCGAGACGGTGTTGCAGGAGGCAGACGGTTTTGAGCAGGTGCGCGAATTGTTGGCACTCATGCGCGAGACCGGCGCCTCGCACGCCGCCGGGTTGATCGAGGCCGCGCGCGGCACGGCCTTGGGACAAGACCTTGAGAATGAGATGGTTGCCACCATGTTTGGTGAAGAGCTGCCTGATCCCCAAGGAGAATTGCGCGATGCCATGCGTGTCATCGAGCTGGGCTGGATCGAGGCGCAGAAGGAAATGTTGATCGCACGCGGCCTGAGCGGCGCGGACGATAAAACGCGGTATTTCGCGCTGAACGAGCGCGTGACCCGGCTGAGAACCCCGCCGCCGAGCTAAGGCTGGACCGGGATTTAGCTGGAGTCGCTGCTTGACAAAGTGCTACAATGAAAAGTTTTCTTGCTCGCGTGAAACGCGGCTTGATGAAGAAAGCAGGAAAGCAAGAGTAGGAAGCCAAGAGTAAGAACAAGAGTAAGAACAAGAGTAAGAAGCGCAAGACAGCAGCGATGCACGACCACGACACGCAGTTAGCTATCAAAGGCTCGGCGTGTATTTGTCATTGCTGTTGAGGTTTGGCAAGACGAGCCAATATAAAGACAAGAACGACAGAACAAGAACGACAGAACAAGAACGACAAGACAAGCACGACAAGACCTTGGAAAACGCTGATCAAGGCAAGCATCCCGACGGATATCGACGACGGGCCGGCAAGGCATATGGGCAATGCAAGGCATTGGCCCCGGCGGTGCAACCGCAGCCTCGGTTCTTACGTACGCATAAACGATCGCATGAACGCTTGTCATGAGATGCCCGGTACGCCCCTAGTATAAGAGGTGCGAGCACGGTCCAAGGCAAGGCCCATGATGCATGGGCCTGCAGGGCGCATGGGCTGGTCTGGTTGAGTCCGACTGGCACGAATGCGTGACTCGCTGTTACATACCGCGAGTGATGGCCAGGCAATGCGATCTACGCAGGGCCTTGGCAGCAACGGCGCGGTAAGTACGCGGAATGCCCAGAGACGCGCATGCAGCAGGTGCGGCGCGCAAACAGGCGAACGGATATTAGGAGTGGTTGATTGACCATGGCGAAGACGACTGGCAAAACGCTGACTGTGAACAAATCCAAGACTGCCAGCGTGGTCGAGGATAAAGCATTGGTCGATCCTTCCAGTGAAGGAACGGCTGTTCCCGGCGCGCCCAAGACGGTCCAGGTGACGGTCAAGAGCGTAGGCGCACGGGCGCAGACCAAGACCATCCTGGCACGCCGTTCGGTTGACGCGCCCGAGCCCGGTGGCGACGAAGAGCCCATCAAGCCCATCGTCAAGCCCGCGAAGGTTGCCGTGGCTGCAAAGCCGGCGCCCAAGACGGTCACCAAGGCCAGCGCAGCCAAGACCGCTGCGGTGGCCCCGGCCAAGGCCCTGACTGCCGCTGAAAAGAAGACCGCCGAGAAAAAGCTCGACGCGCTGATCGCCGCCAAGCCGGTCGGTCGTCGCCCGGGCCGCCCGTCCAAGGAAGCCAAGGCTGCGCAGGAAAGCGCGCGTGGTGAATTCGACGATGCAGGCGACGGTGACAACGAGCCGATCCCCGAAATCAAGATCCCGAAGGCCCGCGGCAAGCGCGGCAAGGCCGACGCCAAGGACTTGATTGCGCGCGGCCCGATTTCGGCCGAGGAATACGAAGCCCGTCGCAACAGCTTGAAGATCCTGATCAAGCTGGGCAAGGACCGTGGCTATCTGACCTACGGCGAGATCAACGATCACCTGCCCGACGATCTGGTCGACGCCGAAGCCATCGACGGCATCATCAGCACCTTCAATGACATGGGCATCTCGGTCTACGACCAGGCGCCCGATGCCGAAACGCTGCTGATGAGCGGCAACACCCCGGTTGCGTCTTCTGACGACGACGCCGAGGAAGAAGCCGAAGCTGCACTGTCGACGGTGGACTCCGACTTCGGTCGCACCACCGACCCGGTTCGCATGTACATGCGCGAAATGGGTACCGTGGAGTTGCTGACGCGCGAAGGCGAAATCGAAATCGCCAAGCGTATCGAAGACGGCCTGAAGCACATGGTGATGGCGATCTCGGCTTGTCCGACCACCATCAACGAAATCCTGGCCCACGCCGAGCGCGTGCGCTCGGGTGAAGCGCAGATCGACGAAGTGGTCGACGGCCTGCTGGATGCGGGCGGTGAAGACTACGCCGGCGCCGGTGCCACCACGGATTCGGACGACGACGAGGACGACGACGCAGAAGACGCACCGGCTGGCGGCATGAGCAGCAAGCAGGTCGAGGAACTCCGCGTGAAGTCGCTGGAGAAGTTCGCTTCGGTCAGCAAGTCCTTCGAGAAGATGCGCGGCGCCTACGAGAACGACGGCTACAAGTCTGCGGAATACACGCAGGCTCAGGAAGCCGTGCTCGCCGAGATGATGGGCATCCGCTTCACGGCCAAGATGGTCGAGAAGCTGGCCGACACGCTGCGTGCGCAGGTCGAAGAGGTGCGCAAGCTTGAGCGTGCCGTGCTGCAGACCAGCGTGGACCGCGCCGGCATGCCGCGCCTGCACTTCATCAAGGTGTTCCCGGGCAACGAAACCAACCTGGAATGGGTGCTGGGCGAAGTGGCCGCAGGCCATGACTACTCGGAAACGCTGTCGCGCCAGGTGCCGGCGATCCAGGAACTGCAGCAAAAGCTGATCGACCTGCAATCGCGCGTCGTGCTGCCGCTGAAGGACCTGAAGGAAGTCAACAAGCAAATGGCCACCGGCGAGGCGAAAGCCCGCAAGGCCAAGCGCGAAATGACCGAGGCCAACCTGCGCCTGGTGATCTCGATCGCCAAGAAGTACACCAACCGCGGTCTGCAATTCCTGGATCTGATCCAGGAAGGCAACATCGGTTTGATGAAGGCGGTGGACAAGTTCGAATACCGTCGCGGCTACAAGTTCTCCACCTACGCCACCTGGTGGATTCGTCAGGCCATCACCCGTTCGATCGCCGATCAGGCCCGCACCATCCGTATTCCGGTGCACATGATCGAAACGATCAACAAGATGAACCGGATCAGCCGCCAGATTCTGCAGGAAACCGGCGCCGAGCCCGATCCCGCAACCTTGGCGCAGAAGATGGACATGCCCGAGGACAAGATCCGCAAGATCTTGAAGATCGCGAAAGAGCCGATTTCGATGGAAACGCCGATCGGCGACGACGACGATTCGCACCTGGGCGATTTCATCGAGGACACGACGACGCTGGCGCCTTCGGACGCTGCGCTGCACGGTTCGATGCGCGATGTGGTCAAGGAAGTCCTGGACTCGCTCACCCCGCGTGAAGCCAAGGTCTTGCGCATGCGCTTCGGTATCGAAATGAGCACCGACCAGACGCTGGAAGAAGTCGGCAAGCAGTTCGACGTCACCCGCGAGCGCATTCGACAAATAGAAGCCAAGGCACTGCGCAAGCTGCGTCACCCCAGCCGGGCGGACAAGCTGAAGAGTTTCCTGGAAGGTCAGTGATCCAGACGACGTAGCGGGACCAGGCTTTGTGCCTGGGCCGGCGAAGAAAGACGGCGTGTCCTCAATGGGGCACGCCGTTTTTTCATGGGCTTTGCTTGTGCGATAATCGCCCGCTGTCCGGCAGCACGATGCGGTCCATGTAGTGTGGGTCTGCGCAGCGCGCAGTCGGATACGGGCCTCTAGCTCATGCCTGGTTAGAGCAGCGGACTCATAATCCGTTGGTGCCGAGTTCGACTCTCGGGGGGCCCACCAAGATTTGATGCGGGCCGCACGGTAATTCGTGCGGCCCGTTTCTTTTCCGCAATCTGGGGATTTTTCCGCAAAAGTCAGCGGGTAGGGCCGACCTTGTCGCCGCGCCGGTTGCGCACGTAGCGTTCGGTGGTGGTCACAGAGCCGTGGCCAAGTTGCTTTTGCGCCTGGCGGATATCGCCGGATGCGGTCTTGTCGGTGCCAGCCTTCGCGCGCAGGTCTCGGAACTGAAAAGCGTTTTTGGCAATGCCGGCTTTCTCCCGGGCCTTGTCGAATCGATCTCGCAGCGCACCCTTTGTAAGCGGCTGCCCCTGCTCGTTCACCACCAGCGCCGTCGACACGACCTTGTAGCCAGCCTTACGTGCGCGGATCCGCTCCAGCAGTGCCTGCAGCTCACCAGTCACCTCTATCCGCAGCTTTTTACCCGTCTTCCCCTGGTCGACTTCCAGGAAGCCGTCGCGCTGGCCGTGCTCGGTGAACGCGAGCGTGTCCGCTGGTCTCTGGCCGCAGAGGTATGCAAGGTCCATGGCGTCGCGCAGCGGCTCGTCGGACGCTTCCCATACCAGCTTGTACATATCATCCTCGACGTATGTGTCCCGGCCGGTCTCGCGCTGCTTGCGCACACCAAGTGCTGGGTTCGGTGCGTCGGTCATCCCGATCTCGCGGGCGTAGTTGAAAATGGCGCTGAACAGCGCGATTTCCCGGTTGGCTCGCACATGGCCTGCGTTCGGTGGCACAGCGCGACCTTTGCCTCGGTACCAGTCCGCTGCGACACCCATCCGCCAGCGAATGTACTTGGTCAGGTGCACCGGCTTGATCTTACCGATGGCAATCGGTGGCGCATCGAAGATCTGCAGCAAGAATTCCAGTTGGATGACGTTGTCCGCCTGCGAGCGCGGCTTCTTCGTCGGAACGACATCGGCAAAGTATCTGTCCGCCGCCTCCCGAAAGGTGGGCTCGACCGTCAATGCCTGCTGCGTGAGATCTGCCCACTGCCGCATCGCTTCGACGTAGTCAGAGCCCAGCGCGACTTCGCGCCGGGGCTTTCCTCCCAAGTCCAGAAAGTAATACGTGCGCGTTCCGGTCTTCGACTTGCGGTGCCGCGCACGCATCTGCGGCGGCAGCCGATTACGCGTTGGCTGACGGCCCATCACTTCCTCCAGGCATTCGGCGTCCACTCCGGTTCTGCACGGCGTGCAGTGCTGGCGATGGCGCCTTCGATTGCCGATCGGGCGACGATAGCCCGCCCGGCCGCATTCAGCCTTGCCGGATATCCCTGACGCACCAGCCATTCCACCTGCAGCTCCGCGTAGGTCCTGCCGCGCTTGCCACGGCGAATGCCCGTCAGCTCGGCCACTTCATCGGCAGTCATGAAGGTGCTGCGCTCAAGTGTCGCGTGCATCTGCCGTCTCCTTGCTTGTAGTGGTGGTGCCCGCCTGGCCATGACGGCGCAAGCGCCGTAGCTTCATGCGGTGCTCAAGAAGGGCATCGAGGCTCTGGAAAGCTGCCCACGAATTGCCGTTCTGGTTCATGCGGATCGATGCGCCGTCTTCGATGTCCAGCATCAGCGCCGCGGTGGCCTGTTCAAGCCGTTCCAGCGCGCTGTCCGCATCGTGGTGCCGCTTCAGCAGCCACTGCAGATCGCGCTGGTGCACGGTCACCAGGCCGGCGGCCCGGCTGTTCACCTTGCCGCCGCCATGGTTCAGGTATTCGGCGGCGGCGTTCAGTCGCACAAGGGGCGCGGGGATTCGAACGTCAGGCATGCTCGCCTCCACGTTCGATGCGCAGATATCGCAGTTCGGCGCGCTCTTCCATCGCCTCCCCGTCGTCGGTCCAGGACAGCGCCATCGCGGCGCAGCACAGCGAACACCAGCGGTAGCTGCGCATCTCGCCGTCGAAAAGGGCAGACAACCGGCGCTGTTCCTCGCCAGGCAGAATGTCGCCGGCGCAGTCGCCGCATGCGCCGGGCTTGCGAGCCTTGCCGATGCGGTCGCTGAAGATCCGATCCCCGATCCCGCCGAAGTCACCCGCGAATGGATCAACGCTGAGGCAGTCGGCTTTCTGTTCATCCGTCAGCGGCGGCTGCTCGCGCGCCGGTACTGCGTTGGTGGTGGTCATGCGACGCCCCCTGGGCGAGTTTCGATTTCTACTGGCCCGATGTACCAGCGCTTGTATCCGGGCTTGCCGGGTGGACAGACGAACGCCAGCCGCCAGCGCCACCGAATAGCAATCAGCCAACAGCTACCGGACACGAAAACACCATTGCCGCGCCAGAAATCTGAAAAGCGCCCAGCTTTCATGGCTTGGCTCCGGGGATGATGGCGAGGAACGTGCGGGCGGCTGTGATGGCTTCCTGGGCCGTGGTGAATCGGTGCGCATTCAGCCACTCGTCTGTGCGCTCGCTGGGGCAAGGTTCATCGTCCCATTCGCCCGTGGTCGACATGGCCAGCCCGAAAAGGCTACGGACCGCCCAGCGCGCTCCGGCGCGGCCAATGACACGTTCGATCTTGATCGCCCCGTCTTGGTCGCCCAGCGTCGCGATGGCGTAGGCGCTTACTTCGACGCCGGCAGGCAGCGCATTCCGCGCCCGCTCGTCCTCCAGCTGCGCCAGCGCTTCGGAAAGGGCGGCAGATAGGCGGGCGATCTCGGCATCTTTAGGGTCTGCGACTTTCGCCGCATTGATTTTCCGCATGAGGCTATGCACTCCCCGAGATTGCTTGGGATCGCCGCGCCTCTGCCAAAGGCCAGTCCCCGGCCAGAAGTCAAACACACCGCATTCCGCCGTAACGATCAGGTGTGCGCCCAGGTTCTTCGATTCGAATTCCACGCCAGCATCGCGCAGGATTTGCGCAGATTGCTCGCGGTTGCTGGCTCGTTTCTCTGCGCGTGCTTCTTTCACGTCGCGCCATACATCGCCCATGCTTTCATCGTCGGTATGGGTGCTCATGATCCCTCCGTGGGAATGGTGGCGGCCTGGGCCGTGACAACGGCATCAGCTGCCGCGTTGCATCGCGCGCGGTGTTGGTTGAGTGCGTCGTACGTGAGGTTGGCCGTCGGGCCGGAGTGGCACGCGACACGGATGGCGCAGTCGCCGCAGCCGCGGTTGGTGCCGTCCCAGTGGCTGGCGCACACTGTTCGCACGTTGTCGTTAAGCGGAGTCCTATCCACGGCTCGTCTCCTGTTCGCTGGGCCGAGGGTCGAGCGCGGCCCTCGACTGCCAGCCGGCCCACATGTGGTCAATGCTGCGATTCGCATATCCATCGCCAAGCCGGGCCGCGCCGGCAATCTCCCACCCCGTGCGGATTAGCACCGCCTCGAACATCTGCCGTTCTTTGTCGGCGCTGTCTGTTGGTTGCGTTTGATCAGCCATGTGCACCGCCTTGCGTGCGTGCCGCGTCGATGACTTCGTAGGCGAAGCCGTTGCCATCGTCGTCGGCGAGGGCCGTTACCCGGACCCGAACGTTGGGCAGCATTTGGGCGCGCTGGAGAACGATTTCAAACGGCAGGTCGCCGGGCGTCGCGTCGTAAGCGATTTCTTGGACCGCTTCTTCCTCACTGGTGGCTGATAGGCCACGCTCGGTGTCGGCGTCGTCCCAGAACATGTCGGGCTGCGCATCGGCCGGCTGGGCTGCAATCAGATCGTCGATCGCGGCAATGATCGGATCGGCTCCGGCGTCGTCCGGGTCGAGTCCAAGGCGCTCGGCAATGCGGCCTAGGTCGGCGCATGCCGCGAGCATCATGCCCTTCGTCGCCGGGTCGGCCGGCTGGGCTGCGGGCTGCGCGGCAATAGGCGTAGCAGATCCACGCAGATTGCAACCCCGGCACGGTGAGCCGTCCATGCAGCACTCGTACCAGCTAGCTGAAAAATCGGCCGGAGCGCCAGCTATACCGTGATGGGTATCTGGAGAGCCGCATTTTTCCTCGCTCTGAGACGGTACCGCAAGCACTGGTGCGGCTTGCGGCAGCGGTGAGTGCTTGGGCTTCGCCGCTTGTTTGGCGCGGATGGATTCGACCTTCGTCCAGATTCGGGCCAGCTCCGTCTCGCCAGCGGCGTGCATCTCCAGGCCGTTGGCCAGGCACAGCGCTGCCAGCGTCACCATCACGCCGCCCACTTCCTGATCCGGCTCGCCCACTTCGCGGCCGAACACGTAATCGACGAGCTGGTGAGCCTCGCTGGCGCTGCATCCGCAGGCCTGCACCAGCTCCAATGCTTCCTCAAGGAACCGGTGGTTCCGTTCCTCGCGGTCACCCGCGATCATCGGGCCGAAGCATTCCATCAGCCAAGGCTGCACGCGCTGCTGGAAGGGCGGTACGCCAGCCTGGGGCGCGGCAGGGGCAATTCCCTCGAATCCGGGGGTGTTCGTGTTGGTGTTCATGCTGCGATTTCCTGGCGTGCGTCGTCGTATTTTTTGATGCCCCAGACCAGCGCGTAGCAGCACCAGAGGAAGCGGTGGGTGTATTCCGTGGAGTCAACCTCCCAGAAGTCGGTGAACTCGAACTTCGCGCCAGCGCCGTGAAAGGCGCGCCAAGCGTCGCCCTCGTGCATGAAATTGTTCGCGGCGTCGAAGCAGCGCACCTCGTTGTCGTCGGCGCAAAGCACCTCCGACTCGACCTCGGCGCGCAGTTCGGCATACGCCGCCGCCCATAGCGCAAGCCGTTCCGGTTCATCGTCATCAGGCTTATCGCCTTCGGCCCGCTGGTCGACCCAGTCGTTTATCTGACGCACGAACTTGTCGTGACTGTGCTTTTTCACGGCGTCGCGGTCCGCAGCCTCAATCTTCTCGGCCCAGTAGCTATGGTCGATGCGGTCCAGGCGCCCGTTCGCGCGGAAAAACTCGAACATGTCGTTCAGCCGCTGGAACACGTAGGTGCCCATGTCGCCCGTGTAGCAGAGCATGCCGGGCCACGTGATCAGGTCGAAGTGCATGTCGATGCTGTCCGGCTTTTTGAACCGGATGTGCCGGCGCACGCCGTCGTCAGCGAGGACGTGCATTTCGTGCTGTGCGACGTCGCGCAGGAACGCGGCAAGCGGATCTGTCTTTCTGGTGTTCATGCTTTCCTCACGGATTCGCCGCGACGCTGGGCCGCGAAGTGGTCTTGTTCTGCTTGGCTGGGGCCGTAGTTGGGCGGGATGCCTAGTGCCGTGCGTTCTGCGCGGCGGCCATCCGACAGACCGCGTGCGTAGCAATGCTTGCCGTGCGCCTCGAGCTCGGTGTCTGTGCGGGTCATGCACTCGCCGTCCGTGTTGTAGGCAGTGCCCACGAACTTTCCCTGGCGGGGCAGGGCGGGCACGCCGTCGCCGGTGCCGTGCACCAGGTCGGCCAGCTGCTGGCGAGCCGCGGCAAGTTCGGCCGCGTGCTGCTCGATATCTGCGGTCAGCCGTTCAATCTCTGCTCTCGCTGCGAGCAGCGGTGCAGCTGCTGCGGTCAGTTGGTCGAGGATGTCGGTGCTCATGCTGCCTTCCTCAGCAGAAGTTCACGCGGGGCATTTGCGGCGATCAGGGCGACTGCCGGCGGCGGGCTCACGCTGTTGCCGACCATGTGCACCTGGGCCGTCTTCGTGAAGATCCGGCCGTCGTGCCCGCGGTCGATGATGTAGTTGTCGGGGAAGCCCTGCAGCCGGTACAACTCGCGGGGCGTGAGCATGCGCAGATGGATGTCCACCACCACGTACGGCGTGCCGCGCACGAACACAGTGACCAGCGCGAGGCGATCGCGGGTGGTCAGCGTGGCCGCCGGTTCGCGCAGGTCGCCCCACTGGCCGCCGCTGCCGTAGTAGCGCATCAGGAACGCCGCGACCTGCAGCGCGCCTGCCTCTTCTTCGGGCGCAAGGTGGTACTGCACGAGGCCGTGATGTTCGGCGCCCGCGGTGATCGTACTGATCGGAGACGTCGGATGCGCCCCAATGCAGTTGCGACGCAGAGCTACCAGGTTGGCTGCGACCAGTTGCTGCTGGCTGCCGGTGTTCGTGATGGTCGATGCCGGCCCGCGCAGGTCGTGCCCGGGCGTTTCGTTGAAGCCGCCGTTGGCCTGCATCATGTAGGCCGTGGCCAGCGCATGTTTCACGCCACCCGCGGTGACCGTACCGAGCGGCTGGCCCAGATCCAGCGCGCGGGGCGCTTGGCCGTCGCGCTCACCGTAACCGGCTTGAATCAGGGTAGGTGCGGCCAGCATCAGTTCGCCGCGGTTTGCTGCGGTGATGGTCCTGACCGGCTCGCGCAGTCCGTGCACTCGGTCGGCGCCCTGGTGGGTTGCCGGCACGATGAAGGGGTCGGCAATATCCAGCACGTAGCGATGCATGCCCAGGGCGATGCGACGCATGGTGGCCTCCGCCAGCGGCTTCTTGCGGCCGAAGATCGATTTGCCGGGAATGCTGAAGTCGATGCCATCCGCTGCCACGACCAAGCGTTTTTGCGTCTTGGTCGGTTTGGCGGCATGCGTCGCCTCGGGCCACACGATCGGCTGGCCGTCTCGTCGAGCGATGGCGAATAGCCGTGCCCGCGTCGTTCCGGCACCGTAGTCCGATGCCCGAAGCACCCGATATTCGACCGTGTAGCCCTGGCTGCGCCAAATCGCCAGCAGGCGCAGCCATGACCGGCCAACCGTCTTAGGATTGGGAATCAGGTACTGGTCCTGCACCGGCACACGCTCGCCAGGTGCGGCCACGCCGCCGGACAGCTTGATGACGCGGCCAGTGTCGGGACAACGCTTGGCGATCAGCGTGCCCCACTTCTGGATCTGGGCAACGTTCTCCAAGCTGATCACGTCAGGCTTGACCGTGCCCGACCAGCGCACGCCAACCCATGCAAGGGCGCGGATGACTCGGCTGCGCGGCTGGCCGCCCTTGGCCTGGCTGTGGTCAGTGCAATCCGGGCTCAGGTGCAGCCAGCCGACCTGACGGCCTTCGCACACCGAGTAGGGGTCCACCTCCCACACGTCGGACACGTAGTGACGCGTCTGCGGGTGGTTGGCCTCGTGCATGCTCAGCGCATTGGGGTTGTGGTTGATGGCGATGTGCACGTGCTGGCCAGTGGCCTGCTCGTACGCGGTCGACCATCCACCGCCGCCGGCGAAGATATCCACGACGATCTTGGCGCCAAGCGCCAGAACAAATTGCGGCGTAATCATGCTGCTCGCACCTCCCGATACCCGTCATCGTTGGCGGGACCGAGGACACCGGCGCGCTCCAGCTGGTCGAGCAGCATCGCCGCGAGCAGGGGAGTAACGCCAAGGGTGTTGATGATTGTGACCAAGCTTGCGCCGCCTTCTTGGCGTGCCAGGTCTTCAGCCAATTCGTACTGGCCACGACCATCTTCGCCACGGTCGATCGTGGCTGCTGTTGCCGCCACGGGCCCACGCAGGGTGTCCAGCAGGGCCCGGAGCTCGCGCGCGGCGTGCAATTCGGCTTCGTATGCCTCCTGTGCATCGAGGGCGCCTTGCCATTGGCCCTCGACTTGGTGGGCCATGCGTAGATCCTCGGCACTTTGCTCGATGCGCGCCGCGGCGGTGGTGATTACTGCTTCTGCCTGCCAAGCGGGAACGGCGCGCGTCATCGCTATGGTTGGTTGTGTCATGGTGTGCTTCCTGGTGCGCATTGCGCTACAGAGGTAGTTCAAGGTTCGTGGCAACGAACTGGAAGACGGCACGGCGCTGGCGAGAACGACCGGGCTCAACGAAGACGCGCCGTTCGACCATTCGGCCGAGCACCTTTTGCTGTCGAATGAACTCGGTGAGGGCTTGCCGCTGGGCGGCCTTCGTGCCCCCCCCCTCGGCGACCATTTCGGCCAGTTGCTCGCGGGTCATCGGGTCGGAATACATGGCTCATGCCTCCTTCCGTTCGCCGCCCAGGGCATCCGCCACGCAGGCAATCAGCTTGGCCAGTTCGCCAGTCATCAACACGAAGTCGGCATCAAAACGTTCGTCGTCGCCGGTACCGTCCGTGTCTGCCTGTTCCTTGAGCACGTCCAGCGCGGTGACACGCTTGATCGCCAGCGACTCGGTCAGCACGAAAGACACGCGATCCGCCCACGTCATGGCCAGGCGCGTGATCTGTTTGCCGGCGTCGACGTGGCGGCGGACTTCATCCGCCTCGATCGATTGTTTGGCGTAGCGCACCGTGGCCTTGCTGTCACCGGTGGCGCGCAGTTCGGTGTCCTGGTCGATGCTGAACCCAGCGGGCGCTTCGTCAGCCACCATCCACCCGGTCATTGCTGCCGAGGGGGATTGGTTGACGTGGAAGAGGGCGAGCGGCAGCGGGTCGATGCACTTGTGCAGCAGTTCGATGACCTCGTCACATACAGCGGACGATGATGCGTCGATGACCAGCCATCCGTTCGCGGTGTCGATCCAGACGCGCGTATCCCGGAACACGCTGAACGCCTTCGGGCGAAGCTCGTCGGTGATCGCTTCTTTGATCTCGCGCATCTGCTTGCGGCCGGGCTTGAAGCCCTGCTCGGCCTCGATGTCGGTTGCCTTGGCCTTCGTGACCTGGTTGATCACGCTCGACGGCAACAGCTTCTTTTCGGTGCGCATCGTCAGCAGCATCTGGCCGTTGATGGCGTGCACCAACAGATCGTTCTCGCGCGGCGAGATCCAGCCCTTGGTCTGGCCTTGGAGCGTGCCGCCCGGCTCGAAGGCGTGGGGCACCAGCTGGTCCTGGATTTGTTCGGCCGTCATCGGCCACGGTGCGGGCAGGCGGTACACCTGCAGGGTGCGGAACCAGTTCATTGGCGCACCTCGACCAGGCGAGCGACCATCGTGCCGGTGGCATCGGGGCCGGCGCAGCGCAGGCGCCCTGCGCTCATTACGACCTGGCCAGCGCAGTTGTTCTCAGCCGCCCGCATCACCATCGCGGCGCGTTCCTCGCGTGCCACTGTGGGCTGGTCATCCTTCATGGAGTAATAGCCGCCCAGCGTCCATACGGCAGCCATTGCCAAGCACAGAGGAATGTCTGAGCGCTTCATGCCGCCACCTGCTCAGCGGTGCCGGTGGCCTTAGCGATGGCAGCACGAACCAGTGCGAAGGGCTCAACCGCATCGGCCACGCCGTTGATGAAATCGTTGACTGCCCGTGCCGCCGCCAGCAGTTCGGGCGCCGCTGCTACTAAGCGCGCGTTCGCGTCCTGGCTGCCCAGACCGGCCGTGTCGATGGCGACGGCCGTGGTGATCGTGCCCAATGCGGTCGGGTGGCCTACCGGCACTTCCCGGAATCCGTCCTCGCTGTAACCCGGGCCGACGACCCAAGGTCCTGGTGTGTGTTGCTGCTTGTTCATTCCCCATCTCCCTTGCCGCCTACGCGGTGTGTGGTGCGATGGAGAAATAATAGTGCCACTAGTCGAGATGTGTCAATAGCGGCGCTTTTAATTAAAAGTGGCAGATGTAAAAAAACCGCCCAACGGGAGCGGCTTGTTTTGCGTGAAGGGCGGTCAACGAGGAATTACATCGCCGCAAATTCTGCTTTGAGCCGATTTATTGCGGCTTTGTAGGCATCTTCGCCAGGTGGGTACTCACCGTAATCGCGTGGCACCCGGAGCCAGTCAATGACCCCGAGCCATGCTGCGTAGGCGTCCGTGAGGGGCTGTCGAAGAGAGGGGTTCTCGGCAATCTGCTCCCTGAACTTCTCCTTGGTGCTTTCCTTCACGTCCGTTACGCACTTACTCGCGTCCGCAAAAGCCTTTTCCACGTGCGCCCGGTACTTTTGGCTCTGGGCACCATTTCGGCGCTTGATTTCCGCCGCATCGACCATGCGCGCCTGTCCTGTGATATGGCACAACGCGGCCATCCCTTCCAGATGAATAACGAAAGCGGATTCAGCCGCGTTGGCCGTGCTTACAGAGGCAGCCAAAGCAGCGGCGATGAGGAAATGCTTGTACAAGTGCAGTCTCCCGCATGTGGTGAAGTGAAGTGTAGAGATTGGGGAGGTCAGCTCATCTGATTGCCGTTTCCGTCCACCTTGGTCGAAAAAGCCTCGACCAGCGACCAGATCGCAGTCAGCACCAGCGCGATCATGAAGAACCCGCTGTAGAACCCAGTCGATGCATCGACGATGAGTGCTGCGAAGAACAAGCCAAGCTTCGCAGCGCCCATGCCGTTCTCGTTCGCATAGAAGTTGTTGATGCCTAAGCCGCCAAAGAACAAGGCCAGAATGATGTAGGTCCCACGGCTCTTCGGTTGATTGACGATCTGTACCTGCTGCACCGGCGCGATAAATGGCGCGTGTGTTGCGATCCCGTTGATAGGAGCACCGCAACCAGGGCAGGATGCTGCCTTGTCGCTCACCTGCCGCTTGCATTCCCCGCATTCGATCAAAGCCATCACTGCTCCAGTAGTTATGACCAATCGTAACGCGGCAGGCAGTGGGAGAGAAATGAGCTCATTCCGAGCGCCCAAAGAAAAGCCGCCCGTAGGCGGCAGGTCGTCTTGCTGTCTTATGGAGCAGGTTTATGCAGAGCCGGTGGCGCCTGAGACACTGGCGCTGGCGCACTTGGCGCACTGCCGGGCACATTGATAATGATGGGAGGCATGGACGCTGGAGCGAACGCCGGCGCTGCCGCAGGCCTCGTTGCGGTGGTCATGGTGAAAAATAGGCCTGCGAAACCCAAGAACAAGGCAATAACCGTCGCCAGCATCCAACGAACAATGCTGCTATCCATCTTGTGCAAATCCGTACGAAGCTCCCCAATATCCACTTTCGTGGCAAGGGTCGGCAGCATATCTTCGAGAGACTTTAAGCGGGCTTCCATGCTCCCATCATCGCTGGGCGGCTCCCCACCGTCAACAGGAGGCGTCGAGAATCCCCCGCCCCTGACTACGGTTAGCTTCATTTGTCAGTGCTCCCGGGCCGATTGAGCTTCCATTCGCCAAGGACTCGACGAGCGATCATCTTTGTGTTCCCACAGTTGTCGCAAACAAACAGTACACACGGAAAAGTTGACGTCCCTTTCTCTGTCCCTTCGCCTCGGATTACGCTGGGCAGGACCGGTACATGATCATCTTTGAAGGCCTTGATCGCGATCCAGGTGTCCGTTTGGCACATTTCACACTTGGCATTCGTAAATTTTTCGGCCGAGTAATCCAAAAGGTCTTGGTCAGTAATCGGTGCTCTGATGTACTCAATCTCGCGATCTACAGATTCGTCACTCACAGTCTCGTCCCCATCCACTTCACTCGCCCAATGATCACGCTGCTGCCTGTCCAGCGCCCGAGCGATACACGACCTCGCCGACCACATGGAAGTTTGTGTCGTCGCTGGGCTTCACGACCCTATCCGGGTATTTGCTCTGGTTGTATGAGTGCAGAGTCAAAATGCCCCCAGCTTGCTTGAAGAGCTGCTTCACTAACGCTTCGTCTTCAAAGACGACCACATACACCTTGCCGTCTCGCACCGCCGTTTTTCCGGTGTCGATCATGATCATGTCTCGATCAAACAAATACGGTTCCATGCTGTCGCCGCGCGCCTCAGCAAGCTTGCAGTCAGCAGGCTTGGATCCAATGGCCTTGAAATAGTCCTTCGTGAACGGCAATGCGCGCTTCTGCCGGATCTCCCACTGAATCACTCCATCTCCCGCTGAGCATTGATAGTCGTAGCGATCTATCCAGACGCGGTTGTCGTCATGAGATAGATCGCTGGGTGCATCCCAAACGGCGATTTGATCTTGTACTGCGTGCAGCTCTGCCACGATTGGTGGAACACCCAAAGTTTTTGGGGCATACCCGGACGAAAGTGACGCCATCTCAGCAGCCAAGCGAGGGCTGAACTCGGAAACGGCGACCCCAAGACCCGCAGCAAATTTTCCAGCAGCTTCCAGGTTCAAGGGAATCTTGGCATTCAGGTATTGCCAAACGGCAGCTTGCGTGCCAATGCCAGTGTCTGCACCAAAGGCAGCTTGGCTCTTTCCGCACGACTCGAACAGGCGCTTTAGGGCTGCGGCCTCTTCGATGTGCTCGGGTTCGATGTTTGCCTTGCGGGAGGATGTAGCCATGGCGGAATAGTAGTGCTGCTATTAAAAGGCGCAACAAGCGCCACTATTGACTAGGATGACTAGTGGCACTATTATTTGTGCCATGACACCCATCCAGAACATTCGCCAGCGACTTGGCGTCACCCAGTCGGCACTTGCTGCCGGGATCGGCGTGACCCAAGGCAATGTCTCGCACTACGAGCGAGGCCAGACCATCCCGCCAGATGTTGCGGCGCAGATCATTGTCTTCGCGCGGGCGCGGGGCCACGACCTGACGTTTGACGACATCTACGGGCCCGTCACCATGCCCACGGGAAGCGCTCATGCGTAGCCACCGGTTCCGGAACCCCCGGGTCGTGCTGCCGCGCGTCGACCGGAATCACCCGGACTTCGGCGGGATGCTTCCGCCGACGCAGGCCGACAGCGACCGCTTGGCAATGATCGTCGCGCGTTACCAGACCGAGCCTGGCTTGGTCGACGCGCCTGTGCCTGCCGACGAGGTGACCAGCGATGCGTGATCAGCATTCCAGCGCTTCGACCAGGCCGGCTGCCTGCAGGGTGATCGCATCCATCGCGGCCCGGTGTTCCTGCGTTGCCAGTTCGCCGGCATGGCCCAGGTCCGCCAGTGCTGCGTCCGCTGCGTCCCATATCTCGTCGCGTGCTGCGTCCGGTACCGGGTGCATGCGCAGTGCTGCGCGCAGGCCTGCTTCCAGGATCGCCATGCGTGCCTGCATTGCCGCCAGTTCCTTTTCCATTTCCGTTCCCGCTGTGCCTGTGTCGATGTCGTCACTGTGCCGGGGACGATTCGCAACCGCACGCAGGGCTTTTTGCACCTGCCTGCTTCAGGGTGAGTCCCGATGATTGCCGTTGAAACCAGCCGTACCAGCCGTAAACCCAGCATTGAAAACGCGTTGCGTGCCTCGCTGACCAATCCCCGTACCAAGGCGCAGACGCGCGATGACTTGGGGATGGATGACAGCCAGGTGAGCCGCTTCCTGTCTGGCCAGGCCGGCATCACTATCGACAAGCTGGATGCGCTGGTTGGCGCGCTCGGCATGGTCGTCACGTCGCGTCAGTACATGGACGCGCTTGCTTACATGGCCCAGACCGGTACCGCGTGCGAATGCGCCCGTGCCGGTATGGGCGAGTGCGGGCGCAAATGATGTACAGCGACCCGATGCGCTTTGCCGACCTGGCGCCTGTCGTGGGCGGCGAGCCTACACGCGCTCTGGTGCGCCAAGCCAAGGCCGCCGGGACGCTGATCGAGCGCCGGCCGCATGCCGAGCCCGGTGTCAGCTCGCGCCGCCGCGCCCACTTTCAAACCGTTGCAGCCGCCCAGGCTTTGCCGCTGCAGCACGCAAGCGACAGCAATGCCGATTGCGCCGGGTTGAGTGAGCCTGCGGACATGCTGGTGCGCCGAGTCTGGATAACCCCGGCGGAGAGCGCTGCATTTGCGGACCTGGACAGCGTGTTGTTCAACCTGGGCAACCCCGACGAGTTCCGCGCGCTGATGGAATTCTGGGCAAATGCCGCTGCACCGAATCCCTACCTGACCTGCGATGGCCTGCTGTGCATCGGCCCGGGAGATATCTGATGCGCCAGCCCACCCGTATGCCTGCCCGCCAGTTCGCCGGCAGCCGCACGCAGTCCCTGGCGCAGGTCGCCGGCACGCTGTGCACGTTGCCCGCGTTCTGGCAGCACCTGGGCGTGACCTGCGAAGAAGAAGCCGCCGAGATGGTCCGCAACCTTTGCGGTGTCAAAAGCCGGTCTGAACTCGACACCAACACTGCGGCGGCGCAGCTGTTCCACGACTACGTGCGACGGCCGTTCGCCAAAACGAGGGAATCATGACGCGCACCAGCCTGCAACGAAAGAAGCCTATGGCGCGCTGCTCGGTGCCGTTGCGTCGCACCGCGATGAAGAAGCGCCGCCCAAAAAAGCGCGCCGGTCACGATCAGAAGAAGCGTGATGCCTGCCAGGGCCAGCCCTGCTACCTCGTGTTGCCGCTGGTCTGCCGTGGCGCTGTCGATCACGACACCGTGGTGCCTGCCCATTCAAACGAGGGTGCCCACGGCAAGGGCATGGGGCTCAAAGCCCACGACCACTACACGGTGCCCGGCTGCGTTCGCTGTCATGCCGAGTTGGACCAGGGCAAGCGCTTCACCCAGGAAGAGAAACAGGCGTTCTGGCGTGCCGCGTTTGCGCGCTGGCAGCCCGTACGCGACGCAGTGGAGGCGACAAGCCATGCGTGACTACAGCAAGGTGTCGCCCAAGTTCTGGATCGGTGCGACCGGGAAGGCGCTACGTAAGGCTGGGGCAGAAGCGCAGGTGGTGGCGCTGTATCTGATGTCCAGCCCGCACTCCAACATGATCGGCCTGTTTTATCAGCCGTCAATGTACATCGCGCACGAGACTGGCTTGGGCATTGAAGGGGCATCTAAGGGGCTTACGAGGGCCATCGAAGCCGGGTTCTGTCTCTATGACGAGGCTTCGGAGGTGGTGTATGTGCCCGAGATGGCCCGCTTCCAGATTGGTGATCTTTTGACCGAGGCTGACAAGCGCTGCAAGGGCGTGCAGAACGAGTACGACTCGATCCCTGATAACCCTTTCCTGACGCTGTTTTTCGACCGCTACGCCACCGCCTTTCATCTGACCAAAAAGAGGGGCGCAAACAGCGCCCAGACAAGCCCCTCTGAAGCTCCTTCGATGGACCTTAGAAGCCAAGAGCAGGAACAGGAACAGGAGCAAGAACAGGATCAGGATATTACTAACCCTCCCGGGTTAGTTGTCGGCAGCCAAGCTACCGACCTGATCGGCATTCGGGCTGATCGTTCCTCCTGCCCGCACCAAGACATCATCGCGCTGTACCACGATGTGCTTCCGTCCTCGCCTTCGATCCGTGACTGGACGCCGGCACGTGCCGCCCACCTTCGTGCCCGCTGGGCCGAGGATGCCAGCCGCCAGAACCTGGAGTGGTGGCGTCGATTTTTCGAATACATCGCAGACTCGCGGTTCCTGACCGGCAAGACCTACGGGCAGGGCCGTAAGCCGTTTCACGCACCGCTGGACTGGATCTGCAAGGCCGAGAATTTCGCCAAGATCCGCGAAGGCCGCTTTCACGAAGAGGCTACAGCGTGAACGACCTTGTGATGCATTCACCCGAAGCCGAACAGTCCGTGCTGGGCGGGATTCTGATCGACAACGATGCGATTGAGCACCTGATCGGCGCTGGACTGCGACCTGAGCACTTCTTCGCTGCGCGACATCGCAAGATGTACAGCGAGATATTGCGGCTGATCGGCACCAATCGCGCCGCCGATGTGATCACCGTTTATGACGCGATGGGCGCGGATAGCGATCTGCTCGCCTACCTGAACACGCTGACGCGCAATACGCCGTCTTCGCGCAACATCGGCCACTACGCCGGTATCGTGCGAGATCGTGCGCAGCGCCGTGGTGTCCTTGCTCTGGCGACTGATCTTCAAAGCATGGCGCGTGAAAGCCTAGGTCAGCCTGCCGGTGAGTTGATCGACCATGCCCAGGGCCAGCTGGAAGCCTTGGCAGCTGCACGTACTGATTCGCTGCCCGAGGCAATTGCCGACGGCTTGGCCGGATTCATGGACGACCTGGTCAGCCAGGATGAAGGCACGGCGCCGAAAGCACTGAGCACCGGCTACCCGGACCTGGATCACAAGCTGTCGGGTGGGTTGCGTGGCGGTGAACTTATCGTGATCGCTGCGCGCCCCAAGATGGGAAAGACAGCCTTGGCATTGAACATCGCGAACCACATCGCTGCGTCGGGTGTTTCGTTGGTGTTGTCAATGGAAATGCCGAAGAAGCAACTTCGTCAGCGCACCGTCGCCAGCTTGGGACGCGTCGACATGGGCTATCTGCTGAACGTGAGCACGATTCCGCAAGAGTCCAACCAGAACAACGACGTGTGGGCGCGTATTTCGCATGGCGTCGAATCGGCCAGCAAGCTGCGTTTGTTCACTGACGACCAGGGTGCGCTGTCGTTGCTTGACGTGCGCACGAAAGCGCGCTCAGTCAAGCGCCGCCATGGTCTGGACGTGCTGGTGATCGACTACCTGCAGTTGATGAGCGGGGAGGGCGACAACCGCAACGCGCAGATCGAGGGCATCACGCGAGGGCTCAAGGCCTTGGCTAAGGAACTCGACTGCCCAGTGATTTTGCTGTCTCAACTGAATCGCCAGCTTGAGAACCGAACGGACAAGCGTCCCATGCCCTCTGACCTGCGCGATTCCGGTGCCATTGAGCAGGACTGCGACGTGGCGCTGTTCATCTACCGGGACGAGATCTACCACCCAGACAGCCCAGACCGCGGCACTGCCGAAGTCAATGTCGGACTGATTCGCCAAGGCGAGCCCGGCCGCGTGCGTCTTGCCTACATCGGGCCGCAGACGCGCTTCGAGAGCCTAGCCAGCGGCTGGCGCCCAACACAGACAGAAGCGGTCACCAAGCCGCGAAGGAAGGGATTCGATGGCTAAAGCAGAGACGGTGTCGACCCGATTCGTTACAGCGCAATGCCGCGCAACGCTCGCCCGCATTCTTGCCGCTACTACCAGTCCGAGCACCGTACAGACCATTGCCGCTACTACCGGTCTGAGCGTGAGCACGGTGAAGGTTTACACGCGCCACCTGCGCGCGACTGGGCAGATGCACATAGGCGGCTGGGACGGGCATGGCGAGCTGCGCCGCCACCTGCTGTTGGCCGGTGAGGGCGAGGATGCTGCATACATGCCCGGCCCTGGCCAGCTCAAGAAGCTGAAGCCGCTACCCGACGACATTGAGGACGACGGCCCGCCGGACCCGATTGAAACGCGGACGGTGGTCATTCGGCCGGCGGTCACTACGGGCCAAGCGCGGCGCGACAGGTTTAGCGCCGCCCTGTTCGGTGAATACCGAGGTGCACACGCATGAGCACGCTATTTCCCACCCGCACAAAGAAGAAGCCCGGCAAGTACCTGAACGACAAGGTCGAAAGCCTGTCTGGCGAGAAGTTCGACAGCAAGCGCGAGCGAGCACGGTATCGCCAGCTGGGCCTGATGCAGACCGCCGGGGTGATTTCCAACCTTCGCCGCCAGGTGCGCTACCAGTTGCTGCCGACCCTGCGCCGGGCCGATGGAAAGGCTGAGGTCTGCGTGAACTATGTCGCAGATTTTGTATATGAGCAGTCCGGCGAGCTGGTGGTGGAGGACGTGAAATCCCCGCCGACCAGAAAGCTGCCTGCCTATGTCCTGAAACGAAAACTCATGCTGTTCGTGCACGGCATCACCCTGAAGGAAACCAAGTGACCCAAGAACAAGGGCAGCGCATCTCAACTGCCGCGCGGGAACTGTCCGCCGCCCTGACGATGCCAATGCTGAATTCGACGTGCGGGTGGACAGCACGCTGTATGGCGCTGGCGCCGCCGGGCGCAGCAATGTCTACAGCGTCGAGGTGATTCATCTGCGCCCCCTTCTGCCGGTGCAGGCATGAGCGGACCGGTACCGATGACCGCACCGGTCACCACCTCGTCACCCCAGGGCGCTGCGCCGTCGACCGCCCGCCACTGGCGCGATGCACGCCCCCAGTCCATGGCGATGGCCCAGGCCGCCGCCCGTATTCAAGAGCTGAACGCAGCACCGTCGCTGATCGGTGGCCAGCGTATCCCCCTGGAGACCAGCACCCATGTTTGATTGCCCGGAACACGCCTTGGCGGTGGCGTTCGCCATCATTGAACTGCCCATCGAGCCGAAGAGCGCGACGCTACTTGTGGTCCAGGCGTTGGAAGAACGGTACGGTGCTGGAATCGTCAAGTTGCCCAGCGGCCTTTCGCCGCACGACTGGCATGCGCAAGCGGTCTTCACCCTGTCGATCGCGCGACGTGCGCTGGAGCCGCACCCGATGCTTTGGGAAGTCGTCGAGGCCGAATACCACACTGGCTATCCCGGCGCTCTTGCCATCCAGGCGGTGTCGGAACATATCAAGGGCGCTGCAGATTCGCGGGAGCGCCTGCTGGCAGACCTGTTGGTGATGCGCATCATGCGGCGCAAACCTGTGCTGCGCACCATCTCGGACAACTTCGACCTGTCCTTGTCGGTCCTGAGCCGTGAGGAACGCAAGCTGCGTGGTCCGATCAGCGCATTGCGGCAGCGTGCGATAGAGGCCTTACGCGCGCCGATGGAGGTAGGCGGCCTGGTGCATGCACCCGTTTCAACGCGGAGGGTGGCTGTCCACTGATCGCCGCTTGACGATTGGAACAAATTACCCCAGAATCTCGCCATTATCGGAGTAGTTCCGATCCGAAAGCCCGCCGAGCGAAAGCCAAGCGGGCTTTTTTGCGTCCATTGCTCCCCGAATAGCACGGCGCCAGCCCGTCCTGCCGAGGGGTAAATCGGCGGGAAATCCGAATATGCCCGCGCCGGTATTGCTGGTGGCGCGCACCGCCAGGCCCAGCACGCTGACCATCGCGTGTTCGTCGGTATGGGTCGACATCACACAACGCCTCGACATGGAGACATGCCGGGGCGTTTCTCGTTCTGGAGTCCGTATGAAGATTCGATCTGATCGGCAGGACCGCACCATTCATTCGGCAAAGATCGACGAGGATGGCGCGCTGCGCACGCTTGCCTATGTGGTTGCTCAGAAAGCTGGCGTCGATCTCGATGCGCCCGGTGTTACTTGGCGCGCCTATATCACCAGCAACAGCGGCAGCATCGGTTCGACCAAGTACGAAGTGACGGTCGAGATTACTGAGGATCACGCCGCCGCTACGGCACCCGCATGACCGGCCCGATCCTGTTCGCTACCGCAGTCGATGGCGGAGTCGATCGCGTCTACCGATGCCGAGGCTCGGCCCATGCAGTTGCTGTCTATGACACGAACGAGCGCGGCGACCTGATCCCGGCGCCGTTCGTTGTCATCAATGACGTGGTGCAGCTGGAGCGCCAGCCGGTGGGCCCGGTTCGCATCCAGGTGCCAGCGGTCTTCCCGTGAACAGCAAGCCGCGCCTTCAGTCGTTGCCTTCCCGCCTGGGCAAGGCCGCGCCGCGCGTGGCTGCTGCTACCACCGGCACATGGCGCGGAGACAAGGCCAGCAGCACCGCACGTGGCTATGGCTACAAGTGGCAGCAAGCCCGCCTGGGCCATCTGCGCTCGCATCCTCTGTGCGTGTACTGCGACCGGCAGGACCTCGTGACAGAGGCCACGGTGGTTGACCACATCATCCCTCACCGCGGCGACATGGGGCTGTTCTGGGATCGGAAGAACTGGCAGTCCTTGTGCGCCACCTGCCACAGCGGCATGAAGGCGCGCGAAGAAGCCGCAGGAGGCGCTCAGCAGCGCATACCGCGCGGCAGTCTGCTTGGCCCTTGATCGCCGCGCCTGCGGCCCGTGACTGTGCGCCAAGCCCATCGGCAGGGTGGGGGGGGGGGGGTCGAAAGTAGGGCGGTCGGCCGAACCCTAGACCACCTGTTCCCTCACGCACAGAAAATAGCTCGTCCCAGGATTTGTTAACCGGGAGTTGTTAATGGCCTTGACCGAAAAAAAGCGCCGATTTGTCGCCGCGCTTCAGTCGGGGCTGACCGGTGCGAAAGCCGCTGTTGATGCGGGCTACAGCGAAAAGGGGGCAGCGCAGGCGGCCTCCCGATTGATGAAAGACGGTGCGGTGGTGTCCGCGCTCGGCCGGGCGCTGGAAGTTAACAAAACTGCGCCGGTTAACAAGTCCAAGTTCACGGCACCACCGCCGCCGAATGGCTTCACAACGCCGGCCGGTACGAAGACGCCAAGCGCCCCGGCTGATTGGCCCTTTGGCATGGAACCGCCACCCGCGCCACCCCCGCCGCCTGCGGCGGCGCCGGAAGACCTGCCGAAGCGGTACGACGATCCGCGTGATTTTCTCGTCGATCTCATGAATGACATCGGCGCCGATCCGAAAGAAAGGTTGGATGCGGCGAAAGCGCTGTTGCCGTTCGAGCACGCCCGCCTGGCACCGAAGGGCAAGAAGGAAGCACTGAACGACGCAGCCAAGAAGCCGAGCCGATTTGGTGCGGCGGCACCGCCGCGCTTGGCAACTGCGGGAGGAAAGCCAGTCTAGGGAAGTAAACATGGAACGTTCGACAGCATGCCTCGACTGGGAGCGCAGGCTGATCGACGGCCAATCCATCATCCCGGCCCCGATTTTCCCCGACCAAGCCGCGCAGGCTCTGGAGATTTTCAAGCAGCTCCGCGTGGTGGACCTGCCCAAGACGGTTTGGGACGAGGATCTCAACGAGTACCGCACCCCGACGTTCGGTGAGTGCTCGGAAGAGTGGGTGTTCGATTTCGTCGCAGCCATCTTTGGAGCCTATGACGCGGACACCGGCAAGCAGTTGATACGTGAATACGGGCTGCTGATCTCGAAGAAGAACACCAAGTCGACCATCGCCGCCGGAATCATGCTGACCGCGACGATTCTGTGCTGGCGCCAAGAAGAGGAACACCTGATCCTGGCGCCGACCAAAGAGGTCGCCGACAACTCGTTCAAGCCGGCAGCCGCGATGGTGCGCGCCGATCCCGAACTGTCCGAACTTTTCCATGTCCAGGACCACATCCGGACGATCACGCATCGCGGTACGCGTAATTGCCTGAAGGTCGTCGCGGCAGACACCGACACGGTGTCCGGCAAGAAGGCCGGCCGGATTCTGGTGGATGAACTCTGGCTGTTTGGCAAGAAGGGCAACGCAGAAGCCATGTTCATGGAGGCGCTGGGTGGCCAGGTGTCGCGTGACGAAGGCTGGGTGATCTTTCTCACTACCCAAAGCGACGAGCCGCCCGCCGGGATCTTCAAGCAGAAGCTGGAGTACTGGCGGAAGGTCCGCGACGGTGTGGTGCTCGACCCGAAGACGCTCGGCGTGTTGTACGAGTTCCCGAAGCAGCTACTGGATACGCAAGGCTACCTGCTGCCGGAGAACTTCTACATCACCAACCCCAATATGGGGCGCTCGGTGTCTCAAGAGTGGCTCGAAGACCAGCTGCGCCTGTATCAGGCGCGCACCGACGGAACCTTCCAGAAGTTCCTGGCAAAGCACCTGAACATCCAGATCGGGATGAATCTGCTGTCGGACCGCTGGGCCGGGGCGGACTACTGGGCCGTTCAGGGCTTCGAGCGGGAACTGACGCTCGCCGCCCTGATCGAGCGGTGCGAGGTGATCGATGTGGGCGTTGACGGCGGCGGTCTGGACGACTTGCTTGGTTTGGCCGCGGTGGGGCGCGAGAAGGTCACGCGCCGCTGGTTGCTATGGACCCACGCGTGGGCTCATCCCTCGGTGCTGGAAAGGCGCAAGAGCGAGGTGTCGAAGCTGATGGACTTTGCCAACGACGGCGACCTGACCATCGTGAAGCGCGTCGGTGATGACGTCGAGGACGTGGCTCAGATGGTCTACAGAATCGAAGACGCCGGACTGCTGGACAAGGTAGGTATGGACCCCGCGCAGATCAACGCGCTGATCGACGCGATGGTTTCCGCAGGAGTACCGCAGGAAAAGATGATTCAGATCAGTCAGGGCTGGAAGCTTGGCGGCGCGATCGTGACCGCTGAGCGGAAGCTGGCGGAGGGCATTCTGGTGCACGGCAACCAGCCGTTGATGACCTGGTGCGTCGGCAATGCCCGCATCGAACAGCGCTCGAATTCGATCTTGGTCACCAAGCAGGCATCCGGGAAGGCAAAGATCGACCCGCTGATGGCCTCATTCAACGCCATTGAACTGATGTCGCTCAACCCCGAGTCCAGAGGCTCAATAAGTGACTGGCTCAGTGATCCCGTAAAAACAGGCTCCGCATGAAAAGCAAACCCCGATCGTTCGGCAGGATCCGAGCGGCCATCTCGGGATGGGTGCGCTCGTTCACGCCGAAAGATCCCGAGGCGTACTCCGACCGGTCGATGGATAACGAGGCCGGCGTTACGGTCACCGCGAAGTCGATCATGCAGGTCGACGCGGTCTGGTCGTGTGTTCGGTTGATTTCCGAGACCATCGCCACGCTGCCGCTTTCGGTGTACGAGAGGACCAGCGCCGGCAAGCAGGTGGCGACCCAGCACCGTCTGCACTTTGTCATCCATGACCAGCCGAACATCGATTCGACCGCCGCTGTCTTCTGGGAAGCCATCGTTGCCGCGATGCTCCTGCGCGGCGCCGGGCGTGCCGAGAAGCTGTATGCCGGTCCGTCGGTGATCGGCTTGGCCTTTCTCGACCCCGACAAGCTCACGATTACTTGTGACATCAACGGCCGGAACATCTATCGCTACCGGAAGAAGGACGGTTCGAATCGGGAAATCCCCGAAAGTCGAATCTGGACGGTGCCTGGTTTCACCCTTGACGGCGAAAACGGTGTTTCTGTGGTGGCCTATGGCGCGAAGGTGTTTGGCGCGGCGATGGCTGCCGAAAAGGCGGCAGCCCAGACATTCCGAAATGGCCTGCTTCAGACGATCTACTACAAGATCGACCAGTTCCTGTCGCCGGAACAGCGAAAGGACTTCAAAAAGAACCTGTCCGGTGCAATCGAGCGTGGCGAGGCACCCTTGCTGGAAGGCGGGACGTCCGCTGCGACCCTGGGGATCAACCCTTCGGACGCGCAGTTGCTGGAATCGCGGGCGTTCTCGGTCGAATCAATCTGCCGCTGGTTCCGGGTGCCGCCCTGGATGGTGGGGCACACCGAAAAGTCGACCAGCTGGGGCACGGGAATCGAGCAGCAAATGATCGGCTTCCTGACTTTCACGCTCAGCCCATGGCTGCGTCGGATCGAACAGGCGATCAGCAAGGACCTGCTGACCCCTGCAGAACGCATTCGCTACTACCCGAAATTTGCCGTCGAAGGGCTGCTGCGAGCAGACAGCGCCGGCCGTGCCGCGTTCTACGGCGTCATGGTCGACAAGGGCATCTTGACCCGTGACGAGGTCCGGGAATTGGAAGACCGCCCGCCTATGGGCGGCAATGCTGCGGTACTCACCGTTCAATCCGCGATGACCACCCTGGATGCCATCGGCTCTCCTGCGGAAATGGTCCAGGCGCGCGCTGCGCTGCGTTCACTTCTCGGCCTGGCCGACGACACAAAGGACTGACCATATGACGATCAAGACGCTACCGGGTGCTCCGGAGGGACGCCCCTGCGCAGGCGTATCCAGCCACCTGCAGCCGCGGGCATTCGACCGCTGGAACGCGGGCATCCGCGCCGCGGCCGATGGCGAGTCCGATCGCACGATCAGCGTCTATGACGTGATCGGCTACGACTACTGGACCGGCGAGGGCGTGACGGCCAAGCGCATCGCAGGCGCACTGCGCGGCATGGGCAAAGGCCCCGTAACCGTGAACGTGAACAGCCCGGGCGGCGACATGTTCGAAGGCCTGGCCATCTACAACCTGCTGCGCGAGCACGACGGCGAAGTGACGGTGAAGGTGCTCGGGCTCGCGGCGTCTGCCGCATCTGTCATTTCCATGGCGGGTGACAAGGTGCAGATCGCCCGCGCCGGCTTCCTGATGATCCACAACGCCTGGGTCATGGCCATCGGCAACCGCAACGACCTGATCGAGGTGGCGGACACGCTGAAGCCCTTCGACGATGCGATGGCGAGCATCTACGCCGCGCGCACGGGCCAAGACAGCAAAGCCATGGCGAAGCTCATGGACTCGGAAACCTGGATCGGTGGCGAGGCTGCCATTGATGGCGGGTTCGCGGACGAGCTGTTGCCGTCCGACCAGGTCGAGAAGGGCGCAGGCAAGACCAGTGCATCTGCCGCACGCCGCGTGGAGGCCGCGTTGCGTGCCAGCGGCATGCCGAAGAGCGAGGCCATGCGCCTGATCAGCGAATTCAAGTCCAGCGCGGGCGATCCCGCTGGCAGCGGTGAGGGCGATCCCACCGGACGAGTCACGGTCCCCCATGACTCCCTCAGTACCGCGGCTGCTTTGGCCGCATCCCTCACGCAAACTTTCTAAAGGGACCGAAATGGCTCTCGAAGACGACATCAAATCCATCAACAGCAGCCTGAAGGACGTGGGCGACAAGTTGAAGGCCCAGGCCGAGACGGCAGCGAAAGACGCCAACCTGACGAACGAAACTCGCGCCAAGGTCGACGACCTGCTGCTGAAGCAGGGCGAACTGCAGGCCAGCTTGCAGCACGCCCAGCAGGCGCTGGCGAAGCTGGAAGGCAACGGCGCCGGCGGCGACGTGCAGCACCAGAGCTTCGGTGCGCAGTTCATCAACAGCGACGAGTACAAGTCGTTCGCCGGCAAAACCACGCCGCGCGGTCGCGTCGACATGACGTACCAGGCCGCCATCACCTCGCTGACCACCGATGCTGATGGCTCTGCCGGTGATCTCGTGCAGACCACCCGCCTGCCCGGCGTGCAGGCGCTGCCCCAGCGTCGCCTGACCGTACGTGATCTGATCACCCCGGGCCGCATGGACGGCAACGCGCTGGAATACGTGAAGGAAACCGGCTTCACGAACAACGCGGGCATGGTGGCCGAGGGCGCGAAGAAGCCCGAATCCAGCATCAAGTTCGACCTGGTCAGCACCACGGCCAAGGTCATCGCCCACTACATGAAGGCCTCGCGCCAGATCCTGAGCGATGCATCTCAGTTGTCGAGCCTGATCGACGGTCGCCTGCGCTACGGCCTTTCCTTCAAGGAAGAGCAGCAGCTGCTGAGCGGCGACGGTGCCGGCCAGAACCTGCTGGGCATCATCCCGCAGGCTTCGGCATTCTCGGCGCCGTTTGACCCGACGGGCACCGAGACGAACATCGACAACATCCGTCTGGCGTTCCTGCAGGCGGAACTGGCCGAGTTTGCCTCGACGGGCGTGGTGATGAACCCGATCGACTGGGCGCGCATCGAATTGCTCAAGGACTCGACCGGGCGCTACATCATCGGCAATCCGCAGGGCGTCATCGGCGCCACCTTGTGGAATCGCCCGGTGGTCACCACGCAAGCCATGGGCGTGGACAAATTCCTGGCCGGCGCTTTCCGCCTGGGCGCACAGCTGTTCGATCGCTGGCAAGCACGCGTTGAAATCGCCACCGAGAACGAAGACGACTTCGTGAAGAACATGGTGACGATCCTGGCGGAAGAGCGCCTGGCCCTGGCGGTGTATCGCCCCGAAGCCTTCATCTACGGCGACTTCGGCAACGTGACCTGAACGGGATGGGGGCTTCGCCCCCTCCCTGCGAAAGGAGCAAAGCATGCGAATCCGCTTCATCTCACCTGATCCGCGCGCCGGCATGATCGCAACGATGGACAGCCGCCGAGGGCAGGACCTGATCGATTCGGGCGCCGCCGAGCGTGTCTCGGACAATTCGGACCATGCGGCGGAACCTCCGGCACCCGCGCTTGAGCCGATCGTCCAGCCGCCGGATGGTTTGCCCGGGCGCCGTTCCCGCAGGCCTGTCAAGGCAGCACCCGAATGAGCGTCGTCCCTCTCGAAACTGCGCTTCGGCATCTTCGGCTGGAGCCCGATGATGACGACCCGCTGGTGGGCGTCTACCTTGACGCTGCAGAGCAAGCAGCGGCGGACTTCCTGAACCGGCAGTTCTACGCCTCGCCCGAGGACTTGGCCGCCGCGGTCCTCGACGGTTCGTCTGGCGATGATCCGATTGTCGTCAACGGAGCTATCAAAGCTGCCGTGTTGCTCATCCTGGGTCGGCTGTATGGCCAGCGCGAAGACGTTGTGGTCGGCGTGAGCGTCGCTGAACTGCCGCAAGGTGCGCACTCGCTGCTGTGGCCGCACCGTATAGGCCTGGGGGTCTGACCATGTTGAGAGCAGGAACGCTGAACCGGCGCGTCGAGATCCAGAAGCGCGGGCCCGGCGTTGACGGCTGGGGGCAACCTACGCCCGACGCCTGGATCGAGCACGCGAAGGTGTGGGCCGGCATCCGGGTGAGCAACGGCAAAGAATTCGCTGCTGCCGGCGGGACATCAGCGCAGGCCACGGCGAGTATCCGCATCCGGTACCGGACCGACATCACGGCCGGCATGCGTGTGCTGCACAAGTCCACCGTATACGAGATCCTCATGCCGCTGCCTGACGAAATCGGGCTTGAGTATGTGGACTTGGCCTGCACGACAACGATGGGCGGGAGTTGATGCCATGGACGTGAAGATGACCCTGACCGGCAACGCCGGCGCGGACATGGATGCGTTCATAGACGACATTCTGGATACCTGCCTGCGGCCCGCGGCGCACGCAGGTGTGCTCGTCTTCTACAACGAGGCAAGAGCGCTCGTGGGTGTCAAAGATGGTGTCCTACGCGATTCGATCTATCGGGTGCACTCGGAAAGCCTTTCCAGCCGGACAACTCAGGCCTATGAGGTTTCGTGGAATCACTTCAAGGCTCCCCATGGCTACAACGTTGAAAACGGCCATTGGCGCGTGAACGAGCTGGTGCGCACTGAAAACGGGACCTGGATCGCCACCAAGATCAGGCTCAAGACGCCGGTGCGTGTGCCCGCGCATAGCTTCATTCGCCGCGCCTACGACAACCAAGCAGATGCTTCGGTGGTCGCCGCCCAGCAGCGCTTCTCCGACCTCTTCCAGGAGATCCCCGACCGTGATTGAGCCGCATATCGTGCGTGTGATCGGACCGCACGTTGATGGAAAAGTGTTCCCGGACGAGGCGCCTGGCGACACTCGCCCACCCTACGCGATCTATCAGCAGATCGGTGGGCCCGTGATCACCACGGTGGAGGGTGGGCCATCAGGGCGCCAAAAAGGGCGCTTTCAGGTCAACGTGTGGGCATCCACTCGCGCGGCGGCCAGCACCCTGTCCCGAGCTATCCAGGCGAGCATGCAAAGCGACCCCGTCGTATTTGCTGAGCCGCTCGGCGCGCTTGCTGCCGACTTCGACCGCGCAATAAAGCTGTACGGCGCGACCCAGGATTTCAGCATCAGCTGGGACGACTGAGCACCGAAATTTCCCGCCCGTTGGGCAATCACTACCGCCGCCGAAAGGCGGTTTTTTCATTTCTGGAGAAAGACCATGGCTTTCAAGTTGCCCAACGGGGCTATTTTTTCTGTCGAGAACGCCCCGGGCGCCTCCAAGGTTGTCAGCGTCCTGACCAATGCGGCTGATGCCGTCGCCACCCTTCCGGCGAGCCACGGCGTTGTGGTGGGCGATGTCGTCGTTCTCGCGTCCGGCTGGGCAGGTGTCGATGGCCTCGGCGCTGTCGTGCTGGAGGTCGACGAGAACGACGTCACCCTGGGCGGCGTCAACACCAGCGACGTGGGCCGCTACCCTGCCGGTGTGGGCATTGGCTCCTTGCGCGTCGTCGTCCCGGCCAACATGACCCAGTTGAGCCAGGTCCTGACCGTCGCATCGTCAGGCGGCGAACAGCAGTACCGCACCATCTCGCCGCTGGAGCAGGACAACGACGTGCAGTTGCCCACCAATCGCACGCCGCGAAACATGACGCTGACGCTTGGCGATGACCCGAGCAAAGCTTGGAACGCCACGCTGAAGGCTGCCAATGCCGATCAGATTCCCCGTGCCATCGTGCTGCGCCTGCGCGGCGGCGATCGCATCGTTTACGTCGGCTACATCTCGTTCGATGGCGTGCCGACGGTCACCAAGAACGAGGAAATGACCGTGCCGGTGAACATCGCCTTGGTCGGAACTCCGCTGCGTTACCAAGCCGCCACCTGATCCCGTGCCGCTGCTTGGCCAGCGGCCGCTTCACCCCAATCGCACACTTCGAGGTATGCATGTCCAAAGCTGAAACCAAGACCGACGGCGCTGCCGCCGTCGAGAAGCCTTCTTTCAAGTCAGCCGGCACTTTCAAGGCGCCCGTCGAGATTCACCGTCCCGGCGATACGCCCGAGAGCATCACCTTCACCTTCAAGCACAAGACCCGCGACGAAGCGAAGGCTTTCGACCAGAAGCTGAAAGACGGCACCATCACCGACGAGGGAATCATCCTCGACCTGGCAAGCGGCTGGGGCTACGCCGAGCCCTTCAACGCTGAAAGCGTCGCCGCCTTGGTCCAAGACCGGGCCGGCGTGGTCCGTCCGATTATCAAGACCTACTTCGCGGAACTGAGCGGCGCCACGCTGGGAAACTGAAGGAATTCGCGCGGTGGATGTACGAGCCGCGCGAAAGTGAGTCGGACTTGGCGGCGCTGGGTCTGTGCGCCGAGGATGTCGCCGACGAGAACCCCGTGCCGGTCCCATATCCGGAGAACGCCGATGCGTGCGCGCTGTTTCGGCGCATGGCCACGCAGTGGCGGGCGGGTATGGGTGGCGCCACGGGCCTGGACTACGGCCCGGTGCTCGAGGTGATGGCGCTTATGGGGGTGCGCAAGCGCGACCGCCTCTTGACGCTCGACAAGATCCGGGTGATGGAAGCCGAGGCCTTGACGTGCATGCGCGAGGCCGTCGAGGACTGATGCGAGCGTTGGTATATTGGCGGCGTCCCCACCCTTGGAGGCGCCGCTATGTCCGGCCCCATCCCGACAGCCTCTGCCTCCGACGGCACGAAGTTGTGCCCGTTTTGCGCGGAATCGATCAAATCCGCGGCGATTAAATGCAAGCACTGCGGCGCAGATCTGGCTGTTCGTCATCCTGATGACGCCCGGAAAAGTGGGCCCCGCTCTGGTATTCGCGTGATTGGTCTCGTGCTATTCGCTATCGTTTGCGGCTTCTTGTCGTACGCGACGGTTAGCTATATCAATCGCGATCCCGAAGAGGTGCGCAGCGCAAACGGAATAAGGGACTGTCGCGCCGTGCAGAACGATGAGTTGCAGGGCCTTGATGACCGCCGCTTGGCGCGCAGCATGTGCGATTTGTTGGAAAGAAAACACCTGGAACGGTTTAGGCGGTCCCCATGAGGTGATCGTGTAATTTTCAGATAGGGCTCGCTTCGGCGGGCCCTTTTTTATTGGCGTCGCAATGGCTGACAAAATCGGCGGCAAGACTGTTCTGCTGTTCGAGGCTGATGCTTCGCAGCTTCAACAGACGAAAGAGCAGGTCAAGCAGGGGCTGAAGGAAGTTGGCCAGGCAGGGCAAGAAGCCGGCAAGGCTGCCTCCGCTGGCCTCAAGCAGGTTGACTCGGCTGCCGACAGCACTGCCCAGGCGGTCAAGGCCACGGGCGCCGCCTCGCGCGAAACGGCCAAGGATGTGCAGCAGGTAGGTGCGTCGGCGGCTGCCGCTGGCAAGAGCCTGCGGGATACGACCGGCGCCACCGATGGTCTGACGGCTGCGCAGCGGCGTCTGGTGCAAGCGGCCGAGCGGTCTGCCATACAGGCGGAAGAGGGGACTGCCGGCTGGCTTCGGTACCGCGCAGCGCAGCAAGGCGTATCAGATGTAGTGGCTCCGTATGTCGCGCGCATGGATGCCGCGCGCGCCGGCACTGCGGGCCTTGGTGTGAGCGTGGCGCAGACGAACGCGGCGATGCGTCAACTGCCCGCCCAATTCTCCGACATCGTCGTGTCGCTGCAGGGTGGCCAAGCGCCGTTGACAGTCCTGCTGCAGCAGGGCAGCCAGATCAAGGACAGTTTCGGCGGCGCTGGCAACGCCGCCAAGGCCCTTGGCGGCTATATCGGCGGAATGATCAGCCCCTTGACGGTGGGTGCCGCAGCCCTTGCTGCCTTGGGCGTTGCCGCGGCGTCCGGGTATCTCGAAACGTCCAGGCTGAATGAAGCGCTGATTGTTACGGGGAACATCACCGGTAAGTCAACAATCGAAATCTCGGCAATCGCTGAGCGTGTTGGCGAAATGACCGGCGCATACAGCGCTGCTCGAAGCGCTGTCGCAGCGCTTGTGGAAACTGGAACCTTCGGCGCGCAGCAACTCGAAGTGGCGACGCTTGGCGTCACCAACTTGGTCAAGCTGACTGGTGTCGAAGTGGGCAAGGCTGCAAGCGTCTTCGAAAGCCTACAGAAGGATCCGACTCGCGCGGTCGTCGAGCTCAATCAGAAATACAACTTCTTGACGCTGGCGGTTTACGAACAGATCAAGGCGCTGGAAGAGCAGGGCCAGAAGCAAGAGGCCGCGCGAGTGGCCACCAACCTGTTCGCCACGACGATTGCGCAACGTCGCGCAGAGGTTGTCCAGAACCTCGGCTACATCGAGCAAAGCTGGGCGGGCATCAAGCTTGTCATTGATGCCGCTACCAACGCCGCAAAGGACTTCGGGCGGCCTGGTGGGCCGGAGGAAGAGCGCGCGGAGAAAATGAACGACCTGCAGTCGGAACGGTTACGACTGCTGAAGGAAATCGACGACACCCAGAAAGTAGTCGATCGCGGCAACCTGATCCCTAAGCCGCGCTTAGATCAACTGAAGCGCGACCTTGCCGGCATTGAAGATCAGCTGCGCTCGGTAAATGGCCAGATATCCAAGGCCAGTACGGATAACGCCGCGCGTGCTGCCGAACAAGAGCGGCAAAACCAACAGATCGGACAGAGCAAGGTTCTCGACAGCTACCTGGAAAGCACGTCACGCATGACCAAAGGTCAGCAGCTGACGGCGGCAATCGAGAATGCTGAGAAGGAATTCCAGAAAGCCGTTGTCGGCCTGGATCAAAACACCGAAAAGTACAAGCTGGCGGTGCAGCGGCGCGACACTGAAATCGCCAATGCACGCGAACGGCTGGCTGCCAAGCCTGTCCGTGCGCCCAAGATTTCCGTGGACGGAAACGCAGGGCAACTGGCCGGCCTGGATGCCGAAATCGCCGGCTATGCAACGTTGCTGGACTCGCTCCGTACGACTGGCGATGCAACGGTCGCGCTGAATAAGCACGAGGCCGAGGCCGCCAAGATCGGCGAGCAGTTGACCGGCACGATGAATGGCAAGACTCGGGCGTTCCTTGAAGAAAAAAAGGCTCGCGAGGAAGCAGCTGGCGCGCTGTTGCGCCAGGTCGACCGCGAGAAAGAATCGATCAAACTGACGTCGGCTTTTCGCCAGGAGCGTGACCGTTATCTGGGCACGCTGGATGGGAACGTCACAAAGATCCACGAGTCGGCGCAGGCGGTCGAAGACGAAGTAGCCGCGTTTGGGCTGAGCCGTACCGCCCTGGCAGAACTTACTATCGCCCGCTTGGAGAATCGGCGCGAGATGCTGGCAGGGTTCTCGGGGTCCGAAGAAGAGATCGAGCGAATCAACCAGGAAATCGCTGCCCGGCGCCGACTGGCCACTGCGTTGGACGAGAAGGAGGTTAAAGAAGCCAGCAAGAAGGCGGCCGAAGACGTCGATCGCGACTGGAACCGGATCACCGACCAGATAGGCCAGTCGCTCTCTGACCAGATCGCTGGTGGTGGCCGATCAGGCCGCGATGTGCTGAAGGGTTTGTTCAACAATCTTGTTCTTCGCCCGGTGCTTGAGCCATTTATCAAGGGCGGCGTCAACGCAATCGCCGGCGCGCTGTCTGGCAAGGCTGATGGTAGCGGCTCCTCGTGGACGGACATGGCCAGCAATGCGTCGTCGCTGTACGACTCGTTCACAGGCAAGAGCTTGATCGGCAAGGGGCTATCTGGGGTCAGTAACTATTACGGCGGTGCGGCAGCGTCGAATAGTGTCATCGGTAGCGCCGCTGCATCAGAAATTGGGGGTCTCGTCGGTGGAGGCGCCGCGGTCGGAGGGGCCGCAGCAAGTGCGTACGCTGCTGGGGCGACAGCGGCAGGTGCATACACCGTGTCTGGCGCGACTGCGGGTGCTATCGGCGGGCTTGTAGGTGGCGGTGGAGGGGTCGCAGCGGGTGGAACCCTGGCTGGCGCAATGTCGACCATCGGCGCGGCAATGCCATACATCGGTGCAGCGATCGCCATCTACACGTTGCTGTCCGGATCGTTCAAGGGCGAGAAGCGCAGCGGCGGCACATTTGGGTGGGCCGATGGCCAGTCCCAATTCCTGCACGGCCCGTCAGGTGGCACGGATGGCAAGGACGGCATTGTCAATGCCGCAATCTCGGCTACTGCGTCCGGCGTCAATGATCTGCTGAAGTCGGTGGGCTCGTCGCTAAGCGTCAACAACCTGATCGCTGGTTTCGAGGGGTCGGAGAAGGGGCGCGGCGGCGTCATGTCTGGCGTCACACTGTCGAACGGTGTGAAGCTGGGCGAGGACGGATCCGGCAGCAACTACAAGGGCACCTACTACAACAAGAACCTGCCCACCACGCTGACGACGGAAGCCGCTGCGGGTCTGTTGGTGACCGATCTGAAGCAGTTGCAGATCGAGGTTTTGCAGCAGGCTGACGACATCCCGGCCGCCCTACGTAAGCTGGTCGAAGGTGTGAGCGCACCCGCGCTGACCGACGAGGCAGCTACGGCGCTGCTCGCGACTGTCACCACCCAGGTGTCGGGCGTCAAAACGCTGCGCATGGCGCTCGATGCTCTGCCGTTTGGCGCTGTTGTCACGTCTACCTATGACGCGGTGGCTGCATTTATCGAGTATTCAGGCGGGCTCGACGCCGCAACCAGCAACCTGCAGAGCTATCTGCAGAACTACACCAGCCAGGAAGAAAAGCTGGCAGCCCAGCGCAAGCAGATCACCGATGCGCTGGGGGCGGTAGGCGTTGCTTTGCCGAACAGCAAAGCGGCATTCCGGGCAATGGTGGAGAGCCTGGACGACACGACGGACGCGGGTGCCCGTGCCAAGGCCGCAATGCTTGGTGTGAACCAGGCGTTTTCTGACTGGATCACCACGAGCGACGAGGTGGCCGACGCCGCGCGGGAAAAGGCGAAGAACGACGCCGATATCGCACTGCAGCCGGCGCGTGACGCGATCGCTGCGCTGACTACGTCGTTTGTCGATGCTGCTGCAACCGCTCAAACCCGAGTGGACACCGCACTGCAGACCGTGCGCGATACCTACAACACCGACAAGTCCGCACTGAGCAACACGATCAGCCGTCTTACTTCGGTGATCAAGGGGCTGGACGGCACGCTGGCAGGCTTAAGGGTCGGTGATTTGTCGCCGGACTCGCTGCAGCAGCAATACCAAACTGCGCGGAGCGAACTCGATGACCTGATCGCCAAGGCACTGTCCGGTGACGAGGACGCTCACGCCAGGTGGGGAGCGCCACCGAGGCCTTCCTGCGGCTGTCGCAACAGCAGTTCGGGGCGACCACAGCGTATGCGGCCGATTTCGCCAAGTACAGCGGCGACCTGGCCCGGGTGCGATCGTCGGCGTCGGCTCAAGTGGATGTGGCGCAGCAAGGACTGCAACGCCTAGATCGAATGGTCGACGGCATTGACCTCGGAAACAAGCTCACCGTGAGCTTGGCTGACGCGATTAAGGAACTGGCTGCGGCCACGGCAGCAAATAACGCTGCCAAGGCGCTGTTGCCTGGCTCTGCGGGAGCTGCATTCACCGGTGATCAGAAGGCAGTCTATGAGGCTTACGTGCGCAGCGGTGCCGGCACACCGGACGCCGAAGGCTTCAAATTCTGGACGGACGCCGTCACAAACGGCGTAAGCCTCGAAGCTGTCATAGCTGAGATCGAAGCGATCAACAACGCCAAGTACGGGAAGAACAGTCACGCTTCAGGCTTGGCGTTTGTCCCCAGCGACGGCTACCAGATGACCGCTCACATCGGCGAGGGCGTGATCGACGCCCGGACGATGCAGGGGCTGCGCAAGTACGGCATCCCCGCGTCGAATCGCGGTGATGAGGTGCTGGCCAGCGAAGTTCGACGGCTGGTACAGGTCAACGAAAAGCAGGCGGCGTTGATTGCGGGGCTGTTGGCGCAGACGCAGCGCAACGGCACCCAGGCGTCTACCGACGTCGAACAGCAGACGCGCCGGCTTACCAGTAGGAGCACTTCACTGTGACGAAGATGGCAACAGTTGTGGCGGTGGAGGCCCAGGGCCTTCACCTGCCCACCGGCGAAGTGCGCACGCTGCGCTTCGCCACGCATGGCTTTGCCACCGAGCCGGGGGACACACCGCCCGACGTGTTCTTCCAGCCGGCGATCGGGCAGAACTTGCCCGGCTTGGCCCGGACGATGTTCGAGGAAACCGGCGTGTATGGCGCCTCGCAAATTTCCGTGGGCACGGTCGAACTGATCAACCACAGCGGGGCGTTCGACGCGCTGGCCACCGACTATGCGTTCGATGGTCGGCGGGTGGAGGTGAGAGTGGGCCGGCTTGGCCAGGCCTATGCGACCTGGTCGGTTGCGCTGGTGGGCACCTTGGAGACGCCCGAGACGGACGGCACGACCATCCGGCTGGTGCTGCGCGACCGGCTGAGCGATCTGGAGACTTGGGAACGACCGACATATGCCGGGACGAACAGCGCCGGTTTGGGGCTGGAGGGAAACGCCAACGATCTGAAGGGGCAGACCAAGCCTCGGGTGTATGGGGCGGTGCAGAACATTGCGCCGCGCGCCGTCAACGACGCCCGCTGGATCTACCAGGTGAGCGACCAGCTCGCCCGGGTGGATGCGGTGTACGACAACGGTGGGGCCGTCACACGTGGCGCGGATTACGCCAGCCTGGCCGAGATCCAAACGACCGCGCCAGCACCGGGCACGTTCCGGGCATTCCAGGGCTACTACCGCATGGGCACCAAGGCCACGGGCACGATGACCGCGGACGTCACCACCACCCAGCAGACAGTGACCACGCTGCTGCGGCAGATCGCGCTGGACGCCGGCATTGCCGCAGGCGACATCTCGGCCGATGTAGCGGGGGACGATTCGGTGGTCGGTATCTACGCCCCGAATGACGCCACGCCGCGCGACCTGATGGACCAGTTGGCCACCTCGGTAGGCGCTTGGTATGGCTTCGACCGGCTGGGCCGCCTGCGCATGGGCCGCCTGAGCGTGCCGGTCGGGCCACCGGCGCGGGTGTGGCAGGGCTACAGCGTGATGGATCTGACCTTGCGTCGGATGCTGCCGCCCGCCAAGCGGGTCGCGGTGCGATATGCGCACAACTGGACACCGCAGCAGCAGGTTGTTGGCTCACTGGATGGAACACCCAGGCAGGCTTGGTTGCGGGAGGCGTACCGGACCGAGGCCGACATTCGATCGAGTGCAGTGATCACCGCGCTGCTCAATGCTTGGCCGAACGCTGCGGAATTGCAGGTCGACACCGAGCTGCGCGACCAAGCGCCGGCCACCGCGCTCGCGGCCCGGTTGGTCGCATTGCACGGCGTGCCGCGACTTGAGTTCGCGCTGAACCTGCCGCTGGACGACCTGGGTGATGTGGACCTGGGCTCGGTGGTGGCCGTGGATACGCCGCGCTATGGGATGGCCGGCCGGCTGTTCGTGGTGATCGGCATGGATACCGGTCAGGACGGCAGGTCTGCGTCCGTCGTCATGTGGGGTTGAAATGGCTGGTACGAATGTAGTGATCGGGTTCCCGAACCTGATCGAAAAGGCTGCGCTCAGTGGCGGGGCCTGGCGCCCCGGTGACTTGGCGCTGGTCGCCATCCAGGACGGGCGGCTGAAACGGCCTGCCCGCAGCGTGAACACCACGTTGGCGTCCACGCAGTTCCTGGTGTCGCTGCCCCGCCTCACGGCGCTTGGGGTCTATGCGCTGGTCAATCACAACCTGTCCGTCGGCGCGCGGTGGCGCGTGACCCTCTATGACGACGAGGCGCTGACAGTCGTGCGGTTCGCGAGCGGCTGGACCGCCGTGTGGCCGGTGGTCTACACGCCGGACATGCTGGAGTTCGAGGACGAAAACTGGTGGAGTGGGACGCTGACCGATGAGGACCGCGCTAACTACCCGGCCTGCGCAATGATCCTGCCACCAGGCTTCGCCTACGGCCGTTATCTGCTGGTGGAGATCGACGATCAGAACAACCCGGCCGGATATGTCGACGTGCCGCGTATGTTCCTGGGCCCGACCTGGTCGCCGAAGAAAAACGCCTCGCGCGGCATGACGCTGGGCTTGGTCGATGACAGCACGATCGAGCGTGCGCGAGACGGCACGGCTTATTCGGACGTTCGCACGCCGCGCCGGGTGACCGCTGTTGCCTTTGATGCGCTGACCCACGAGGAAGCTGTGGGCGACTGGCTGGACATCGTGCGCAAAGCCGGGACTACGAGCGAGGTGCTTTTCATCCCGAACCCCTACGAGCGCGAGATGTTCATCCGGCGCAGCTATCTGGGCCGGTTCGCCCAGATCGACCCCGTTGCATTCCCAGACCTGGCCTGGCGAACGACCGCCGCGCAGATCGAAGAAATCACCTGACCCGCCGCCTGGCGGGTTTCTTTCTCCAGGACAAAAAATGTCTGTAGTCGAATTTCCGGACGGAACAGAGTACGACGATGACGGCAGCACGGCCGGCACGATGCTGCGCGGCGGCCACCGTCAGAACCTCATCCCGATGCTGTCACGTACCGTGGCCATGGCTTCTCAGGTGGTGGCAGACCGGTCTGCTTCAGCGGGCAGTGCCAGTGCAGCAGCTGTATCGGCAGGGCAAGCATCGGGCAGTGCGACCACCGCGGGTCTCAAGGCACTTGCTGCAGCAGAGGAAGTCATCCGCGCCAAAGCCGAGGCCGACCGCGCGAAGGCTGAAGCCGATCGAGCCGAAACTGCCGCCGGCAGCGTCGATCCCACCGAGATCAGCGACATCGCCGGTCTCCAGGCTGCACTGGATGCGAAGCAACTAGCGTCTGCGACGCCTGCGGCCGTGCGCGCCACGCCGCTAACGGGTTTGAGCTTGGCCACCGCGACCGCAATTGTGGCAACCGACACTGTCTTGACCGCCACCGGCAAGCTTCAAGGCCAAGTCACGAGCCTGAAGAGCGTCGTAATCTCGCCGAGTTGCCGGACTATCACCGCAAATGGGTCGGTAGCCACCACGGAGATGGGGGTATTGCTCCTGCTCAATGGTGCCAGCCCGTTCACTCTGGCGCTGCCGGCGGTGGCCAGCGTGCCTGCCGGCTTCAGCTTCAACGTCCGCAACATTGCCGCCGTGGGCGTCGGTACGGTCACCATCGACCCAAACGGCGCAGAACTGATCGCCGGGCGCGCGACGATTCCTGTCTATGGCGGTGAAGAGGGTTTCACCATCCAGAGCACCGGCACGGCCTGGCAGTGCATCGGGCGCGCGAAGGAGGTGGTAATCAGCCTGATTACGATCTCAGTTGCTACGGCGCAGATCGATATCGAGGCCCCCTTCATCGATCCAGAGATGCGAGCCGTCCAGATCGATGTGCGGATGGCCAGCGCCGCGACTTCCGGCGAGGCTCTACAGGCAATCTTCAAAATCGGTGCTTCGTACACGTCCTACAGCGGGTACTACTGGGGTGGCGTAGTCGGAGGGAGCGGTGGATACAACCTGAGCGCTGCCACGTTCAATCCATCGAACGGGTCTGCTTCGAAGTCTTACGTGACGGGCCGGATGTTCTTGTCGTGCGGCGCGGGGGTTCCGCCATCCTTGCAATTTGTCGGCGCGCGCTACGACTTTTCGTTCGTCGGTTTCGGTGTTTCGGCCGCGTGGTCGGTTCGAAACGGAGCACTTACGCCCACCGGTGTTCGTATAGCAGCAGCGGCCGGCAACATCGATACCGGTGACTTTCAAGTGGTGGGGATTCGAGCATGACCATGCAAAAAATCGTAGATGGTGTGGCGCGCGACATGACGTCCGAAGAGCTGGCCGATTGGCAAGCCTCGCAGCCGGCAGCGCCGACGTTGAATGCTCGTCGCGCCCAGGTGTCGGCAGATATCGACCTGCACGCCAAAGGATTGCGCGACGGCGTGGTGGCGCTGATCAGCGCGGCGGAGATGTCGTCCTGGCCGATCAAGCAGTCGCAGGCGCTGGCGTTCCAGGCAGGGGGTGGCGACGCCGCCGCACCGATGCTGGTGGACGAAGCCGGATACCGCCAGTGCACAACTGCCGAGCTGGTCGAGATGGTATTGGCGAAGGCGCAGCAGCTTGCTGGTCTGGAGGCGATGATCAGCGGGGAGTGCGGCCGCCGGCAAGACATCCTGCGTACGCTCGAAGACGTCGAGGTGATTGATGCGTTCGCTGCCGGTGTGCGGCACAGCTGGCCCGGCTTCCCGGATCCTGCCCAATGACCGCCGCGTACGCACCACCCAACACCCCGCTTCGAGCGGGTTTTTTTACGCCTGGCGGTGCCGCATGAGGCCGCGCTACTGGATGTACCGGCTCTACGTCGCCCTGTCTGCAGGCCTTTCCATGCTGGTGGTGTGGATCGAGCCTGCGAGCTTGGGCAATCAGATCATCAGCAAGTCCGGGCCGATCGGCTGGCCGTGCGTGGCGGTGCTCGGCGCCGTGTCTTTCGTCGCTGTCATCGACGCGGTGCTGAACGACATGTTCGGCTTGGCCGTTCGGTGGAAGCGCGCGCTGCGCTGGCGGCACTGGGTATTCATGGCCCTGGCCATAGGCCTGGCGAGCGTGTCCTACGTCTGCGTGATGGCAGTGGGCTACACGCCGCTCGTGCTGCCGTTCTTGCTCGATGCCACGTTCGCAACGCTGGTCGCCATCACCGGCCTGTTCCATCTCTATAGGAGTGAGCAATGAATTGGACGAACCTCCGCCGCGCGATCGCCGCGCGCTGCCGGACTGCCACCAGCCAACAACTGACTGCGCCGTATCTGCGTATCGTCATCTGGGCTGGCTTGGGCATCCTCTGGGCGCCGCTGGTGGTGATCCTGTTTGCGGTGCCGATGGCTGCGCGTGCCGCTGCGCTGGCTGAAGGCTTCCAAGTGCCTGGCCTGCTGCTGACAGTGTCCCTGTTCCTGTCGACTCTGGCCGGAATCACGGCACTGCTGATCCGCGTCGAGCGCGAACTGTCGGCCGCGCCTGACCAGCCTCTGCCGCGCCCGATGTTGTTCTGCTTCGCGCACATGTCGGGTTCGTGGCTGGCGGGCACGCTGGCGTTCATCATCAACCAGGCGCAGGAGCTGAACGTCTGGTACGGGCTAGGTTTGGTGATCGGCGCGTCGTTCATCGGTGCCAAATTCGTGGAACTGTGGGCCGAGAAGGTCGTGCTATCCCGCGCGCCAAGTAGGCCGGCTGGGGGAACACCATGATGCGGCTGCGTTGCAGGCATTTACTCATCGATGACTGGCGCCGTGCATGGCGCCTTTTTTCTGTCCAGCTGTTCGCCCTGGTCGCGCTGTTCCCTGACATCTACGACGGCATCGCCGCCCTGGGGTGGATAGACCAGCTGCCCGAGCAAGCGCGCTGGGCGATCCGTGCTCTGGGCGCCGCCGGCATCGCCGCGCGCGTGATCAAACAGCGATCCAAGGAACCCTCATGAACCTGACGTCTGAATCATTCGCTCGCGCTGCCGCCGCGCTCGGCTGCGATGTTGCCGCCATCCGCGCCGTGTGTGAAGTGGAAGCGCCGTCCGGCGGCTTCGATGCCGCTGGCCAGCCGCGCATCCTGTTCGAGGGTCACCTGTTCTCGAAGCTGACCGGTGGACGGTACGACGCCACGCACCCGACGATCAGCTACCCGCGCTGGGTGCGGACGTTCTACGCCACCGGGCCGAACGCTGACGCCCGCAACGCAGGCGAGCACCGCCGGTTGCAGGTGGCCACCAGCCTGGACCGGGCCGCTGCGCTGCAGTCCGCGAGCTGGGGCAAGTTCCAGATCCTGGGCAGCAATTGGAAGGACGCCGGCTTCGCGTCCCTGCAGGCATTCATCAACGCGATGTACGCCAGCGAGGATGCGCACCTGGATTCGTTCGTGCAGCTGATCAAGTCGTGGGGGCTGGCGCCGACGCTGCGCGACCGCCGGTGGGCGGACTTTGCCAAGCGGTACAACGGCCCGGCCTATGCGCAGAATCAGTACGACACCAAGCTGGCTGCGGCCTATGCACGCGCACTGGCGGCAGCATGAGCACCGGCTGTCGCTACCTGGTGGTGCTGCTGGTGGGCGTGATGATTGGTGGGGGTGTGGCCTGGGCTTGGCAGGGCAAGACCATCGAGGTCCTGCAGGCGGACCTGCGCACCGAGCGCGGCACGGTAACCGACCTGCGTGGCATCAACCAGCAATGCGGCGTGGCCGTCGACCTGTCGAAAACGGCCGTCGCCGAACTGCTGCGCATGGATGCTGAGCGATCGGCCATCGCGCATGCTGCGGTCGAGGCCGCCCAGGGCAGGGCGACTGTCGCAGAGGGTCGAGCGCGCGACCTGCAGCGCCGGCCGCCGTCCGACCCGGCGAACACTTGCGCGTCGATTACCAATCTGCGGCAGGACTACATGAAGGGGAGGGCGGGCCGATGATCGGAAATTTCCAAATTGAGAAATTTCGCGGGTTTAGCGTGCTGGCGCTGCTGGTGCTGGCCGGCTGCGCCGCACCTGCGACCCAGGTCGTCACCAGGACAGTGACCGTGGAGGTGCCGGTGGGCGTGCCCTGCCGCGCGCCGCAGATCGAGCGACCCGTGTGGCCGCTGGACGTGCTGCCCACCGATGCCAATGATTACGAGTGGGCCAGGGCGGCGCTGGCTGAGATTGAGACGCGCAAGGCCTACGAGGCGCGATTGGAAGGCGCCGTATCGGGGTGCCGGTGATCAGCGCTGCTGCTTTTCTTCCTCGGCCGCGCCCAGCTTGAGATGTTCTGCTACGGCCGGCTCTTGTTTGGCCAGTAGCTCGCGCAGCAGGGCAATATCTGCCCGCAGCTGGGCCAGGTCGATGTGCGTCCCCATGTAGCCCAGAGCATCGACGATGCGCCGCTCCACGTCCTGCAATCGCGCGACTTCCCACGCGAGCCGACGCGTGTCGCCTCGCCCTGCTGCTCGGCGTGCTTCTTGGGCGGTCAGGGGAGGCAGGAAGCTGCGGTCCCGGCGATCCGAGAAGCCGGTCAGCCCCCGGCCGTGCAGCGCGATCCAATCGGCGTACTTTTGAATGTCTGGCCGCGCAGGGTCACGAATCCAGAGGGAGCAGCCCTCATCTGGATACGAAACCGTGTACCTGAGGCCTGTAGCCGCGAATTCTCGGTTGCAGACGGTGTGGCCCAGCGCCGCGATGTCGTACATGAGCGCGCAGGTGTAGCAGGGCGTCCCTGCTCGGGCGGGTGGTGTTGTCGGATACGTCGACATCTCAGCCCCGCTATTCGGGCCGCTGGAGCATTGCCCCAGGGGCCCAAATCAGCGTGCCGAGCGCGATCAGGTCGCGTAGGGCGGCCTGCGCATGGGCAGCTTCCACCTCGTAGTGTTCTACTTCGGCAATTAGGTCTGCTGCAAGCACGCGCCCGCTCGGGTGGCGGTCGAATAGATACAGCAGCCCTTCGGCGTCGATGCTCGGCATTGCAGCCTCCCGTCAGTGGAAAACCGCAGAGTACTGTATGTATGTCCAGTATCGTCAGGCTTGACGGCGACGAACGGTAGGTCAGGCGGTTTCAGGCCAAAGGTGCGAGTACGCCTCGATCAGGTCCTGTACCTCACCGGCTGCCGCCAAGGCGTCGCCGGACAGCACTGAGTCCTCGTCGCCGGGTGCCGTGCCGATTGAGTGCAGCCAGGCAGCCGCCTCCATGAGGGCGGAGTAGGCGAGGCGGTGCGGGTCGGAGGCATTTTCCATGCAGCAAGATTGCCGCGCGCAGCGCTGCTCGGGCAGGCGGGGAACTGCGTAGAAGGCGTTCCGCAAACGTCCTGCCTTGCAAGCATCTGCGGGGCTCTGCGGGGACCACTTCCGAATAGTTGCGGAACGGATTTCAGCCGGAAAGCGGCATGAACTCTAGATTCCCCAGCGGACTCATAATCCGTTGGTGCCGAGTTCGACTCTCGGGGGGCCCACCAAATAAAAAAGGACTCAGGTGAAAGCCTGAGTCCTTTTTCCGTTCTGCGCTGCCGCAGTTGGCCGTCAGCGCCGTGCGGCGATCTCGTCCAGCAAGGCCTCGACGGCTGTGAATTCCACCGGCTTGGTCAGGTGGTGATCGAAGCCCGCCACCACCGAACGTGCCTTGTCCGATTCCGAGCCCCAGCCGGTCAGTGCAATCAGCGTGGCGCCCGCCATGCCCGGCAGATTGCGCAGCATGGGCGCCACCTCGTAGCCGCTGATGTCGGGCAGTCCGATGTCCAGGAACACCACCTCTGGCGGGTTTGACGCGGCGCTGGACAGCGCCGTGGCGGCATCATGGACCATGCTCACCTTGTGACTGCCGAATTCCAGCAAGGTAGCGAGGACCTCGGCCGCGTCGACGTTGTCGTCCACCACCAGGATTTTCAGCGCACGGCTTTCGGCGGCAATCGCGGCAGGCCGCCCACGCTCGACAGTTGGCAAGGGCGTGGCAGCCTGTTCGCCGGCGTCAATCAAGGGCAGCCTTATCGTGAAGCGACTGCCTTGCCCGGCGCCGCCGCTTTCGGCCAACACCTCGCCGTCATGCATCTGCACCAGGCGTCGCACCAGGTTCAAGCCCACGCCCAGTCCGCCTTGCGTCATGCCCTCGCCGGTGGGCGCCTGCGCATACAGCTCAAAGACCAGGGGAAGCAGGTCGGCGTCGATGCCGATACCGTTGTCCGTCACGCTGATCGCAAGCTTGCCATCCTGACAGTTCGCTTCCAGGGTGATCCGACCCTTGGGCAAGGTGTATTTCGCGGCGTTGTTGATCAGGTTGGACAGGACCTGCGCGATCCGATGCCGATCGATGTGCAACATGATTGGCGACTCGGGCAGACGAATCGTCAATTGATGGTTCGCTGCGTTGACCAGGGGCAGGCTCATGTCGACCGCGTCTTTCACGACCTCGTCCAGCGCCACGGTCGTCTGTTGCAGCGTCAGCTTGCCTTGTGTCAGCCGCGCCAGGTCCAGCAAGTCGTCCACCAGGTGCACGATATGGTCGACCTGGCGCCGCATCACCTTCTGCACATCGCGCGCAGCAGCAATGTCGGGTGCAGTGCCCAGCACATCCAGGCCAAAGCGGATCGGCGCCAGCGGATTGCGCAGTTCGTGGGCCAAGGTGAACAGGAATTCGCTTTGCAGGCGATTTTTTTCCGTCAATTCGCTGGCCAGGCGTTGCTGTTCTTCCTGCAGCGAGATGCGGTCGTGAATGTCCACCACCGTGCCGACAAAGCCCGCAGGCGCACCGGTTTCGTCTTGATGCGGCACGCCGGCATCGACGACCCAACAATATGTCCCGTCGTGGCGGCGCAGGCGGTAGTCCACCGAGAAGGACCGCCGGGATGTCTTGGCATCAAGGAACACCTGGGTGGCCCGCCGCAAGTCGTCCGGGTGCACGCTTTCCAGCCAGCCCAGGCCCAGACCTTGTCCTGGCGTGGTGCCGGTGAAGTCATACCAGCGCTTGCCCAGATAGGTGCATTGTCCTGACGTGTTCGTTGTCCACATGATGGCGGGTGAGACATCCATCAGCGAATGCACATAGGCGGTGCGACTTGCCGCATCGCGCTGCGCTTGCTGCCGTTGGCGCGCCAGCACCACTTGCCGGCGGACCCGCGCCAACAATTCGTGGGTCGAGAACGGCTTGACCAGGTAGTCGTCGGCCCCAGCTTGCAGACCTTCCACCTTGGCTTCTTCGCCGGCGCGCGCCGACAAGAGCATGACCGGCAACTGGTGCAGGGCGTCGTCGGCGCGGATGCGGGCAATCAGGCCGAAGCCATCAAGCTTGGGCATCATCACGTCGCTCAACAGCAGGTCTGGTGGATCGGCCTGCAAGTGCGCGAATGCGGCTTCCCCGTCGCCGCACACCATCACGTCGGCATATGGGTCCAGCAGCGACTTCAGATAGGCACGCATGTCGCTGTTGTCGTCCGCGATCAGGATGCGCGGGCGGGCGGTTTCGGGCTGCAGCGGAGATCCGGTTTCCAGCGGTGCATGCGCCGTGTCACGGCTTTGCCCATCGGGCAGCCAGCGCATGGCCTCCTCGACAAAGGCTTCGCTCATGCGCGGCGATTGCGCGTCGGCCGTGGCGATACGCTCGGGGGGCAGGTGTGCGTGGCCCAGGGGAATGTCCACCATGAACTCGGTGCCAACGCCCAGCGTGCTGCGCGCCGATATCGTGCCGCCGTGCAGACGGACCAGTTCCTGGATCAGCGCCAGGCCGATCCCGCTGCCTTCCATGCTGCGGCCGGTCGCGCCTTCGATGCGGTGAAAGCGCTCGAACACGCGCGGCAGTTCGGCTTCCGGGATGCCGCTGCCGGTATCGCGCACGGACAGTCGCGCCATGCCTTCGTGCTCGCGCAAGTTGACCGTCACGCCACCCGTCAGCGTGAACTTGAAGGCGTTCGACACCAGGTTCAGCACGATCTTTTCCCACATGTCCCGATCCACGTAGGCGGACTGGGCCAGCGGTGGCAGGTCGAGGGTGTAGCGCAGGCCGCCTTTTTCCATCGCCGATTCAAACACGCTGGCGATATGGGTCGTCAGGTGCGCCAGGTCCACTTCCACGTAAGTGGCCTGCACGCGGCCGGCCTCGATGCGGGAGAAATCCAGCAAGGAATTCACCAGCTTCAACAGCCGCAACGCGTTGCGGTGCGTGGTCTCGATGTGACGGCGCTGCGGCGGTGCCAGGCCATCCGAGGCCAGCGCGTCATCGAGCGGCCCCAGGATCAAGGTGAGCGGCGTACGAAATTCGTGCGACACGTTCGAGAAGAACGCCGTCTTGGCGCGGTCGATGCGCGCCAGTTCTTCTGCGCGGCGTTGTTCCTGCTCATAGGCGGTCACGTTGCCGATGGCGGTGTTGAACGCGGCGTTCAACAAGCCGTAGAAGTTCAGGTAGTCGGCATCGAGGGCACGGCAGGCGCTCACGCCGGCCACCACAAAGCCATAGGGCTGCTGCTGGCCGGGTAGCGTCAGCGGCATGACCAGCGCCGATGCGGGCTGTTCTTCGTAGGGGCCACATGCGACGCCCTCGAAACGGTTCGCGAGATCGTCGACGCGCAGCATGTCGCGACTGGCGGCGGCGCGGGCGAAGGGCCAGCACGCATCGTCAAGCAGCGTGGCCAATGGCGCCAGCGGACTGTCTGCCTCGATGCCGGCGTTGCCCCGCAGTTGCAGCAAGCCTTGCTCGGCATCGAGCTGATAGAACAGCAGGAAGGGCACATCCAGGGCCAGTTCCTCGTTGGGCATCGATAGCTGGCGACCGATCTCTTCCACGGTGCGGGCACCGTCGATGCTTGCGCTCAGGTCACGCAGGCTTTGCGTGCGGCGCGCGCTCAAGACCATGGCCGTGGTTTCGGTGATCGGATGGAAGATGCCGCCCACCTCGCCGGATTCGTCACGAATCGGCGAGAACGAGAAGGTCATGAACGCTTCTTCCAGATAGCCGTAGCGATCAAGGAACATGCGCTGATCCTTGATGTACGTGCCTTCGCCCTGCTGGGCGCGATCGAACTTGTCGCCAACCACCGGCAGCGCCGTGGCCCAGCACACCTTGAAGGGCTCGCCCATCGACGATGGGTGCTTGCCGCCGCAGATGGGGCGATAGGCTTCGTTGTAGATCTGGATGTATTCAGGACCCCACGCGACCAGAATGGGAAAGGTCGACGACAGGCACAGGCTGACCGACGTGCGCAGGCTTTGCGGCCAGTCGTGCAGCGGGCCCAAGGGCGTTTGTGACCAGTCGATCGTCCGGATCAGCGCAGCCATCTCGCCACCGCCTGACAGCCAGCTTGCATCATCGGAACTTGCTGGCTTGACTGACGTCAGGGTAGTGAGAGGCATAGGGCCCGCATGCAAGCTACGTAAAATCGTGAGTCGGCTATTTTAAGGCAAAACCCGATCTACCGACCGATAATATGCGCGAATCCTGCCTGGGGCCGACAAACTGAAAGTGGCGGTGTTGCTGGGCAATCGAGTGGTAGCTTGCGGATGTTTCGGGGGTATTGAGAATATTCGACGCTTATATTCGGACGATTTTCAGTTCGGCCCTTGTACGCATGATCCGGTGCACAGTGCGATTTCACAAAAACGGCTGGAACGGTAATCTGATTGCCGGCTGAATCTCAGCGGACTCTCCCGGCGAATTCACCACGTCGCGGTTCACGAAATCGCGTCGCGCCTGACCGCCACGATCGTCGCCTGCATCAACGCCACCACTTTGCTGGTATCGCCCGACAGCGCGCGGACTTCGCCAGTGCACACCGTCAGCAGCTTGCCCGCGGTCTGCACCTTGCCGACCGCCACGAAGCGCTCACCGATGGCCGGACGCACCAGATTGATCTTGAATTCCGCCGTCACGACTTCGCAGTCGGGTGGCGCCTTGGTCAGCGCGGCATACCCACAGGCACTGTCGAGAATGCTGCTGATCGCCCCGGCGTGCACATAGCCGTGCTGCTGCGAAATCCCGACCGAAAAAGGCAGCGAGATATGCACTTCGCCGTCGGTGGCCGAGACCAGCTCGGCGCCCAGCGTTCGCATCAAGCCCTGCGCGTTGAAACTGGCGGCGATTCGATCTGTCACGTCATTCATGGTGGGTAGGCCCAGGCGTTTCCGAGCACCGAGTGTACGAAGCAACAGCACATCACCCTATCCAGGCTTGCCCGGGTCAAGCGCCTGACTGCACGCCCGTATCTGCTGCCTGAGCCAAATATGCGCCATGTCGTTGGCTCGCCGACCATGCCAGGCTTGCTGGAATGCGAAGCGAGGCAGTGCCAGGGGCGGCGCGAATTGGCGGAGCGCCGGCCGGCGACCTGCATCGGTCAAACCGCGGCTGGCAATTGTCAGGACCAGGTCTGTGCCCGTGAGGACCTCGATGGCTGCGCTCCAATGCGGCAGGGTCAGCGCAATTCGTCGGCGGTGGCCAAGCGCGTCCAGCGCAAGGTCGATCTCGTTGCTGCCGTCGGGTCGCACCGCCACCAGCACGTGGGGGCGGGCCAGCCACGCGTCCAGGGACAGGCCGCCACGCGCAGGCAAGCCGGCCTTGTCGGCAAGACAGACGAAGCCTTCCTCGAAGAGCACATCGGTGTGAATGTCCTTGGGTAGCTCGGGAAACACCCCCAGCGCCACATCGATCTCGCCGTCTGCCAACTGGGCGAGCATGGCTTCCCGACTGGCTTGGCTGACGGACAGATCCAGCCCGGGCGCGTGCTTGCGCAGCTGTTTCATCAACGCAGGCAGCACCAGCCGGGCCGCGTAGTCCGACAGCGCCAGTCGAAAGCGGCGTTGTGCCTGAGCGGGCTCGAAGTCCGACGTGCGCAGCAGGGCGTTCAACTGCGAAAGGGCCTCGCCCAGGGGCTGGAGCAGGCTCTGTGCACGCGGCGTCAGGGTCAGGCCGCCGTCACGGCGCACCAGCAGCGGATCGTCGAAGTGCGCCCGCAGCTGCGCCAAAGCGTGGCTTACCGCGGGTTGGCTTTTATGCAGATGCACTGCCGCCCGCGTGACGTGTTTTTCCGTCAGCAGCGTGTGCAGCGTCAGCAGCAGATTGAGGTCGAGGCGGCGTAGATCATCCATACAGAGAATAGTAAATATATGGATTTGGAATTTCCATTCTTTCAGCGAATATCCCAGGATGACGTCTCTTGTCCGAGCCTTTCAACTCGGGTATTCCAAATCTGTTGTCCTGTCGGAGCTTTCTCATGTCTTGGCCCACGTCTTTGTCCAGCCTGCTTCCGCTCGTGATTGCCTTGTTTGCCGGTGCGGTCGTGCCGTTTCAGGCGGCAAGCAACGCCGCATTGGGGCGCGCGTTCGGGCATCCCTTATGGGCGACCCTGACCTCGCTGACTGTCAGCGTGGTCATCGTGCTGCCAATGCTGGTCTTGATGCGGGCGCCTGCGCCCAATATCGGCAGCGCCTTGCAAGGTCCGTGGTGGTTATGGGTGGGCGGGGTGGCCGGGGTGATCTATGTGACGGCGGCATTGATCCTCACGCCCAGCATGGGGGCCGGCAGCTTCATCGTCTGTGTGATCGCCGGTCAGGTGCTGGCGTCCTTGCTGATCGATCACTTCGGCTTGATGGGCTTTGCTGCCAAGCCTGTCAATATCGGCAGGATCTCTGGCGTGGCGCTCATCCTGGTGGGCATGGTGGTGGTGCAGATGAGCAGTGCAACGGCCGCCGTTCGCAATTGATATTGACCGGTTTCCCCAAAAAGCTCAGACGCCGCCTACCGCGCCTGGCATCGATTCCCGCATCGTGTCGATGAATCTGCGCAGCTTCGCGGGATAAAAACGCGCGTAGGGATAGACCAGGTAAACAGGTAATGGAGAAGCCCGCCATTCAGGCAGTAGCTGCACCAGCTTGCCCTGAGCCAGATCATCTTGCAGCAGCCACGCCGAGGCCACACAGGCGCCCAAGCCCAGCACGGCAGCGCTGCGCAAGGCATACAGGCTGTCGGTGCTCATGCGCGGGCGCAGCGTCAGCCGGCAGGTCTCACCGCTTGCCGCGTGCACCAGGCTGACATCACGGCGATAGAACAACTGCAAGGCCAGCCAGGGCAGGCGGGCCAGATCGGACGCGTGGCGCGGCGGATCGATGCCATCGAGCATCGATGGTGCGGCCACCACGATCCGCGGCACCTCGGCCAGTTTGATCGCCACGACAGATGGGTCATCCACCTCGCCCACGTGAATGGCGCAATCGACGGCATCGGTGATGAAGTCCGGCGCCTTGTCGTGCAGCAGCCACTCCACGCTCACCTTCGGGTAGCGCTGCATATAGGTCGCCAGCGGGGCAACCAGCTGTTGCTGGCCGAAAGCATGCGGCACCACGATGCGCATGGCGCCTTCGGGTTCTTCGGTTGCCCCGCGCAGTTCGGCATCGAAGGCTGCCCAGCTGGCCAGCAGCTCCTTGGCTCGCTCGAAGCAGCGTTCGCCTTCCTCGCTCAGCTTCATGGCATGGGTCGACCGTTGCAGCAGGCGCACACCCAAAGAGCGTTCCAGCAGTTGCAGGCGTCGACTGACCGTGGGTTGGGTCGTGCCCATTTGCGCCGCGGCTGCCGACAAACTGCCGGCTTCGACAATGCGCACAAAGGTCTGCATCAGCGCGATGCGGTCTGTCGATGCAGAGGTGCTAGGGACTACAGACGAAGGTGTGATGGGTTCGCTCATGCGTCAAGCGTATAACAGTTGTGCGAGCTGTACGGCTACCAAGGTGATTGGCAGCGGTTCAGACTCTGGTCATACGCTGAAACCCCAAGGGAAAACCCCGTGACTGCCATTCAACACACACATGAAAGCGCCGCTCCGGTAGGACTGGCCAAGGAAGCTGCCGCCATGTCTACCGCTCCTTCCCCATCCGAGACCGGTCTGCCGGCCTCGTTGACCTTGCTACTTGCCTCGGGTGCTGGCCTGGCAGTCGCATCGCTGTATTACGCCCAGCCCATGCTTGGCGTGCTGGGCACCGAGATCGGTGCATCCAACCAGGCAATCGGCGCCGTGCCGATGCTCACGCAGCTGGGTTATGCCTTTGGCATTCTGTTGCTGGCGCCGCTGGGCGATCGCTTCGACCGCCGCCGCATCATTCTGGCCAAGGCCGCCGTGCTGACGCTGGCGCTGGCAGCCGGTGCTGCTGCGTCGGGCATCGGCCTGTTGCTGGTTGCAAGCCTGGTGATCGGTCTGTCGGCCACGCTGGCGCAGGACATCATTCCGGCGGCTGCGACCCTGGCGCCTGTCGCCCATCGCGGCAAGGTCGTGGGCACGGTGATGACCGGTCTGCTGCTGGGGATTTTGCTGTCGCGGGTCATCAGCGGGTTTGTGGCTGAACACCTGGGCTGGCGTGCGATGTTCTTCATTGCCTCGGCCAGCATCGCCTTGATCGGCGTGGCAGCCTGGCGCGGTCTGCCCAGCTTCAAGCCGACGACCAACCTGTCGTATGGCGCCTTGATGGGCTCATTGGCCTCGCTGTTTCGCCGGCATGCGGCACTGCGCCGCGCTGCACTGGCACAAGGTCTGTTGTCGGTAGGTTTCAGCGCGTTCTGGTCCACGCTTGCTGTAATGTTGCACACCCAATTCAACCTGGGCAGTGCGGCGGCGGGTGCCTTTGGCCTGGCTGGCGCAGCCGGCGCCTTGGCAGCCCCCCTGGCAGGTCGCATTGCCGATGCCAAGGGCCCGGAATTGGTGACGCGCCTGGCTGCTGGTCTGGCTGCGGTGTCCTTCGTCGCGATGGCCTTCCTGCCGATGCTGTCGCCGAATGGGCAACTGGTGTTGATCGTGCTCAGCGCGCTTGGTTTCGATCTGGGCGTACAAGCGTCGACGGTGGCGCATCAAACCATCGTCTACGGCATCGAGCCGGAAGCCCGCAGCCGCTTGAATGCCGTCTTGTTTGTCGGGGTATTCACGGGGATGGCCGCTGGCGCTGCGCTGGGTGCCTTGTTCCTGGCGCAGTGGGGCTGGGTGGCGGTGGTGGCCCTGGCAACTGTTTCGTCGATGGGTGCGCTGGTGGTCCGTTACTGGCCTGGGGCACGCGCTGCTGACTGAGAATCGCCGCTCGATGAAATAAAGCGATGTAAATACCAGCTTGATCTGCAGATTGAAAATCTGCATTGATGAATGAGTGGTAAATACAGTTAAAAGCCGCTGGGTAAAAGCCAGCGGCTTTTCTATTTGAATTCAGCATAAAGTCAGAAATAGCGATGAATGCCATTTGTGGATGATTGGTGTCCATTTTTAATGTTGCACGCATGTTGCAGGGCACTATTTTTTTTCAGATTTTGACGATAGGATGCTACTGAGTGGTAACACTTATTCTCGGTGGCATAGCGTTTCCAGGTTTATTCATGATGCCGTTCTGAGCACAACTAACTATAAATACGCCTGTATGAGAGAGACATCTATGCTCGGACGGATCACCATTACCCAGAAAATCGCCGCAGGTTTTGGGTTGATAATGCTAGTCGTTGCCGTATTGGTCGGCTTCACGTGGAAAAGCCTGGATGCAACCAAGGATAGTTCGGGCTGGAATACCCATACCTACAAGGTACTGGGCGACATACAGGAAGTTTCGCTGAGCCTGGCGCAGACACAGACCGGCATGCGCGGGTTCCTGCTGAGCGGCAACGACAATTTTCTGCAGCCGCTTACCATTGGGAAACAACGATTCGACCGGGTATTTGCTGAACTGAAAACACTGACGTCGGATAATCCCAAGCAGCAGCAGCGGCTGGATGAAATCAAGACCGTCTACACCAATTGGCTCGAGGTGGATGTAGACGGCCTGATTGCCCTGCGTCGAAGCAACCCTGGCGAAGGTGTCGTGTCGGCGCGCGTGGGAGAAGCGCGTGGCAAGCCGAAATTGGATCGGGCAGAGCAGCTGTTGCAGGAAATGCGCACCGACGAAGAACGCTTGCTGGTAGAGCGTCAACATGTGCTGGCAGAGCTTCAGGTACAGCCCCTGAAAACGCTGCTGATCGGCGGTGCGATGGTCACCCTGATCGGCGTGATCGTTGCCTGGCTGCTGTCGGCCTCCATCAAGCGGCGCCTGACTCAGGCAATCCAGGTGGCGACTGCGATTGCCGCCGGCCGGCTCGATGCAAAGATCGATACCGGCAACCAGGATGAGATCGGCCGCCTGCTGCGGGCGCTGGATGACATGCAGACGCACCTGCGTCAGATGATCATGGGCATCAAGTCTGCAGCGCTGCAATTGCTCGAGATGGCAAGTTCGGTCGCCACCACTTCCGACACGCTGGCCATCGCCACCCGCGATCAGTCCCAATCGGCGGGCGCCATGGCTGCCGCCGTCGAAGAGCTCACCGTCAGCATTGCGCACGTGGCCGGCAATGCGTCGGAAGCGCACGGCATTTCCGCCGACTCGGGAAAACAATCGGTCGAAGGCGGCAAGGTGCTCAAGCGCACCTTGGCCAGCGTGGAGCAGATCGCGGCCACCGTGAAGGCGTCTGCCTCCGACGCCGACGAACTGGGGCGTTCTATCGACGAGATCTCGACCATCGTCAACGTCATCAAATCGATTGCCGATCAAACCAACTTGCTCGCACTCAATGCCGCCATCGAAGCGGCACGAGCCGGTGAGCACGGTCCGGGCTTTGCGGTGGTTGCGGACGAAGTTCGCCAGCTTGCCCAGCGCACGGCGACTTCCACCAGCGAGATCGGGAAGATGATTTCCAAGGTGCAGACCAGCACCAAACGCGTCGTGTCGCAGATGGCAGTGGGCCTCGACCAAGCCAACAGCGGTCTGACTCTCGCGCAGTCGGCCGGCACGGTGATCGAACTGCTTGGCGATGGGTCGACGCGCATCGTATCTGCGGTGGACCAGATCTCGGCTGCGCTGCAGCAGCAGTCGGCTGCCAGCCAGGACGTAGCGCGCAGCGTGGAGAGTATTGCGCAGATGGCGCAGAGCAACAGCGAAGCCGTCGATCAAGTATCGCGCAATGCGTCGTCAATCAAAGACTTGGCCAATTCGCTGGAACAGCAGGTAGCGCGCTTCAGTGTTTAAATATCCGTCTGGCTATTAAATGGCGGGATAAGTAGTGGGCGGATAGCGACTAGGAAAGAAAATGAAAACCGTCAACGAGCAATCGTTGGCGGTTTTTTTTCGCCACATCGACATGCGAATGTCCAGCGTCAGGGTAATTACTGTATCGAGTTGTTTTTACTGGTTGGTGTTGATAAATACTAGTAAGTAGTAACGCGTACCATCTCGGCGGACGAGCTTCCAGAGCGCTCATCCAATCGCCACACAGGCACCACCCTTCACCACCCCGCCAGAGAGAGACCTAGCCATGCTCGGACGGATCACCATTACCCAGAAACTCGCCGCGGGTTTCGGATTGATTGTTTTTATCATCGTCATATTGGTTTCCGTTGCCTGGAACAGTTTTGACACTGCCAATGACAGCACCGAGCTTAGTATCCATACGTATACTGTCCTGGATGAAGCGCAGGAACTGAAAGAGCATTTGCTCAATATCGAAACCGGCATGCGCGGTTTCCTGCTGAGCGGCAGGGATGATTTCCTGGAGCCACTTGTCACAGGCAAGCGAGGCTTCGATCGCAGCTGGAACGAGTTGAAAAAACTCACTTCGGATAATCCCCGACAGCAGCAGCGTCTGGACGAAATCAAAGCCCTGAGTACCGAATGGGTGAAGGCCGATGTCGATCCGATGATCGCGCTGCGCCGTAGCAATCCGGGGGAAGGCGTTGTGTCAGCGCGGGTGTCGGAAGCGCGGGGCAAGGCGAAAATGGATCGCATGCGTCAGCTGGTGCAGGAACTGCGTGCGGAAGAATCGCGTTTGCTCAAGGTGCGCGCAGAGGCAGTCGCCAAGCAGCAGGCCGTCGCGCTGGATACCCTGATGATCGGCGGCGCCTTGGCGGCCTTGATCGGCCTGACGGTTGCCGTCGTGTTGTCGAGCACCATCAAACGGCGGCTGAACCAGGCCATTCAGATCGCCAGTGCGATTGCCGCCGGGCGTCTGGACGCCACCATCGACCGCGGCAACCGTGACGAGATCGGTTCCCTGCTTTCCGCACTGGACGATATGCAGACGCAGTTGCGCCAGATGATCACCAATATCAAGGACGGATCGCAGCGACTGCTGGATATGGCAAGTTCTGTGGCAAGTGCGTCGGACCAGCTGTCCGTGGCGGCACGCGACCAATCGCAGTCGGCCGGGTCGATGGCGGCTGCGGTGGAAGAATTGACGGTCAGCATCAGCCATGTCGCCACCAATGCCTCGGAAGCGCATGGCATTTCCAGCGACTCGGGCAAGCAGTCGATCGAAGGCGGCCAGGTGCTCAAGCAGACCTTGGTCAGCGTCGAACAGATCGCCACGACCGTGCAGGCTTCTGCTGCCGATGTAGACGAACTGGGCCGCTCGATCGAGGAAATCAGCACCATCGTCAACGTCATCAAGTCGATTGCCGATCAAACCAATCTGCTCGCGCTCAATGCCGCCATCGAAGCGGCGCGCGCCGGTGAGCACGGCCCGGGCTTTGCGGTAGTGGCCGACGAAGTTCGCCAGCTTGCGCAGCGCACGGCGTCGTCCACCCATGAGATCGGCCAGATGATCGCCAAGGTGCAGGGCAGCACCCAGCGCGTGGTCAAGCAGATGGCGCTGGGCCTGGATCAGGCCAACAGCGGCCTGACGCTCGCCCAGTCGGCCGGCACGGTGATCGAACTGCTCGGTGATGGCTCGACCCGCATCGTGTCGGCCGTGGATCAGATTTCGGCTGCGTTGCAAGAACAGTCGGCTGCCAGCCAGGACGTTGCCCGCAGCGTGGAGAGCATTGCGCACATGGCACAGACCAACAGCGATGCCGTCGATCAGGTGTCGCGCAATGCGTCATCGATCAGGGACCTGGCCAATGCGCTGGAACAGCAGGTGGCGCGCTTCAAGCTGTGAACCGCGGCGCGCCAATGGACGGCGCACGGGTCACAGGTCGACTGCTGAAATGAAAAACGCCAACGAGCATTCGTTGGCGTTTTTTTCTTGGCCGAGCAGTGCCGCAAATGTCGTTCAGACTGCTGCCGGTGCGCTCGCGGCGATGTCCACGACGGGCGCATCGGTCATGGCGCGCAGCTGTTCCGGCGTCATGTTGAAGACCGCATGCGGGTGGCCTGCTGCCGCCCACACCGTATCGAACGCAAACAGATCCTGGTCGAGCAGGATCACCGACTTGGTGGCGTGGCCGATGGGGCACACGCCACCAATCGCGTAACCGATCCGGTCACGCACGAACTTCGCATTGGCCTTGCCGATATCGCCAACCAGCGCCGACACCTTCTGTTCGTCGATGCGGTTTGCGCCGCTGGCGATCACCATCACGGCGGCATCGTCGGACAGACGACGAAACACGATGGATTTCGCAATCTCGGCGACCTGACAACCCAGGCTCTCGGCAGCTTCCGCAGACGTCCTGCCGGTACTGGGAAGCATCACGATCGTCTTGTCGTGATTCATGTCTTTGAGCAGTTGTGCGACGCGTTGAACGCTGTCCGAGGACTGGGCTTGGTTTTCCATGCGATGTCTTTGTGGGTTGCCTGCGGCCGGATTTACGATTTGCTCAGGGCGGCGACCAGTTCCTTCCTGAGTGCCTGCACTTTAGCCTGTGCCTGCTGGCGGCGCTTTCCGATTTCGGCAATGCGATCTTCTTCCTGTCCCAAGGCCTTGGTGTAGCGCTGTCCCAGGCTGCTGTCGGCGGGCACGGCGGCAAGATTCTCGCGGATGCGGCCCTGGTTCGCCACGGCTTCTTCCTGCTCGGTACCCAGCGTCTCCAGCTCGGCGTCGGCTTGCGTCAGGCGTGTGCGGCGTTCGGCAAGTTCCTTCAGCTGCGCAGCCGTCTTCGGGTCGGCTGCCGTGCCGGACCAGCGGAAGAGGGCGTTCGCATCGGCGTCGAGCAAGGTGATCTGCTGCACGTCGCTGCGTTCGGCCATGGCTTCCACCTTGGCCGTGCCGCCTGCTGCCACGGTCGTGCGCAGGCGATGGTGGCTGGGCGTGGCGCCGGTGAGCGCTTCTGACGTGAAGGTCCAGCCGTTGCGGCGCGGGTGTTCGATCAGCACCGTGCGTGGTGCGTCTGCGGCGCCCTTGATCGCGTAGGTCGTGGCCAGACGGGTCAAGCGCGTGGCGCGCAACACGCCATCGGCCAGCACCACCTGGGTGATCTGTTCCTGCGGCTTGGCTTCGGTGGTGATGGTCACCTTGCGGTCTTCGGCGAAGCTTGCCATGCGGTCTTCGCCGGCCGGCAGTGCAGGCATCTGCGCATCGCCCACATGGCCGTCCTGCGCGTTGTACACGGTCAGGATGCCAGGGGGCAGGCTGGTCTTGGTGTTGTTCTTCATCAGCACCGCAGCCACCGGGTAGACCGAGCGTCGCTCGGGCTGGAATACCGACAGGCGTTCGGACGGCAGTTCAGCATCGATGAAGGGCACCGACAGCGTACGGCCAGCCTGCAGCGTCACCGGCGTCGGCAAGCGATAGCTGGCCGAGGTCTGGCCTTCCTGGCCGATCGTTTCGCCCGACGGCGCAGAGATGGCTCCTGCGATCGGCGAAGGCGGGGGCGCCATCATCACAGGCGCGGGCAAGGGCGGCGGCGGGGGCATGGACTTGCGGGCCCGCATGTTCGATGCGGGTTCCGCCAATTCGGCGCGCACGTCATCCGTTTGCGCGACGTTGTCCAGACGGCCGGGCGTGGCGGTCGAGGCCGACACCGCCAACTGCTGGCGCTGGTTCCAGTGACGTTCCAGCAAGGCTTGCGAGAACATCACGGGTGCGCCCGACGACAAGGTGACGTTGACGCCGTTCCAGTCTTCGCCGCTGGCGTTTTCCAGCACGGCCCAGGCCTGCAGGCGGGCGGTGTTCTGGTCGGTGGTCATCAGGCGGTATGCGGTTTTCCATACCGGGGCGGACACCACGTAATCGATGTCCACCGCACGTTCGCCCTTGCCGCTCAATTCGATGGCAATCGATCGCACGGTGTCGGTACGTCCGCGTCCGCTGACCTGCGCGGCCTGCTGCAGCTTGTCGCGCATGGCAGGGTCCAGGATGTCCAGCGTGGCATCCGCACCCATGCGCAGGGTCTGCGCCTGGCCGGTATCGGTCATCACCGACACCCATTGTTCATTGCGGGTGTTCGGTCCTTCGGTCACGGCCTGGTTGCTGACGCCCAGGCTCATGCCTTCGATGCTGCGCCCGCCCGAAGACACGCGGATCTTCACGCCTTGCAAGGCGGCCGCCAGCGAGGGCAAGGAGCCCATGTCTTCCGGCGTGAAGGGCAAGCGGCTGAAGGTCTCTTCGACTGGCGACAGGCCATCAAGGACTAGGCCGCCGACCTGGCCACCCGCATCGCGGATCACCAGGCTCTTGAGGATGTCGTTGACCTGCGCCAGCGGCACCTCGATGCGCACGATGCCCTTGCCGTCGACCTGCGCGCGTCGGTGAATTTCAGCCATGCCGCCCGAGGACAGCGTGAGCGATTCGATCCGGTTGGTGGCGACCGGGGCCGTGGCGTTTCCGCCGCCTCCATCGGGCGCTGCAGCCATTGCCGGGACCGTGAGTACGGCCAAGGCAGCAAGGGTGCGGGTTGTCAGCGGGAAGCGGTGGCGGAAGGGTGAAAAGGCCATGCGGGTCTCCTGGACCGGATCGTCAGCGGCCGATCATAGCGGTTCGGTAAAGCCAGGCCAGTGCTTGTCGCACTTGCTTGCGAGAATGCGCAGCGGTGGCGGCCGACGACTGTTTATGCGGGGTAATGACAAAGGGGCGGACGGGGCGTGCCGGGGTTCGTCGCACTGATGCCTTCATACCAGCCGGCGCCCATCGCAATCAGTTTGATTTCCATGCCGGCCCAGGCGTTGGTGATCGTGCCCTTGGACAGCGTGCGCGCGATCTCGTGGAGTTCGTGCGTCAAGGGGCTGGCGCGCCTGGCGCATTCCACGTTCGCGGCGTTGGCGCGAATCAGCGGATCGAAAAGCGCAATCAGGTTCTCGTGGCTGCGTTGTATGTCCGCCATGTGCGGGAGCTTGGCGCATTCGCCGGTGGTCAGCTGAAACATGGGTGTCCGCAGCGGATCGCTTGAATAGAAGCTCAACTCGCCGGACACCATGGACGCGCCCAACATGCGCAGGTATTCCTGGTGGAGGCGTTCCTCGTCCCAGGACCGGGTGCGCCGCAGTTCCTCGAACAGGCGCGAGGTATCCAGGAAGCAGCCCACTTCGCCATCTGCCATCGGCACGGTGGGTGAAGAGATGGAAGCGCGGACCTCGGGGTCGCTCAGCTTGATGGCGCTATTGATTACGGGCGGCTTGATCCGGCATTGCGCGGACGAAAGCACCAGCCATTGGCCGGTCTTCACGGTCTTGCTGTTTTGCTGCGCCGATGCGATCAAGGCGTCGACGGCCTTTGCATCGTGACCCGCCGCGATGGCTGCGCTGCGCGTCTGCGGACCGATCGCACATGCCTGGTCGACCATGAAGTCGGCGAGGCTTGCGGGCTGTGCGGAAGCCACGGAAATCATGCAGGCGAACAGGCTTGCCGCCAGGTTCAGCGAGCGCGCAAATCCGGGAATGGCGTACCGAGACACGTGATGGATGTCCTTGAAAATGTCGCATGGTGTGCGCGCTTCACGACGATGGCCGCATGCACTCGCTGTATGTCCTTGGCAGACACTCGCCGGACGCGCATCCAGGCCCCTGACCGCAAGACCGTGATGTTGCCAGACCCACGTCCGCTGAGTGCTACAGTTTTTTTCAGCCGTGTCCGAGGTGGCGCCTTGCATAGTAGATTGCGGTCACGCCACTCTGAACCGCGACACATCACATGCGGCATTCCTCGCTCGTTCGACGGCAGCTGTTGGTATTCCTGGTCCTGTTCGGCGCGATATTGCTGCCTGTAGGAGGCATCACGCTTGCCGCGCTGTTGTCGCCGCCGCCTTATCGCCTGACCGCCACGCCCGACCCGACGTGGGCGAATGGGCAAAGCCTTCCAGGCGGTGGCCGTGCAAGCGTGCGAACACTGGCCGACGAGGAAAGTGCGCGTGCTGCAGCACGCGCCATGCTGGCATCCACCCAGACATCGTCATCGAGTACGGTGGGCAGTGTGTTTCGCTACCGTACCGCTGCGGAACGCGGTTTCATCCTGGCCATCGACCGCTACGTGGTGTCGGCCACGGCGCCCGATGAAGCAAGCCTTGATCGTGCGATCGCCGCACTGCCGTTCCTGGTGTCCAACGAAGACGCGGGAAGCTTTGTCTCGCTGCTTGATCGGCATCTGTTTCTGTTCTGCGCGGGCGTGCTGATCTACGCCTTGTTGCTGATTGTGGTGCTCAGTCGACTGGCAGGCTGGGCAGCGCGCCGGTCGGCTTTGCCGAACAGCCAGGTCCTGTCTGCGGCATCCCTGCGCGCACGCCTGCTGGCGCTTGAATTTCCGGGTGTCACCGTTGATGAAGATGACGGGAATGAACTGGTGCTTCGCTACGACGGCAACGGCGTGGTCGAGCGACTGACACTGCGTCTGGATGCCGATGCGCGCGTGGTGCGTGCGGTGTCCACCGCGACAAGGGGCAGCCTTTTCGAGGGCCAGCGCATCGGGTTCTCCAAGTCCTGGCGGCGCAACCTGCCAAGCGGGCAAAGCAGTGACCGCATCGGTCAGGTGGTGCAGTCCTCCGGCTGGACTTGGCAGCCGGTATTTACCTTTGTCCGGATAGTGGGCGGATAACTTGCAAGGGGCCTCGATGGCGTGCCCGCAAAGGGTGCGCCGACATGAATCCTGATTCGAAGAAAGGAGTCGTATGCGAATTGCACGAGTGGTGGGAACAAGCCTGGTTCTGATGGCATGCATGGCAACGGCGCATGCCGAAACCGTGTTCCTGCAGGTGAAGAACGCAGTGGTGCCCGAGGTCGAGGCCGACAAGCCGGAACCCGCAGTCGTCAACGTGACGCTCGCACCCGAAGGCCAGCGCAGCCTGGCGGCGTTCACGCGCGAGCGCGTGGGTCGCATGATTTATCTGCGCGTCGATGGGGTGTTGATGACGTCTGCAACGCTGCAAAGCCCCTTGACCGGCAACTCGCTGCAGTTGTCGCCAGGCGCGACGGGGTTCACCAAGATGTCCGCCAAGGAGATTGCGCGCAGTCTGAATTCGGGCGGCAAGCTTGAACTGTCGGACGACAAGCAGGCGACCACGACAGGCACCTGAATTGCGGGTGGCAGCGGCTGCAGGATGGCGCTGTGTCGATGCACGAACGGTGCCCCACGTCGATCTCGGTACGCAGGTATCGACGGCAGCTATCGACGGGCAGGCGGCAGCAGTCGGGTGGCACTACGCAGGTGGCATCAGACCGACCGTGACACGCAGGCCGCAGCCGACAGACACGTTTTGATCAGGAGGGCGTTTGAGCACCGTCGACAAGCTTGTCTTGGACCTTCAACGATGCCTCGACGCAGCAGACGTCGACGCGGCCTTGCTCGCATTGGTGGAGCGGCCCTTGGATCTGGAGGTGCTCGAAGCGTCCCGGGAACCGCACCCCGTCATCGGACTTGCTGCGATGCTGATTGCCGGCGCGCATCTGCGAGCCGGCATGCCACAGTTTGTTGCGCCCTTGCTTGATGGCATCAGCGATTTGCTCGCGCCGGAGAATCGCAGAGGAGAAGGAAACTGGCGTGTGGTGGGCCCATTTCATTTTCTGTTTGCGCCGCTGATCGACGCAGCAATCGCGCTTGAGGACCAGCACCGGGCAATCGATTTGTTGAACAGGTGCCTGCGCGACATGCGTGTGCGGGGCAGCGACCGCTTGCTGGCTGACCCGCAGACAGCGGCGCTGATTTCCCATCCCAGGCTGCAGATCGAGGGTAGCGGCGATGATGGCGTAGCGGGTGATGCAACGGGTGATGCAACCCCCAGCCCCTTCCGCATCGACTGGCCCTGGCTGCTGAGCCGCCACGAACAGGTCTTGGCACTGGGGCCGCTGGACCATCGCCTTGACGAGGTGCAGACCCTGCACGCAGGATTGGTGCAAAGTGCGCTGCTGGCAGAAGTACCGCAGCGCGCCATGCCCTTGATCGAGCAGGAGCTGGACTGGTACTTGAACAATCCTGCCATCGACACCAGTCACTTCGAATTCAACGCCATCTGCGTATTGGCCGTGCTGGGCCGCCACGATGAGGCCTTGGCAAGCGCCCGGCAACTGGTTCGTCGCGGCTACCACCTGCCATGGCGCTTTAGGCTGTCATCCGCGAAAGACATGGCCTGGACCCAGGCCATGCGCCAGAACGAATGGCTCGCCGGCCTGGCACAGACCGCCGCGTATCAGCGCTTTGTCGAGGAAGACCTACCCGGCCCGATGCTCGGCGACGAGCCAGGCATCAACCCGCTGTGCGTGGTGAAAGACGGGACATGGACAGGCAAGAAGCCCAAGCGCTGCAGCATTTCCCGACAGATGATCGAACCCGGCGGCGCCGTGGTGCGGTTTCGCCGGCTGTTCGATCGGGCGTCCGACGGTGGACTGGAGATGGCGGCCAGCGATGCGTTCGCCGCGTCTGACTGGCAGATCGCACGCGAGCAATTCGAAGCCGATGCGATTCCGCTGGCGCAGCTTTTCCCGCGCAATGTGACGCCGGATGCCAAGCTCGACGACGCGCCGTATATCCATGCGTTTGCGCACGCCCTTGCCCGGGATCCGTCTACTGTCGATGTGAAGCAAGCGGTCGCATTGATTGCCGATCACGCGCCGCCGCCAGTGCCCTACACCTGGAACAAGGGCACGTCGGCCAATCGCTGGGCGCTGGCCATTCCCCGGTTCGCCGGTGCGTATGGCCATGGCGATGCCATCAGTCTGGCCTGGCGCCTGATCAAGGCGGGGTTCCGGGATGCCCTGCTGGCGCAGGTAGTCGCCTTGTCAGCGGACAAGGCCGACAAGGTGTTCGCCATGCTGGCCACCTTCGATGACGAGGTCATGCGGCAGGCTGCCGCCGTGCACTTTTCGCTGCCAGACCTGCCGCAGATCATGGCCTTGGTGTTCAAAGACCGGCTGGCCGTGGAAGACCACGAAACGCTGGCGGCTTTCGGTGACCAGCATGCCCGCTATCGCGCGGGGCTGGTCGCCGCCATGCAGGCCTATGGTTTGCATCTGTACTCGAACAGTCGACCCAAGGCCGACTGGTTTCTGGCCGGTCTGGAGCACTACGCGCTGGCCGGTGGCTCGGCTCTGCTGTATCTGCTGATCGATCATCCCGAAGACGATCCGATACTGCAGACGGTGATCGACAAAGGCTGGCTGCCCGACAAGGCCTTGGGCAGCATTGATGATTACGCCAATGCCAAGCCCTTCTATGTGCGTGCCGCCTTGTTTAACCTGGCCCGCCATCAGCCTGCGCAGGTGGATGCCTGGCTGGCGCCATCCGCGGTGATTCGCTGGAGCGACATGGCGTATGACCGCGAGACGCAGCGCCTGATGAAGAAGCTGCGGGCTAGGAAGCCGGCTTCGGGCAAACCAAAGACCAGCAAGCCCACTGCATCACGCGCCACCAGCAAGCCGCAAGGCGGCGAGACCGACTGACGCGAAAGGTCGAATTCCTCTCGCGCCTTCTTTCCTTGCTCAGCCAGGAATTCGCTGCGCTGCCAGCGAGATCGTGGTCGACAGCCCGACATCCTGCGCATCCCGCGCAACCCGAACGTCGTAGTTACCACCCGCGATCACCCATTCTCGCGCCTGCGCATCGAAGCGCGCCAACAAACGGGGATCGACGAGTATCTCGGCGCTTGCCGATTCACCCGGCGCAAGCGTGACCCGTGCAAAACCGGCCAGGCGCGGCACGAAACCTTGCTCTCCCGCCAAGGCGACATACCACTGCGGCGTGTCGGTGCCCGTGCGTCCTCCCACGTTGGTGACCGTGATGCCCGCGATCAAGCGCTCGCCCTCCAGGCGCACCTTCAAGTCGCTCGCCTCGAATCGCGTATACGACAAGCCGTGCCCGAACGGGAACAGCGGCGTCAGGCCTTTGCGTGCAAACCAGCGATAGCCGACGTCCGAGCCTTCCACCTGGTAGTTCACATGGAACACGCCGCCCTTGGGCGGTTCACCCGGATTGGATGTGGTGGTGGCCGGGTCGCGTTGCTCCGGGTGCGGCAACTGCTCGACGCTGACCGGGAAGGTGATCGGCAGGCGGCCGGACGGATTGACGCGGCCGAACAGCACGCCGGCGATCGCTTCGGCGCCGCCGGAACCGGGATAGAACGCCGCCAGCACGGCCGACACCTGATCCAGCCAGGGCATGGTGACGGCACCGCCGCTTTGCAGAATCACCACCGTATGCGGATTGGCGGCCGCCACGGACGCAATCAAGGCGTCCTGCACCCGAGGCAGCGACAGCCCTTGCTTGTCCTGGCCTTCGCTGCGCCATTCCTGCGCAAAGATCAGCACGGCATCGGCCTCGCGCGCAGCGGTGGCAGCCACCGCAATGTCCTTGCCGTCGATGAAGTCCACCTGGGCGGCATTGGATTCGGCACGAATCGCGTGCAGCGGCGAGCTGGGGTGGTAGATCTTGGCCAAGGTGGTGCCCATGAACTGGGCGCCTTCGGTGCTCAAGCTGCCGATGGGCGTGACGGCCGACGAGCCGCCACCGGCCAGCACACCGACATCTGCATGTTCACCGATCACCAGCAGGCGGTTCGCGCCCTTGGCCAGCGGCAGACAGCCGTCGGCATTTTTCAGCAGTACGATGCCCTGTTCGGCTGCACGCTGGGCAAGCAGGCGGTGGGCGGTGTAATCGATGTCGCCGCCCGGCATCGGTGGCGTGTCCAGCACGCCGACGGCAAACAGGCTGCGCAGCTGACGGCGCACCATCTCGTCGATGCGCGCTTGTGGCACGCGGCCCGCTGCAACGGCGTCGCGCAGCGGCGCGTCGAAGAAGGGTTCCGGATCGAGGTTGGCACCGGACTGCACGTCCAGCCCAGACAGCGCTGCTTTCTCGGTCGAGTGCGTTGCGCCCCAGTCCGACATGACCCAGCCTGGGTAAGCCCATTCGCCTTTCAATACGGTGTTCAGCAGGTAGGCGTTCTCGGACGCCCACTCGCCGTTGACGAGGTTGTAGCCGGGCATCACGGCACCCGGTTCACCAATTTCGATGGCCAGCTTGAAGGCCAACAGGTCCGACTCGTGCATCGCGCCGTGGTCGAGGTCCGAGCTGACCAGCACGCGCCCGGTTTCCTGCGCATTGAGCGCAAAGTGCTTCACCGTGGCCACCACGCCCTGCGACTGGATGCCCGCGACAGAATGACCGGCGATCACGCCGGTCAACAAGGGGTCTTCAGAGATGTATTCGAAGTTGCGCCCGCCACGCGGTTCGCGCACCAGGTTGGCGCCACCGGCCAGTTGCACGGTGAAACCCTTGGCACGTGCTTCCTGGCCGACCAGTGCACCGGTCTGCTGTGCCAGATCGGGATCGAAGCTGGCGCCCAGCAACAGGGACGAGGGCAGGGCGGTGGCGTTGTCGCCGGGTCGCACGTCGGCCAGATTGCCTACCCCCAGACTGGCATCGCTTTGCTGTTGTGCGGCGATGCCCAGGCGTGGAATGCCCGGGTAGTAGGCGGCTGATCCCAGGGCGCCCTCGGGCTTGTCGCTGCCCTGGATGGGAATGGCCATCGGGCCGGACAGCCAGGCGAATTTCTCGTCCTCGCTCATGGCCTGGACAACCAGGTCGGCACGCACGTCCGGAGACAGGCTGCGATCCCACCAGGGCTGGTCATCGTGGGGCTGGGCTGACGGGGAAGACGGCGACGTGCGTTGCATGGATGGGTCCAAAAAAATACCCAGACAACCGCTGTCTGGGTATTTTTCGATCCTATCGCCTTGCCTGCCGCTGCTTGCAACCAGAGGTTGCGATCTGCGTCGCTTATCGACGCGGATTCATCTCTGGATGCGCATCGATGCGGCAACTCGTGTGCATGCCGTCACCCGGCACGCATCGGCTCAGATGGCGCTTCAGTTCCGAACGGACTGCACCTTGTGCACGTCCTGCATACGGAAACGGAAACGCATGGCCTGGGCGTCACGCACACCGCATGCGGGCCGAACCACGGCGTCGCTGGTGTAGGTGGTGCAGCCGAACAGCGGCGTATCGAAGATGACGGTGCTGCGAATTGCCGGACCGCCGTCCTTGGGTTGAAGGTAAACCACATCACCCACATGGATGCTGTCGTGGTCGAGGTCGATGCCCGTCGGGCGTTGAACGAGATCGTTCGGATAAATGTTTTTCATTGCAGAACTTCCGGTATTGCGCGAACAGGTCGTACGAATGCGGTAACGCGTGGTGTACGGACGTCGCGAGTGTGCCGAATCGGGGCGATGGAAAATCATCGCTCGCGAACAGACACACGGCTTATGAATGCATTTGGGCGACCGCGAGCGGTACGCTGAACTAGCTAAGGGGTCGGGTAATGACCGCGGCGTTGAGAGCGCCGTAGAGGTGTTTGCACCTCGGAGATTCGGGGGAATCTCGGACTTGAACCTGCTTCCAGACCAGATAAATGCCGTGGTTTGAACTGTTGTTCAACTGGAGGACGTCATCCCTGGCGCGCTTTGAGTTTTGTTGTCGTGCGCGCTGCCGGGGTTTGAGCCAATCGGATGCTTGTGTGAGCGTCCGACGTGCAAATCGCTTTGATGTGCGATGTCCAGCCAAAAATTATGTGGGAAGTGGTCTTGCAAGTCAATCTATTTGTGGTATGTGCTTACAAAGGAACGCCACCCTTGGGTGGCGTTCCTCGATCGTGCCTAGCGCTTCTGGGGTTCAGCCAAGCTCAATCCAGTTCGCGCAGCAGCTGCGTCCAGAACGCCAGACGTTTGGGCAGCGTCGAGATCTGAATGAACTCGCTCAGCGTGTGTGCGCCGTCACCATCGGGGCCCAGACCGTCCAGCGTCGGGATGCCAAGCGCCGCGGTGAAGTTGGCGTCGCTGCCGCCGCCAGTCATCGGGGCCGCTTCCAGCTTGAAGCCCGATGCCTGCGCCACGTTCTGTGCGCGTGCCAGCAAGGCCTTGGTTGCGTCACTTGCCACCATCGGCGGGCGGTTCAATTCCGCGTCAATCATCAGTTCCACGTCCGGGCCGACCGGCTTCAGTGCGCGCATGCGGGCAACGACTTCCTCGCCCAGTTCCGGTGTCGGCACACGGAAATCGACCACGATCGAGCAGTGTTCCGGCACGGTGTTGGTGACGGTGCCGCCCTGGATGGTGCCGACGCTGACGGTCACGCCGCGCTGGTAGTCGGTCATCGCTTCGAGCGCCAGGATCTGGTGCGCCATCTCGCGGATCGCGCTGCGGCCCTTGTCATGTTGCACACCGGCGTGGGAAGGGCGTCCCTTGACGGCCAGGCGCAGCATGCCGGTGCCCTTGCGTGCCACGACGCAGGCGCCGGTATTGGCACGTGCAGGTTCGCACACCAGGGTGTAGCGGGCGCGCTTGGCGTAGGCCTCGATGTGCTCGCGCGAGGCGTGGCTGCCGGTTTCCTCGTCGGGCACGATCAGCAGGTCGACCGGCAACGGGGTCGAGCCCGGCTTGGCCAGCGCAGCCATGGCTGACATCGCCAGGTAGATGCCGCCCTTCATGTCGTAGCTGCCGGGGCCGTACAGGCGATCTTCTTCGATGCGCGCCGGGTTCTTCAGCAGCGTGCCCACCGGGTGCACGGTGTCGTGGTGAGCCAGGATCAGCACGCCCTCACGGGTGTCGCCGTAGGCGCGGTTGCTGATGTGCAGCATCGGGCCGGTGCCGTTGCCGATGTGGTGGCTGCTTGCCTGCAGGCCTGCAGCCTTGGCATCGCTCGCCATCATCGCGGCCATGGTGTTCAGGGTGGCGATGTCGTTGGACGGCGATTCGCATTCGATCCAGCGTTTGATGCCGGCGGCGAGCGCGGCGGCGCTGGTGTCGCTAAACATGGGAAATCCTTTGGTGTCGGAAGAGCCTTGAAGACTCGGGAAACACAGTGATCGCCGGGTGCCTGTTCATGGGCACCCGACGAGGTATGCAGTCAGAAGCGTGCGCTCAGTTCAGCGGACGCGCCAGGCGGACCATGGTCAGGCCGGGTTGTGCGGCCTGGCCCGAGGGCATGATCAACACGCAGCGGTCGTAGGGTGTGACCACCGGTTCGCCGTTCGAGTAGGCGATCACGGTGCCGGCCTGGGGCAGTTCTTCCATGCCTTGCCAGGCTTGCGAGAACGTGAAGTCGGTGCTGCTTGCGGTGACGGCCTCGGTGACCAGCAGCGCTTGCGGGCGGGCGGCGTCCGGGGCGAACCAGTCGGCCGGCAGGTCTGCGCGTTCGACGATGCCCGACGCCACCAGGAAGCGCGCCATGTTGTCGACGGCCACGGCTTCGGCTTCGACGGCGCCGTGGAAGCCGCATTCGATCAGCAGCGAACGGGTGCCGTTTTCACCGGCTTCGCCAAAGCGGCCGTAGTCGCGCATGCGCACGCCTGCGGCATGGCCAGCGTCGGAAATCGTGTAGGTCGGGTTGCCCAGTTGCAGCGCCAGGTCGATGTTGCGCTGTTGCAGGCCGCTCAGTTGCAGCGGATCGTCGGACGCACTCATCGAATGGAAGTCCAGCAGCCAGTCGGCTTGCTTGACCCACGGTGCCAGTTGCGCCGCGCGGCGACGCTCGATGGTGCTGCCGCTGGCCAGCTTGTCTTCGCTCCAGACGCGGTTCATGTCTTCTTCGAGGAAGCGCGAAGACATGTTGTCATTGGCATCGAAGCGGTCGAAGGCGGCCAGATTGCAGAAGGCCAGCGTCAGCGACCCGGTGCGCGGACGAATGCCGGCGGCCAGCAGGTGCTTGAGCGCCCAGGCGCCACAGATTTCATTGCCGTGGATCAAGGCCGTCAGCAGCACCTTGCGGCCTGGCTTGCCCGAGTCGAAATGCCACACACCTTCGGTGTCGGTATTGCCAACGCGCTCGGCGCTGATGTCGGAATAGGCGAGCGCGAACGGACGGGGGCTTGCGCCGGGTGAAACGGACATGCTGTCTCCAGGAGTGGGCAGTGCGGTACGTGTGCCCTGGCACCGGAAGGGCCCGGACACACACACGCGAGATAACTCATGATTCTAGAGTTCGGTATATTTCTCGACAATTAGAATAAATGGCAGAAGCTTTGCCGTTTAGGCAAATGCCCGATGTGCGTTGCCATCCTTGTCCAACGCATTTCCAAAGGCGAAGCAATGAACGATGTCGCGTTGCGGTATTTCATGGAGGTGGCCAAGTCCGGCAGTCTGAGTGCGGCGTCGGCAAGCTTGCATGTGGCCATCTCGGCCATCAGCCGACAGATCGGCAAGCTGGAGGAACAAGTGGGCGCCGCCTTGTTCGATCGCGCGCCGCGCGGCATGGTGTTGACCGAAGCCGGCCGCTTGTTGCTGGTCCACGCACGGCGCATGGCGCTGGAGTCCGACGCGGTCCTGCAGTCCATTGCCAACCTGCACAGTTCCGTGGGCAACGAGATTCGCATCGCGTGTTCGCAAGGCCTGGCCGAGGACGTGGTGCCGTCGGCGATTGCGGCCTTTCGCGTGGGTCATCCCGCCACACGCTTCACCGTGGAAGTCGGCGTCACCGCCGAGATCGGGCGGCTGGTGGCCGACGGCGATGTCGACCTGGCTATCGCTTTCAACCTGCAACCGGGCAAGGGTGTGGTGGTGCGCCATGCTCAGCGCTCGCCCTTGTTCGCCGTGATGGCCGTCGATCATCCCTTGGCGAGCCAGGCATCTGTCACGCTGGCCGACTTGCGTGCGCACCCGCTGGCCGTCACCTCGCAGCAGACAACTACCCGCATGCTGCTCGATATGGCCTGCAACATGGCGGGCGTGCTGATCGAGCCGGTCTACACCAGCAGCCATGGCGGCGCGCTGTATGCCTTCGTGCGCGACAGCGATGCCATCTTGCTGGCAGGGTACGTGTCGTTTGCGGCCCGGCTGTCGCACGACGGTCTGATCGCCAAGCCCATCGACAATATCGAGATGCAGGCGCGCAGCCTGCAAGTCCAGGTGATGGCGGGACGTCAGTTGCCCGAGGTCATCGAGCGTTTCATCGCCGATATGGTGACGCGCCTGCAGGTGCTGGATGCGGCCGCGCCGAGGGTGAAGAAGCGCGGGTGATCCGTATCAGGGCGCCGGCACCTGCCTAGCCCAGCAGCACCCATGCAACCAGACCCAGGCCGCTCACCGCCAGCACCATGCCGGCAACGGTCAGCGCACCGTCCTTGGCGATCAGTCCCAGGCCCAGCAAGCCGATGGCGGAAAACGGCACGCTGCTGGCAAAGGGCAGCACTTCCAGCGGCGGTGCACTGGCGGCGGCGGCCAACGCCGCGATGGCTACGAGGCGGCTGTAGGGCGCTTGCGTAAGCCATTCCCAACGTGGCCGGACGATATGGCGCATGTATCGAATCACCGGGCGCATCTTTTTCAAGGCGGCGTGCAATTTGTCGCCGTTCACCGAGCGTTTCAACAGCACCTGCGGCAGCCAGAAACTGGTTCTGCCCACCAGCATCTGCAGCGAGAAGATCGCCACGATGATGCTCAGCACGGTGGGGACGCCAGGGATGCCACCCACCGGGCTGAGCTCCACGATGGCAGGCAGGAACAGGAAGGGGCCGAAGCTGCGTTCGCCGATCTGTTTCTGCATGTCCGCGAGCGAGACGCGCTGCTGGCGTCTGCCCAGATCGTCGATGACGTCCACGACTTCTTCAAGGGCAGGTTTGGACGGGTCGTCGTGAGACGAATCAGCCTGGGTCATGGGGCATGGGGCCTCTTGCACAAGAAAGTGCGTGTTTGCCCGCAGGTGCCATGCCAGCACCGGTCTGCCCGACCCTCGTGTACGGGGAGCCGCCCGCGTGTGCAGGCGTCCCCGGCATGCTGGTCCTTACAGTCCGTCCCGGCTGCCCACTTCGTTCAGCAGGTTGGCCTGCGTGACATTGCTGTGCGGCGGTACGCTGCGCGTCAGCCACACATTGCCGCCAATGGTCGAGCCTTGGCCAATGGTCACGCGGCCCAGGATGGTTGCACCTGCATAGATGACCACGTCGTCTTCCAGGATCGGATGGCGAGGATGGCCTTTCTGCAGGCCGCCGGTCGCATCGGTAGGGAAGCGTTTGGCGCCCAGCGTGACCGCTTGGTAGATGCGCACGTTCTCGCCGATGATGGCGGTCTCGCCGATCACCACGCCCGTCCCGTGATCGATGAAGAAGCTGCGGCCGATGGTCGCGCCCGGGTGGATATCGATGCCGGTCACCGAATGGGCCAGTTCCGCAATGATCCGCGCCAACAGCGGCAGGCCGGCCTTGTACAACTGGTGCGCCAGCCGGTGATGGATGATGGCGAACACACCCGGGTAGC